>ENA-UPWP01000040-UPWP01000040.1-human-gut-metagenome-genome-assembly--contig:-NODE-40-length-146223-cov-8.283552_pt1 | contig 146223 bp, 124 predicted proteins | sample MGYA00250052_ERZ773380 | MGnify/ENA primary metagenome ERZ773380 (study PRJEB29103, sample SAMN06112063) | human gut metagenome | biome: human gut; feature: ankylosing spondylitis patient; material... | reverse complement strand
CTGTTAGAAAAAATCAGCAGAAACAGATACTGGAAAATTTCCATTACTGGAACGCCTTTCTTTTTGTAGGCATTGGACGCTTTCAAAGCGGAAGAAACATGAAATCTCGTAAAAAATCTTTTGACACCCGAATCCTTTCATAAAAAAAGAGCCTTCCATATCCTATGAGATTAAATCTCAAAATTCAGATATCCGGCTCTTTTTCGTTTTCTTCAAAATTTTTAATTTTTACTTTTCTCTGTCAAATGCCGCGTAAGCGCTTCTTCTTTCAGCAACATTTCCATGATCTGTTCATATTCAAAGATGCACTGTAGTTCTTCCTCATTGAACCTGTTCAGGGCGATCTCATCCATCTGCCTGTGCATACTTTCGTCGTATCGCTGGTGCTCTGTGTAAAACTGCTCTCCCTTTTCAGTCAGAAACGCAATGATCTGCCGTTTGTTTTCTTCATTCTTCCTGCGACAGACGTATCCTTTCTTCTCCAGACGTGATGCGATCTGCGAAACTGCCCCCTGTGTAACATTCATCTCTCTGGCAATCTCAGACATAGTACGTCCTTCACCGGGACCGATCGCGATCACAAAGTGTGCCTCTCTCATGTAGAGTTTATCACCTGCCGTATACTCACGGTCTGAATCCATATACTGTACAAAAGCTCTTGCTGTATTTCCCTGCTGATGTAATAACTTTCCGATTAATTTGATACGCTGTTCCTTCATCTCTATCCCCTCCGCATATAGAATTATTGCAGACAATTCCAAAAATTGCAAGGAAACATTTTACGGCAGTAAGTTAATGTTCATTCAGCAGTAAAGCACTTGCTATTTTGCTGCGTATGATTTTTTATTTTTGCAGCATTGCAACAAACTTCAGTGTAGCGATCACACCGGTAGATAATACTCCTTCATCCACATCAAAGAAACCATTATGATGTGCTGCACCCGAACCGTAGGACGGATTATTAATTCCAAGGTGTGCCAGTACACTCGGACAAATTCTTCGATAGCAGGAGAATGACTCCGATGCATACCATGGCTCACAAGAGGAAACCGTTACGTTCTCCGGAAGTACCTCCGGCAATGCAGTGGAAATAAGATTTGAATAATACTCATCGTTGATCACTGGCGCACATAAAACACAGAAACGATCATCAAATTGTACCTGACAATTATTCATTGCGGCCGTATGCTCTGCTACATTCTTAAAGATTCGGACAGCTTTTTCTCCTTCTTCATCATTGAAGAAACGCAGGGAACCAAGTATATCCGCTGTGTCCGGGATGACATTTGGTGCTTCACCACCCTGGATACTGGTCACACCTAACGTAACCGTTCTTCCGGCAGTAATCTGATTGACCCAGGCCGTCGCTGTATTGGTCAGAATAGAGGCTGCACAAAATACAGGATTTACCGACATATCCGGTCTGGAGCCATGTCCCCCTCTGCCGATAACCTTAATGCCGACTCCCGCAGCACCAGCCATTCGTGGACCGGCACTAACACAAATCTTTCCGGATTCAAGTCCTGCATAAACATGGATTCCCCAGCAAACGTCCACACCATGGGCGCTGAGTTGATTTAACATAGCCAATATTCCTCTGCCATCCTCTTCTCCTTCTTCAAAGCAGAAATAGATCACGCCTGTCAGATTATCACGTTGCTCTGCAAGAACACGCATAGCTCCTAATAACATTGCTGTATGGGCATCATGACCACATGCATGACTCGTATGTGGGTCATCGGACACTACAACACGAGGACCTGCAAGGTTATTTGGCTCCTCCGGTACCAGAAGCGCATCAATATCTGCCCGGAGCGCAATACGTGATCCTGGCTTCCCTGTGTCAAGAATTGCGATCCAACCGGTATCACCGGCTTTTTCATAAGGCAGACCGGCTTTTTTAATCTCTTCTTCAATAAAAGCACTTGTCTTGAATTCCTTACCGCTTACTTCAGCAAAACGATGAATGGTACGTCGGCTTTCAATCACATAATCCTGCTGTGCTTCTGCCTGCAGGCGGATTATTTCATTCGTCAGCATAAAAACCCTCCTCCTTTTGTTCTACAAAGCTGCATTTATGTGCTTTTCTGAAATTAGTTATTTAATACAGAAGCGATCCGATCCAGAGCCTCTACCAGCGTTTTTCTTGTACAGCCAATATTCAGCCTTAAATGACCTTCGCCGCCTTTGCCAAACCATGGTCCCGGTACACAGATCACTTCTTTTCCCATAATAATCTTCTTAATAATCTCTTCGTCTGTCAGTCCGGCACTGGCAAGATCCAGCCAGCATAAAAATGTACCCTGCGGTGCTGTAAATCCTACATTATGCTTTTGACACCACTCTGAAACAACCTCCACATTTCCCTGAAGGTAAACTAATAATTCTTCCAGCCATGCCTCTCCTTCCGGTGAATATGCCGCCTGTACCATCTCCAAACCAAATGTATTGGATGCGCTGTATGAATAAGCATCAATCTCCTGATCATACTGTTTTTTCAGTTCTGCTGAAGAGCTGAAAATATTCGCAAGGCGAAGTCCTGCTACATTAAAGGTTTTTCCAAGAGATGTGCACACCAGATGCGGTGCATCACTTGCCAGCGCAAACGGTGTGTGAACATATCCTGCATATACAAGATCACTGTGGATTTCATCCGCGATCACAAGGACATTGTTCTTTTTACAGATCTCACCGACACGGGCAAGCTCCTCTTTTGTCCAGACTCTTCCCACCGGATTATGTGGGCTGCATAAAATCATAATCTTCGCATCCGGATCTGCTGCCTGTTCTTCAAGCAGTGGGAAATCCATCTCATATAGTCCATCATTACAGATCAGGCCATTGTTCACCATTACTCTTCCTGTTTTCTTGATCAGTTCTGCAAATGGATCGTATACAGGTTGCTGAATAATAACTTTATCTCCCGGATTACTGAATGCACGGATTGCAACATTGATCGCACTGACAACGGTCGGCATCATGGAAACAAGGTCCGTATGGATCTTCATTCCAAATCGCTTATCAAACCACCAGGTTAATGCATCATAATACTCTTGCTTATAAGAGCAATAACCAAAAATCTCTTTATCGGCTCTTTCTTTGATGGCTCTTACGATGCACTCCGGGCATGCAAAATCCATGTCTGCGATCCACATCGGGATCTCATTTTCCGAAACTTCTATCGGAAGATACCCCTTTAATCCTTCCGGGCGCCATTTCACATCACTTGTACTTCTACGATCGACCTCACGGTTAAAATCTACGCTCATCTTCATTTTCCTCTTATCTTTTTACTGCAATTGCCTCAATCTCAACTTTCGCATTTTTTGGTAAAGCTGCTACTTCAAATGCTGCACGTGCTGGAAATGGTTCTGCAAAAAATTCTGCATAAACCTGATTCATTTCCGCAAATTCTGCGATATCAGCAAGAAGTACTGTTGTCTTTGTCACATCTGCCATCGTCATACCATTCTCTGCTAAAATTGCCTGCACATTTTTCAGGGACTGACGTGTCTGGCTTGCAATGTCGTTACCTGCAAACTCTCCTGTTGCAGGATCGATTGGGAGCTGTCCTGATACAAATGCGATGTTTTCAGCTGAAATCCCCTGTGAATATGGACCAATTGCTGCCGGTGCCTGCTCTGTTTTGATTTCTTTGTTTGCCATACTTTTTTCTCCTTAAATGAAATATTTTTTATCTTAATAAAAGCATACTCGTTTTAGAAACTAAAGTCAATATATTTTAGAGTCTAAAGTGTAGAAAAAAAACACTACTTTTTGTGCAATGTGTTTACATATATGAAATTATTTTTTAACTATTCGGATACTTATTGATCATACGCTCGATCAGCTCAACCGATTCCTTGATTCCGTAACTTGCACTGTCAATACACAGATCATAGTTGACCGCATCACCCCATTTTTTACCGGTGTATGCATGATAATAACGTTCATGGCGTTTATCTAACTTCTTTAACAGGTGTTCCGCTTGCTTGTAGTTTAAGCTGTTTATTTCCATCATACGGCGTACACTCTGATCAAACGATGCTGTGATGAAAATACTGATATGTGGGATATGATGATTCGTGAGTACAACGTCCGCACATCTTCCCATAACAATAAAGTCCTCGTGCTTTGCCATATCACAGATCAGATCACTCTGGTTAAAGAAAATGGCATCCTGAACCGGAAGCCCATGATATTTCTTAAAATCTTTGAAAAATCTGCCTGTTCCGGTATCTTTTTCAAATTTCCCCATCATCTCTTCCACATAGTTAATTTGATATTAACAACCTGATGAAAAGAGAATTTTTATGAATCACAATATACAGACATTCAAAACAAGCCAACATCCGGTCTATACTTTCAGCCGGAAAGTTTTCACCGAAGGAATGCGGGACGGATTTCCGATCGCACTCGGTTATTTTGCGGTATCCTTTTCTCTTGGAATCGCCACAAGGAATGCCGGTCTGAATCCTTTACAGGGATTTCTTGCCAGCCTCCTCAATAACGCCTCAGCAGGTGAATATGCTGCTTTTACACTGATCGCAGCAAATGCCACTTATCTTGAAGTTGCGATCATCACGCTAATCTCCAATGCCCGTTATCTTTTGATGAGCTGTGCACTTGCACAACGCTTCTCGGAAGACACCCCTTTTATCCATCGGCTTTTTATCGCCTATGATGTGACCGACAAGCTGTTTGGGATCACAATTGCACGCCCCGGCTATCTGAACCCGTTCTCTTTCAAGTGGAACAAGGACCATTCTTTTGACGGTGATCCTGTCTTCTGCTGCTGCGATCCTATTCCCGGTCACCCCGGAAAAAGATAAAAATGCAACTACCTAAATTGAAACATTACATATATTTCACTCTGTCTTCACTATCGAAAGGAGTTTTTTTATGACACACAACCCTTATTTTTATATTGCTGTCATGGCACTTGTATCTTACACGACCCGTGTGCTTCCTCTGACTCTTATCCGAAAACCGATCAAAAATCAATTTATCCAGTCTTTCTTATATTATGTTCCATATATTACGTTATCCGTCATGACTTTTCCTGCGATCATCGAAGCAACACAAAGTCCTGTTGCAGGTGCTATCGCACTCGTTTTTGGGATGATCGGTGCATGGTTTGGCGCAAGTCTGTTTCAAGTATCTGTCGGCTGCTGTACGGTTGTATTGATCCTGGAATTAATTCTTGTATAGAAATGTTTTTCTGTCCTTTTCCCTGTTTTTCCCCGTTTTTCCTTGTCATTCCTATTTTCTCATGATATATTACATATATATATCATTATTATTCTGATATGCAATCATTCAAGGAGGTACCGCATACATGGTACAATATTACAATACAGGGGATAAGGATAGTACGAATCTCATCGCCTATGCCAGTGATCTTTCCATGTTCGCTATGCTGTTCACAGATATGCAAAATGGAACTCGTGACTACGGTAATGATCGTCCGATCAAATCTGTCGAAGTCGCTATCTTATCTACGATTGAACAAAATCCAGGGATTACCGTAAGTGATTTATCCCAAAAACAACATCGGACAAAAGGAACTATTTCATCCATTGTTTCCAACCTAGAAAAAGGTGGCTACATTTACCGCGAAAAGCGTCCCGGTAATGCAAAAGTAGTGCATCTATACACTACTCCGGACGGTGAACGTCTGAATACCCTTTATATCGCTTTTGTCACAAAAAAAACAACAGAGATACAGTCAGAACTATTAAAGGTCTGCTCTATCAGTGAAATGAATTCTTTTTGTAAAGTCTTACATGAATATGTTAAATTATTGTCAAAAGCTTTTGATGAAGAATCCTAGCAGAGAGATATTTAAAAACACAAGGTTTTTATATCTCTCTTTTTTCTCCCCAAAAACAGGAAGTTTTTTCTGACATTTATTTACCGAATCAGAGTAGGGTGTCAAAACGTTTGCATTTAAGTTTATAAAACAAACGTTTTGACCCTCCATATCCGAATCATGAAAAAAGACAGAGTATCCAATTTTAGGACACTCTGTCTTTTTTTATTCAACGTATCAACGCTTGAATTATTCTTTCAACACACTAATCTTTTTCTTATTAATTAAGCTTCTTTGTTGTTTGCTGCGCGGAATTTTACGATTCTTCTATCGGAAATAAATGCACAAACAAGACCAATTACCATAGCCAAAATACAGCTTAAGAAGATCTTTTTGTATCCACCTACAGGATCAGCTTCCAGCCATTTACCACATAATGATGTGTAGAATGTATCCGGAATGAATCCGATTAAGGATGAGATACCGATAACACTACCAACGATGTTCTTAGGTGTTCCTTCCTCATCTACTGTTGCGTAATACAGAGCACGGAATACATAGATCATCATAAGAGCAACTGTCATTACAACAAGCATTGGCCACATAACTGCTGTAGATGCTGGTAAGATTTCCATAACAATATATAAACCTGCTCCAACAACACCGGCTACGATCATAGGTTTTGTGGAACGTTTTAATTTAGTTGCTAAAATACCAGCTGCAGATGCAGCGATTAACTGTGTAACGATCTTGCTGTAGTTTGAATATAAAACACCGATTTTTACCGGTAATCCACAAATGTTCTGTAAGTATGGTGCAAAATAAGTTGTAGATGCAAGACACATAGATCCACAGAAGATCATACCTGCTAACAGATAAGTAACTGGACACTTGAATGCAACACCCATCGCTTTGATACTGTCAAGTAATGTAGCATTTGTTGCATTTTCTGTATTCTTTGGCTTCGGCATTAAAACTGCTAAAAGAATACCGATCACGATCATAACAACTGAGATAATTGACACATTTAATCTCATTGCCTTTGTGCTGTCAGCTGCATTTACTGCATAAATAGATGTAAAGATAATAGTAAGAACCAGACCTGAAACACCACGTCCTGCTTCCAGGCTTCCGAACATACCACCCTGTTCTCCCTCATCAGCGAGCATGTTGACACATTTTACAGAAGAAGACCAGAATGTAAGTACGGTTGTTACTGCAAATAATATATGGATCAGTAACAGGATTGTGTAGCTTGGGAATGTTGCTTCCCAGAGACCAAGAACACCTGTTGAAACCATGGAAAATACAAGTAACTTCTTGCAGTCAAATTTATCTGCTACCCATCCACCTGGCAGGTATAAAATAACGTTTGCAATACCATATACGTTTAATAATCTACCATAGTCAGCATCTCTTCCAATAAGACCCATAGCCTCCTGTAATGGTGTATAGTATGTATACATCAGGTATGGCAACATATAAATGGTATTCATTGCCAGGATCATAAGAATCAGAGTAACTACTTTACTGCTTTTTGATTTTTGTGTCATAACGTTTCCCCTCCACGTTTTCCCTATCATTATTTTATATGATTCCGTTATATGGCAGCGCCCAGCCGAATAAAAGGAAGAGTGTCACTGCAATTCCTGCTGCGATCAGAAGATATCCAAATACTTTGTCGATCTTGTAATCTTTTATTACCTTTTCAGACTCCGGTAATATCAGAAGTTTTTCCCGATATGCTTTTTCCTCCTCTGTCACCGGATGTAATTTTGATCCGAGTATCGCAAAAAAGAGGCTCAGGTAAATTCCAATAAAGAATGGGTCTAAAAAGTTAATAAATACAGTTGCAAATAATCCTACATGAAATCCAACCAGACATTTTGTAACAATGAATCCAACAAATCCGGCGATCATAGACCATCTCGCTCCGGTAGCGGAAAGCTTTTTACTTACCACACTTCCGATGGCGGAAACGCCCCAGCTTGCTGCGATGATCGTAGATGCAAAATAAGTAACGATGCGGACACTTCCGATTCCTGTATATGCTAACAGTAAGGAAATCGCACCGAGGATCAGCATTATCACTCTGCTGACAAATAACTGCTGCTTTTCACTTTTAAATTCCACAAAAACAATATCCGATGTAATAGAAAATCCAATGACCGACAGGAATGTGGATGCAGAAGATAATCCTGCTGCCATAATGCCGGCAAGCATCAATGTTCCGACGAACTTCGGCATTACATGAAATGCTGCCCAGATCAGAACTCTCTGCGGATCTTCCATTCCAGGGTTAAGATTCAGTACGGTCACAGACTGCAGATTCAAATACATCAGGAAAATCACCGTACATGCCGCTGCGATCGCACCTGCGCGGAATGTAACATGCTCGCTCTTTGCCATCATGTTACGTCCTGCCTGCCAAGGCGATACCGACACTGTAATAAACCAGATAATTCCCATCGTCACTGCATACATCACTGCACCAAAAACATCTGTTGCCCCGGCTCCTGGAATATTGCCATGATAATCCAAAAGGTTCTCCGGAATGTTTGGATTATTCATGAGATTCTCCAGCAGATGACCAATTCCACCCTGTGCCTTGAAAACATAAGGACCGGCAATGATCGTCGCTATTAAAAATACCATGAACATCATCGTATCCGTAAGAATAACTCCTTTCGAACCGGAATAAAAAGTAAAAGCGGTAAAACAAAACCATGCCAGGAAGAGACAGAGCTCATAAGAAAGCCCTGTCAGTTCCTGCATTAAAATTCCAACTCCGGTGATACATGAGAGCAAATACGCTGTGAGGGAAACTGCTGTAATAATTCCGGCAACTCTCCGGTTTTTCAGATCGCAGTAACGCGCTCCGAAATATTCCGGCATTGTTGTACATTCTGACCGCCTTAAATATCGTCCGAACATAAGTGGTCCGGCAATATAACCCATTGCACACATGGAATTTAGCAATACCAGTGTTGTAATGTTGCCGGAATAGCACCATCCCTGGTCTCCCATGAACCCGTTTACCGAAAGCATCGATGCAAACAGGGTTCCGGCGATCAAAATCGTCGGGGCATTTCTTCCACTGACATAATAGTCATTTACGTCCTTTACAGAACGACCTGCCCAGATTCCAACCACTATGTAAACCAGTATGCTGACAACCACTCCTATAAAGAATATATTCATGCAACATCCTCCTTATCTTTTCTAACCTTTTTTTCCTCTTTCCCAAGGACGAAAATCATAAGGATTCCTGAAGCGATCAGACAGCCTCCAACTACGACTGAAAATAGTATTTCTCCCATCGTATCATCCTCCATTTCTGTCTCCAGAAACTATTTCAGCAAATTTCCTGCAATTACCATCTTCTGGATCTCAGAAGTGCCTTCATAGATTTCTGTGATCTTAGCGTCACGCATCATTCTTTCTACTGGATAATCTCTTGTATATCCATATCCACCGAATAACTGTACTGCTCTCCAGGTAACTTCTCTTGCTGTTTCAGAAGCGAATAATTTAGCCATAGCAGCTTTGTCAGAGTATGGTTCGCCGTTATCTTTTGCACAAGCAGCGCTATATACAAGGTATCTAGCAGCTTCTACTCTTGTCTTCATATCAGCAAGTGTGAATTTTGTATTCTGGAATGCTGCGATAGGACGTCCAAACTGTTCTCTTGTCTTAACATATTCTACAGCTGCGTCTAATGCGCCTTCAGCAATACCAAGTGCCTGTGCAGCGATACCGATACGTCCGCCATCAAGAGTTGCCATAGCAATCTTGAATCCTTTGTTAACTTCTCCCAAAAGGTTTTCCTTCGGAACTTTTACGTTTTCGAAAATCAGCTCGCATGTAGAAGATCCACGGATACCCATTTTCTTCTCATGACTTCCAAAGCTGAATCCTTCCCATCCTTTTTCTACGATGAAAGCACTGATTCCTTTGTTTCCAAGTTCTTTGTTTGTCATTGCAAATACAACGTAAACATCAGCAACTTCACCGTTTGTGATGAAGATCTTGCTTCCGTTTAATAAGTAGTGATCGCCTTTGTCTTCTGCAACTGTTCTCTGTCCAGCAGCGTCAGATCCAGCGCCCGGCTCAGTAAGACCGAAAGCACCAAGTTTTTCACCAGATGCAAGATCTGGAAGGTATTTCTGTTTCTGTTCTTCTGTTCCGAATGCTTCGATTGGCCAGCAGCATAAAGATGTATGAGCTGAAATTGTAACACCTGTGCTTGCGCATGCTTTAGAAACTTCTTCTACTGCAAGAACGTAAGACATATTGTCTGCACCTGCTCCGCCGTACTCTTCAGCGACCGGGATTCCGAGAAGTCCTGTTTCTCCAAGCTGTGGAATCAGTTCTTCCGGGAAGCGCTCCTGCTCATCTAACTCTGCAGCGATTGGTTTGACAAACTGCTCTGTAAATTCAACGAACATGTCTTTCATTAACTGCTGGTCTTCATTTAATTTAAATTCCATAGTGTTTTACCTCTCTTCTCTTACTTTTTTAATCAAAAAACCTCTGGCTACTTCTTATAACCCTTTGTATTTTCTGATCTTTTCTGTCAGAATTGGCAGAACTACTTTCAGGTCTCCAACAAGACCGTAATCAGCCACATTGAAAATTGGTGCATCTGGATCTTTGTTGATTGCAATGATCACGTCAGAGCTGCTCATACCGGCAAGATGCTGAATTGCTCCGGAAATTCCGCAGGCAATGTAGATCTTTGGTCCAACTGTTTTACCAGTCTGGCCTACCTGGTGTGCATGTGGGATCCATCCTGCATCAACAGCTGCTCTGGATGCTCCTACTGTAGCACCTAATACTTCTGCAAGCTCTCTTACAGGTGCAAAACCTTCTGGTCCGCCTACTCCACGTCCACCGGAAACGATGATTTCTGCGTTTTCCAGATCAACGAGTTCCCCTGCCATCTCATTGATCACTTCGAGTAACTCTACACGTTTTTCTGCATCTGTGATCTCAACTTTTTCTTTGATCACCGGAATGTCTTTTACTTCACCTGGTTCACTCTTCTTGAATACGCCAGGTCTGACTGTTCCAAGCTGTGGTCTGTGGTCAGGACACATAATTGTTGCCATCAGGTTTCCACCGAATGCAGGTCTTGTCCATGCCATGTTGCCTGTCTCATCATCAATATCTAATGCTGTACAGTCTGCTGTTAAACCAGTTCCAAGTCTGCAGGAAATACGAGGTCCGATGTCTCTTCCGTTATTTGTAGCACCGATCAGCATTACGGATGGTCCGTATTTTTCGATCAGTTCGCAAAGAACTTTTGCATAAGCATCTGTGTTATAGTGCTTTAATTCAGGCTGATCCACAACGATTGCTTCGTCAGCGCCGTGTGCTTTTACAGCTTCGAGTGCTGGTGCAACATTGCTTCCTAAAATTACTGCAACAAGTTTTCCGTTCTGTTTATCTGCAAGTCTTCTACCTGGAACGAGTAACTCAAGTCCTACGCTTTTCGCAGTACCTTCATCCTCTGTTTCGATAAAGACCCAAAGATCCTTTGTCTTTTCTACCGCCATCTCTTTTCACCTCCTTAAAATACTTTATCTTCGCAGAGAATGGCAAATAATTTTTCTGCGCCTTCTTCTGATGTCGGTTCATTGATCTTCACACCTGAAGTTTTTACTTCTGGGGTAAATGTTTTCTTAACCTTTGTTGGAGAACCTTTTAATCCGATTCTCTCATTATCCATACCAGCTTCTAAGTCTGCATAGGCGAGAACATTGATCTCTGCTTTCTTTGCAGCCATCTTGGATTTGATGGTAGGGAATCTAGGATCGAAGGATGGTTTTGTTACGGTGATCAGACATGGGTAAGAAACTGCAACCTTTTCAAATCCGGCTTCTACTTCTTTCTTGATCACAAGTCTGTCTTCCTCAGCTTCTGCTTCGATCGCATATGTTACCTGTGGAAGTCCGATATGCTCAGCGATTTCAGGTCCAACCTGTGCTGTATCACCATCAATTGCCTGTTTTCCACAGAAGATGATGTCGAATTTTCCTTCTAATTCTTCTAATTTCTTAATTGCGCAGGAAAGAATGTAACTTGTTGCAAGTGTATCACTTCCTCCAAATTCTCTTCCGCTGACAAGGTATGCTTTGTCTCCGCCTACAGCAAGACACTCTCTTAAAGCATTCTCTGCCTGTGGTGGTCCCATAGATACTAATGTAATTTTCGTACCTGGTTCTTTATCTTTGATTCTTGCTGCGAGTTCCAATGCGTATGCATCAAATGGATTGACAATACTTGGTACTCCTTCGCGAATCAGTGTTTTCTTTACCGGATCGATACGGATTTCTGTCGTATCCGGTACCTGCTTAATGCAGACAAGAATATTCTTCATTGCAAATATCCTCCATTCCTCTCTCTTTATTTATATTTATTTAATACCTGAAGGCTTGCAATAACTGTCTGAATCTCACCTGTTCCACCGGAAATACGTGTGATTCTTAAGTCTCTATAAATACGGCTTACGCGGCTTCCGCAGTATCCGATTCCGCCCATTACCTGGAGTGCATGGTCAGCGATATCATTTGCAGATTCAGAACAGAACTGTTTTGCAATAGATGCCTCTGCTCTTGTCAGGCAGTTGTTATCTTTGTTCCATGCGTAGTGAAGAAGCATATTTCTCATAGCTTCGATCTTCATGGTCATTTCCATGATATGGTTCTGGATCAGCTGTAAACGTCCGATCTCCTGACCTTTTACGATTCTCTGGTTTGCGTATCTGCATGCATCTTCGTATGCACATAATGCCTGTCCATATGCGTTGAATGCATCGATCAGACGCTCGTAATCAAAACCTTTGGATGTTGCCATTAATCCGTTTCCTTCGAAGCTGAACATATCGCTTTCTTCGATCTCAACATCATCAAACCAGATGTCGTTTACGTTTTCCATGTTTAATCCCATTTTTTCCATTGGCTCTTTCTTGCAGCCTGGAACGTTTGTAGGAACAAACCATAATGTAAGCTGTTCTGGATTCTCGCTGTTTTTAGCAAGTGTCAGACAGTAATCATTGTCCTGTGCTCCGGAAATGAAATGTTTGTGTCCATTGATGTATACTTTTCCGTTACGACGTGTATAAGTTGTAAGGATTGTATTGCTGGATAATTCAGTACCTGCAGTTGGTTCTGAGAATCCCTGTGCGAATGCTCCGTTTCCTTTGAAGAATAAAGGCATGAATTTATCGATCTGCTCTTTTGTTCCATTCTCTAAAAGTGCATCAGCTTTTACATGATCCCAGAAAAGGTAGATTGGTGCGCCACAGCGTCCTAAAGCTTCCATTACGAGGAACATTGTAACTGCGCCTTCGCCGCCACCTGGTTCTCCGTCTTCTCCTTCAGCTTCTTCTGGTAAGAACATACTAAAGCATCCGAGCTCTTTTAAGATTTCCCACCATTTCTCTGGATGTGTGTGGTTTTTGTCACAGTCCTGGAAGTAAGGCTCAAGATTTTCTCTTGTCATAGCCTCTTCGATTGCCTGTACCATTAATTCCTGTTCTTCTGTAATTCTGAAATCCATATTATTTCCTCCATTATTTTTCTTAATTATATTTTACATGGTTTCTTTTTTCATTCCATGCCAAACACTTGTTATTATCTGCCTTTCCAGTCCGGTTTGCGTTTCTCTAAGAACGCTTTTGGTCCTTCTACTGCATCTTCTGTTTTCTCGATGTAATCCCAGCAGCGATTGCAATATCTCTGTGCATCTTCGAAAGAGCACTGTGTTGCTACATGGAAAATCTCTTTGCTGAGTTTTAATGAGATCGGTGCGTTTGCAGCGATGATCTCTGCTAATTCCATTGCTTTGTCCATAACCTGTTCTCTTGGAACAACATAGTTAACAAGACCTACCTCGTAAGCACGCTGTGCATCGATCAGTTTTCCTGTCAGAACCATCTCAGATGCGATCTTCTTAGGAATGATGTTTGGTAAACGGATCAGTCCTCCGCTTGTTGCCAGGAATCCGACTTTTACTTCAGAAAGTCCGAATCTTGCATTCTCAGATGCAACGATAATGTCACATGCAAGTGCGATCTCAAGACCTCCTGCTACTGCAGTTCCGTTTGCTGCACAGATGATCGGTTTTGCGGAAAGACGTTCTGTGATTCCTGCAAATCCATGTGCCATAATTGTCTGACAGGTTCCGTTTTCATCATAAGCTGCTAAATCTTCTCCGGAACAGAAGCTTCTGTCGCCTGTTCCTGTGATAATGATCGCGCCAACTTCCGGATTCTGTTCAGCATCGTTTAAGATCTGTTCCATCATTGCGGATGTTTCCGGGTCGATTGCATTGCGGCGCTCTTCACGGTTGATTGTTACGATCAATACGCCATTTTTCAGTTCAGTAAGTACTTTCTTTGTTTCCCCCATAATTGTCACCTCATTTTTTCTATCATTTACAGCTATCTGCACATCTTCAGATAGCTGTTATGTGCTCTTTCCCACTTCAATGTGGTTGTGTCGCCATGTCCGGGACATAGGGTAATGTCCTCTATGGCAAGATGATTAATTTTTCTCAGGCTCTGCATCATCTGGCGCTCATTTCCACCTTCAAAGTCCGTTCTTCCGATACTTCCCTGGAAAATCGTATCTCCGGTAAAGATTGCATCCTTTGTCAGAAACAGAACGGATCCCGGCGTATGTCCCGGTGTTTCCATCACAGTGATCTCTGTTCCTGCGATCACCAGCTCCTGTCCATCTTCGATCGTCTTCACATTCTTAAATGCCCTGACTGTCGGGAACTGCTGTCCCATATCATACTCCGTAAGACTCTCCGGAATATCCTTTGCATTGCAATACACCGGAATCTCTTTCCATCGTTCCTGCAGCTTCGGTACCGCAAGAATATGATCGTAATGACCATGTGTCAGAAGAATTGCTTCCGGACAGATCTGCTTTTCCTCCAGGATGGAGATCAGCTTTTTCGGATTATCTGCAGGATCAACGAGAAATCCTCTTCCCGGTTCCTGTCCTTCTGCAATATAACAGTTTGTGATAAATGCCCCTACCGGGACTCTGATTATCTGCATCTTTCCTCCTACGCAAAACCTGTATTCTATCTGTGATCCAAGATTAAATCATGCTGCTTCCGACAACACCGTCTGCAAAGAGCTGGTCAATCTTTTCTTCGCTGTATCCAAGTCCTGCAAGAATCTCTCTGCTGTCTTCGCCAAGAAGTGGTGCTCCTCTCCAGATCGGGCATAACTCGTCGTTGAACCGGATCGGATTGTTATAGAATCTCATCTGTCCAATCTTTTCCTGATCAACAAGTGTTGTCGTCTCTGTTGAATTTGCATGTTCTGAAGTATATGCTTCAATAAAAGGAAGTACTTCAGATGCCGGTACCCCGGCTTCTGTCAGGCGTTTTTCTATCTCGCTCCGTTTATAAGTAACGGTTACTTTTTCAAGTTCTTCTACCAGGCTGTCCCTGTTTGCGATTCTTGCCGCGTTATCTGCAAATCTTGGATCGTCTTTTAAGTGTCCGGCATCTAATGCATCACACATCTTTGCCCAGCGTTCCTCGCTGTCTGCAATGATAACTGCCCAGCCGTCTCTTGCTTCGAAAATTCCGTATGGTGCGGTGAAGCGGTCATGATTACCGAATCTTGACTGTGTATAAGTTCCTTTTCCGTAATCGACAACAGTCTCACCACAGGAGATCATTACCGTATCCATCATACCGATATCAACTCTGCATCCCTCTCCTGTCTTACGTGCCTGGATCAGGCCGATCAGCGCTGCGTTTAATGCGTGTGTTCCGGTTAAGGTATCACAATTTGCATTTCCTGCTTTCATTGGTGCACCGTCCGGTTCTCCGTTGCTTCCTGCAAATCCGCCGCGGGCTGCTGCGATTGCATCATAACATGGATATTTTTTCAGAGGTCCTGTCGCTCCGAATCCGCTCAGTGATACGAACACGATCTTTGGATTGATCTTTTTCAGTTCTTCGTATCCAAGTCCCAGTCTGTCAATGGAACCGCTCTTGAAGTTTTCAAGTACGACATCTGCTTCCTTTACCATATCGTAGATGACCTGTTTGCCTTCCTGAGAAGACAGATCCAGCTCAATGCTCTGCTTATTCTTATTATATGCTGTATAAAGAGTACTTAATCCGTTTACGAATGGATCCCATGTTCTTGCCTGGTCGCCGCTGCCGTAGCGCTCTACTTTCCAGACTTCAGCTCCCATATCTGCAAACTGCCATGCCACATATACACCTGCAAGTGCAATCGTAAAATCAAGCACTTTTACATCTTTCAATGGTCCCTTTCTGTTCTCTGTTCCCATAGCCTTTGACTCTCCTTATTCTACACCGTATTCTGTCAGAACTGCCTGCGTATCTGCACCAAGCACATGACCAGGTTCTATGTTATCAAGATCATCCGCACCGGAGAACTTCGCCGGAATTCCGATCTGTGTCTCTCCGCCTACCGTGATCATCATTCCACGGTCTGCAACCTGCTCATCCTTCATCAGCTCTTCTACTGTATTGCAAGGTCCGCCAGGTACCATTGCCCTGCGGCAGATCTGATCTGCTTCATCAATTGAGATCGTTGCAAAATAGTCTTTTAACTGCTGGTCAAGTTCTCCGAAGTAATGCTTCATGGAACGATCCGGGTCGTGTGCATATACGCTTCCCTCTCCCCAGTCATCCCTGCCGGCCTCTCTTGCAAAGTCAAGCCACTGTTTATCGCTTCCGATACTTAAAGCGAACCAGCCGTCCTTACAGTGGAATGTGTCAGTCGGGTTCGTTGTCGGGAATCCGTTGCCGAGACGTCTAGGTAACACATTCAGTCCCTGCATACATTCTGCAAAAGTATCATCAAGCTCCATCATCGTATGCCATGAGCTTACGGAAACTTTACTGCCCTCGCCGCTCTCTTCTGCTTTCAGATATGCAGCCATCATTCCGGCTGTGAGATGCCAGCTTGCATAAATGTAAGCCAGTGGGAAACCAAACTTTGTCGGTCTCTCCGGAAAACCGGTCTTCTCAAGCAGTCCGCATTTTGCCATAACGATCAGGTCATAGTCAGGACAATCTTTCCATGGTCCTTCTTTACCAAATGGTGTTAACACTCCGTAAATAAGCTTCGGATTCACTGCTTTTAAGTTCTCGTACCCCAATCCGAGTCTTTCCATATAATCTTCCTGTTTATTTACCGCTACCATATCACATTTTGCTGCAAGCTTTCTTACGATCTCCTGACCGTCTGCTGTTGTGTAATCAATTGCAATACTCTTCTTGCCGCGCAGATAGTACTGTGCATATGGTCCTTCTTCCTCCGGTGTTCCTCCCCGGCGCCGGATATCATCGCCGCCCTGTGGCTTTTCCACCTTAAGTACTGTTGCCCCGTAATCTGCAAACACGCTTCCGATATATGGGTTTCCCTCAGTGAGATCCAATACCGATACTGCTTCCAAAGGTTTCATGATAACCTCCTCCTGTTTTGTTTGACGTCCGAACAATTCATTTTCGTTTCAAACATTTCGTTTTATTTTTATCATACTTCTATTATTTCGTTATTTTGAATAAATTGCAAGCTTTTTTTTATTTTTTTTCGATATTTTTTTCAATTATTTACAGTTTTATTGTTGACACCGCGCTTTATTCATAATAAGATAAGCTTACAAATTTAACATTTTGTCCCGTTTTAAATTTGTTTCATTTTTCAAAATTGTTTTTTTACCATACAATTTTTAAACAATTCAAGACAATTTGAGACGACGCATGGTATTGTATCTTCTATTTCTATGATTGAAACAGTTTAAAACACCACAAAAAATAATTTTAGGAGCAGGTGAGCAAATGAAAATTATTACATGTTGTAAAGTAGTACCGGATGAAGAACAGATCAAAGTTCTTCCTAACAGAGAGCTGGCTCTTGATGATGTACCAGCAAAAATCAGTCAGTATGACTTAAACGCCCTTGAAGCAGCAAAGAAGCTTTCTGCAGAGACAAAGGGTTCCGTTACCGCATTAAGCGTTGGTTCTTCCAAAGCTCTTGATGCAACAAAGATCCGTAAAGATATCCTTTCCCGTGGTGCAAATGATTTAAAACTTGTGATCAGCGACGATCACAGCTTCTCTGATTCTTTTGAAACAGCAAAAGCTCTTGCAGCAGCAATCCGTGAGCAGGAAGAAGTTGACCTCGTTCTTTGCGGAACCGGTTCTTCCGATCTCTACAATCAGGTAACAGGTATCCAGCTTGGTACATTACTTGACTGGCCAACCTTAAACAACGTAACTTCCATCCAGCCAAACGGTGATACCGTTCTTGTTGAGCGTACTCTTGAGAACAGCACTGAAGTTTTTGAAGTAGCACTTCCAGCAGTTCTTTCCGTTTCATCTGAGATCAACGTTCCGACTGTTCCAGCTATGCGTGATATCATGCAGGCAGGTAAAAAACCGGTTGCAGTTCTTACTACAGATCTTGCAGATTTAAACGCTTCTGCATCTACTCTTGAGCAGCTTGCTCCAGAACAGCAGGAGAGACGTCAGGAAATTATCGAAGGAGACAACGAAGAAGCAGTAGACGCTTTAGTTGCTTTCCTTAAGAAAGAAGCTTTATAGGCTTAAAGGAGGATTTTAGATATGCAATCTTATGTAATTAGTGAAAATAATGCTTTATTATCCGAACTCTGTGCCGGAGCAAGAAACGTTGCTTCCGATGTTACAGCTGTTGTTTTCGGTGATGGTGCAGCTGCAGCTGAGTGTGGAGCAGACCACATTCTTACATGTCCATTAGAAGAATCCGGTTCTCCGGAAGATTTTGCAAAAGCTATCGCAGAAGAGATTTTAAAATCTGATGCTGCCTGCGTTCTTGTTGGAAATACAATCCTTGGACGTGCTCTTGCAGGAAAACTCAGTGTTTACTTAAACACAGCAGTGTTCGCAACCATCTCTTCTCTTACTTCTGAAGACGGTAAACCATGCTTCGAGCGTACTGTATTCGGTGGAACAGCTGTTAACAAACAGGTGATTGAAACAGCTTACAGTGTATTCACTGTAAACAGCGGAATCTTCGCAGCAGCAGAAGGAACAGGTGCCTGCACAGACATCGCTCCAATCGCCGGTGCTGCATCCGCAAGCTTAAAACGTGTTTCTAAAGATGAGAAACGTGAAACAGCTGTAAACCTTGTTGCTGCAAAACGTATCGTCGATGTCGGCCGTGGACTTGCTGCACAGGAAGATCTTGCTATGTGTGAGAAGCTGGCTTCTGCTATCGATGGTGAAGTTGGATGTTCCCGTCCAATCGCTGAGAACAACAAATGGTTACCAAAATCTTCCTACATGGGAATCACAGGTGTTCAGGTTAAGCCAGATCTTATCATCTGTACTGGTGTATCCGGACAGGTTCAGCATATCGGTGGTATCAACAAATCCAAAGTGATCGTTGCTATCAATAAAGATAAGTCCGCACCTATTTTCAAAAACTGTGACTTTGGACTTGTTGGAGATATGTATAAGATCATCCCACTTTTAACGGAAAAATTATCCTAATGAAAGGCAGAAATCATGACTGATATTGCAGGTAACCGCACTCTTTCCTCTCAATGGAATGAGACTGTACAATTTTATGGTAATCAGAATTTTCTGGAATATATTTCAGTTGATGACCAGCTTACCAGCTACACTTATTCTGAATTTCACTACCGTGTTATTCAGACAGCAAACTGGTTTCATTCGCTAGGAATCCGTAAAGGCGAACTGGTGGCACTTCATCTGCACAATTCACCAGAATATCTGATGTGCTGGCTTGCACTTGCGCAGATCGGCGCTGTATCCGTTCCGCTGAATGAGCACTATCGCCTGCAGGAAAGCAAATTCGTCCTTCAGAAATGTGATATCCATCGCATTATCGTTGAGCCGTCTTCCCTTCCTATTTATCAGTCCAATAAAGAAGATTTACTACTCTCTACCATTATTTTAGCCTGGGGAGAATGTCCGGATCCGGACATTCTCTCTCTTTCAGCAAGTAGTTTTTTTGACGGCAGCCGACTGGACGAATCCTGCGAGATTCTTCCGGAGGATACTGCCGTCATCCTATTTACCTCTGGAACAACGCAGTACCCGAAAGGCGTGATCTATACGCACTGCAATGTCGTATATGGTGGTATTATCCATATGCAGCAGATTGGCATGTGCCCCGGAGACCGTTTTCTTTCGTGTATGCCATGTTACCATATGGATTTTCAGGAAATGGCTGCTATGTCCGTCATTGTTGCCGGCGGTACACTGATCATGGTAGAGCATTACAGCGCACATAAATTCTGGAAACAGATCTGTGATACAAAAGCAAACTTTACAGATACCATGTCCATTATGAACCGGACACTGATGCTGCAGCCTGTACAACCATGGGAGCAGGATCATTGTCTGAAACAGGTCTATTTTTCTATGGGATTAAGCACAGAAGAAAAAGATGAATTCGAACGTCGATTCCACGTTCAGCTTCTGAACTCCTATGGAATGACAGAAACGATTTCTGCCGTTACCTGTTCTCCGATCTCCGGTGATAAAAACTGGCCTTCTGTAGGGCGCGCTGCTTTATCTTATGATATCAAGATCATCGACTGTGACGGAAAGGAAGTTGCCCCGGGTAAAACCGGTGAGATCTGTGTCCACGGTATTCCGGGTCGTTCTCTTACACCAGGATATTACAATGACCCAGGTGCGACAGAATGTCTTCTGGACAAAGATGGATGGCTTCATTCCGGTGACAGAGGATATATAGACGAAGCCGGCTGGCTCTTCTTTATCGATCGTTGGGGAAATATGATCAAACGATCCGGCGAAAATATCAGCAGCCTGGAAGTAGAATGTGTTCTCACTTCCCACCCAAAAATTGCTGATGCTGCCGTAATCGGCATTCCGGATCCAATCCGCAACCAGGCAGTAAAAGCATTTATTCAGTTTGCCGATGGAGAAAGCCTGACGATTGCAGAATTAGAACAGTATTGCAGTGACCGGCTTTCCAAATTTAAGGTTCCTACTTTCTGGCAGTTTGTAGATGACTTTCCGCGAACAGCTACCGGAAAGATTAAGAAAAAAGAGCTAAAATAATGTATTCACAAACGTAAAAACGTAAGGAGGCCTATTAGATGAAGTATGATTTTACAAGTATTTTAAACCGCGACGGCATGGATGCAATTGCAGTAAATCCGCCTATGAATGCCAGCTGGATCTCATTTGCACCGATCAAAGAAGGCTTTGATCTGATCCCGATGTGGGTAGCAGACATGAACTTCCCAACAGTACCAACGATACAGGACGCTATTATCGAGCGCACGAAGCACCCTGCTTTCGGATATTTCCGCCCACGTCCTGAATATTTTGAATCCATTATCAACTGGCATAAGTTAAGAAACGGTGTAACCGGGTTATCTGAGGAACATATCGGATATGAAAACGGTGTTCTCGGCGGCGTGATCAGCGCATTAAGTGTTTTATGCTCGAAGGGTGATTCTGTTTTATTTCATTCTCCTACATACATTGGTTTTACAGCCAGTCTGACAAATAATGGCTACAATATGGTCCTGAGTCCACTTGTACGCGATGAAAATGGGGTTTGGCGTATGGACTATGAAGACATGGAGCGTAAGATCAAAGAAAATCATATCCATGCTGCTGTTTTCTGTACCCCGCATAACCCAACCGGTCGTGTATGGGAGCGTTGGGAAATAGAAAGAGCAATGGAACTCTTCCAAAAATATGATGTATTTGTTATTTCTGATGAAATCTGGTCTGACCTTATCTTAAATGGCCACAAGCATATTCCAACACAGTCTGTGTCTGAAGATGCAAAAAACCGTACCATTGCATTATATGCACCATCTAAGACATTCAACCTTGCCGGTCTGATCGGTTCTTATCATATTATTTATAATTCATGGCTGAAGGATCGCATCGACAAAGAATCTTCCCTCTGCCATTACAACGACATGAATGTCTTATCCATGCACGCATTGATCGGTGCTTATAAGCCGGAAGGTCATGAATGGGTAGACGAATTATGCGAAGTATTAACAGAAAATGTCAATATCGCATATGACTTCTTCAGCAACATTGATGGTATTGATACTGCAAAACCAGAAGGTACTTATATGCTTTTCCTTGACTGTAAAGGCTGGTGTACTGCACACAACCAGACATTAGAAGACCTTTACAAAAAAGGACAGTCTGTCGGTGTCTACTGGCAGGATGGACGACCATTCCATAATGAGTATGGAATCCGTGTAAACCTTGCTCTTCCAAAGAGCCGTGTTGAAGAAGCATTAAATCGACTCAGAAACTATGTTTTCTGTGACTAAAGCTTTTTCCTATATAATATATATTTACCATATTCTTTCGCTGCAGCCGGGTTCCTCCCCGGCTGTAAATTTTATCCAAAAAAGCAGAATGTTTGCAAATCAAACATTCTGCTTTTTATTTCTTATCAAAAATCCCTACGCCAAATTTCCCCAGTCCTCTATTCATAGTTCTTTAAAACATTCCGTATAACTATTTCATCTCTACATCAGCATTTTCAAAAAGAAAGAGCCGCTGTATAAATACAGTGACCCCCTCTTGGAATGAATATCGATTTATGTATGTAGATTAATTTCTTGGATCTAAACCGCAGTTGTGAGCGAAGAAATGAGCTCCTCTGCGTAATGCATCTTCTGCGTCATCCATAACTTTGCTGTAGTGGATAAATGCGTGAAGAGCACCTTTGTACTCATGGTATTCAGCCTGGATTCCGTTGTTTGTAAGAATCTCATAAAGTAACTTACTGTCATCTCTCAGTGGATCAAGTTCTGCCGAAACGATGAAGCAAGGTGGAACATCATGTGTAAGGTCATTGATAAATGTATCAAAGTATGGACAATCTATAGGATCTACGCCTTCGCCAAGGTAAATTTCCAAGTAGAATGCAAGGTCTTCCTCGCTCATTCCATCCCAGCTTCCACCGTGAAGGTTGCTGCTGACACTGGCTTTCATACCATAAGATCCGTAGAATAAAATGTTACCTTTGATTCTAGAGATATCAAATCCATCATCACGTAAGTGCATTGTAACGCCCATAGAAAGGTTTGCTCCGCCGGAATCTCCTGCGAATCCAAATTTTTCTGGATCAATGCCGTACTCTTCTGCATGCTCTAATACATATTTACAAGCTGTAGTACATTCCTCAATCGCACGAGGATAAACTACTTCTGGTGATAAAGTATATTCAATACCTACAACAACACATCCGGAATAAGCTGCAAGCTTTCTCTGTACCAGATTGTGTGTATCGTTATCACCTAATACAAATCCGCCACCATGCATAAAGAAGATAACTGGAAGCTTCTCAGCTTTTACTGGGCGAAGTAAACGTGCTGGAACTTTATCCTCACCAAAAGGAATCTCAAAGTCGATTGTCTCTGCCATTTCTGGCCCGCCGCTGTTCCACATCTTTCTCTCTTCGCGGTATGCTGCACGCATCTCCTCGTAAGTTCCTGCCTGAGTATCGAATGCTGCTGCATATTCTGCCTGCATCTCAAGTACTCTTGCCTGCTGCCAGTTCACCTCTGGTGTAGCTGGTTTGTTTTTTGGATTAATTGTTACTCTAAATTCCCCCATCGTGTAACTTCCTTTCTCTTTACATAAAAATTTTTACACACTTTTCAACATACAACCTTTTGACAAATACAGCACAAATCCCACCCGATTTTCCATCTGCATTTGTATCTTTTGTACATTTCTTATATCCTTATTATAAGCTCATTATGTTCAGTTGTCAAACAAATATCGCTATTTTTTGTATGTTTTTCTAAATTCTCATCTATCTTTTGTTTTACCGTCAAACAACCCGTCTTTTTTCATGAAATGCATCACTTTTTGTACCTCGGACTATTTTTTCCACATTTTTCAATCTTTTTTCATCCAAATCCGTTGCCTTCATTCGTCTTTTTTATCAAAAAAATAAAAACAATATCCTTCCTATTTTGATACCCGAATCCTATAAAATAATGAAAACTATATTTTATGTAAAAATGATGTCTGGCTTTGATACGGATGTGTTTCACGCCATCCTCATCAGAGTAAAGATTAAAGTTTTCTATCACTGTATTCTTGACATTAAGAACATTCTTGCATAATGTATTAGCAGAAACCATTTGCGTTATCCTTTTTTCTATTTGCTTGGTCGCTAATACATTAAAGGAAACCAAATGGTTTTTTCAATATGTAAATGTAAATTTATGGTGTTTACATACTTACATACTGCAACACACTCTTCTATCGCAACCGGATACCTTACTTCCGGTACCAAAAAATAATCGATACCAATTACAACACATCCGGAATAAGCCGCAAGTTTTCTCTGTACCAGACCATGTGTATCATTGTCACCTTCTACAAATCCTCCACCATGCATAAAGAAAATAACCGGCAGTTTCTCTGCCTTTACCGGACGAAGTAAACGTACCGGAACCGTATATCCTTCATAAGGGATCTGATATTCGATCGTTTCTTCCATTTCAGGACCACCGCTGTTCCACATCTTTCTCTCTTCGCCGTACGCTGCACACATTTCATCGTAGCTTCCAGTCTGAGTATCAAATGCATCTGCGTACTCTGCCTGCATCTCAAGTACTCTTGCCTGCTGCCAACCTACTGCCGGTGCAGCCGGTTTGTTGATAGGATTCATTGATAATTTAATTCCCCCATTTTGCAGCTCCTTTATCCGTGTGCATTCTTTTTAACAAATACAGCACAAATTCCCCGATCAAACATCTGTATTTGTATTTTCAGCACACTCCCGACACCTTTATTATAGTACATTATGTTTAATCGTTAAACAAATATCAGTCTATTCTACTTGTTTTTATATTTTTTCACTAAATTTATTTTTATTTTTGTTTGATAGCAAAATGGCTCAAAATTATTCAAAAAAATCGTTTGTTTTGCAATATTTTTTCTGTAAATTCATGTGAAACAAAGCGGACAAGTCCGCTTCAAGATTCCTGAATCCCTTAATCTTTGAGGTACTTGTTACGCTTTGCGCGCCAGATGCATTCTGCTTTAGCAGACATATTCCACATGCATCTGGTCGCATCCTCGCGGAGCGTTTTTTGCTTTATTGGAACATTACAGAGTAAATTTCCTATAAAGCAAAAAGAGGCTATCATATTCTCTAATATGATAGCCTTCCGTCTAGCGTAGTACCCTGCAATTGCAATTACCACGTAATCATTTATTCATTTCTTGGATCTAATCCACAGTTATGTGCAAAGAAGTGAGCTCCTCTGCGTAATGCATCTTCTGCGTCATCCATTACTTTGCTGTAGTGGATAAATGCATGAAGAGCTCCTTTATATTCATGATATTCAGCCTGAATTCCATTATTTGTAAGAATCTCATAAAGTAACTTACTGTCATCTCTTAATGGATCAAGCTCTGCTGCAACAAGGAAACACGGTGGGACATCATGTGTAAGATCATTTGCATAAATGTGGAAATAAGGACAATCAAAACGGTTTACATCAGGAGCAATATAACAAGATGGTGAAGATAAATCAGCTTCACTCATTCCATCCCACTTTCCGCCATGCTGATAGCTACTAATACTACTCATTAAGCCATATCCACCATAGTATAAGATATTACCTTTAATCTTGGACACATCAAAGCCTTCATCTCTTAAACACATGCAGACTCCCATCGCCATATTTGCTCCGCCGGAATCTCCTGCAAATCCAATTTTCTCCGGGTCAATTCCATATTCATCCGCATGCTCTGATACATAATGGCATACTGCAACACATTCTTTGATCGCACGAGGATATTTAATTTCCGGCGCAAGGGAATAGTCAATACCAATCACAACACATCCTGAATAAGCTGCAAGCTTTCTCTGTGCCATACTGTGTGTATCATTATTTCCTTCTACAAATCCACCACCGTGCATAAAGAAGATAACCGGAAGTTTCTCTGCTTTCACCGGACGAAGTAAACGTACCGGTACTTTATCTCCTTCATACGGCACATCAAAGTCAACTGTCTCTGCCATCACAGGACCGCCAGTGTTCCACATCTTTCTTTCTTCATTGTATGCTGCGCGCATCTCTTCGATCGTGTTTACCAGCGATGTATCAAATGCAGCTGCATACTCTTCCTGCATTTCTAATACTCGTGCCTGCTGCCAGTTCACTGCCGGTACTGCCGGTCTGTTCTTTGGATTGATTTGCAGTTTAATTTCTCCCATTTTGTAACTCCTTTCTCCATGTGACTTATTTTGACAAATCCGTCACAATACCTCAACATTGCTCATCTGTTTTTGTATCTTTTATACACTTCTGATACTTTATATTATAAAGTATTTTTTCACTATGTCAAATAAGTATTTGCATTTTTTCTATTTTTTTACTGACAAAGTCAACTCCGGTACCTGACTCTATCTAAATAAATAAAGCTGGTATCAAGCACTCCATTATACTTTTTTCGGATACCAATAATATTGTATGTTTCTCTATTTTATATCTGAAGAAATTTCATAATTCATAGACCTTGATTTTGCTGATGTTGCGGAGCATATAAAAAACAACTTACCTCGATCCGATATATATTTTGACAATAAATATCCACATCCAAAGGAGATAAGTTGCAAAATATGTATCGTCAACAATCGTTAATTAAGACCAGTTCTATGAATGGATTATATCTATCGTGAATTCACCTTGGATTTCTTCAAGATGGATCTTAATTCTCTGCCTAAAAATGCATCCTCTCTTAAATTTTCCAAGTTCAATTCTAATGTAATGGGGCTTTGTTTAACCATGCACGTAAATCTTGGAATGTCTCTTCGTAAGACCTAATATGCCTTAAAAGAACTTTACAACATTGACATATCCCACCAACAGGTAGCTAACTTCTGTAAGACAGTTGCTGTCTGCATCAAACCATTCGTAGACAACTACGATTACAATGCAAGAAAAATCTTTACTGCCGATGAAACCTACATAAAAATCCGTGGAATTAAAGCATACATCTGGTTTATTATGGATGCTGCCAGTCGTTCCCTTTCTTGGATACCGCATATCTACGGAGCGCGACGTTGGTGCATGCATTCTTTCGATGCGTATGGCTTTCAAACACGTCTCCAAGCTTCCTGAAAATTTCAAATTTATCGCTAATGGTTACAGCGCATATCCTCTTGCCGCCCAACAGTTTTATCGTGAGTTCAAAGAAGATTTTAAATTTGATATCACCAGGATTATCGGTCTTACAAACGGCGATGAAGTTTCTAAAGAATACCGCCCTTTCAAGCAGATGATAGCGCGACTTAATCGCACTTATAAAGCTCTCTATCGTCCAACCAACGGTTTTGACAACGTAGACGGAGCCAACTATGATCTAGCGCTTTGGGTTGCTTACTATAACTTCCTTCGCCCTCACAAACACAATAAATACAAGGTTCTTAATGATGTTGAGATGCTACATGGTGCTTCAAACATGCCTGGAAAATGGCAACTTCTAATCTTTCTCGGTCAACAAACAATCCTGAACTTACAAAACGGCGAAGCCGCTAACTGTTCTTAGATTAAGAGCCAAAGGTAATAACCCAGCCATCAGAACCACAGGTTCTGACAAGACATTTATGCCTTTGCCCTTGATGGCACGAAAAAGAACTGCTACACTGCTGTAATCGACATAAGAAAACAACTGTTCTTAAGTTCTTCGCCGTCGGTAATCGACCTACAGCGGTTCTTTTTCGTGCTGTCAAGGGTGGCGGCAAGCTGCCACTACCTATAATATCTACAGTTTTCAAAGTTCATCTGAACCTTTTTCTTTAACTCGGTTTTTTCATTGGTCATTTGACACTATCGCAAGCCACAGGTCTACAGCAGGATTTTTGCTCTGTGGGACCCGAAAATCGCCGATTTACGGGTCCCACGGAACAATTTTAGCTCCCTGTGCCCAAAAACTTCGTTTTTTGCTGCTTTCTTCCCGCTTTTATCGGCATTTTCGGGTCCCAGACGGCTATTTTGTCTCTGTAGACCCGTGCATACTCCCGGACATCTCATTGTTCCTGACAAGACAGCAAAAAAACAAATACAGCTTTCCTGACAAGGCACTAAAAACAGGACTCCTAACAACACAACAAAAAACAAATACAGCTTTCCTGACAAGGCAAAAAACGGTCCATGACATGCGTCACAGACCGTTTCTGTTACATTTTCTAGTTCTCATTCATCTTCGCAAGCTTCGCCGCCTGGTCCGCCGCGATACATGCATCGATGATCTCCTGGATGTCTCCGTTCATGATCTTATCCAGCTTGTACAGGGTAAGATTGATTCTGTGATCCGTCACACGTCCCTGTGGGAAGTTGTAGGTACGGATCTTCTCGGAACGGTCACCGGTACCGATCTGGCTGCGGCGCATCTCAGCCTCTGCATCATGGCGCTGCTGCTGCTCAATATCGTAGAGCTTTGCCTTTAAAAGAGCAAACGCCTTTGCCTTATTCTGGATCTGTGACTTCTCCGTCTGGCTGTACACGACGATACCGGACGGGTAGTGGGTCAGACGCACCGCGGAATCGGTCGTGTTGACACACTGTCCACCGTTTCCGGAGGCACGCATAACGTCGATACGGATATCCTTCTCATCAATGACAATATCAATGTCGTCATCCACTTCCGGCATTACCGCCACACTGATCGTGGAGGTGTGGATACGTCCGCCGGACTCCGTCTCAGGCACACGTTGTACGCGGTGCACACCGGACTCATACTTCATCAGGGAGTACGCGCCCTGGCCGTTGATCATAAAGGTCACACTCTTCATACCGCCGATGCCAGTCTCGTCCGCCTCAACAATCTCGGTCTTCCAGTTCTTGCTCTCTGCATAATGCTGATACATACGGTAGATCTCCGCAGCGAAAAGTGCCGCCTCGTCCCCGCCGGCACCGGCACGGATCTCCACGATAACATTCTTATCATCATTCGGATCTTTTGGAAGAAGCAGAATCTTTAACTCATGCTCCAGCTCCTCAACACGCGCCTTGGCATCGTTTAATTCTTCCTTCGCCAGTTCACGCATCTCCTCGTCCGACTCCTCATCCAGCATGGCGAGGGAATCCGCAATATTCTGCTTGCACTGCTTGTACTCCTTATATGCAGCAACAATCGGTGCCAGATCACTCTGCTCCTTCATCAGCTTGCGAAAACGCTCCGGATTGTTCGCGACATCCGGCTCACTGAGCTCGCTCATCAATTCTTCAAAACGAATCAGTAAATCATCCAACTTATCAAACATAACAAACATCCTTTCTTATCTCAAACACCAGACAACCGTCTGCACCAACTATGCAAAATTCTCTCCAATCCCGCAATCAACTAAAGCATTCCGGTCACCACACGGTCTTTTCTCGCCAGATCCTTTATCACCTGCACATCATGGAACCCGATCTCCCGCATAAGTGCAGACACCTTTTGCCCCTGATCGTAGCCGATCTCAAACAACAGATGTCCTTCCGGGTTCAGATACTGCTTACACTGTCCGATGATCTTCCTGTAAAAATACAGACCGTCCTCCTTGCCGTCCAGCGCTTCCATCGGCTCAAAATCCCGCACCTCCGGCATCAGCTTTGCAATCTCATCCGTACAGATATACGGCGGATTCGAGACGATCACATCAAATGTCCCCGTCACGTGATCAAACAGGTCGCTGTGTTCAAACAACACCGGCACATCATTGAGCCTTGCATTTTCCTTCGCAACATTGAGCGCCTGCTTGGATATGTCAACCGCATACCCCTCCACATCCGATACATTGTGCAGAATACTGACAATCACGCATCCGGACCCGGTACACAGATCCAGCACACGCATTCCGGGGCGCACGACCTTCAGCGCCTCTTCCACCAGAGTCTCTGTATCCTGTCTTGGGATGAGGACACTGGAATTTACTTTGAACTTCAGTCCCATGAATTCCGTCTCACCCACAATATACTGCAGCGGGACATGCTCTGCGCGCTTGCGCAGCGCAATCTGGTACTCGCTCATCTGCTCTTCCGGCATATCCTCTTCCATATGAAGATAATAAAAACTGCGGTCGATCTTACACACCATTTCGAGCAAAAGCCATGCATCGGTCTTTGCCTCCGCAATATCTGCCATGGAGAGAACTGTCTCCCCCAGATTTACTGTCTCACGATACGTCATTTCCAACCTCCATCATGCCTGTTCCCGGATCTCTTTCACGTAAGCCTTCCAGTCAGACACCGCCTCAACAGAGGCATTTCCAACCTCCATCATGCCTGTTCCCGGATCTCTTTCACGTAAGCCTTCCAGTCAAACACCGCCTCAACAGATGCAATTCCAACCTCGATCATCGAATCATCCGGCTCTCTTGTCGTAATCCGCTGCAGCAGAAGCCCCGGCTTGCTGAACAGATTGACAAGCATATGATCCGAGCGTCCGGCAAGCCGGATAAACTCGTACGATACCCCCGCAATCACCGGAATTAACACCAGGCGCAGCAGAAGCTGCAGGATCCGGTTATCCACGCGGATAAATAAAAAGAAGACAATGCTGATCAGCATGACAATCAGCAGAAAGCTTGTTCCGCAGCGCTTGTGCAGACGGGAACTCTTCCGCACATTCTCCACCGTAAGATCCATCCCCTGCTCAATACAGTTGATGCATTTGTGCTCTGCGCCATGATACATATAGACACGCTTAATATCCGGCATCAGTGAAATTGCCGCCACATATCCGATAAAGATGGTAAGGCGGATCACGCCTTCCAACAACGCAAGAAGTGTCTGCGATGTAATAAAACGCTGAAAGAATACGGATATGTAATATGGAAGCACCATAAAAATTGCCACCGCAAGAACAATGGAAATTGCCACCGTACCGCCCATCAGTACATTCTCCTGACGCTTTTCCTTTTTCTTCTGCTCTTCTTCCGTCGGCGCCGGTTTTTTCGCTCCGGCACGCTTCTCCGCTTTCCGGGATCCGCTCTTTTCATCCTCTTCCTCCTCGAAAAAGGATGCCGAGAACGTCAGTGTCTTCATCCCCAGTACCAACGATTCTATAAAACTGAACACGCCCCGCAAGATCGGCATGTTTCTTATTTTCTTATTTTTAATCAGTCCTTCGTACGTCGAGGTCTCGACGACGATCTCCTGGTCCGGCTTGCGCACGGCTACCGCGTATTTTTCCTGATTCTTCATCATTACGCCTTCCATGACCGCCTGACCGCCAATTCCCGAATATCTCATAGTCTAAATCCCTGCTTCCGGCACATGAGCTGCGCCGTATTCCATAAGGTAAAAAAGGTTGAGATTAAACAACCTCAACCTTATCTGTAACCGTTTTCACTTAGGAGCATAACGCTTCACGCGCCATACTACTGCTGCTGCATACCATATTTCTTATTGAACTTATCAATACGTCCGCGAGCCTGAGCTGCTTTCTGCTGGCCTGTGTAGAACGGATGGCACTTGGAGCAGATCTCAACGTGGATATCTTCCTTTGTTGAACCTGTAACAAATGTGTTACCGCAGTTACATGTAACAGTTGCCTGATAGTAATCTGGATGGATTCCTGCCTTCATGATTTTCACCTCTTTATAATCTTATCGTTATTATGTTCCTGTCTGTCTCTATTCTCTTATGCCCGTATGCCCGATCCGCATATGGCACTTACTGCAAAGAATAGTCCCGAATAAACAGCGTTATTATTTTATCATGGTTTTTACGAAAAATCAAGTTCTTTTTATACAATCCGGTTCTTTTTCACCATATGGATATATTCCTGATTGTTGCGCGTGCGGGCGAACATGTTCAGAATGTTCTCCACCGCCTCATCGGTGCGCATGCCGTTGATCGCTTTGCGCATGATCTCGACAGCCTCCTGCTCCTCCGGCTCCAGCAGCAGATCGTCGCGCCGTGTTCCCGACTTCACAATGTCGATGGCGGGGAACACACGCTTCTCGGAAAGCTTGCGGTCAAGCACCAGCTCCATGTTGCCGGTTCCCTTAAACTCCTCGAATACCACGTCGTCCATCTTGCTTCCGGTATCCACCAGCGCGGTGGCAAGAATCGTGAGGCTTCCTCCCTCACGCATGTTCCTGGCTGCACCGAAAAAGCGCTTCGGCATGTGCAGCGCCGCCGGGTCAAGACCTCCGGATAACGTACGTCCGCTTGGCGGAACCGTGAGGTTGTAGGCTCTTGCCAGTCTCGTGATACTGTCAAGCAGGATCATAACATCCTTTCCGTGCTCCACAAGGCGCTTCGCCCGCTCGATCACCATCTCGGATACGCGCTTGTGATGTTCTGGCAGCTCATCAAACGTAGAATAAATCACTTCCACATTCTCTCCGACAATCGCTTCCTTGATGTCCGTAACCTCCTCCGGTCTCTCATCGATCAGCAAAATAATCAGGTGCATATCCGGATTTCCCTTTGTCACTGATTTTGCAATCTCTTTTAATAAAGTGGTCTTACCTGCCTTCGGCTGGGATACGATCATACCTCGCTGTCCCTTTCCGATCGGCGATACCAGATCCACAATGCGCATTGCGACACTGCAGCCCGGGCGCTCCAAGCGGATTCTCCGGTTCGGGAAAATCGGCGTCAGATCCTCAAAATTCTTGCGCTTCTGCGCGACACCCGGATGGTAACCATTGACCGATGAAACATATAACAGCGCCGAAAACTTTTCCTGCTGTGTCTTCACACGGGTATTGCCCGCCACGATATCGCCCGTCTTCAGATTAAACTTGCGGATCTGTGACGGCGATACATACACATCGTTCTCCCCGGGAAGGTAATTCTCACAGCGGATAAATCCATATCCGTCCGGCATAACCTCTAAAATACCGTTTGCCATAATTCCGCTGTCCAGATTCGAGATCGTCTCATCCACTGCACCGCTCTCCTTCGGGTTCTCCCGTCCCTCTCTGGGTTCCCGCGCCGGCCGCTGCTGCGCCTGCTCTCGCTGCGGTGTCTGCTCACGCTGCGATGTCTGCTCACGCTGCTTCGTATTCTCCTCTTTGCTCTGACGCTCGTCCTCTGCAACCATCAGATCTACCAGATCACTCTTTTTCATGCCGGAGATATTTTTGAGTCCTCTCGCTTTTGCAAGATCACGCAAAACAACGGCTGACAAGCTCTCATACTTTTCTCTCATCCATTCGCTCCTGTTCTTATCAATCTGCTATTTTCCTCTATGCTCTCAATCGTATTGGGAATCGTGTCTGAATTGACAAAATGAATTTACAATATGCGTATTATACAACACTTTTTCCAAAATAGGAAGTCCTAATTTCCTTGATTTGTCAAAATGATAATGGTATGATTTACGTATTGGTTTCTATATAAAAATACACTTTATATACAGGAGATTATATCATGGAGAATCAGACAATGACACTTGCCGAGAAGGCACTTCTTATGCACGAAAAATGGAACGGAAAGCTTGAGACCATCGCAAAATCCAAAGTAAACTCCCGCGAAGATCTCGCCATCGCATACACGCCAGGTGTTGCCGAGCCCTGCAAGGTAATCGCCAAAGACCCGGAGGCTGCTTACAAATATACCATGAAAGCGAACACCGTCGCCGTCATTTCCGACGGAAGTGCAGTTCTCGGTCTCGGCAATATCGGCGCATATGCCGCCATGCCTGTCATGGAGGGAAAATGCGTTCTGTTTAAGGAATTCGGCGATGTCAATGCCGTACCGATCTGTCTCGACACCCAGGACACGGAGGAGATCATTGCCACGATCAAGAACATTGCTCCCGCATACGGCGGCATCAATCTGGAAGATATTTCCGCACCGCGCTGCTTTGAGATTGAGGAGCGCCTGAAAGAAATGCTCGACATTCCGGTCTTCCATGACGACCAGCACGGCACCGCCATCGTTGTGCTTGCCGGCATTATCAACGGTCTGCGTGTTACAGGCAAGAAAAAAGAGGACTGCCGCGTCGTCGTAAACGGTGCCGGTTCCGCGGGCGTTGCCATCACAAAGCTTCTGCTCACCTACGGTTTTCGCCATGTCACCATGTGTGACCGCGAGGGCATCATCGGCAAAGATTACCCGAACTTAAACTGGATGCAGCAGAAAATGACCGAAGTCACCAACCTTGAGGATCAGCACGGCACGCTTGCCGACGCCTTAAAGGGTGCTGATATTTTTGTGGGTGTCTCCGCACCGAACATCGTTACCCCGGAGATGGTTGCTTCCATGAATCACGACTCCATCCTGTTCGCCATGGCGAATCCGGTTCCTGAGATCATGCCGGATGTGGCAAAGGCTGCGGGTGCCAGAATCGTCGGAACCGGACGCAGTGATTTCCCGAATCAGGTCAACAATGTCGTGGCATTCCCGGGCATCTTTAAGGGCGCTCTCGAGGGACGGGCAACACAGATTACCGAAGAGATGAAGCTTGCCGCCGCAGAGGCGATTGCCGGTCTTGTCTCCGACGAAGAGTTAAACGACGAGTTTATTATGCCGGAAGCATTTGATCCGCGTGTGGCGCAGGTTGTCAGCGAGGCAGTCCGCTCCCACATCGTGCGCTGACCGGATATCCAATGAACGACGCGCGTTACTACTCTCTCAACACCTATTTAAGACAGACATTCGGTGAGAAGGTCTACCGCCTGTCCTTAAACGGCGGTATGACCTGTCCGAACCGTGACGGCAGTATCGGTACCGGAGGATGCATTTTCTGCAGTGCCGGCGGAAGCGGTGATTTTGCCGCCTCCCCGCAGCAATCTGTCACCGGGCAGATCGCGCAGGCGAAGCTTCTCCTCCGTGAAAAAACAAACTGCCGCAAATATATCGCCTATTTTCAGGCATACACGAACACCTACGCTCCCGTCGGTGTTCTTCGTGCGCTTTATACGGAAGCTCTCGCACAGCCAGACATTGTGGCGCTCTCCATCGCTACCAGATGTGACTGTCTGCCACCCGATGTTTTAGATCTGTTAGCAGAATTAAATACCATAAAACCGGTCTGGGTCGAACTCGGTCTTCAGACTATCCATGAACACACCCTGCGTTTTATACGCAGTGGTTTTTCCCTCGCCCAGTATGAGCAGGCAGTATCCGCGCTTCACGCGCGGGGCATCAAAGTCATAACCCATCTGATCCTCGGGCTGCCGGGGGAGACCACCGATGACATGCGCGCTTCCGTGCGCTATCTTGCCGCGCACCCCGTCTTCGGCGTAAAGCTGCAGCTGCTTCACGTCTTAGAGGGCACCGATCTTGGAACACTCTACAAAAATGACCCGTTTCCACTTTTTACGCTGGAGGAATACTGCGACCTTATCGCAGACTGCCTTGCCCTCCTTCCGCCGGAAATGGTCATTCACCGTCTGACCGGTGACGGTCCGCGCCGTCTGCTCCTCGCTCCGCAATGGAGCACGGACAAAAAGCGCGTGCTAAACACCATCCACAGACAGCTCGCAGGACGCGATCTCTGGCAGGGCAAATATTATAGAAATGAGGAATTCCATGGCTGAACCATTTACCATATACAAACTGACCATCTTAAACATGCTCGACAAGGTCGATTTTCCGCTGACCAACACGCAGATCTCCGACTTTTTTCTGGAGCAGGAATACACGGATTATTTCCGGGTACAGCAGGTCTTAAACGATCTCGCAGACTCCGGTCTGATCCGCACGGAATCCACACACAGCAACACGCAGTATTACATCACCGCCGCGGGGCGTGAGACGCTCGGCTTTTTCCGCGACAAGCTCACGGACGCGATCGAGCATGACACCATCGCCTATTTTGAAAAAAATAAAATGGCGCTCCGCACCGTCAACTCGATCATCGCAGACTATTACAAGACGCCGAATCAGGACTATGCCGTGCGCTGTCAGTTCCGCGTCCACGATACCAACTTAATCGACCTGACGCTGACCGTCAAAAACAAAGAACAGGCGGAGGCGATCTGCAATAACTGGAAAAAACAGAACGAGGATGTCTACGCGTATCTGATGGACATCCTGATGCAATAGACACAGATATTTTTCACAGACAGAAGGGAGTCCTTATTTTATGGGAAAAAGTGCTTTCAAACCCGGCAACATGCTCTACCCGCTGCCTGCCGTCATGGTAAGCTGCCAATATCCCGGTGCATCCGATCCGGAATGTAGCAATCCTGCCCTCGCAGGCAGACCGAACATTCTTACCGTTGCCTGGGCAGGCACCGTCTGCACGAACCCGCCGATGCTCTCCATCTCCGTTCGCCCGGAGCGCTACTCCTACCACATGATCGAGGCCGCCGGGGAGTTCGTGGTAAATCTCACAACCGAAGCGCTTGTACGTGCCACCGACTACTGCGGTGTGCGCTCCGGCAGAGACGTCGACAAGTTCAAGGAGATGCATCTGACGCCGCTTGCCTCCCGTGAGGTATCGGTTCCCGGCATTGCCGAGAGTCCCGTCAATATCGAATGCCGTGTGCGCCAGATCACGCCGCTCGGCAGCCACAACCTGATCCTTGCGGATGTCGTCGCTGTTACCATCGATGACGCGTATATGGATGAAGCCGGCAAATTCCACTTAAACGACACCGGGCTGATCACCTACTCGCACGGAGAGTATTTTCTTCTCGGGAAAAAGCTCGGCACATTCGGCTACAGCGTCCGGAAAGACACCCCGGGCAAAAGAAAGAACAGCCTCAAAGGGGATGACAGAAAAAAGAAGAGCAGGGAAAATAAGTCTTTTCCCCAAAAGCCATCCCGGGTAAAGGAGAAACTCCCAGGACAAAAAGGAATCCTGCAACAAAAAAAACATGAAAACAGATCAAAATAATTTCAGATAACGAAGGGGGTTTTACGATGAAGATAAGATTTGGTATTGTAGGCTGCGGTTTTCTCGGAAACATTGTCGCAAACGCCTGGAAGGATGGTTTTCTGGAAGATTATGAGCTCGTCGGCGTGACCAGCCGCTCACAGGAATCGCGCGATAAGACCGCCGCGGAAACCGGCTGCAGATCCTGTCGGGATCTTGCAGAACTGCTCTCCTTAGAGCCGGAATATATTGTGGAGGCAGCGTCCGTGGAAGCTGTCCGGGATATGGCATGCACCGTACTCGAACACGGCGTCAGCCTCGTTCTCCTCTCGATCGGTGCGTTTGCCGACGCTGCCTTTTACGGGCAGGTCAGGGACGCAGCCCGCAGAGGATGCGCCAAAGTCCATCTGGCAAACGGCGCGATCGGTGGTTTTGACGTCTTACAGACGATCACTTTAATGGCGCAGGCGGGAAAGCTTGACGAGACCGCCGGCATCGAGACGCACACCGGCGCCCGCGGTTTTCGCAATACACCGGTCTGGGCGGAACACCTTTTAACCGATACCGAAAAGACGACTGTCTTTACCGGCAGCGCCAAGGAGGCGATCGCAACCTTTCCGCGCCGCGTCAACGTCGCCGTCGCCACCTCTCTCGCCACGACAGGACCGGACATCACGCAGGTAACCATGCACTCCGTTCCGGGCTGGACAGGCGATGACCACTGCATCACCGCAGAGATCGACGGCGTCAAAGCCACCGTGGACATCTGCTCTTCCACCAGCGCAATCGCCGGCTGGAGCGCGGTAGCCCTGCTCCGCAATCTCGCCTCGCCGGTTTGTTTTTATTAGCGCCTGCTAATTTCCAAAAAGTCCTGACATCCAGTCATTGAACTCTTTTACTTTTAATGTCACGGAATCGACCGCATCGGAAAGCTCTCCGGCACTCTCGAGCATTTCCTGCGTCGTTCCGATGGCATCATTGATACCATCCACATCGACCTGCTGCAGTTTATCTGCCGCCTCACTCATTGCTGCCGTCATCTGACTCATCCGGTTGACAAAAAATCCACCCGCAATAAGCAGAATTACCAGCATTACCGCCAGCAGCCCGCTGATAAGCTTCTGCATTTTCAACTGTTTTTTCATCACTTCCAACATTTCTTCCATATTACAATCTTACCTCCGGTTCTCACTCATCCAACACTGCTTCTATACTATCTCATAAACGGACTGTTCATCAGTTCCTGTTTTGCTACTTCCATCGCACGCGCCACGCTGCCCGGCTCAAACGGATTCGACAGATTTGCATAGCGCAATGTCTCCAGATAGCTCATGCTTCCGCCGCATTTGCAGAGATTTAAGTAATCCTGCCATGCCGTCTCATGGTTCTCATAATTTTTCTTTTTGAACTCCATCGCCCCCATCGTGGTCAGCGTATAATTGATGTAGTAGAACGGATAGAGATAGATATGCAGCTTGTGGTACCAGAAACCGCCACGGTCGAAGAAATCATCCGCGTCGTATTTTCTCCACGGCATATACTTTTCTTCCAGCTTCTTCCACTCTGCGGTGCGCTCCTTCGGCGTCAGTTCCGGATTGGCGTAGCAGATGTGCTGGAACTCATCCACCGCCACGCCGAACGGTACAAATGTGATCGCCTCCTGCAAATGTGCAAAGCGGAACTTATCCGCATACTTTCCGAAAAATGCCTCCGCATACGGGTAGGAAAACTGCTCCATCGACATGGAATGGATCTCCGCGATGTCGGTGGACTCGGAATAATACTCTGTGATCGGCTGCTCCCGCATCGCCATGTACCCCGCAAACGCATGTCCCAGCTCGTGTGTCAGCACCTGCATGTCAAAGATTGTCTGATTAAAATTGGAGAACACAAACGGTGCCCGATAATCCGGGAGAAATGTCATATATCCCGTAGCAGCTTTTCCCGGCTTATTCTTCAAATCCATCAGTTCGTGCTCAATCATAAAATCAATGAACTCTCCAGTCTCCGGGCTGATCTTATGGTACATCTTCCTTGCCTCTTCCACCATAAAATCATCATCTCCCGCAGGAACGGCATTTCCATCCGGAAATACACGCTTCTCATCATAAAACATCAATGTATCCACACCAATCCGCTTCGCCTGCGCCGCATAGAGCTGTTCACACAGCGGTACGAGTTCCGTACGCACCTGCTCGCGAAACGCTGCCACCTCTTTTTCCCCATAATCCGTGCGTCCCTGCTGCATGTACCCCACCGGAATAAAGTTGGCATAGCCGAGGTTCTTCCCCATCTGATTGCGGATGGTAATGAGTTCCTCCCAGATCTCCTCCAGCCGCTTCTCATTGCTGTGGTAAAAATCTGAATATGCCCGCACAGCCGCACGCCGTACTTCTCTGTCCTCATGTTCAAAATACTTCTGTACCCCATAGAGATTAAGCGTCTGCCCTTCAAATTCGATCGCCGCCGTTGCCATGATCTTCTGATATTCGTTTGTCAGCTTCGCCTCCTGCTGCATCAGCGGAATATTTGCCTCACAGAAGGTCTTCCTGTTCAGTTCCTTCTGTGCAAAATACTGTTTTCCGTACTCTTTCTCGATGTCATCGCGAAACGGACTATTCATCACTGCCGCATCAAATGCAAGAAACTTCGGCATCACGGTCGGTATGGTATTGTTGATATATTCGTCTTCCTTCTCATAATAAGTATCCGTCGTATCTAATGTATGGCGGATGGACGCAATCGTGCACGCAGTCATAAGCTTATTCTGCACGCGCTCTGCCTTCTTTAAGAGTTCCTTTAATCCCTCATAGGAGGCTGCCTCCTGTACCTGTTTTACCAGTTTTTCAAAAAGCTGTTCCACTTCTGTGAAATCCGGTCTCTCGTATTTCAGTGTTGAAAATGTAAAATCTGCCATATGCTCCTCATTTCTGCGCACCCCATCGCAGCAATTCTTCTCCTGCAATATCCGTAGCGCTTCTCTCTTTTTCGTTTTATTCTACGTTCCGTAGCTTTTCCTGTCAAGCAACAGCCGGTAACCGGCGTCCATGAGCACCATGCATAAAAGCATCAGAACCGCATAGCCTGCCAGATAGCCCGGGTTCCCCAGAAACGACGCCAGCCACTCCAGCGGCGATCCGGGCGAAGGTACATTCACAAACATGTAATTGGCATGAAACTTTTTGTCAAACAGGTAGACCGGCGGCACAACCACCAGAAGAAATACGATCACCTTCCACAGCGCCGCAAGCCGCGGGATAATGTTGTGCTGCAACAGCTGGCAGATCACGTAGAGCACAATCCCGGCATGGAAGGTAAATCCCTGTATCGTAATAAAATGAATCGCCGGATAGCGCACCCAGTCCGGGAATAAAAGCGCAAGCACGGTTCCCGGCAGACACAGGGTATAGAGAACCTGTCCCAGCCAGTCCCATTTGAAAAAGGCGTGAATACAGCACAAAAACCCTGCCATGCTGCACAGGTGAAGCGGCAGTTGATACAGCGACATTTTCCCGATCAGAGCCAGCACCGCAATCCGGTACACTTCCAGTCCCACCAGAAAAATGCCGATTCCTCTCTCCGCCAAAAGCCTGCGCCGTCCTCCCCATCGCTTATAATAATGGAGGAACAGCAGTAAGAGCCCCGCGCACACGCCCAGCCATAATAAATGTACCGGACCAAAGTGGGAAAATCCCACCCCGTCCGGTATCTCATCTTCATATGTGAAAAAATAGGAAAGATCAATCCCCAGTCGTCTCATTTTCACACGCTTCTTTCACAGTGTTTTTCTCCGCGGAATTTCCCTCCGCCTAGTCTCTCTTTGCAACTTCTCCTTCTGCCGAATGTTCCTCCGCAGATTCTCTCTCTGCAGATTCTGCTTCTGCCGAATCTCTCTCCGCAGATTCCCTCTCCACAGAGTCTCCTTCCGCAGAATGTTCCTCCATAGTATCTGCATCCGCCGGACTCTTATGCGACTCATCCGCAGATTCTTTCTTCACAAACTTAAGCCGCGCCAGCTTCTCGCTCCACCATGCGCGCCAGCGTGCATGCCTTTCTGCCCGCGCCTCCTTCCGCTGTCTGCGGCGTTCGTCCCGCTCTGCCTTCTTCTGCGCTCTCGCCTCTTCCTTTCTGGTAAGCTTCGCCTGCTTTTTCTCCTGCTTCACGAACGCCTTTTCCTTCAGACGCACTTCCTTTAGCGCTGCCTTCTCGATCTCTACGATATAGCGGTTCGCCTTCTTGCGGTTCCTCCGGTCCATCCGGTACGGATCATACAGGAAGTAGGACAGTGCTCCGATCATGAGCACCACAACACCTGCCACGGTGAAAACCGGTACCAGAAGCGCATATTCCTCAAAACCAAGTTCGTAGCAGGTAAACGTCACGAGCATAACCGGAAACAGCAGCAGATACACGCCCTTCGTCAGCACCGCAAAAAACAGTGACTGCTTTCTCCCGTTGGAGAGCAATGCCCCCTCAATGGCCGTATAAAATGCCATAAAAATGCAGATCTCCGACCCGAACCCGTGCAGTATGCCGCAGATCGCGATCAGCACGAGCGACAGGAAAAACATGGCAAACGCCGTGCCCTGATACCACGCATTGCGGTACTCCGTCATCCCCTGCAGCTTGTCCTCGCTGATCCCGTGCATCCGGTACACTTCCGTGCGGATGCGCTCCTCGAACTGCTCGTTGTACCGCTGCTCTTCCTTGGTATTGCGCAGATGATTCTCCACCGACAGGCTCATCCGGTCAATATATTCCTGCTCCTGCCGGATCCGTCTGCTGCGCAGCTTCTCGATCTCACTCTGTCTCTGGACCTCTTCCTCAAGGCGCATGACCTTGCCGATGCGCGGATTCTTCACTGTGATATCCGAGTAATCCGGCTCCATATCCGCGATCCGGACCCGCGCGCCGGTCTGCCAGACCTCCGCCTCATTTTCCGGTCTCTCCGCCGGCTCTATGCTCGCCGATAACGTCTCTTTCGCCGATGTGCTCCCTGCCTCCTGCTCTGCCGGTGTGCTTCCCGCTGCCGTCTTTTCCGCTTCTGCGCTCCCCGCCATCGTCCGCGCCTTTTCCCCTGCTTTTTTCCTTCTGCGGCTCATTTGTACTCCCCTTTTCTTCATTCGTACTCTTTTTCTCATCTTAGCACAGAATCCGCTGGATTACAAACGGGGGATTATCATTCGATTACTGCACCTCAAGGTAGGAGTAGCCCATCAGGCTCTCATCGACCTCGCGCGCGACCTCGCGTCCCTCGCGGATCGCCCAGACGACAAGGGACTGTCCCCTGTGCACATCGCCCGCCGCGAACACATTTTTCACGCTGGTCTCATAGGCGCCCTCCGCCGTTGCGACGTTGGTTCTGCCGTTTAAGTCCACACCGAACGCGTCCGCCACATATTTTTCCGTGCCGAGGAATCCGGCAGCGATCAGCACAAGATCCGCTTCCATCTTCTGCTCGCTTCCCGCAACCTCGGTCATCGTCACACGCCCGGTCTTCTCATCCCGCTTCGGTTCGAGCTTTACAGTGACAAGCCCGCAGAGATTGCCGTTCTTGTCTTTTAAGAATTCCTTCACCGTCGTCTGATAGATCCGCGGGTCGTGCCCGAACACCGCAATCGCTTCCTCCTGGCCGTAATCGGTCTTTAACACCTTCGGCCACTCCGGCCACGGATTATTCTCCGCGCGCTTTGCCGGTGCCTGCGGCATCATCTCAAGCTGTGTCACGCTCGCGCAGCCGTGGCGGATGGACGTGCCCACGCAGTCATTTCCGGTATCGCCGCCGCCGATAATGACCACTTTTTTCCCTTTTGCGGAGATATAGCTGCCGTCTTTTAGCTCAGAATCCAGGAGACTCTTCGTCGTTGCTTTTAAAAAATCCACGGCGAAATAGATTCCCTTGGCGTCCCGTCCCGGTGCCTTGATGTCTCTCGGATTCTTGGCGCCGCACGCTAAAATCACACGGTCGTACTCCTTTAACAGCTTGGAGGCCTTTACATCCTTTCCGACATTGGTGCCGGTCACAAAGGTGATGCCCTCCTCCTTCATGACGGCAACCTTGCGGTCGATGACCCATTTTTCCAGCTTCATATTCGGAATTCCGTACATCAGAAGTCCGCCGACTCTGTCGTCCCGCTCATAGACCGTCACAGAATGCCCGCGCTTGTTGAGCTGATCCGCCGCCGCAAGCCCCGCAGGACCGGAGCCGATCACCGCGATCTTCTTGCCGGTGCGCACTTTCGGAGGCTTTGCCGCCGCATAACCCTGCTCATACGCATTCTCGATAATTCCGTGCTCGTTCGCCTTGCAGGTCACCGGATCTTCCCAGTGCCCGCAGGTGCAGGCAGCCTCGCAGAGTGCCGGACATACCCGGGAGGTAAACTCCGGGAAATTGTTGGTCTTCTTCAGGCGGTTGTATGCCTGCTCCCAGTTCCCCGTGTATACAAGATCATTCCACTCCGGAACCAGGTTGTGCAGCGGGCATCCCGAGGTCATCCCCATGATGTTCATTCCCGCCTGGCAAAACGGCACGCCGCAGTTCATGCAGCGCGCGCCCTGAATCTGTTGTCTCTCTTTGGACAGAGGAATGTGGAACTCATTAAAATTTTTGATCCGCTCCTTCGGCTCAATGGCGCGGGCATCTTCTCTGTCATATTCCATAAATCCTGTTGGTTTTCCCATAATTCTTTCCTTTCTCGAAAATGCATGAGTCACACATGTCAAACGACACCTGCTCACACACTATCCACGCGTATTTGCATAAAAAGCCTCAATCTGTGCCTGTTCGGAAGAAAGACCTTTCTCCTCCATCTGAACAATCGCCATAAGCATACGGTTATAGTCATACGGTATGACTTTCTTGAACTTCGGCAGATACTCGCTGAAATTATCCAGGATCTTCTTGCCCTTTTCCGAGTTGGTCAGCGCCACATGTTCCTTGATCATGTCCTTTAATTCCATGACATCATATTTGTTGGAAATCTCCTGGCTGAATACCATTTCCTTATTCATTCTTGTGTAGAGGTCATTGTCCTCGTCGAGCACATAAGCGATACCGCCGCTCATGCCGGCTGCAAAGTTCTTGCCCGTCTTGCCGAGCACGACGACACGGCCACCCGTCATATACTCACATCCGTGGTCTCCGACGCCCTCCACAACTGCGGAAGCTCCCGAGTTGCGCACGCAGAAACGCTCGCCTGCGACGCCGCTGATAAACGCTTTTCCGCTGGTTGCTCCGTAGAGCGCCACATTACCGATGATGATATTCTCATCCTTCTCATACTTCACGCCCGCCGGTGCATAGACGACAAGCTTGCCGCCGGATAATCCTTTTCCAAAGTAATCGTTGGAATCGCCGACCAGCTCTAACGTCAGTCCCTTCGGGATAAAAGCTCCAAAACTCTGTCCGCCGGCACCGTTGCATTTTACAATGAAGGTATCCTCCGGCAGTCCCTCTCCGCCGTACTTCTTCGTGATCTCCGAACCGAAAATCGTACCGAAGGAACGGTCGGTGTTCGTCACCTCCACATCAATACTTCTGCGCTGCTTCTGCTCTAACGCACCCTTTAACTGTTTTAAGAGCACGGTCACATCCTTGGACTTCTCCAGTTCAAAATCATAGACATGCTTCGGGTCAAAGGTTACTTTCTCCTTCGGTCCCGCAAACGGGTTGTTCAAAAGATTGGAGAGATCTATCTCGCGGTCGCGTCCCGAAAGATCCTCGCGCACCTTAAGCAGATCGCTTCTGCCGACCATCTCGTCGATCGTGCGGCATCCGAGCTTTGCCATATACTCCCGCAGATCCTGTGCGATAAAGCGCATAAAATTCTCCACATATTCCGGCTTGCCGGCAAAACGCTTCCGAAGCTCCGGGTTCTGTGTCGCAATACCTGCCGGACAGGTATCCAGGTTACAGACGCGCATCATCACGCAGCCTAAGGTCACAAGCGGCGCTGTGGCAAATCCGAACTCCTCCGCTCCGAGCAGCGCTGCCGTAGCGACATCGCGGCCGCTCATCAGCTTGCCGTCCGTCTCAATGCGTACTTTGTTGCGCAGTCCGTTCATAATCAATGTCTGATGTGTCTCCGCAAGACCAAGCTCCCACGGAAGTCCCGCATTGTGGATCGAGCTGGACGGAGCCGCACCGGTACCGCCGTCATAGCCGGAGATCAGGACAACCTGTGCGCCTGCCTTTGCAACGCCGGCTGCGACCGTACCGACTCCCGCCTCGGATACCAGTTTCACGGTGATGCGCGCATCACGGTTCGCATTCTTTAAGTCGAAGATCAACTGCTCCAGATCCTCGATCGAGTAGATGTCATGATGCGGCGGCGGGGAGATCAATGATACACCCGGTGTGGAAAGTCTGGTCTTTGCAATCCACGGATAGACCTTCTTGCCCGGCAGGTGTCCGCCCTCGCCCGGCTTTGCGCCCTGTGCCATCTTGATCTGAATCTCCTGCGCGCTCACCAGATACTCACTGGTCACACCGAAACGTCCGCTCGCCACCTGCTTGATCGCAGAGCAACGGTTGACCGGGCTGTTCTTGCTCGCAAGACGGTCTGCATCCTCTCCTCCTTCGCCGGAGTTGGACTTGCCGTGCAGACGGTTCATGGCGATCGCCAACGTCTCATGCGCCTCCTTGGAGATGGAACCGTAGGACATTGCCCCCGTCTTAAAGCGCGTCACGATGGAATCGACACTCTCGACCTCCTCGAGCGGCACGCCCTTTTTCGGGTAATTGAAATCCATCAGACCGCGGAGCGTGATCTCTCTCTCTTCTTTATTCACAAGCTCCGTGTACTGTTTAAAGAGTTCGTAGTCGCCGCGCTTTGTCGCCTCCTGAAGCAGATGAATCGTCGCCGGATTGTAGAGATGCGGATCTGCGCCGCTTCTCATCTTGTGGCGTCCTCTGCTGTCCAATGTGAGATCCGTCTCTAATCCCAGCGGATCGTACGCCGCCGAGTGAAGCTCATTGACGTCATCCGCAATATCCTCCAGCGTAATGCCGCCGATCGGGCTGACCGTATTCGTGAAATACTTGTCAATCACATCCTTATTGATACCGATCGCCTCAAAGATCTTGGAACCCTCGTAGGACTGGATCGTCGAGATTCCCATCTTGGATGCGATCTTGACGATGCCGTTTAAAATCGCTGCATTGTAATCCTGAACCGCCGCATAATAATCTTTGTCCAGCATATGCTCGTCCACCAGCTGTTTTACGGTATCCTGTGCCAGATACGGGTTGATCGCACAGGCTCCGTAGCCGAGGAGCGTCGCAAAATGGTGTACCTCACGAGGCTCTCCGGACTCTAAGATCATGGCAACCGCCGTTCTCTTTTTCGTCTTTACCAGATGCTGCTGCAGTGCTGATACAGCGAGCAGTGACGGGATCGGCACATGGTTCTCGTCGATGCCGCGGTCGGAGAGGATCAGAATGTTCGCTCCCTCACGGTACGCACGATCCGCCTCCACAAACAGACGCTCGATCGCCTTCTCCAAGCTTGTATTCTTATAGTAGATAATCGGCAGTACTTCTACCTTGAATCCGTCGACCTTCATCGCCTTGATCTTCATCAGGTCGGTGTTGGTCAGAATCGGGTTGTTGACCTTCAATACCTTACAGTTCTCCGCCCGCTCCTCCAAGAGGTTGCCGTCCTCGCCGATGTAGACGGTCGTAGAGGTCACGACTTTCTCACGGATCGAGTCGATCGGCGGGTTGGTCACCTGCGCAAACAGCTGTTTGAAGTAATTAAACAGCGGCTGATGGTCACTCGCAAGCGCTGCAAGCGGTGTGTCAATACCCATGGCGGATGTACCCTCGCCACCGTTTTTCGCCATCGGCAGGATCGCCTCGCGCAGAGATTCGTAGGTATAACCGAATGCCTTCTGCATGCGCTGGCGCTCTTCCTTGGTATACTCCGGCACACGCTCATTCGGGATCTTTAAATCCTCGAGTTTTAAGAGGTTGCGGTCAAGCCACTCACCATATGGCTGCTTGTTCGCGTAAGTCTCCTTGAGTTCGTCGTCATCGATGACTCTTCCCTTGACGGTATCCACGAGCAGCATCTTGCCCGGACGCAGACGCTCCTTTACCACAATCTTCGTCGGGTCGATGTCCAGCACGCCGACCTCGGAGGAGAGGATCAGATAATCATCATCCGTAATATAGTAACGGGAAGGACGCAGACCATTGCGGTCAAGCACGGCTCCCATCATATCGCCATCGGAAAAGAGGATGGATGCCGGTCCGTCCCACGGCTCCATCATCGTCGCGTAATACTGGTAAAAATCCTTTTTCTTCTGCGACATGATATTGTTGTTTGCCCACGGCTCTGGGATCATGATCATGACTGCGAGCGGAAGCTCCATACCACTCATCACGAGGAACTCCAGCGTATTGTCCAGCATCGCGGAATCCGATCCCTCACTGTTGATGACCGGAAGCACTTTCTGAAGTTCGCCTTTTAAGTGCTCGGACTCCATCGTCTCCTCACGGGCGAGCATCTTATCGGCGTTGCCCTTGATCGTATTGATCTCACCGTTATGTACGATAAAACGGTTCGGGTGCGCTCTCTCCCAGCTCGGGTTCGTGTTCGTGGAGAAACGGGAATGCACGGTTGCAATCGCCGACTCGTAATCCTTATCCTGTAAATCCGCAAAAAACAGACGAAGCTGCTCCACAAGAAACATTCCCTTATAGACGATCGTACGGCTGGAAAGGGATACCACATAGGTATCGTCGTTGGACTGCTCGAAGACTCTTCGCGCCACATACAGCTTGCGGTCAAACGCCAGTCCCTTCTCCACATCCGCCGGACGCTTCACAAAACCCTGCATGATATACGGCATGCAGTCCACCGCTTTCTGTCCCAGCTTCGTCGGATCGGTCGGAACTTCACGCCAGCCGAGGAACTCCATTCCCTCCTTGCCGACAATGACCTCGAACATCTTCTTGGCACGGTTGCGCTTTAACTCGTCCTGCGGGAAAAAGAACATGCCGACACCATAGTCTCTCTCCTCACCGAGTTCGATTCCAAGCTGTTTTGCCGCCTTGGAAAAAAACTTGTGGGATATCTGCAGCAGAATACCGACACCGTCACCGGTCTTTCCCTCCGCATCCTTGCCTGCTCTGTGCTTTAAGTTCTCAACGATCTTTAACGCATTCTCCACAGTCTCGTGTGTCTTGATTCCCTTAATGTTGACAACCGAACCGATACCACAGTTATCGTGCTCGTAACCCGGATCGTACATTCCGGCTGCCTGCTTCCCCGCATCCGATACCGAGAAACGGTTGAGGGCGTCCTTCTTATAAGTGGTCTGCTCTTTCATAATCAGCTTCCTTTCTGCATTCTGTATTCCGATCAGCTGTCTTTACTGCACGGACAGTTGTCTTTACCGAATTTGTTATATCCTAATATACAACTTTCTCATTTGTTTGTCTACCAGTTTATTCTTATAATTGTCTGATTATTTGTATATAATGTTTATTTTTTATTATTATCAGATATTATTCATTATTTTTTGTATAAATAATTTTCTCACACACAATTCAACATATAAAAGCCCGGAAAAAATTTTGCATGCAAAACTTTTTCCGGGCTCTTTTTCTGCCTTTTCTTAAATTGTATCTGAATTATAACACCATTTTATGCGGTAACCGTATTCTCCAGATCTCCCACCAGATACTCCATGATGTCGCACAGCGTCACGATTCCGGTAACCCCGCCGTAGGCGTCTGTCACAACCGCAAAATAATTCTGCTGCTGTTTCATCTGCTCAAAAAGCCGGTTTGCCTTCATGGAATCCGCTGCCAGCATCGGTTTTTGTACCGCGCACTGCATCACTTTGTCACGCGTGTGGTCTTTCATGCGGAAATACGCTTTTCCATCGAGGATTCCCACGACATCCTCGCTTCTCCCCGCAAAGATCGGATAATAGGTATGTACGCTCTCCGCCAGAATCCGATCCCAGACGGCTTCATCCTCCTCCGTGGACAGAGATACCATCTCCCTGCGGTGCGTGCAGATCGTTCCGACCGCAATATCATCAAACCCGAACACGTTCTGTATCATCTCTGTCTCCTCGGTCGGAATGGTTCCCTGCTCTCTTCCCTCGGCGAGCAGCAGCCGGATTTCCTCCTCCGACACCGTCTCCTCTTCCTCCTCCGGGTCAATGCCAAACCGTCTTAACCAGAAATTGGTCGATGCGGTAAGAAGCCACACCAGCGGTGCAAAGATCTTCGCCACCAGGGAGAGCATTCCTGCCATTTTAAGCGCCAGCTCCTCCGCCTTTTTCATCGCCACCCGCTTCGGCACAAGTTCCCCGAAGACCAGATTAAAATACGCTAAAATCAATGTAATCACCACGATGCACGCGGATTTTAATGCCTCCTCTGCAACCGGTATTCCGGTGCCCCTCAAAAGCGTCACCAACGGCTGTGCAAAGTTTTCCGCGGCAAACGCACTCTGTAAAAATCCGGCGAGCGTGATCGCCACCTGGATCGTGGCAAGGAATTTTGCCGGCTGCTTTATGAGCGCCTCCAGCTTTCCGGCGCGCCTGTCTCCCGCCTCGCAGAGCTGTCGGAGTTTTAAATCACTCATCGAGATTACCGCAATCTCCGCGCTTGCAAATACGGCATTCAAAAAAATCAAAACCATCAATAAGAATATGGGCTGCAACATGTCTGCTCCTTTCTGTTTCCGGCGTCCTGTGATACGCCCTCCTGCTGCCTGTTACGTGTTGTGTCATTTACGCACAAAAAGGTATGACCTTCCGGTGTCCAAAAAAGACCTCCGGTAAGCCATACCTTTACCTATTCATAACACTGCATGGAGCAGCCGTATTCTCTTTTTAAAAGCCTGCATATCTGTGTATCGCTGTCACTGTCCGCACTATCGTCCATGAAACTGTCACTCTCCTTCCTGCGATGCTAAATGGACCGGGGATCCCGCCATTCACGTCATTTAACATACCACAGGAAGCTATAACAGTCAATAACTGCACCTCTACAGATACTGCTAAGGTTTCAGGCAGCGGACGTTTTCTCCTCTTCCTGCCGCACTCCGCCCTTTTTCACCAACAGAACCGCAAACGCTGCCACCACAAACAGCAGCACCGTCACCGCAATGCCTGCCGCCGTGGGCTGGTAGGCAAAATCGAGCCAGCCGGTCTCGCTGCGCACAACCGCCATCACATTCGCCCCGATATGCGCCAGAACGGGCGCATACAAAAAGCCGGTTCTCTCCAGCAGCCATGCGAGCAGCAGGCCTAAAATGCCTGCATACAAAAACTGTACCACGTTCCAGTGCATCACGCCGAAAATAACCGCCGACAGCACGATCGCCGGCACACTGCCACACAGCAGGGATAGTCTTCTCTCCACGACACCACGGTACAAAAGCTCCTCCGCCAGCGGAATCATAAGACAGGAGCCGAGCAGTTCAAACACAACCCCTCCGGCAAAAAACGCCTGATTTGCGCTTTGAAAACCTGCGGACGTCTCAATGAGCGGCGTCATGACAATCACGTTGTTGACAGCCATGCCAAGAGATGCTCCCGCAAACAGCGAGCCAGCCACAGTGCAGAAAAACCTTGCGTCCGGTCTGATGCCGCGCCTGCCATAGACAATCTCCCGAGCAGCGCGGTCCTGCCCGTAATGCATCCAGACGAACGGAATCGTGGCAACCGCACAGAGCATCTGCCGCAACATGTAGGATTCCTCCCCCGCGCCGAGCAGCAGCGTCAGAAAAAAGTAGGCAATCGACGACACCACATAATAGATACCGATCGGATATACGATTCTCCAGATTTTATAAGCGCCTGTCGTCTTCACTCTGCCTCTCCTTCTTTCACTTCGTCATTCTCAATGTATGCCTCCACCTCTTCGATGCGGCCGAAAACCGCCTCCGCACCTGCGGCGAGCAGTTCTTCCCTGGTACCGAAACCATAGCTGACGCCGATACAGCGGATTCCAAACGCCTTTGCTCCGGCAGCGTCATACTTCGTGTCCCCGATCAGGCACAGCTCGTTTTTCCCGATATGGCTGCCCGCCATGCGGCGCCCCAGTTCTTCGAGTACTTCCGCCTTCGTACTGATCGAACCGTCCAGCGTGGAACCTACCACCTCATCAAAATATCCCAGCAGATCGAAGTGCTCTAATATTCTTCTGCACGCCGTCTCAGGCTTTGAGGACGCAAGCGCGAGCAGATAACCATGCTCCTTGAAGCGCGCGATCGCTTCCCTGACGCCGTCGTAGAGGCTGCACTCAAAGATTCCCTTCACGTCAAACCTCTCTCTGTACTTTTCCACAGACTGCCACGCTTCCGCTTCCGTCATGCCATACTTTTCCCGGAACACCGGATCTAACGGCGGTCCGATAAAGCAGCGCAGCTTCGTGCGGTCCGGCTCATCGATCCCGTAGGCATGCAGTGCGTATTGCACGCACTTTGTGATGCCCTCCTCGGAATTGATGATCGTTCCGTCCAGATCAAATAATACAGCTTTTATCATCGTTATTTCTTCGTTCCTTTCGTGTCGCGGCCCGCCACATGCAGCCGGTTTAACATCACAGACTTTCCTTTTACTTCCGTCTGGACGCTCTCGCCCTCTCCGAGCAGATGAATCGCGGTAAGCGCATCTCCGTCCGCAAGCCGCATGCCGCGGACGCCGACCGCCCCCTTTTTCTTCTCCGGAATGCTATCCACCGCAATCCGAAGGAAGAAATCACGCTCGGACTGCATGACGATCGTCTCATTCCCGGCAACAGGATGCACTAAAAGCACCTCATCCCCGTCGGTAAGCTTCGTCGCCGCGGTCGTGCGCTTTGCAACATCAAACTCGCTTCCGTCCACAATCTTAAGCATCGCCATCTTCGTGCCAAAGATCAGCTTGTGGTTGCAGATCGCTCCCAGATTCGTGATATAGACAAAGTTCTCCTCACTGCTGTTATAATTGCTCAGATTGTCAATCGGCGTTCCCTTGTCGCGGAACTTGCCGAATGGCAGATCCAGCACCTTGAGCAGATGCATCTGTCCCTTGTTCGTAAAAATACAGATCTTATCGGTATTCTTACAGGTCAGCACATAGCGGTTCTCCGCATCGGCCGCCTCGCGGTTGCGCTCATACGCCGCCATGTCGATCGTCTTCGCATAGCCAAAGCGATCCATCAGGAATACCACGTCCATCTCCTCAATCTTCTTCTCCTCGACAACCGCCTCTTTGAGATTGTCAATGACAGTGCGCCGCGGTCTGCCATACTCCTTTTTGTAAGCTTCCAGCTCACGGATAATCACCTTTGCCATCGCCGCACGGTTGCTTAAGATTTCATTATACTCCGCAATGTTGGCAAGCGTCTTCTCGTGCTCTTTCAGCAGCGCCTCGATCTCGAGTCCGATCAGCTTGTACAGACGCATCTCTAAAATGGCATCCGCCTGACGCTCCGTAAAACGCAGGCTCTGCGCGTCCTTTTGGGACTGCGCCGACTTAAAGACAATCCCATCGGTGATTCCCTCGGTCAGACAGGCTCTCGCCATCTTGACGTTCGCACTGCCGCGCAGGATCTCGATGATAAGATCGATCACATCGCAGGCGTGGATCAATCCCTCCTGCACTTCCTTCTTCTCCAGCTCCTTAGCGAGCAGCGTTGTATACTTTCTCTTTGCCAGCTCATACTGGAAATTCACATGATGACGTATGATCGGCACAATTCCCATCGTCTCCGGTCTTCCGTCCACCACCGCAAGCATATTGACACCGAACGTGTCCTCAAGCTTGGTCTTCTTGTATAATAAATTCTCCAGATTGGCAGCGTCCGCTCCCTTGCGCAGCTCGATGACAATGCGGATGCCCTCCTTGGAGGACTGGTTCGTGATATCCACAATGTCATTCGTCTTCTTCGTCTCCACAAGGCTGTAGACATCGTTTAAGAACTTTCCGATGTTTGCGCCGATCATCGTATACGGAATCTCGGTAATCACCAGGCGTTCCTTTCCGCCTTTGACCTGCTCAATCTCCACTTTTCCGCGGATCTTGATCTTCCCCACGCCGGTGGAGTAGATGGCTGTCAGCTCGTCCTTGTTGGCGATCACACCGCCGGTCGGAAAATCCGGTCCCGGGATATACTGCATCATCTGCTCGGTGTTGATGTCTGGATTCTTCATATAGGCAATCACACCGTCAATGACCTCGCCGAAATTGTGCGTCGGAATGCTCGTCGTCATGCCAACCGCAATTCCCTCCGCACCGTTGATCAGAAGATTCGGCACCTTTACCGGCAGAACCTCCGGCTCTTTCTCCGTCTCGTCAAAGTTCGGCACAAAATCCACAACATCCTTGTCAAGGTCTGCTAAGAACGCCTCCTGCGTCAGCTTCTGAAGTCTCGCCTCCGTGTAACGCATGGCAGCCGCTCCGTCTCCCTCGATGGAGCCGAAGTTGCCGTGTCCGTCCACCAGCGTCTGTCCCATTTTAAAATCCTGTGCCAGCACCACCAACGCACCGTAGATCGAACTGTCTCCGTGCGGGTGATACTTACCCATGGTATCCCCGACAATACGCGCACTCTTACGGTACGGCTTGTCATAGCGGATGCCGAGTTCATACATATCATAAAGTGTCCGCCTCTGTACCGGCTTTAACCCATCCCTGATATCCGGCAGTGCACGTGAGATAATCACGCTCATTGCATAGTCGATATAGGATTTCTGCATCAGCTCCGAATACTCGGTGCGGATAATCTGTTCTTCCTGTTTCATGGTAATCCTCATTTCCTGCCGCTTCTTCCTGCGGCTCTCTCATCCCGCGCATGATCCTGCCGCACGGTATCGCATCTGTCATGCGTCCACGGTCGCATCCGTCGCATGCTCATAGATAAAGGTCTTGCGCGGCGGCACGTCATTGCCCATCAGAAGCTCCGTGATGTCGGACGCCATGCGACCGTCCTCAATCTCAATCCGCTTTAACAGACGTCTCTTCGGATCGAGCGTCGTCTCCCAGAGCTGCTCCGCGTCCATCTCGCCGAGACCTTTGTACCTCTGCAGTGTAAAACTGCCCTTGTGGCTCCGTCTATAGCGCTCCAGCGCCTCATCATCGTAGAGGTATTCTTCCTCTCCGCGGCTTGGAATCGCCTTGTAAAGCGGCGGCATTGCCACATAGACATGTCCCTCATAGATCAGTTCTGGCATGAACCGGTAGAATAACGTCAAAAGCAGCGTGGAAATATGCGCTCCGTCGACGTCGGCATCCGCCATGATGATAATCTTGTCATAGCGGAGCTTCGTGATGTCGAAATCATTGCCGTAGCCCTCGGAAAATCCGCAGCCGAACGCATTGATCATCGTCTTGATCTCCGCGTTGGCTAAAATCTTATCGATGCTCGCCTTCTCCACGTTTAAGATCTTACCGCGGATCGGCAGAATCGCCTGAAAGCTGCGGTCTCTCGCTGTCTTCGCGGAACCTCCCGCAGAATCTCCCTCGACGATAAAAATCTCGCAGATCGATGCGTCCCTGCTCTCGCAGTTCGCAAGCTTGCCGTTGGAGTCAAAGGAGAACTTCTGCTTTGTCAGAAGATTCGTCTTCGCTTTCTCCTCGGTCTTGCGGATCTTCGCCGCCTTTTCCGCACAGGAAATGACGGTCTTAAGCACTTCCAGATTCTTGTCAAAATAGAGCTGGATCTCGTCGCCGGTCACCTTCGCCGTCGCCCGCGACGCGTCCTGGTTATCCAGCTTCGTCTTCGTCTGTCCCTCGAAGCGCGGATCCGGGTGCTTGATGGAGACGACTGCCGTCATGCCGTTGCGCACGTCCGCACCGGTAAAATTGGCGTCCTTATCCTTTAAGATGCCAAGCTCTCTCGCATAGGCATTAATAACAGTCGTAAACACCGTCTTAAAACCGGTGATGTGTGTTCCGCCCTCCGCGTTGAAAATATTATTACAGAAGCCCAGAATATTCTCATGAAATTCGTTCGTGTACTGGAACGCCGCCTCGACGGTAATGCCCTCAGTCTCTCCCTTAAAATACACGACATCATGCAGAACTTCCGTGCTCTTGTTGAGATCCTTCACAAACCCCTTGATGCCTTCCGGCTCGTGGTAGACGATATGCTCGGTCTCCTCCCCTCTCCGGTCCTCATAGATGATCGTAAGCTCCGGGTTTAAATATGCCGTCTCATGCATACGGCTCTTGACCTCGTCCTCCTTGAAACGCGTCTTCTCGAAAATCTCCGGGTCCGGCAGGAAATTGACCTTCGTTCCGGTCTTCTTCGTCTTACCAATCTTCGGGAGCAGTCCGTTCTCAAGCTCCACCACCGGCACACCGCGCTCATAGCGGTCGTGATGAATGTAGCCGTCTCTGCTGATCTCGACGTCCATATAGGTGGACAGTGCATTCACGACCGAGGAACCCACTCCGTGCAGTCCGCCGCTGGTCTTGTATGCGGAATCGTCAAACTTGCCGCCCGCATGCAGCGTCGTGTACACAATTCGCGCTGCCGACACGCCCTTCGCGTGCATGCCGACCGGCACGCCTCGTCCGTTATCTTCCACTGTACAGGAGCCGTCCGCCTCCAATGTGACATATATGGTATCGCAGGCACCCGCCAGATGCTCGTCCACTGCGTTGTCCACAATCTCGTAAATAAGATGATTCAGACCCTTTCTGGACACGCTTCCGATGTACATTCCGGGTCTCTTCCTTACGGCTTCGAGTCCTTCCAGAACGGAAATGCTACTCTCGTCATAAGTCTCTTTCTTTGCCATGTTCTTCTTCCTTTCCTTGACATTCCTCTGGATAATATAACATACTGGGAAAACCCGTGCAAGCAACAGAACGTATGTTTTGTAAAAATTTTCTATTTTTGTGCAAACAGACGAAATACGCGGAAAAGAATCCGATTGCTTTCTTTGTCCGCGTATTATCATTTGCTTTTCTGTTGTATCTTACATGTTCATCAGCTCGGCTGCCTTATCCTTCAGATCAGAGGAAATCTCCTTCACCGAATCTGTGGATGCGGCGATCTCCTCGGTGCTTGCCGCCAGATTGGTCATCCGCTCATCCACTTCCCGGATAATCTCTGTCAGATGATCCGACTCCTCCAACAGCTTTCCGATCGCCTGACTGATCTCATTCTTGTTATCGTTGCTGTCGTTTGCGGTTGCTCTGCTGTTCTCCGAGAGATTCTTGATCTCCTCCGCCACCACCGCAAATCCTCTGCCTGCCGCACCGGCACGGGCAGCCTCGATGGAAGCGTTCAGTGAGAGCAGATTGGTCTGGTTGGCAATCTTCGTAATGTCGTTGTTGTTGTTCTCAAGCTTATCCAAAAGCTCCGTGATCGCCTCAAACGACTGCCGCATCTCCTGGCAGAATCCGGTCACGCCGGTCATCGCATCCGTAATCGCCGTGCTCTCGCTCGCATTGCTGCTATTCCCGGCAGCCATCTGCCCGATGGCGGAATCCAGTTCCTGAAAATCGGAATTCAGTCCCTCGATAATTCCTGCAATCAGATCGCTTCTGCGCTGGATCTCCACATTCGCCTGCTGGCTTTCCTCCGCAGCCGCCTGTGCCGCACGCCCTCTTTCCTCCGCCTCGTTCTTGATAAAATGAATACAGGAATTCTCACTGTTGCACCCGTTGTAGATCGCTGTCGCCATATCCCGGCAGGTCTTATAACCGCAGGCGCTGCAGTCGATCGCACGATCCATCGCCGTCTGCTTGTTCAGACGGCTGTATACTGCTTCTAACTCCTGTCCCTCCGGCACGCGGATCTCATTCCCCTTCGACCGGTCGGTATACCGGCGCGTAAAATCCGCCGGATCAAGCTGCGCAAACTGACGGTTCAGCTGTGCCAGCCGCTGCTTCGGCGTCGCCGATCTCGCCCACGGTCCCTTGACCTTCTTGCTCTTCTCCCGGATCTTATGCAGCTCGTAGAGCACATCATCCCCGGCAGTCTTCTCCGGCTCAACGCCCGTACCGTAGATGCATCCCATCGCACAGTTCAGCGCATCGACCATAAACGGCAGCTCCTTGTGCTCTGCGACACGCTTGCGATAGGCATCCAGGAATTCATAGACATGGCGCTCTCCCTCGATCTGCCGGATAAACACATCCTCTCCGCAGAACCAGTAGACATTCTCCTTCAGCCCTCCCGGCATCGGATAGATCGAGCCGAGACCGTATTCGATCTCATCGCTGACCCCCGGTCCACTGATCCGGTGCTTCCTGCAGTAATCCATCAGGTGATCGAATGTCACATTATAAGAAACATAGCCGTCTGTATCCGGATCGGAAATCTCGTTCTTCTTCGCAATGCACGGACTGATGAACGCAAGCTTGTCCATGATATGTAAATACTTCTTCGCGTAGATTGCCGCACACATCATCGGGCTGTGTACCGGCATCAGCTTCGGAAGCAGCTCCGGTGCATACATCTCGATGTAGTTGACCACCGCAGGACACGGCTGCGAGATCCCGCCCGTAAACTGATTCTTCGTAATATAATTGATATACGCCCAGGTCGTAATGTCGGCGCCAAAGCTGACACTGATGATCCGCTTTGCCCCCATCTGTCTTAAGCCGCCTAAAATCTGCTCATACTCTCTGGGATAATTCGCAAGAAATGCCGGCGCCAGAAGCAGTGAAATGGATTCGCCTCTCTGCAGATCCGCAAAAAACTGCTCCGTATCATCGGCATATTCCCTCGCCTGATGTTCGCAGGCATCAAAGCATGCACCACAGTTGATGCACTGTGCATGGTTGACCTCAATGCGCGGCTTCCCGTCCACCACGACAGCCTGATTCGCTGTCAGAACGGGACAGACCGAAATGCACCGGTTGCACCCAATACAGTTCTCATTCGTGTAAACATAGCCAGCCATAACTCTTCCACTCCCTTATGCTGTCTTTTGTTTAATTTTAACATATAGTGTTGTTTTCATCAACTAATTCAGTGCATTATCACTATTTTTGACATACTGCATGTGGGAAATGACCATCATTGCAATCTTAAATGTCATCGCATCATCAAACTTGCGGATATCAAGCCCGATCACCTTCTCCAGGCGCTCCAGACGGTACACCAATGTATTCCTGTGCACGTAAAGCTGTCTTGCCGTCTCGGAAATATTCAGATTGTTCTCAAAGAATTTCTGGATCGTTGTCGTCGTCTCCTCGTTGAACACATCCGGAATTTCATCCCCGAATACCTCATGAATAAACATCTCGCACAGAGACATCGGGAGCTGATAGATCAGTCTGCCAATACCCAGATAACGGTATGCGATCGTCTCTTTTTCCGCGTAGAAGATTTTTCCCACCTCAAGCGCCATCTTTGCCTCCTGGTAGGATTTGGCAATATCCTGCAGGTTGTTCACACGGTTGCCGTAGCCGACCCGGACGCGTACCATCGCCTCCGCGTGCATATTGTCCACGATCATTGACGCCAGGGACGCCAGATCCTCGTCCTCTCCCATCTCTCTGGTATCTTTGATGAGCACAATGCTCTGCTCGTCCACCTCTGTGACGAAATCCCTGGTCTTCGCCGCGAACAGATTCTTGACCAATTCGATCGCCGTACCATCCTTTTTCCCTTCCAGCTCGATCACAAATACCACGCGCTCCGCCTGCTCGATGTGAAGCTTCTGCGCCTTGTTATACATATCGACCACGAGCATATTGCCGAGCAGGATATTCTGCATAAAATTGTTCCGGTCAAACTGCTCCATATAAGCAGACACAAGCGTCCGAATCTGGCAGACTGCCAGTTTTCCGACCATGTACGCATCCTCCGCAGAAGATTTGGTCAAAAGGACATATTCCAGTTCCCCGTCCACATACACCTTAAAGAAATGACATCCGGACAGCATCTGGCTCTCCGCCATGGAACCCGCAAAAGAATTCACAGCGTACTCCATATCCCCTTCCGTTTCAAACGTCGCTGCCACCTGCTTTCCCTTATCCGTATATAGTGCCAGATCAATCTTGGAAATCTCTTTTATCTCATCTAATGCTGCCTGTATCTTGTGATTCGAAATCATGTGTCTCGCCTTTCCTGTCAAATATTACTGTACATTGACATGCCTTATGTGTTCCATACGTTAATAAAAACTGGGTACAACATGTGCACCCAGTTTTACTTTTAAGTCCTATTCAATTCTAACGGATTAGTTGGTAATTGTCAATTCTGTTTCTTTGTCGAATACGTGAATCTTCTCCGGATCAATTGCCATCTTGATGTGGTCGCCCATACGTGCAGTTGTTCTGGAATCAACCTTTGCAGTCATGCTTGCGCCTGCAACTTTGAAGTATAACAGTACCTCAGAACCTAATAACTCATATCCTGTCACGTCTGTCTCGAATGCTGCATCCTTATGAGCCTCGATCTCGATCTCGGAATCACCGATATCTTCCGGTCTGATACCCATAACAACAGTCTTGCCGTTGTATCCGCCGTCAGCTAACTTCTTAGCTTTTGCAGGAGGAAGAACAACTGTTGTGTTCTCGAAGGAAAGGCTTACTTTCTCACCCTCAACCTTGCATACAGCATCTACGAAGTTCATCTGCGGAGATCCGATGAATCCTGCTACGAATAAGTTATTCGGCTCGTTGTATAACTTCTGCGGGGAATCTACCTGCATGATAACGCCGTCCTTTAATACGACGATTCTGGTACCAAGTGTCATAGCCTCGGTCTGATCATGTGTTACGTAGATGATGGTTGCTTTTAATCTGTTATGTAAGGAAGCGATCTCGGAACGCATCTGTACACGAAGCTTTGCATCCAGGTTGGAGAGCGGCTCATCCATCAGGAATACCTTCGGGTTACGTACGATGGCACGTCCCATGGCAACACGCTGTCTCTGTCCACCGGAGAGAGCCTTCGGCTTACGGTCTAATAACTTTTCAAGGTCAAGGATCTTTGCAGCCTCCTCAACTTTTCTCTTGATCTCATCCTTCGGAACTTTTCTTAACTTAAGACCGAATGCCATGTTGTCGAATACGGTCATATGCGGATACAGAGCGTAGTTCTGGAATACCATTGCGATATCACGGTCCTTCGGCTCTACGTCGTTCATGAGCTTTCCGTCGATGTAGAACTCACCGGAGGAGATCTCCTCAAGACCTGCGATCATACGAAGTGTAGTAGACTTACCACATCCGGAAGGTCCTACGAAGATAATGAACTCCTGATCCTCTACTTCAAGGTTGAAATCCTTAACAGCCTCAAAGCCGTTCGGATATACTTTGCAAACGTTTTTCAATGATAAACTTGCCATTGGTACGATACCTCCTAAAATTTGTTCGTTTTTAACTACTCTTACTATACAAAAAAAACAGCCAAAATACCATAGACCGCCTACACAAAGAATTTTTGCTTTTCTTGTAGAATGTCACAGTGTTTTGGTTGTTTTTTCTATTCTTTCGTCAAACCGACAGGTTTTCCATCAAAAAGTAAGCACTTTGACGAACGCATTACTGTTTGCCGGTGCTTCCGAATCCGCCGCGGTTTTTGTTGCCGAGGCTCTCCACTTCGTCAAACGTGATCTTCGGCTGATTTTCAAAAATGCGGAACTGGCAGATGCGGTCATTGACGTGAATCACCGTGTCGCGCACCGCATAGACCGGCATCCGCCACATATCGTCATCCCCGCAGTAGGTGCCATCGATAATGCCGCAGCTGTTCGTCTGGATGATTCCGTAATTTTTAAAAGTGGAACTTCTCGGCACCACATGCGCCTCATAGCCCTCCGGAAGCTCCATGGCAACGCCGAGCGGAATCAGACAGAACTCTCCCGCTTTCAGTGTCACTTCCTCAGACGCCCGAAGATCGATCCAGTCCGACTTTCCGTCAATATAGGTCAGACGTTCAATCGCATCCGTAAAATATTTAATCCTGATCTGTGGCATGTATGCTCCTCCTGTTATGTCGATTTCTTTATGTTTCCCACTCCGGGGCGCCATGTCGCATTTCTATGCTTCCCACTCCGGGGCACCATGTCGCATTTCTATGCTTCCCACTCCAGGGCACTATGCTCTGCACGCCGGTCGCGCATCATCAGTTCCCGCACTGCTTCTTTTGCAGGCTTATCCTCAAAAAGCACACGGTTGACTTCCTCGATGATCGGCATATCGACCCCGTATTTTTTTGCAAGCGCGATCGCCGCCTTGGCGGAATACACGCCCTCGACCACCATCTTGACCTCATCCATCGCCTGCTTCATGGTATAGCCCTGCCCGATCAGCATTCCGGCTTTGCGGTTTCTGCTGTGTCTGCTCTCACATGTCACGATCAGATCTCCGATTCCGGTCAGACCGCTCAGTGTCTCCGCCTTTGCCCCCATCTTGATGGCAAGACGCGACATTTCCGTGATTCCGCGCGTGATTAACGCCGCTTTGGTGTTGTCCCCGTAGCCGAGTCCGTCCGCCATGCCGGCTGCCAGTGCAATGACGTTCTTCAGAGAACCTCCCAGTTCCATGCCGAGCACATCCGGGCTTGTGTACACGCGAAACACCTCATTCATGAAAATATCCTGCACGCCCTCTGCCACCTTGCGCTTCTTTGCTCCGGCAACAACGGTCGTCGGCAGTCCGACGCCAACCTCCTCGGCGTGGCTCGGTCCGCACATCACGGCAACCTCCGCCGCAGGTACTTCCTCTTCTACAATATCGGAGAGCGTCATCAGCGTATTTTCTTCAATGCCCTTTGCCACACAGACAATGATCTGTCCCGCCTTCACAAAAGGCGCCATGCTTTTTGCCGTGCTTCTGGTGAAGACAGACGGTACCGCCAGAATCAGATATTCCTTATCTTCCACTGCCGCCTTAAGATCCGTGGTAAATTCCATATCCTCCGGAAGCTTCACCCCCGGAAGCTTATCCACATGCTCATGCCGTTCGCGCAGCATCGCGATCTCCGCTTCCACAATCGACCACACCGTCACCTGGCTGCCGTTGGTGTGCAACACCTTCGCGAGCGCTGTCCCCCAACTTCCCGCTCCGATTACCGCTACTTTTGCCATATCTTTTATTTTCCCTCCTGTTTGTTCTTCTTGAACGTGAACTTATTCTCCGTGCCGTGCAGCAGACGTCCGATGTTGCTTCTGTGACGCCACAGCGCCATCGCCGTAAAGCAGGCGCTCACCACATAGAACTCCGGAAGGTACGCGGCATCGATATGCAGATATCCCATATGTCCGAAGATCAGTACCTGCACCAGATAGCTCGTCACCACCAGAATTGATCCGAGCGACACATATCTTGTGATCGCAATGGAACCGATGAATAAGATCAGACAGACCGGCGCCGCCAGCGGACACACGGCAAGAATCATGCCCGATGTGCAGGCAATTCCCTTTCCGCCCTTGAACTTGAGGTAAAACGGAAAATTATGTCCGAGCACAGCTCCGAAACCGGCATACAGTTCCAGAATCTTAACCGCATCCGGATAAGCGTTCCGGAACAGAACCTTCACCAGAAGAACCGCCAGAATCGCCTTGCACAGATCTCCCGCAAATGTGATCAGTCCCGCCTTGATTCCAAGCACGCGCAGGGAATTTGTCGTCCCCGCGTTGCCACTTCCCTCACTGCGGATATCAATCCCCTGGCTTTTTCCGTAGAGATACCCCGTCTGAAACAGTCCAAACAGATACCCGATTCCCAATGCAATAACCCTTGCTCCTATCATCACTGCTCTTCCTTTCTCTCCCGAATAATGAATTTCAGTGCCGTTCCGCGGAAACCGAACGTCTCACGGATACGGTTCTCCAGATACCTGGTGTAGGAAAAATGCATCAATTCCTTATCGTTGACGAAAATCACGAAGGTCGGCGGCTTTACCGCAACCTGTGTCGTATAGTAGATGCGCAGACGTTTTCCCTTGTCTGACGGCGGCTGCTGCATGGCAACTGCCTCTGTCACGATCTCGTTTAAGACACCGGTCGCCACACGCATGCTGTTGTTCGCAATGACCACATCGATCAGCTCAAAAATCTTATTTAAGCGCTGTCCCGATTTTGCGGAGATAAAAATAATCTCGGCATATGGCATAAAGCTTAAAATCTGACGGATCTTCTCCGTGTGACGGTAGATCGTCTTGTCATCCTTCTCGATCGCATCCCACTTGTTGACCGCGATGATAATCCCTTTTCCGCGCTCGTGTGCGATTCCGGCAATCTTGGCATCCTGCTCCGTGACGCCCTCCGTCGCATCGATCACGATGATGCAGACATCCGCCCGTTCCACCGCTGTCACCGCACGGATGATGCTGTAGCGCTCAATCTCTTCCTTAATCTTATTCTTCCGTCTAAGACCTGCAGTATCAATAAAGACATATTCTTTTCCGTCGTAGGTAATGTCGGTATCAATCGCATCGCGTGTTGTTCCCGCAATGTCGGAGACAATCACACGGTCCTCCTGTGCCAGCTTGTTAATGAGGGAGGACTTGCCGACATTCGGCTTACCGATGATCGCAACCTTCGGGCGCTCGTCCTCCTCCTCGTCCTTCGCATAGTCCGGGAAGTGCTTGACCACTTCATCCAGCATATCTCCAAGTCCCAGCATGGATGCCGCCGAGATCGGGAACGGATCGCCGATGCCGAGATTGTAGAACTCATACACATCCGGCATGAACTTCTCAAAGCTGTCCACTTTGTTGACCACAAGCACGACCGGCTTGCCGGAACGTCTGAGCATATCTGCCACCTTGGAATCCGAATCCTGCAGTCCCTGTCTGACATCCGTGAGGAAAATAATCACGTCCGCCGTCGCAATGGCAATCTCCGCCTGCTCTCTCATCTGCGAGAGAATGACATCTCTGCTGTCCGGCTCAATACCGCCGGTATCGATCATCGTAAAATGATAATCCAGCCAGTTGACGTCCGCATAGATACGGTCTCTTGTCACTCCCGGCGTATCCTTTACAATTGAAATTCGCTCTCCTGCAAGTGCGTTGAACAGTGTGGATTTTCCAACATTCGGACGCCCTACAACCGCTACTACGGGTTTACTCATCTATCTGACCTTTCCTTTCTATAAAAAACAATATCATCCATCTTCTTACTGACAGGCAGACTTCACCTGTCCCTATCATAATCCTGACCGCTTGATTTTACAATATCTGTCCCGACTTGTAAAGCAGTTTAACAAAGGCAGGCAAGAGGAACTGCCGCAATAAGCATAGACCTCTTTGTGGGATACGTAATATTATTAGAAAACCAGCCCTTGGGATTTCAGATGAAAATGCAAATGGAAATTCGGTTCAACAAATGTGGCATTTCTAACCAACCGAATGTTTGCATCTTCGATGATCCGTGTCTTTCCAAGTTTGGAGCACTCCGCGGGTCATGTCCGCATCCCGGAGACAATTTGTAGGACTTTTTTGTGTGTCCCTTATGGCACCTCTGAACAAAACATAACCGCGCGAAGCCGCTGTCTGAGTCGGCATCTGCCCTATTTTCAATAGCAGATGCCGGCGAGTTCGGTTCGCGCGGTTTTATATTGTCTGTGAAGAGGTGCCATTAGGGACACCAGAAAGTCCGCCCATTGTCTCCGGTGTGTCGGACATGCACCCGTCGGATTGTCCAAACGTGGAAGAGACACGGAATCCGATGCAAACATTCAGCCGGAAGAAATGCTCACATTTTTCTCAAACGAATTTCCACCTGCATTTCCACATGAAATCCCCAAGTATGTTTCTAAACCATATTACTTATCAACACAAAGCACAATATGCTTATTGCGGCAATTTCTCTTCCTGCTGTAGTTCTACTGCATCATGTCTTGGTTCGTCATCAGCTTCCACTCGTCATTTGTGATGCCAAGTTTCTCAAGCGTCTCTACGATATGCACGCAGTCCGATCCGAACGTCAGATACAGATTGCCGCCCACTGTCATCTCCTGCCCGTCCACGGCTTTTCCTTCCAGCTTCTCTAAACTGTTATGATAGTCATAATAATACATCCAGTTGTCAACATACCTGCCTGTACTATAATATTCCAGTTCAATGTTGCTGTAGTACGTGTCTTCCGGCTGCTCGCAATACTGATAATACTTCGCCAGATTTCCATCCTCGATATCCGCCCGGATGGCCTTTAAGATCTGCTCAATCTCCTTCTCGGAAAACATGTGCGTATTGTTAAGCCCCGTAGCAGTATACAGATCCATATATCCAGAGGTAAACCGGCACTCTGAATTTCCGATACCAAAAATCTCACGCTCCAGATTCTCCGGCTCGCTCTCCCACGCAAGGATCTGCTCTGCCGGTGTACTGTCAGCACCCCCATCCGCCTCAGGCAGCGGAAGTGCATACCGCCGCTCCACCTTGGAACCATCCTGCATATAATACAGGAACGTTGTATAATAAAATCCCGAACCGGTACGTTCTACCTCCTGATAGGCATCCTTATTTGCAATAATCTGGCGCTGCAGCTCCGTCAGTGTCGCAAGTTCTTCTCCTTTCACCTGCACCGGATAATCCAGATAGACGAACGCTGTCTCCACATCCGCCACCTCCGGCACATAGCGCTCCAGACCGAATGCATCCATTTCAAACAGGGATACAAACACCACTGTGATCACGGCAGTCGCCGCCCACTCCAGCACGCGTTTTCTGCGAAATACCCTGAAATTCTTTTCCAGCAGCATCTCTGCTCCAAAGAAAAAGAGGAAACCCATCACCACACTGCAGAGCAGCAGCCACGGATATTTGCGCAGCTGCGGCAGATCCGTGAGCATGGATATGACCGTGACACCGACGACCAGACCTCCGCAGATTGCCGCTCCCCAGCGGAATACCGGCTTGATGATCCCGATGCTGACCCAGTCGCCCGCCGTCTCGATCTGCCGCCTCCTATACATCTGGCAGGCCACCACGACAAGCACAACTGCTGCCGCCGCATAGATTCCGATGAGCGGCATGCCCGTGATCTTAATGCCGGTAATTCCATTCCCATTCTCCGTGTAGATAAGACTGCTGCGAAGATTATTGTTCAGATAATAAAGCGGCGATAAAATGCAGCTTTTTCCCGGATTCCATGCATTCTCAATCCCGTAGCTGATGGTTTCAATCACCTTTGCAACAATAAACATGCATCCCACATACAGATAGTTGACAATCACATAATAGCATGGCATTGCAAACGCCTGCCCTGTGAACATCGCCACGAAAACCGCAAGTGAGTATGCAAAAAATGTCACACCAGCCTGTGCCAACAGCGCAGCGAACAGATACTGTATACAGGTAAACTGGTTTGCCAGGCATACGAGCACTGTGATAAAGAATGTGATGATCTCCGGCACGATCAGAAAAATGAGTCCTGACAGATAATTCGTCACATAAAGTTCCAGCCGGTTGACCGGCAACGCATGCATCATATTGGCGCTTTTTGCCGAATACAGATAGGAAAACACTGCCAGCGCCGCTGCCACTGCGAAGAAAAAGACCGGCAGAGGAGGGATCATCCGGTGTACTGCCAGCTCCACCAGCTGATACATGCGGTAGGTTGTGTCCTCGTTCCCCGTTCCATAATAGTAGTACGGACTGGCAGCCTTCTGCCACACCCATACGGGAATCACCACAAGGAGATATATCTGGTAAAGCAGCCACAGCGGCCAGAAATGCGTGAAGTTCTTCTTAAATATCGTGCGGTTAAAACAGGATGTCTTTGACTTCATAATCTGCCCCTCCCATCTCGTAGATAAATATTTCTTCCAGTGTCAGCGGCAGTACATCCACAATCGTCGGATTGCAATATGACAGTGCCGCCTCTGCTTCCTTTGGATCTCCCTTTACGATCATGGTATACACACGCCCTGTATTTGCCATGTGAAGCACCTGAAAATGTTCCGGAAGCTTCGGCATTCCGCTCTGACACGCCACCTGGATTTTGGACACGCTGCCCTGCAGGTCGCTCAGTGAGCGCTCGATCATGATTTTCCCGTGATGCATGATACCGACATGGTCACACACATCCTCAAGTTCACGCAGATTGTGGGACGATACAAGCACGGTCATCTCTTTCTCTGCGACCTCCGACAATATGATGCTCCAGATCTGACGCCGCATCACAGGGTCGAGCCCGTCCACCGGTTCGTCCAGAATCAGAATATCCGGCTTGCAGCAGATGGCAAGCCAGAATGCCACCTGTTTCTGCATTCCTTTCGACAGCCGTCTGATATTGCGCTTCACATCAATATTCGGGAAAAACTCCTGCATCCGGTAAAACAGCTTTCCATCAAAAGACGGATAGATCCCCTCATAAAAACGCTTCATCTCCATCGTGTCTGCCTGCATGAAATAAAACAGTTCGTCTGGTATGTACGCGATTTTTGATTTGACCGCCTTATTCTCATATACATTTTCCCCGTCGATCTGCACCTCTCCCTGATCCGGACGGTACACCCCCGTCAGGTGGCGGATGAGTGTGGACTTTCCTGCTCCGTTCGGTCCGACCAGACCGTAGATGGCTCCCTTTTCCACGTGCATGTCCACACCGTTTAGCGCCACAAATCCGTCAAATGCCTTTTTTAATCCGTTTACCTGAATCATACCTTCTCTCCTCCCTCTGCCGCATGTTCGATCCGTGTGATCAGATCGCTCCTGCTCACTGACAGAAAACAGAGCTCCTCCACCACTTCATCGAACTCTTCCAGCAGTTCATGCTGTCTCGTATTCAGGATTTCCCTGTGCTCCGCCACAAACGTTCCCTTCCCGGCAACCGTGTATGTATATCCCTCGCTCTCCAGATCGCGATACGCTTTCTGAATCGTATTGGGGTTGATCGCCAGTCCGGACGCCAGTTCGCGGACAGACGGCAGCTTCTCGTTTGCCGAAAGAGAATTTGTGATAATCAGCTTCCGAAAGCCATCCTTGATCTGTTCATAAATCGGTTTGGAGTCCCGGTAATTTAACTGAATCAAATCATAACCTCCCATCTGTACCAACTGTACTATTTGTCTTAATACAGCTACTATAGCATGGAAGGTTCCCTCATACAATAAAGATAATCCTATGAAATTATTAACTTTTATTTAACTTCGGCATCAGCCCAGATATGCACACAGGAGTTTGAAGGTGTTCTTCACGCCGTCCACATGGCTTCTCTCGTAGCCGTGCGACGCGTACACGCCCGCGCCGATCAGTCCGTGGCGCACGTCATAGCCCGCCGTCAGCGCCACATCCGCATCCGATCCGTAATGCGGGTAGACGTCCACCGCAAAGTCAAGTTCCTCGCGCTTTGCCGCCGCAATCAGTCCCGTCACGACGTCGTAGTGATACGGTCCGTGGCTGTCCTTCGCGCAGATGGACACCTGTGTCTCCTCGCAGGCAAGACCGTCTCCAACGCAGCCCATGTCAACGGAAATAACCTCAGTCACACCCTCCGGAATCGAAGCGGCTCCGCCGTGTCCGACTTCCTCAAAGACGGTGATGTGCTGGTAGATCATGCGCTCCGGTGTGACATTCTCTTCTTTTAAATATCTCGCATAGCCAAGCAGGATGCCGACGCTAAGCTTATCATCCAGGAAACGGCTCTTGATGTAGCCGCTCTCTGTGACGGTCGTGCGCGGATCAAAGCAGACGATGTCTCCCGTCATGATGCCGAGTGCCTCCACGTCCTCTCTGGAATGTACCTTCTCGTCCAGCACGATCTCCGTCTCGTCAAATGTACGCTTCTTGTCATTGTAATCGCCGTTGACATGGATCGATGCATTGGCAAGCTGTAAGGTTCCCTCGTAGACCTTTTCCCCGAAGCGGGTATGGATTCTGCAGTTCTCCGCCTCGGCATTGTTGGCGTTCATTCCGCCGACCGGTGTTACCCGCAGTCTGCCGTTGGACTTGATCTCCGCTACCATGGCGCCGAGCGTGTCAATGTGTGCCTCGAGCATCACGGCATTCTTTTTGTCCTTGCCGCCAAGCGCTACCAGCACGCCGCCCTTTGTGGTCAGCTTCGGCTCATAACCGAGCTTCTGGTACGCTTTCATCACATAATCCGCCACATCTGCGGTATATCCGCTCGGGCTGTCGATTGCCAGAATCTTCTTTGTCTCCTCGACCATATATTCCACGTATTTTTTTGTCTTCATCTTTTTTCTCCTTTTCCGCTTTCTATTTGATTCTATCTACAGACCATACCTGGAGGACGATCTTATACATCCTTATTTCAGGTACAGAAATCCGCCCAGATTTCCGCGCTTTCCATGACTTGCGCGGTGGGAAAACAACAGCTTTGGATTGCAGCAGGTACAGATGTCCGTCACTGCCAGATGCTCTTTTCGCACGCCCGCCTCCTGAAAAATGATCTCGTTCGCCTTCCAGAGATCCAACTGGTATTTTTTGTCTGCGTGAGCCATCCCGACGCTGTTCTTCTCACTCTCTGCCAGAATCTCCTGCTCATGCCCCGGAAATTCCTCCGCGAAAATATCTGCCACATCTGCGCTCACCTCATAGCAGTCCTTGCAAATGGACGGACCGACCGCGCAGACCACATCCTCTGGTCTGGTGCCGTATGCCTCCTGCATGGCAGACAGAGTGACCGCTCCCATGCGCGCCGCCGTGCCTCTCCAGCCCGAATGGCTCATTCCGATGGCGCGGTGAACGGGATCCACCACATATAACGGCACACAGTCCGCGTAGAACGTCGACAGGACAAGTCCCGGCTCATCCGTAATCAGTCCGTCCACATCCCGGTAGTCCCGCTCTCTGGTCAGTCCTTTTCCGGCGTCCGCTGCCGTGACGCGGCGCACATTGACGGTATGTGTCTGATCCGAGCAGACAAACTGCCCCACCTCTGCCCCGAGTGCCCTCGCCAGGCGCCGGTAATTTTCACGCACCGCCGCCTCCTCATCGCCTCTGGTAAAGCTTAAATTCATCGTGGAAAAAATATCCGCACTGACGCCTCCGAGCCGTGTTGTAAAACAATGCTCCACGATCCCCGTGCGCTCCAAAAGGGGATATTTTAACAGCAGCAGCCTGCTGCCGTCCTCATTTTCATGCCAGTCCTCCCGCAAAACCGCATCCTCTGCTGCTTTTCTCACAAACGCTGTCAAGTCTCATCCTCCCGTCATCCCTGAAATTCAAATGCATTTCTCACAAGCCGTACTTCCCCGTCCGTTCCAAGCACCGCTGCCACATCAAAGCGGCAGGGCGTCGTCTCCCCGTATCCGTGCGTCAGGCAGTAATATTGCGCCGTTCTGCTGATGCGGCGCTGCTTCGCCCGGTCCACCGCCTCCAGCGGATCGCCCGTCTGCCCGTCTCTGCGGTATTTCACTTCCACAAACACCAGGTATCTGCCATCGCGGGCGATGATGTCGATCTCTCCCTGCCGGCATCTGAAATTGTATCCAATCAGCTCGTATCCCTGTTCCTTCAGATACTCCCCCGCCCGTCTCTCATACGCTGTTCCCGTCTGCCGCCTGTTCATCCGGTATCCTCTCTCCCTGCCTTTCGTCCGATCCATCACCACGTTCCGCCGTCCGGGTTCTTCCCGTGCCTTCTGTTACCATCACGGCATCTGTCATCTGCCTACAGTAAGCCGGATTCTTTGAGTTTTCCCTTCATGCGGTCCATATCGTCCACAAAGACAAGGATCTCCGCGACCACCTCGTAGAGTTCCGGCGGAATCGTATCCCCGATCTGAAGTCTGGATAAGGTCTCCGCCAGCTTGTTATCCTGATAAAACGGAACATCGTTTTCTTTTGCCGTCTCAATGATGCGCTCCGCCACCTCGCCTTTTCCGACTGCGAGGATCTTCGGCGCCACCTCGCCCGGATTGTAGGCAACGGCGACCGCCGTCTTTTCTTTTCCTGCAATATGCTTGTTCTCCGCCATCGCCACATCCTCCCTTCAAAGAATCCTGCTTTCCTATGCTCTTACATCAAAAGAATAGCGGTGCAGGCTTCCCACCGTCGCCTTTCCTTTCTTTACGATGTTCTCCTTGAAACTGATGTCTTTTTTCTCATGTGTGACCGTGATGGAAGACTGGTAGCCCTTGCTCTTAAGACGCTTGTTCAGCACTTCCAGGTGCTTTTCCACCAGATCATAGGAGGCGTCATCCTCCAGATAAAAATTGGTGCGTACGCTGCGGTTCTGCATCCGCACTGAGACGTCCGTGGAGCCGAGCTGCTCCATGTCCAGATGTAAAAATGCCGTCAGTTCCGCATCCGGATCGCGCAGATTCTTCCGGTTCGCATAGACATAGAGTTCCCCGTTCGCATTTTGTCCGGACATCTTTAACGGCAGCTGCACATAGTGATAAATCTGGTTCATCTGATTCATGAACTCCAGATTGCCGTGAACCTGCGATGCCGTCTGCAAAAACGTATTCTGCGTGCTTCCGGTCGCCCGAACCGCCTCCTCCATCTGGGAAAGCTGCTGCTCTAAGCGCTCATACAGCCCGCTCACCTTATGCTCCTGCTTTAATTCCTCCGGCTGCAGAAGCCATTGCTTCTCGATCACACTGCGGAAAATGGTCTGAAATTCCTTTCCGGCAAAAAGCTTCTGCATTCCCGCAAAGCCGAACCCGCCGTTCTGTGCGAGCGCTCTGCCGAGCTTCTGCAAAAACTGTTCTGCCGTCAATTTTTCATTCAAGACCGGCTGCTCCTGCGCCGCTTCCTCCTGCGCCATCAGTTTTGCCACCTCCGGACCTTCTTCCGAGAGCGTATCCACAAAGACTTCCTCCTGCTCTCCGCCGGCAAAAATCTCCTCGTTGCCAATCAGAGCCGGAATGTTCCGAAGCATTTTTCCCAGATGCTCGATCTGCTCCTTCGACAACAGTTCCCCGACTGTCCCCGGAGTCTCTGCCATCCTTCCATATGTCAGTTCCGCGGTCACTCCGACCCCTGTCTCTGCTTCTGCCGCTGCGCCCTGTCCCGCTGTCTCCGCGGTCGAAGCGGCACCTGCCTCCTCCGCTACTGCCGATGCCGCTGCGGTTCCCTGTTCCGCCGCCGTGGGCGCGCCCGCCTCTGCTTCTGCCACCGTGGCTGCATTTTCCTGTCCCACTGCTTCCGCCATTACTCCGGCGCCTGCCTCTGCTGCGGAAGATTCCTGTTCCGCTGCCGCGGTCACTCCGGCATCTGCCGCTTCCGCCCCGGGCATAAAAATATCGAGCATTTTCTCATAGAGAGAAAACGCCGTCTCCGGCGAGAGCGCCTCGTCCGAAAGCAGTTCCATCATATGTCCCGCTGCCAGATCCATCTCTCCCACGAGTGCCTGCCGGTCGGACAGATAATTTTCAAACTGCGCCGCCATCTCCTCCGTCACCGGGAGTCCGAGCTTCGTCATCTGCACGATGGTCTGCACATTGGCATCCGGATTCGCGCCAACCAGCTTCGCCATATCGAGAATGCTCTGTCTGCCGATCGACATCTGCTCCTGCATCATCGTATCCACCATCACAAGCGTCCGGTCCGTCGCAGGCACCTGCGCCGCCGAAAGCGCGTTGAGCAGAATCGGATTGCTGACATTTCCAAGCTCGGTGTACGGGCGGATCGCAATCGTCTGCCCGTCATTGGCGCGCACCTGGAAAAACATGCTCGAGCCCTGCTGTAAATCCATTTTTCCGTCCAGCCGTGCGGTGATGGTCTGTCCGTTGCCCAGCGCCAGCGTCACTTTTCCGCCGTGCACACTGTTGATCGTCCCCTCGAAAATACTTCCCGCGGAGAGATCCCCGATCGTCGACACCAGTTTCTGAACGCTCTGCGCCCCATGCAATTCTTCCGTTCCGTTGGCCACATTCCGGCTGTACTGTCCTACCAGATCCGATATCTGCATGTATGTTCCCTCTTCCCGTCTATACCTCTACAAAATTTCCAATAAAGCTCCGGCGATGGATCGGCGTTGGTCCGTATTTTTTCAGCGCCGCAATATGTTCCGCCGAGCCGTAGCCCTTATTCGCTGCGAATCCGTACCCTGGCATGATCTTGTCGTACTCCACCATCAGCCGGTCCCTGGTCACTTTTGCCACAATGCTGGCCGCGCCGATCGAGATGCTCTTGGCATCTCCCTTGATAATCGGCACCTGCCGTATCGCAACCCCGGGTATCGTCACCGCATCATTTAATAATATATCGGGTGCATCGCCCAATTTGCTTATAGCTTCCCGCATCGCCTCGTACGTTGCCTGCAGAATGTTGATCTCATCAATGCGCTCCGGTCCCACCATGCCGATGCCGACCGCCACCGCTTTTTCCATAATCACATCGTACAGTTCCTCCCGCTTTGCCGCCGAGAGCTTCTTGGAATCGTTGATGTAGAGGATGTCGCAGTCCTTCGGCAAAATGACCGCTCCCGCCACAACGGGGCCGGCAAGCGGGCCTCTCCCCACCTCATCAATCCCGCAGATGCGCGTATACATCCCGTACTCGCGCTCGTACTTCCACAGCCGGTCGATCCTTGCACGCTCCGCCTCCAGCTTTGCAAGGCGTCCGTTCGCCTGCTCGATGAGCTTTTGTACGCCCGCGCGCTCATCCGACCTGTATTTTTCGATAAAAGAAGGCAGCATGGTCTCCTCTGCCGCCTTGAATTCTTCCCTGATTTCTCCGATCTTTTTCGTCTCCATCTGCTTCCTCTCCCGCCGTATGTTCCCGCTGCCTGTGCTAGTCGGGCCGCTCCAGTGTGATCCTGCCAAGCTTGCCGCTGCGGAATTCATCAATCAGAAGCGTCGCCGCCTTGCTGTAGTCAATCTCGTCGCCCTTTGCCACACAGCGACGGTTTTCCGCGATCCCGCGCAGGATCTCTGCCGGCGCCGCCGTCTCGTCGATGGCCTGCTCCTCTGTTCCGTAGCGCGCCTGAAGCGCTCCCGGATAGTAGGCTGTCAGCACTTTGATCAACTCCAGGGACAACTCATCGATGTTTAAAATCTCGTCCTTGATGGCACCGATTAACGCCAGTTTTAATCCGACCGTCTGGTCTTCAAACTTCGGCCATAAGATTCCAGGTGTGTCCAGAAGTTCTACATTCTTGTTCAGCCGGATCCACTGCTTGCCCTTTGTGACACCCGGCTTGTTGCCGGTCTTGGCGCACGCCTTTCCGGCGTAGGAATTGATAAACGTGGATTTCCCCACATTCGGGATTCCAACAACCATAGCCCGCACCGGACGGTTCATGATGCCGCGCTTTCTGTCGCGCTCGATTTTCTCCTTGCACGCCTCCATGACGACCGCCGTCACCTGTTTCATGCCGTTTCTGTTTCTCGAATCCAGGCTTACCACATAATAGCCCTTCTTCTGAAAATATGCACTCCACAGCTTTCCCGCTTCCTCGTCCGCAAGATCCGACTTGTTCATGAGGATCAGCCGCGCTTTATTTTTGCCCAGTTCGTCAATGTCCGGATTCCGGCTGCTGAGCGGAATCCGCGCATCGACAAGCTCGATGACCAGATCGATTAACTTGATATCTTCCTGCATCTGACGCTTTGCTTTCGTCATATGCCCCGGGTACCACTGAAACTGCATAATTACTCTCCATTCTCTTACTGTCTGTTTTATAAAAATCCAAAGTCCTTAAACGGCGCCACGCGGAACCATACTTTTCCGATAATATATTCCTTCTTAATGTTCCCGATGTTGGCATAACGGCTGTCCTCGCTGTTATTGCGGTTGTCGCCGAGCACGAAATACTCGTCCTCACCCAGCGTGACCTCTTCCGCCGCCAGTCCGGCATCCTCCATCTGTGCCACATCCACATCTTCCGCAAACAGTTCGCCGTTGACATACACTTCGCCGTTCTTAATCTGAAGCGTATCCCCCGGCACCGCTATGACGCGCTTGATGTAATAATGTGATTTTTCATTGCCGTTCGGCAAAAATACAATCACATCGTTCGGCCTGGGATCGGTAACTTTGTATATAAAACGGTTGACCAGGATCTCATCGCCGCCGTTTAGCGTCTCCGCCATAGACTGTCCCACAACACTTGTCCGCAGTCCGACAAAATATACCAGTGTAAACGCTACCAGAAGCGTGATCGCGATCTCAATGATCCACACACACACTTCCTTCACGACCGACATATTCACTTTTTTCTTCTGTCTGCCAAAGTTCAGTCCGCTTCTACGTCTGCGCATTCTTATCCTCCATGTGCCATGTGCCCGCCGCACACGATTCCTGCTTTACTTTAACACAAACCCTGTGGCTTCGCAATTTAATTTTGGTGCCTTACAATGCGAAAAAACCGGAACACACTCCATATGGAATCCTGTTCCATACAAAATATGTCCCGGCTTCTTAGCGCTGCATTGTATTATTTTACAAGCTCTTTTACCTTTGCCTTCTTGCCGACACGGTCTCTTAAGTAGAATAACTTTGCACGTCTGACTTTACCCTGACGAACAACCTCTACCTTCTCAACGTTCGGAGAATGTAACGGCCAGGTCTTCTCTACGCCGACACCGTTAGAGATCTTTCTGACTGTGAAAGTCTCGCGGTTGCTTCCGCCCTGTCTCTTTAAAACAGTTCCCTCGAATACCTGGATACGCTCACGGTTACCCTCTTTGATCTTACCGTAAACCTTTACCGTATCACCTACGTTAAACTGCGGTACTTCTGCCTTGAGCTGCTCTGCTTCAATGCTCTTAATGATTTCACTTGCGTTCATTTTGTGACCTCCTGATTCATTGGATGTTCTTAATACGTCGATTCGTAACAGAGGACCATCTATTTATTCACAACTATTCCAGTATAACACAGATTGTACGGATTGCAAGCATTTTCGGCAAATATTTTCATTCTCTCTCTTCACGCTCCATCCAGTAGATGCGTCCCTTAGAAAAACAGAGTCCCAGGGCCTCCTGCAGTCCTTTGGATGCATCATTGCCGATCTCAACCTGACCGTAGGGTCTCTCACCGCGCTCTAATCCGAGATTGATCATATATGTCTCAAGTGCCATGCCGATCCGGCGTCTGCGGTACTCCGGCGAGACGAAGAGCATCCCGATGCCGCCCTCCGCGTGCATTCCGATAAAGCCCGCAAGCTGCCCGTCCACAAACGCACCGAAGAGCGCTCCTTTTTTGATCCGGTCTGTCACATACGCCTCATCCGATATCGTATTGTAATCGCGCACCACCGCGTCTAAGTGTTCCATCGTAAGCGGACGGATGACCACGCCGTTTTCAGCCGGTTTGCCGTCCATGCGGTACAGTCCGGTGACAGGCAGCTTTTCGTGCTTTGTATACACGATCTGGTTGCAGGTCATCGCCGTGCGAAATCCCAGATATTTTTCTGTCGGTTCCGTCATGAACTCCTGATGCAGCACCAGAAGGCCGCTCTCCTCCCCGGCGTCCCCGTGTAGAATTTCAAGCATCCTGCAGCCGGCTTTGATGTCCTCCGCCGTATGAAAATACGCCCCACTGACTTTATCCTGCAGACAGATATTTTTCCCTTCTGCAAAAACAAGGCGCGCCTGCCCGCGCGCAATCAGCTCGGTCATATCCACATGCAGCAGCTTGTCCCCGGCAAGCACCTTTTTGCAGGACATCAGTCTCTCGTAGCCTGCGTAGAGATCCGGCCGCCTCTCCTGTGTGCGGCGCTCCGCCTCCTGTCTGCGCCACTCGGCAATTTTTCTCTGATTGCCCGACAGCAGCACCTTTGGCACCTGCTTTCCGTGCCATTCCTCCGGGCGGCTGTACTGTGGATACTCTAACAGATCGCCCTCGAAGGACTCCGTCTCCCCGGACTCTCCGTTCGCCAGTACCCCGGGCACCATCCGTGAGATCGCGTCTATCATCACCATCGCCGGAAGTTCCCCGCCGGTCAGCACATAATCGCCGATCGACACGTAGTCCGTGACGGTCTCCTCTAATACACGCTCGTCGATCCCCTCATAGTGCCCGCACAGGAAAATAAGATCTTCCTCCTTCGCGAACTCCTTTGCCATCTGCTGGTTGAACACGGCTCCCTGCGGCGTCACATACACCGTGCGCACCGGTCTGTCCCGCAGCTCCTCCGGCTGCCGGCTCCTGATTTCCTCGCAGGCTGCCTTCCACGCATCGTAGACCGGCTGCGCCTGCATCAGCATGCCGGCTCCCCCGCCGTAAGGATAATCATCGACTTTTTTATGTCGATCCGCCGTATAATCCCGGATGTTGACTGCATTCACGGACAGCAGTCCCTTTTTTGCCGCACGTCCAAGGATGCTCTCCGAGAGTCCCTGCGTCACCATCTCCGGAAACAGTGTCAGAATATGATAATTCATGCTGTGCCTCCTATTTTCGGTTGATGTCAAGCAGTCCCGGAAGCAGATGCACGCACATCTGTCCCTGCTCTACGTCCACATCGCGGATGCAGTCCCTGATCGCCGGAATGAGCACTTCCTCCCCGTCTGTCATGGAGATCACATAGACATCGTTCGCGCCGGTCTGCATCACATCCGACAGCGTTCCCAATTCCTCACCCTCGTCCGTCGACACCTTCATGCCGATCAGATCTGCAATAAAGTATTCGTCCTTTTTCAGCTTTACCGCGTTCTCTCTCGTCACATAAAGGCTCTTTTTGCGATATTTTTCCACATCATTGATATCATCAATTCCCTTAAATTTGAGAATCACCATATTTTTAAAGAACTTGACGCCTGCAATCTCAAGTTCTAATTTTTCTTTTCCGGTATCCAAAATCACATTTTTGAGTTTTTTGAAGCGCGCTGGATCGTCCGTCGTCGGAAATACCTTGACCTCCCCACGCACCCCGTGTGTCGTCGTGATGACACCGACCTGCAATAAATCTTCCATGCATGTCCTCCGTTTCTGTCTCTGATATCCGCAGTAGCCGCAATATGAACAAAGGAGCTGCCACCCCATTATCTGGCGCGACAGCTCCTCTGACCTGTTACTGCATGATCTCTACAATAACTTTCTTCTCTTCCTTTGAGGCAGCAGCCTTCACAACAGAACGGATTGCCTTGGCAATGCGTCCCTGTTTGCCGATTACCTTGCCCATGTCGGACTGCGCAACGCGCAGTTCAAGCACGATGGCTTTCTCATTCTCTGTCTCTGTTACGACGACCTGATCCGGATAATCGACGAGTGATTTCGCAATTACTTCTACTAATTCTTTCATTAGGTCCACCTCGCGAATCCTATTTCTCGATGCCTGCGCTCTTGAAAATACGAGCAACTGTATCGGTCGGCTGAGCTCCGTTAGCTAACCACTTCTTTGCTAACTCCTCATTTACATGATACTCGCTTGGATCTTTCGTTGGATCGTATGTTCCAATCTCCTCGATGCACTTGCCATCTCTCGGGGATCTGGAATCTGCTACTACGATTCTATAGAAAGGAGCTTTCTTCTGTCCCATTCTTCTTAATCTGATCTTTACTGCCATTACTTTCACCTCCTTAAATTTGCTTAACTGATCTATTTAGAATGCGTTATACGCAATTTCTAACATTAAAACGGAAGCTTGCCGAACATTCCACCACCGCGTCTGCCCTTCTTCATCATGCCAGGCATCTGCTTCATCATCTTCTTCATCTGTTCAAACTGCTTCACCAGACGGTTGACCTCCGCAATATCGACACCGGCTCCCACCGCAATGCGGCGCTTCCTGCTCGGATTCAAAAGGGAAGGATTCTGTCTCTCCTCCGGCGTCATGGAATAGATGATCGCCTCCGTGCGCGATAAGCTCTTCTCGGCTGCTGCCTCGTCAATATCCGGCATCTTGCCTGCGCCCATCCCGAGTCCCGGCATCATACCGAGGATACTGGACAGACCGCCCATCTTCTTCATCTGACTCATCGACTCCAGATACATCTCAAAGTCAAATTCGTTCTTGCGCATCTTCTGCTCGATCTTCTTCGCCCGCTCCTCGTCAAAGTCCTCCTGGGCTTTTTCGATAAGGGTCAGCACATCGCCCATACCGAGAATACGCGATGCCATGCGATCCGGGTAAAACTGCTCCAGATCCGAAAGCTTCTCTCCCATACCCGCATAAAAAATCGGCTTACCGGTCACTGCCCGGATGGAGAGCGCCGCACCGCCTCTGGTATCACCGTCGAGCTTTGTCAGAATGACTCCGTCGATACCGATGCGCTCATCAAAGGTCTTCGCCACATTCACCGCATCCTGTCCTGTCATGGCGTCCACCACAAGGACGGTCTGATGCACTGTGACATTTTCTTTTATCTGAATCAACTCTGCCATCATATCTTCATCGATGTGAAGACGTCCGGCAGTATCGATGATAACGATGTTAAAATCGTTCTTCGCGGCATGTTCCATCGCCGCTTTTGCAATGTTCACCGGGCTGTTCTTATCGCCCATGGAAAATACTTCCACGCCCTGCTTCTGTCCGTTGATCTGCAGCTGTTCGATCGCTGCCGGCCGGTAGACATCACCTGCCACGAGAAGTACCTTCTTGCCTTTCTGCTTGAACTTTCCGGCAAGCTTTGCTGCTGTGGTCGTCTTACCTGCTCCCTGAAGACCGGTCATCATGATGACGGTGACTGCCTTGCCGGGCTGCAGTGTGATCTCGGCTGTCTCAGAGCCCATCAGCCTGACCATCTCTTCGTTTACAATCTTGATGACCATCTGTCCCGGATTCAGTCCGTTCATCACGTCCTGTCCGACGGCACGCTCCTCCACGTCCTTGACGAACTGCTTGACGACCTTGAAGTTGACATCCGCCTCTAAGAGCGCCATCTTGACTTCCTTAAGCGCTGTCTTGACATCCGCTTCCGTCAGCCGTCCCTTGCTGCGCAGGTTCTTGAATACATTTTGAAGTTTTTCAGATAAGCTGTCAAATGCCATCTATAACTCCTCTAATATCTGATTGGAAATCTGTTCAATCTCCACGATCACTGCCTCGTCATGGCTCTCATGAAACTGCTTCGTCAATGCATGAATCTGTTCCACGCTGCGCTTCGCCGACATGAACTTTGCGATCAGATGAAGCTTCTCCTCATACCCCTCAAGGGTCTTCGTACACCGCTTCACCATATCGTGAACGCCCTGTCTGCTGATACCTTCCTCGTCCGCGATCTCTCCGAGAGACAGATCATTGAACACGAAATCCTCATAAATTCTTCTCTGATGTTCGTTCAGCAGCTCTCCGTAAAAATCATACAGATACGCCTGTTCAATCTTCTCTTCCATCTGAAATCCCACAATCACGCCGTATCCGGCATCTCTCACTCATTGCCACCGTGATAGAATAGCATAAAAGGAAAAAGGTGTCAAGTATTTTTTCTTGACACACTTTTTCCTTCTTTTTACACCGCCATCGCCGTCTGCACGATCATGCAGAACAGGCATGCCGCCGCACAGATTCCGTAGAGAATCTCACTCTTTCCTTCTGTTGAAAAAAATCCCACGCCGGCCACCACGAACCCTGCTCCCGCGGCAATGACCGGCCACATGAAAAGACCGAAGGCAGTACCGCTCCATCTGCAGATCACAAGCGCCGCAGCAAAACCGCACGCTGCCGCAACAAGCCAAACCATGATCTGTTTTATCCATCTGCGCATAGGGATACCTCCATACCTTCGGTTTTCATTTTATAAGAAGATGTATTTGCACACAAACAGTACCGCCAGCACATACATCAGCGGTGTGATCTTCTTTGCCTTACCGCATACGACATTGATGATGACATAAGAGATAACGCCGATCGCAATACCCTCGGAGATGCTGTACATGAGCGGCATTGCAAGCAGGCATAAGTATGCCGGAATTGCCTCTGTCATATCCGTGAACTCGATGCTTGTCACCGTAGACACCATAAGGAAGCCGACGAAGATCAGAGCCGGTGCTGTCGCAAAGCTCGGGATCGAGCAGAAAATCGGGGACAGTACCACAGAGATTAAGAATAAGAATCCGGTCACTACAGAGGAGAGGCCTGTTCTTGCTCCTGCTGCCACACCGGAGGAACTCTCAACGAATGTGGTCGTTGTGGAGGTACCAAGCACAGCACCTGCGGTGGTTGCAACCGCATCCGCCAGCAGCGCTTCCTTGATGCGCGGCAGTCTGCCGTCCTTGTCCAACATATCCGCCTTGTTTGCCACACCGATTAACGTTCCGAGTGTATCAAACATATCTACAAACAGGAATGCACATACAACTGCGATAAAGTCAAAAACATGCACACCGGAGAAATCCAGTTTAAAGCACTGTCCGAATGTCTGACCGATCGCGGTCAGATCGGTAAATCCGAGCGCCGGGTATAAGGAATAAAAACCGGCTTCCGCATCCGGAACATAGATTCCTGCCGCCTGGCAAAGCATTCCAAACACCCAGGTAATAACGATACCGAATAAAATCGCGCCTTTTACGTTCTTAATGTACATAATTGCAATCACAAACAGACCGATCAGCGCTAACAAAGCACAGATGCCGGCAGTCTTGAAATTGCTGGTAAAGTCAACATAGGAAACAAGTGTGGAGCTGTTCGCCACTACGATGCCGCCATTCTGCAGACCGATAAATGCGATAAACAGCCCGATGCCGACGCTCACACCTTTTTTCAGGTTCAGCGGGATCGCATTAAAGATTGCTTCACGCACATTGGTCAAAGAAAGTACGATGAAAACCAGACCTTCCACAAAAACAGCCATTAAAGCTACCTGCCAGGAATATCCCATCGCACCGCAGACCGTGTATGCAAAATACGCATTCAGTCCCATCCCCGGTGCCAGTGCAAACGGATAATTTGCAAGGAGCGCCATCGCCATGGTACCAATAAATGATGCCAGCGCGGTTGCAATGAGCACTGCTGTCTTATCCATTCCCGCCGCTGCAAGCATGGTCGGGTTGACTGCCAGAATGTACGCCATCGTCATAAAGGTTGTGATACCTGCCATGACTTCGGTCTTGGCTGTCGTGTTGTTTTCCTTCAGTTTAAACCACTTTTCTAACATTTTCTTTCTCCTCTTCTTTGTTTACAGACTCGTGCGCACCAGCTTCGGCTTATAACCTTTCTTCTCCAGCGCTTTCATGATCTGTTTTTTGTGCTCGGTGCCAAAGCTCTCGAGCGTAATACGGAGTTCCACTGCCGCGCTGCGGTTCGTTGTCACAAACTGGTTGTGCTCCAGCTTGATGACGTTGCCCTGCTCTGCGGCAATCGCTGCCGAAACCTTGGACAGTTCTCCCGGCTTATCCGGCAGAAGTACCGACACGGTGAAGATACGGTCGCGGAAAATGAGTCCCTGCTGTACCACGGAGGACATCGTGATGACGTCCATGTTGCCGCCACTTAAGATCGATACCACGCGTTTGTCGGAAACATCCAGATGTTTCAACGCAGCTACGGTCAGCAGACCGGAGTTTTCCACAATCATCTTGTGATTCTCCACCATATCCAGGAATGCCACGACGAGTTCATCATCCTCCACCGTGATGATGTCATCCAGATTTTTCTGGATATACGGGAAAATCTTGCTTCCCGGTGTCTTGACCGCTGTGCCGTCCGCAATGGTGTTGACCTGCGGCAGCGTCGTTACTTTTCCTGCCGCGAAGGAAGCCTGCATACAGTTCGCTCCCGCCGGCTCCACGCCGATGACTTTGATCTTCGGATTCAGAAGCTTCGCCAGTGTGGACACACCGGTTGCCAGTCCGCCCCCGCCGATCGGAACCAGAATGTACTCCACCAGCGGAAGCTCCTTAAAGATCTCCATGGCGATCGTTCCCTGTCCGGTTGCCACTGCCAGATCATCGAACGGATGGATGAAGGTATATCCCTCCTTGTCCGCAAGCTCGTATGCCTTCTGGCACGCCTCGTCATAGACATCTCCGTAAAGCACGACTTCTGCGCCGTAACTCTTGGTGCGGTTCACCTTGATGAGCGGTGTGGTGGTCGGCATGACGATGACTGCCTTGCAGCCGTAGCATTTTGCTGCGTATGCCACACCCTGCGCGTGGTTTCCCGCCGATGCCGTGATCAGCCCCTTTGCACGCTCCTCATCACTTAACGTGCTGATCTTATAATATGCGCCTCTCACCTTGTATGCCCCGGTGAACTGCATGTTTTCCGGCTTAAGGTAAACCTTGTTGCCGGTCTGCTGACTCCAGTAATCGCTGTATACCAGCTTTGTCTCAAGTGTCACTTCTTTGACTTTTTCACTTGCTTCCTCGAACTTGTCTAATGTCAACATCCGCTTTTCTCCTCTCCTACTTCAAATAATGCGTTTACGAACTGGTTGGAATCGAACTTCTGCAGATCCTCGATCGTCTCCCCGACGCCGATATACTTGACCGGAATGCCAAGCTCCGAGTGGATTGCCACTGCGATACCGCCCTTTGCCGTGCCGTCCATCTTCGTTAAAATAATTCCCGTGATGTCGGCGCACTCGGAAAACTCTCTCGCCTGGTTTAACGCATTCTGTCCGGTCGTCGCATCGAGCACCACAAGCGTCTCACGGTACGCATCCGGATATTCTTTCTCCAGAATACGATTGATCTTTTTTAATTCCTCCATGAGGTTCTTCTTATTATGAAGGCGTCCCGCCGTATCACACAGCAGAACATCCGCATTTCTCGCCTTGGCTGCCGCCACCGCATCGTAGACGATCGCCGCCGGGTCTGCGCCCTCCTGTCCGCCGATCATATCCACACCGGCGCGGTTTGCCCACTCCTGCAGCTGGTCTCCCGCCGCTGCGCGGAAGGTATCCGCTGCCGCAAGCACGACCTTTTTCCCCTGGTCCTTGAGCTTTCCCGCCAGCTTTCCAACGGATGTGGTCTTGCCCACGCCGTTGACACCGATCACGAGGACCACGGATTTCTCCGTCTCAAAGCGATATGCCGTCTCGCCGACATCCATCTGCTCCTTGATGCTGTTAATCAGAAGTTCCTTGCACTCTGCCGGATCTTTGATGTGATTCTCCTTCACTTTTTCCTTGAGACTCTCAATGATCGACTCAGTCGCATTGACGCCGATGTCTCCCATAATCAGAATCTCCTCGATCTCCTCATAGAAATCATCGTCAATGCTGGAAAATCCACTGAAAATGGAATCTATGCCGGATACGATATTATCTCTCGTCTTGCTGAGGCCCTCGACCAGACGTCCCCAGAAGCCTTTCTTTTCCTCGCCCATAATGTACTCATTCCTCCTGCTATTTGTCGAGATCGCCCTCGATCAGATTCACGGATACCAGGGTGGATACACCCTTTTCCTGCATGGTAATACCATACAGACGGTCTGCCGCCGCCATCGTGCCGCGCCTGTGCGTAATCACAATGAACTGCGTGCTCTTCGTCAGCTTATGCAAATACTTTGCAAAACGTCCGACGTTGGAATCGTCGAGCGCCGCCTCGATCTCGTCGAGCAGACAGAACGGGGACGGCTTTAAGTTCTGGATGGCGAACAACAGTGAAATCGCCGTCAGGGACTTTTCTCCACCGGACATCTGCATCATATTCTGCAGTTTCTTTCCCGGTGGCTGCGCGATAATGCGGATGCCGCACTCCAGAATATCCTCGTCCTCGACCAGTTCCAGCGTTCCTTTTCCACCGCCGAACAGCTCCTTGAATACCTTGTCAAACTCGGTCTGGATCTCCGCGAACTTCTCCAGGAACTGCTTGCGCATGCCGGTATCGAGTTCCTCAATAATGCCGACCAGCGTCTTCTCCGCCTCGACCAGATCGTCATGCTGTGTTTTCAAAAATCCGTAGCGCTCCGAGATCTCCTTATAATCCTCGATCGCGTTGACATTGACATCGCCCAGCTTGCGGATCTCATCCTTGATGGACGCGATCATCTTCTTCATCGCCGCAAGATCCGTATATTCTTCGTTGCGGAGCTCCATCGCCGCATGCAGGGTCAGTTCATACTCCTCCCACATGTAATTGTTCTGGTACTCGTGCGCCTCCTCCAGCTTTTCACGCTGGCTGTTCAGACGGAAAATCTCCTTGTCCAGATCGGAGATCTTCTTGGAAATGTCTTCACGCTTCTGGAAAAATCCCTTGTATTCCGAGGACATTTCTTCCCTGCGCGCCGTGTGCTCCTTCAGCGCCTGCTCCAGCTGCTCGGAATTGTCCTTTGACGCCAGGATCGTCTTTTTGATCTCCTCAATATCGTGGCGCTTCTTCTCCGCATCCGCCTTCGCTTCCTTCGCTTCCGTGACGAATCCCTCGCGCTCTTCCTCGTAACGTCTTATCTCACCGTTCACACGCTCGAGATTCTGCAGAACAAACTCTAACTTCTGACGCACACCGGCTTCCTTTAACTGTACATCGGACACCGCCTTCTGGGCTTCTTCCTCTCTGCCCGCATTCTCATCCAGAATCTTCTGGAATCCGGCGCTCTCCTCCTCGATCTGTGCCTCCCGCTCCTTTGCCGACTGCAGTTCCTCTGCAATCTTGTCCTTGTTCTCCGCAATCTCACGGAGCTGGCTCTCAATCTCACGGTTCTCCATCTGTAAGCCTGCAAACACGTTCTCGCTCTCGTTCTTCTGCTCCATCGCGCGCTCCACGTTCATCTTCGCGGTATTCTGCGCAATGTACGCCTCCTGCAGGCTCGCCTTATTGCTCTCGACGTCCTCCGCAAGCAGGCTCTGCGCCGTCTTGATGTCCTCAAGACGGTTTTTAAGCTCTGCAATCTGTTTATCCAGATCTTTTACGTTCTTCTCGAGTTCTTCAATCTCGCGGTTTCTTGCGAGCAGATTGCTGCTGTTCTTAAATGCTCCACCTGTCATGGAACCGCCCGGGCTTAAATATTCTCCCTCCAGCGTCACAATATGTAACGAGTAGCGGTTCTTTTTCGCCAGCTTGATCGCATAGTCGATATTCTCCGTCACGATCACTCTGCCAAGCAGATAAGCGGTCACTCCAGCATATTTTTCCTCCGTCTTCACGAGGGTATTGGCAAGACCGATGACTCCCGGCTCCTTTAAGGCATCCGTGTTTTTAAAGTTGCCCTTGCCGTCCACACTCGTCAGCGGCAGAAACGTCGCCCGTCCGTACCGGTTCTGCTTTAAGTAGGAGATCATCTGTTTTGCCGTCTCCTCGTCCTCGGTCACGATGTTCTGGATATTTCCGCCAAGCGCTGTCTCAATCGCCGTCTCGTACTTTTTGTCCACCTGGATCAGATCGGAAACAACACCAAGGATTCCCGCGTTGCGGCTCTTCTGCTCCATGACGCGGCGGATGCTGTTGCCGTAGCCGTCATAGCGCTCCGCAATATTTTTCAAAGACTCCAGACGGGACTGCTGCTTATGGTACTGTGCAACCGCGCTCTCCAGCTTCTGATTGGCTTCCAGGGACTTGCGCTTCCACTCCCGGTTCTGCTCATCCATTCCGGCAGCGTTTTTCTTCAGTTCTGCGATCGACGCGTTCACCGCATCGAGCTCCTTCTGATAGCTTTCCAGAACGGAGGTAAGATCCGCCTCCTCGGTCTTGCGCGCAAGCAGACGCTGCGTCAGCTGCGCCTTGCGGATGTTCACCTGCTCCATCATCGTGTCGTAGCGCTGCTGTCTCGCCTTGACGGATGCCTTGCGGTTCAACAGTTCGATAATCTCGTTCTTGCCCTTTTCAATGCCCTCGGTGCAGCGCGCGATCTCCTCCTGAATGTTCCGCAGCTGCTCTGCCGCCGTCTCCTTTTCCGTCGCCGCCGTTACAAGCTCTGTGTCGAGTTCCTGCTTTTCCGCTTCGTATGTACCGCGCGACTCGATGCGCTCCTGCTTTTCCCGATCGATCGAGTCCAGACGGCTCTTTAAATGCTCATCGGTCATCTCCGCCGTGTGGATCTGCTCATTTAAGACATTGATCTGTCCTTCCAGCTTTCCCTTGGTCACGGTGGACTGGCTCATCTCCTCACGAATGGATGCAATCTTGTCATCCATGGAAGCCATGTCCTGTTCCAGCTTCTCGTATTCACTCTTGATATTCTCGTAAGACTGGCTGGCTTCCTTCGATTCCTCGTCCGCGATGTGATATTTTCCTTCTACTTCCTTAAGCTGCGCCTCAATGCGCTCCACTTCCAGAAGGAACATATTCACATCATATTCTTTTAATTCTTCTTTTTTCTTCAGGTAGATGCGGGCTTTCTCCGCCTGACGCTCCAACGGCCCGACCTGGCGCTCCAGCTCGGCTAAAATATCATTCACACGAACCAGATTCTCGCGCTCATTCTCCAGCTTTTTCTGTGCTGTCGCCTTGCGCTTTTTATATTTTACAATGCCGGCCGCCTCGTCGAACAGCTCTCTGCGCTCCTCCGGCTTACCGCTTAAGATGCGCTCGATCTGTCCCTGTCCGATGATGGAGTAACCCTCCTTGCCGATACCGGTATCGTAAAAAAGCTCCGTCACATCCTTGAGTCTGCACGGACTTCCGTTGATCAGATACTCGCTCTCGCCGGAGCGGTACACACGCCGCGCCACGGTGACTTCCTCAAAATCAATGGCAAGCTGATGATCCGAATTGTCCATGGTAATCGCCACATAGGCATAACTTAACGGCTTGCGGTTCTCCGTACCCGCGAAGATGACGTCCTGCATGCTGGCGCCGCGAAGCTGCTTGGCACTCTGCTCTCCGAGCACCCAGCGCACAGCGTCCGCGACATTACTTTTTCCACTGCCGTTCGGTCCGACAATTCCCGTAATTCCGTTATGAAAATCAAATACGATCTTGTTCGCAAATGATTTGAATCCCTGCACTTCAATGCTCTTAAGATACATATAAACCTCTCTCTTTCATCCAGAGCAATGCCTGATATGCCGCCTCCTGCTCCGCTGCCTTCTTGGTATGTCCGCTTCCCTTGCCAATTGTCGTATTCCCGATCACCGCCTCCACCAGGAAACGTTTGTCGTGATCCGGTCCCTCCTCGCCGATGAGTTCATAGTGAAGCGGTTCCTCGTAATGCCCCTGTACCACTTCCTGCAGAATTGTCTTGCTGTCATAGAACAGCTTCTTGTGTTCAATATCCGTCAGAATGAAGCGGTGGATAAAAGCTTTTGCCGGCTCAAAACCGCCGTCCAGATAGATCGCACCGATCACGGCTTCCAGCGCATCCGAAAGAATCGACTTGCGTCCTCTTCCGCCGGTCAGGTTCTCCCCCTTGCCCAGATACAGATACTTTCCAAGGTCAATCTCCCTGGTGCACAGCGCAAGCGTCGGCTCACAGACGATGCTCGCGCGCAGCTTTGTCAGATCGCCCTCCGGGAGATCTGTATGCTCCTTGTAGAGGAACTCACTCGACACGACCTCTAAGACCGCGTCTCCCAAAAACTCCAGCCTCTCATTATCCGAAAGCTTCTTCATGTGCTTCTCATTTGCAAAAGAACTGTGTGTCAGTGCCTGCTGCAACAGTCTCTGCTCGTTAAACTCATAACCAATCACTTGTTCCAGTTCTGTCAGTTTTGACATTTCATTATCCTCCTCGTCTCTTTCGGAGGTCTTTTCTTGCCCTACAGCCCTTGTATAGAGTAAGAAAAAGCCTCAAAATCTCTGTGCCCCGCGGCAACGCCGCCGTACGGGTTCCTCTTATCAACAAAAGCCCTTGCTTTCCGGACAAGGGCTTTATGACGCATCATCAAATTGTCTCTTATGAGTTTAAAGCATTCTTGATCTCTTCTACTGCATCTGATACGGTCACAATATGTTCTGCATCTTCATTTGCAATCTCAATGTCAAATTCCTCTTCAATCCCCATAATGATCTGAAAAATATCGAGGGAATCTGCTCCGAGATCATCTACGAATGTGGTCTCCATCGTAATCTCCTCTTCATCCACATTCAAAACCTCTGCAATGATTTTTTTCAGCTTTTCAAATTCCATAACCTACATTCCTTCCTGTTCCGCAGAACTTACTATATTTTTCCTGATCTTTCCATTGATGTCCTCTTCCTTGAACGTCACACACTGGAAAATAGAATTCGTAATCTCTTTTGCTTTTGCACTTCCGTGCGTCTTGACCACAAGACCATTCAGTCCCAGAAGCGGCGCACCGCCGTACTGTGTTGCATCGAAAGTCTTTAACGTAGACTTTAATGCCGGCAATGCAAGTGCTGCACCAATTTTACTCTTCAACGTGCTCATCATGCCTTTCTTGATGGCACCGATTAACGTACTGCTGAGTCCTTCGTACAGCTTTAAGATGACATTTCCAACGAAAGCCTCGCAGACAATCACGTCCGCCTCTCCCTTTGGAATCTCTCTCGCCTCAATGCTTCCCACAAAATTGATGTCTTCACACGCCTTCAGCAGAGGAAATGTCTCCTTCACAAGGGCATTGCCCTTCTCCTCCTCTGCGCCGATATTGACAATCGCCACTCTCGGCTTCTTCACTCCGAGAACATTCTCCATATAAATGGAACCCATCTTCGCAAACTGCACCAGATGCGAAGCTCTCGCATCCACATTCGCTCCACAGTCAATCAGAAGAGAGACTCCCTTCTCCGTCGGAATCAAAGGTGCAAGCGGCGGTCTCTCAATGCCTTTGATGCGGCCGACAATCACCTGTCCGCCGACTAAGATCGCACCGGAACTTCCCGCTGACACAAATGCGTCTGCTTCCTTCTGCTTTACCATATTCATTCCAATGACAATGGATGACCGCTTCTTCCTGCGGATTGCATTCACCGGCGGCTCTGCAGTCTCTATCACCTCTTCTGCATGTACCACCTGAATCTGATCTCCGGGGTACGTATACTTTGCCAGTTCTTCCCGAACGACATCCTCCTGTCCTACCAGGAGCACCTGAATATCCGACCGTGCGTTCACGGCATCCACTGCGCCCTTGACCGGCTCCGCCGGTGCGTAGTCTCCGCCCATCGCATCCAATACGATTCTTGTCCTCACAGCCCCGCTGCTCTGCTGCATACTCCATCTCCCATCTGTCCTGCCGGAGTCTAGTTCTCCACGCCTACTAAAGAATATACTATAACTCTTTCTATAAATCAATAATAAAAAATACGCTTATTTCTAATTGTAAAATTCCTGATTTCGTTCCTGCTCCGCCTCCAGATCTTCCGCCGACATATACTTGCGGAAAATGCGCTCCAGGATAAAATTCGCCACCAGGATGTAGACTGCCGGAAGCAGTATCATAAGCCACGGAAGCATCCACAAGCCAAAGGCGCTCGCTGCCAGAAGCACCAGAAGAAGCAGCGACCACGGAAGATTCGCCACCGCAATCAGCGCCGCGTTCTTAAACGACTGCCCCAGACTGTTCTCAAAGCGCGCCATGTAGGCAAACAGATATACCGCCAGCATCACGACAAGCACAATCAGTACCAGGAAAACCACATACAGCACGCCGCTCTTTTGTCCCTGCGCAGCAAACTGATACATAATATAGCAGTCCAGTCCCAGAAATAGAACCACTCCTGTCAGAATCAGCGCTGCGAGCGCCGCCTGCTTAAAGTTGCTCTTAAACGCATGCCAGTATTCTTTCCACAGATAGCTTCTTCCGTGCCGGATTACCTTATTGACCGCATAATAGAGCGCCGTCGTTGCCGGTCCCGCCAGAAACGATGTCAGCCAGCACAGAATCCATCCGAATACCGATGCGCTCTGCCATGCCAGGAAAAATGTCGTTGCCATCGGGATGCAGCAGAACACCCACAGCACGCTTAAGATCACACAGTCAACCACCTTACTGAGTCCCTGAAAAAACTTATTGTCCAAATTAAAAAAATCACCCATATGAATCCCTCTTTCTGTCTCCTATGTTTCTCCTGTTATTTTCTCATAACATGACACGATCGCCCGAAGCGGGACGCCCCAGTCACGCTCGCCTCCGGCGTCCTGTGAACATCCGAATATCATGCTGACCAGCTTTCCGTTTTCATCAAAAACCGCCGATCCGGAATCCCCGTCGGTAATCGCCATGCGCACTTCCGTCTCCTTCTCTCCCCGTCCCCACAGGAATTCCGTCTCTTTCCGAAGAAGACTTCCCGTCAGCATGTGGAGCACATTGCCTTCCTGTCCGATGCGCACGATTCCGACCGGCAACTCTGCATTGCCAAGTTCTTCCCAACTCGCAAGATCATACGCCACCGCCTTTAGCTTTTCCTGCACTTTCTTTGGAATCGCCGTCCGGTCAACCGCCACGACGCCCACATCATAAACATCGTCGGTACCCGCTTTGCTTCCCGTAACGCAGGTTCCATCATAAAAATACACATCCCAGTCGTCGTACTTTGCTATGACATGGCGGTTCGTACACAGATACACCGTATCTTCCGTCATTTCCATAATAAAACCGGAACCCGCGGTATGTCCTCCCTCCGGCGTCCCGTGATAAATCTGTACCACCGACGGCAATGCCTGCTCCAACACCGCTTCCATAGTGTCTTCCGCGCCGTCCGTCTCCACCCCGGTTCCTTCACTGCTCTGTACCGCTTGTTCCGTTCCCATCCCGGTCTGCCCGCTGCCCGGTGCCATTTGTTCTGTTTCCGCTCCACTCTGTCCGCTGTCTTGCGGCATCTGTTCCGTGCTCTGCGGTATCTGCTCCGTTGTCCTGCTCTCTTCCCCGGCAGCATCCTGTGTCTGTTCTGCACAGCCTCCCAGTCCCAGTAAAAGCCCTATACCCCAAAGCGTCAGCACTGCCTTCATCCTGCATCTATGCACTCTACGCATTTCTTCTTCAATCCGTTTCCACCAGTTTTTCTCTTGTACCATATTCATTTATTATAGCTTTCCATAACGCCCCGGTCAAGGAACAAAAGGCGCAGCACAAAGTGTTTTCCTATAAAGAAAAAACAGCCGCGTCTCCGCGGCTGTTTTTCCCTAAAGAATCATTTTAGTAATTGTACTCGGATGCATACTCACCATACATTGTGGTCTCATCTGCATTGTAGTTGTTGATGTCAACAACGCTTCCGTTCTCAATCTTAAATACATTCCAGATGGTACCTGCCTGATTCAGAGGTACATTGTACTCTTTCACAAGAACAGATCCCTGGTATACCTTTACGTTTGCGCCAGACTCAGACATCTTTGTGGATGTAGCGTCATAACGATCTGTAAAGTCTTTTACAGAGTAATAGTAAGTAGCATCTGTACGTGCATTTACGATGGTTACCGTCTCCGGTCCGTAGGAGCTTACATCATCCACATCCAGGGATGCGATCACGTTACCGTCCGTATCTCTCTCTACCTTATTGTAGTAAGCGATGTGGAATACAGAGTTGGCATCATCTAATCCAACCAGGTGGGAATCGAGATCTCTCGGTGTCTCACCCCAGGTAAGAACGATTCTGAATTCTGTGCTGGTAACCTCGCTTGTGCTGGTCGGGCTTAATACGCCTTCGCATGCACCAATTGCATTGGAGCTTGCTACGTTTACAAAAGTGGATACGAATCCGTCTCTTGCGAACTCAAGGGTGTAGTAACCTCTCTCAAGAGAGAAGCTGTAGCTGCCATCTGCATCTGTGGTAGTCGTAGCGATCACATCGCCGGACTGATTGTTCCAGTTCGCACGTACATTTACGGTTACACCTTCAATACCAAGACCTGTGGTTGCATTCTTTGCAACGCCTGCAACGGTATTCACACCGCTCATATCAGAGCTCAACAGCTGGAATGTTGGCAATGTGAAGCTTCCATTGTCAGCGTTGATGCTGATGGAGTTCACTGTCAAGGTTAAGTAACCAACAGCTGCTGCCTGAACGGAGTATACACCCGGTACGAATTCCGGAATCTCATAGTAACCGTTTGCGTCTGTGGTAATCTCATAGTAACCATCGCCTACAACCAGACCATTCTCCGGCTCCTCTGTCTCCTCTGTAGACTCTGTTGCCTCCGTAGACTCTGTTGTCTCTGTAGCTTCTGTAGACTCTGTTGTCTCTGTGGCTTCTGTAGACTCTGTTGTCTCTGTAGCTTCTGTAGACTCTGTTGTCTCTGTAGCTTCTGTGGACTCTGTCGTCTCAGCCGTTGTCTCAACAGACTCTGTAGCTGCTTCTGCTTCCTCTGCTGTTGCATTGAAGCTTGTCAGTCTGAATGTAACTGTTGCGCCTGCAACCGGTGCACCTGTCTCCGGGTTTGTCAGACGACCGTTTGTTCTGATCGGTGCTGTGTTGGTAGAAGTATTGTTGCCGTTGTCAGCTCCGCTGTAAGAAGACTCTGTATAGCTGGATGTTGTTGCTGCTACAGCTGCACTCGCATCTCTTCCCTCTGCTCTACCAAACCGTAAGTAATGCTTGTAAAGTGCAAGCACATCATAACCGAATGCTGCCTTTAAGTCCGGATATCTGTCTGCGTATGCTCTTGCATCAAAAGTACCGAAAGAATTTCTTCCCTCGCTGAAACCGTATTTGATGTAGTGGTTCACATATGCATCCCAGTTATCGCCGAATGCTGCATCCAGATCCGGGTATGCTGCTCTGTATTTCTGTACGTCGATAAGTGCTGTGCTTGTTCTGCCCTCGCTCTTACCAAATGTCTTATAATGCTTGTACAATGCTGTCTGATTCGTACCGAATGCATCCTTGAGATCGCTGTAGGTCTCAGAATAATACTGTGCATCAAATACATCTCTCAATGTTGCTGCAGATACGGTTGCCGTACCTCCGAATGTCAACACACCTGCAAGAACAAGTGCTGTAATTCTGCGAGCCATTCCGCTTCTCTTTGCGGAGCGCTTCGTTTCTGTCTCGTTCAATTCCTTCTTCACTAACATTTCCTCCTTGTTGTTGTGACGTTACATGTATCATTGTAAATATCTGGAACAAAAAAGCAACCACTTTTTAACAATTTGTTAACACTTTTTTTCAATACCAGAACAGAGTATACGGAGTTTCCATGAGAACCAAGTGTGCGCTTGCCGCACACTTGCGCGCCCTCGCGGTATGCAAAGCATTATTTACCTCACCGCGAGGTGTGCATCCCCGCGGAGCGTTTTTGTGTAATAGGAACGGAGTTTCCTATTACACAAAAAAGAGACCCGGAAATCCGGATCTCTTCTGTACCGCTGGAATTAGTCCTGCGGAATGATTTCTTTTTTGTTGTAAGAGCCACAGTTCTTGCATACTCTGTGAGGCATCATCAGCTCTCCACACTTGCTGCATTTTACTAATGCAGGAGCAGTCATTTTCCAGTTTGCTCTTCTTTTATCTCTTCTTCCTTTGGAAGATTTATTCTTCGGACAAATAGACATTTACTTACACCTCCTTAAATTTGTTAAAGACATCTTGGATTGCTGCCATTCTTGGATCCAGTTCTGTTCTCTGGCAATCGCAGTTCCCCTTATTCAGGTTCATTCCGCACACCTTGCAAATTCCTTTGCAATCTTCTCTGCACAGAACTTTCATCGGCCAGTTCACCAAAATCTCTCCATAGATAAGCTTATCTATATCCAGATTTAATCCAATCAGGTAGTCTGTTTCTTCCATTTCATCATCCACAACTTCCGTTCCGTCCATGCGGAGCTTCTTGTCGATGACAATGTGGATGTCCGTCGGAACTTCCGTAAGACATCTGCTGCACGGGATTGATACTGTAAGATCTGTCTCCCCGCTCAAAAGCAGTTCACTGCCCTCGCGGTTCGCAATCCTAAGATCAAACGGCGCGCTCTCTGTGATCGGGAACTCACCAAGCCTCGATACAAACGTATCCTGCTCGATATGAACCTTCTCGGTAACTTCTCTGTTCTCACAAGATACAATCTCTGAAATATCGATCTGCATGGTTTACTCCTTCGCCTCATACATATGAGGTTTTCACACCTAACCAATTATACATAGACGCCCCTGGTTTGTCAATCACTTTTTTGCTTTTTTGTCAAGGATTTTTCCTTGACAGCAAAAACTATTTTACAAGCGCTACCGTCTCTCTTGCAATCGCAAGCTCCTCGTTGGTCGGGATCACACATACCTTTACCTTTGAATCCGCGGTAGAGATGATCGCCTCATCGCCATGGGTTGCATCGTTCACTGCCTGGTCTACCGTCACGCCGAGATAACCGAGATAAGACATTACCTTCTCGCGAACCAGGTTCACGTTCTCACCGATACCTGCGGTAAATGCGATGGCATCTACGCCGTTCATTGCTGCAACATAGGAGCCGATGTATTTTGCCACACGATAGCTGAACACCTCGATCGCATTGGTTGCAAGCTCGTTGCCTGCCTCGTGTCCTGCCTGCAGGTCACGGAAGTCAGAGGAGAGACCGGACATTCCCTGTACACCGGACTTCTTATTTAATACATTCATGATACCCTCGATATCAAGGTTCTCTTTCTTTGCGATGAACTCCATGATCGCCGGATCAATATCTCCGGAACGTGTTCCCATGACAAGTCCCTCAAGCGGTGTCAGACCCATGGAGGTATCTACACACTCACCGTTTAATACCGCACTGATGGATGCGCCGTTGCCGAGATGTGCCACGATGATCTTGGAATTTTTAAGATCCATGCCAAGGAACTCTGCGGTACGCTTGGATACAAAGCTGTGGCTTGTTCCGTGGAAACCGTATCTTCTGACCTTGTATTTCTCATAATACTCATGAGGCAGACCGTAAAGATATGCCTTCTTCGGCATTGTCTGATGAAAAGCGGTATCGAATACGCCAACCATCGGCACGTTCGGCATCAGTTCCTTGCAGGCATCGATACCGATCAGGTTTGCCGGGTTGTGAAGCGGTGCAAGATCGTTGCACTCTTCGATTCCCTTTAATACCTCCGGTGTCAGAAGTGTGGATGCTGCGAACTTCTCTCCGCCGTGTACGACACGATGTCCGACAGCATCGATCTCGGAAAGGCTTGCGATTGCGCCGGTCTTCGGATTCACCAGTGCATCTAAAACCATCTGGATTGCCTGCTTGTGCGTCGGCATTGCAGCTTCTGTAATCTCTTTGTCCAGTCCGGTCTTCTGGTATACCAGTCTTCCGTCGATTCCAATTCTCTCGCAGAGACCTTTTGCCAGTACCGCTTCGCTCTCAGAATCGATGAGCTGATATTTTAATGAAGAGCTTCCACAGTTGATAACTAATACGTTCATAATATCCTCCTTGTTTTGCGAAGCAAAATCCGAACCCTCTGGCGAGGAGAGGATCTGCCTCCTTGTTTTGCGAAGGTCTGTCTCTCACAGACCGCATATAATTTTAGTATACGCTTGTCACGTCCGCGAAACAAGCCAGTAATTGCCAGTTTTTTTGTACAAAATGAAAAACAGCCTGACAAAAATTTAACAGTCACACCCCGCTTTCGTGTTCATCAACCCGCACCGCGTGCACCACAAACCGCAGCCCGTCGCCCGAGCAGGTGGACAGTGTCAGAACCTTGTCATCCTTTCCCACCGCAACGCCCGTATCCTTGTAGGAGGACTTAAGCAGTTCTGTGAGGAACCCGTCAAAAGTCTCATCCGGCAGATATCCGGTCGTATAGACATCCGAATCTTCCGGGACATCACTGTACGTAAAAATCTGATAGCGGTAGGCTGCATCCTCCGTAAACACGGTAAAATACGCATTTTTTTCATAAAAGCCGTCGTTTTTATATTGTTTCAGCGAACCGAACATGCTTCCGTTTTTCATGTTGTGCCCGTACAGAATCGTGTGGCAGTCGTTAAAATCGGGGACGTTGTTCCCCTCCATAAAAATGCAGCCGGATTTCGACGCATTTCCATAGAGATCGGTATGCAGGTAGGTCTCGTCATCCCCGGAATACAGAATGGGATAATTGATCTGCTCTATATTGTCAAAATAAATCCAGCCGATCACATCCGGATTTGCTTCCTTTAGCGTCTCAAAATCCACCTGCAATGCCTCATACCATGCCGGCAGCTCCTCTCCCTCCTCCGCCGGATCATCCGAAGATGTCCCCGGCTGTCCGGTCATATAAGCCTCGCGCAGCGCCTCGTAGGTATCGTCCGCCCGCTTGTACGCGAGCAACACCGGGATCAGTTCATAAAGGGCTGCCGCAATCAGCAAAAGCCCTGCCGCAATCAGAAGAATCGATCCAATGTTTCTGTTTCTCTTCACGTGAAATGCTCCTTTTTCTTTTTTTCTATTTCACAGTATGCTATGATAGCTACAGTTTTTATTACATTGCAGTACGGGAGGATCCGCCATGAACGTCATTGGCATTATCGCAGAATACAACCCATTCCACAACGGGCACGCCTATCAGATCGCGCATGTCAGAAAAAATCTTCACGCCGACTATATCGTTGTCGCCACAAGCGGCGACTATGTACAGCGCGGAGAGCCCGCCCTTCTGGACAAATACACCCGTGCCCGCATGGCGCTCTCCTCGGGTGCGGATGTCGTGCTCGAGCTTCCCGTACTCTGGTCCACCGCTTCCGCAGAGCTTTTCGCAGACGCCGGAATCTCCCTCTTTGAGAAAACGGGCTGCGTAAACGGCATCTGTTTTGGCGCTGAGAGCGGCGACCTTGCCCTCCTTCGCCGCATTGCGGACGTTCTCGCGGATGAACCGGCGGATTTAAAGGCTTCCCTGAAGCACAACCTAAAATCCGGCAGTACATTCCCAAAGGCAAGGGAAGCTGCCCTGCTCTCGTATTTTTCCGGCTCCGCCGGTCAGGATGGCGCCCTGCCCGTATCCGCAGAGACGCTCTCCTCCCTGCTCGCCTCCCCGAACAACATACTGGCTCTGGAATACTTAAAAGCGCTGCGCCGCCGCGCGTCTTCGATCACACCCTATCTGCTAAAGCGGGAGGGCGCCGCGTACCACGAAACGTCCATCCTCTCCGGTGCATCTGTCATCCCGGCCTCGGCATCCGCGATCCGGCATACACTCTTCGCCGGCGATGCCGGAGCATGTGGGAATTCTGCCGACAGGGCATCTGAAGATTCTGCCGCCGGGATTCTGCGTCATGCCATGCCGCAGGAAGCACTGGCCATCCTGCAGGACTACCGGGCAGATTTTCCGCTGCTGTGCGCCGATGACTTTTCCGGCATTCTGGGGTATCTGTTGTTAAGCAGTTCTGCCACGCAGCTCGCCCAGACCGCCGATTCCTCCCCGGAGTTTGCCAACCGCATGCGAAACCAGCTTCCTTATTATACCTCTTTTTGCTCCTTCGCGTCACGGTTAAAAAGCAAAGAAATGACGCTCACGCGCATCAACCGCATTTTACTGCACTCCATCCTTGGCATTACTTCTTCTGATTACGCATGCGGCAATGCCTTGGATAAAATTCCCTACCTGCGCATTCTCGGCTTTCGGGAAAGCGCCGCTCCCCTGCTTGCCGCACTAAAGGCATCCGCTGCAGTTCCACTTATCACACGGCCATCGCAGGCACCAAAGCTTTTGTCCCCGGATGCCATGCGGGTATTTGAGCACGATGTGTTTGCCGGAAATCTCTATCTGCAGATGCGCAATCAAAAAGGCGGCACGCCTCTGCGCGCCGCCCGTATGCAGGAGCATGACGTTCCCCCCGCCTCCGAATATCAGCGGCAGATCGTCATCCTGCCATAGTGCAGTCTCATTTTTTTGTCTTTTTTCCAAATACGGCGGCGGACAGCAGTGCTACCAGCGGAACCGTGCACACGATCCCCACGCTTCCCGCAATGCACTGGATAATCTCGATCGCCACAAAGTCCGTATTCATCAGCTGCTGAAAGCTGACATCATAGGAGTAGATCATCAACATCATATTCAGCGATGTCCCGGCGACTGCCAGGATTAGCGTATTCGCCATGGTTCCCATCGCATCTCTTCCGATATTCATCCCGGAGGCAAACAGCTTCGCCATGCCAAGCGACCGGTCCACCTGATGGATCTCCGCCACCGCGGAACAAATACTCATCGCCACATCCATCACGGCTCCCATACACGAAATCAGAATACCGCACAAAAACAGATCCCGGATCTTCAGTTCCGTGGTGCTTGTGATCAGAAGCAGTGTCTCCGCCTCATCCATCTGGTAGGTCGTAATCGACATGGCATTCTGCGCGATCAGTGCAAACACTGCTCCCGCAAGCACACCCAGCATGCTTCCGATTGCCGCCACAACCGTCTTGGTCGAGATGCCGTCTATCAGGAAGAAGCTGACGAAATTGCAGACCAGAATGAGCAGGATAGTGACCGCCAGCGGCGAGTAACCCTTCAGCGCAAGCGGCAGTAAAATCCAGAGGATACATACCACGGTAAACGCCAGCCCCGCCACAGATTTTGCACCTTTTTTCCCTCCGATCAATACGAGAAGCAGCACAAACGCCACGATGCAGCCAATCATCTGCGGAACGCGGTAATAATTGTAGACCGAGACCTGATATTCGTCCTCCCCCGTCGTGTCGATGCGGATAGAGACTTTATCCCCCGCCGCCACCCTGACGTTGTACAGGGAGCTGAAATAATTTTCCACAATAGCCGTGTCGCCCTTGTAACGTCCGGTAAGGATCTCGACCTCCAGCGTCATACTTCCCCGCCAGATTCCGTCCAGCTCCTCATCCACCGTCTTGTGATCCTCCACAACCCGCAGGACTCTTCCGACCTCATAGTCCGTCCCCGCCATGTTGCTGCTCCGGTAAACCGGTCTGTCTTTATTCGCGAACCAGATCAGTCCGCAAAAAGCAACGGCAGCCAGTGCCAGAAGCACCAGGCTGCGTATCTTGCTCTTTTTGAAATTCATGTTTTAACCACCCTTATTTCAAAAATATCCTTTTTTTGCGTGCTGCCGCTGCAAGCAGAACCATACCTGCAAGAAGCATCATCACTGCTGCCGCAAGCGGGGTGTCGTCTCCCGTCTGCACTGCAGGCATCTGATCCAGCACCACCACATAATCGGATGCATGTACAAAGGTAAGCTCCACATTTCCGTTTGCATCTACTTTTCCGGAAGATGCCAGTTCCAGCCGTCCCTTTGCTTCATTGTAATAATATAACTTTGCATACATGCCCGCATACTGTGTTCCCACCGGCAGCGTCATCACTGCGGTAAAACCGAATGCGCCGTCATGATTTAAGCTGATCTGGAAATAGTCTCTTCCTGCCGCGGTCTGTCTCGCAAGCGCATCCGGCACGGCATGGCTGTTGATCGTCACGCCGAAATCAATGTCTGAAATCGTATCCGATGTCACACTTCTTCCGTCAATTGTCCACACGATTCCGTTTGCCAGCCTAAATACCAGACGTACATCCCTTCCGCGCACTGCCGCAATAACATCTCCCGGCACAGAAACACCGTCTGCAAGAAGAACCGTCACGGTGCTGCCTGCGGATGCCGCTGTCACTCTGTTTCTGACCGGATCCCAGTCATTCTGCGAAGCAACCGTCACCGCATCTGTCGTCTGTCCGTCCGATACAGTCACGCTGCCGCTTACACTTCCGCCGTTTCCATTTCCGTCCGCGCTGTCATTTCCGCCGTCTGACGAATCTGTTCCCGGTGTCTCGGTATTTCCCGGTGTCTCCGTATCCCCCGGTGTCTCCGTATCTCCCGGTGTCTCTGTATCTCCCGGTGTCTCCGTATCCCCCGGTATCTGTCCGGATGATGTCTTTACAATCTCATCACAGTTTCTTACACGCAGACAGGTCACCGCCTCATCCGAGGTTCCCTCCGGATGTGCATAGACCACGCCGACTGCCGACACGCGTTCTCCTGTCGCCACAACCGATGCCAGTTCGTTCTTTCCGGTTGTTGCGGATAAAATATATCCGTCAATAAAAATATTTGCATTAACGCCGCTGCCATCATCCAGCCAGAACTGTGATACACCGGTACCCGCTGCGTCGTAGAGAACATCCGTCACCGTTCCTTCCACCTGTACCAGCTTACCGCCGGACTTTTCATAGTCCATGGCGTCTTTTGCCGACAGTTTCTCCGGTGCAATCACCTTCGGCTCCTCGTCCAGAATCCGGCTGCTTATCACCTTAAGCTCTTTATCGCCCTGGTAGGCGTCCACATATCCGGTAATCTCCACCTTGGTTCCGATGGCAAGTCCGCTCTCCGCATACGGGAAGATATCAATTCCCGCGGTGTCGTCCTGGATATAGATCGTATCAAAGAAGGTGTTGCCCTCCACGGCTGTTCCTGCGGTCACATAGCCTTCCACGCGGTAGACATCGCCCGCCGTACCGTTCTTACGCACTTCCGCAATCGTAGACAGCGGAAGTTCCACTTTCACTTCGTCTAAAATATTTTCTGCAATTGTGCGATTTAAGTATGGCAGATCCCAGATATTGTCCAGTTCTGCCTTCACCTCAAAGTCAGAGATAAAGACCGTTCCGGCAACAAATACATTTGCACCGCTTCCCAGTGTCTCATGTGCGAGTGCTACCATATTGCCTTTTTCCACATACGTCGGGCTTCCGGTAACTCTGTTTCCCGCATCATCCTTGCAGTCGATCGAATACGTTGTATCATATCCGCTCACAAGCGCTTCCGCACGTCCGGCTGTCACCGCATCCGCATCCAGCGCCACGGTACATCCGCTGTACGCACTGTACTCCTGCTCCTCGCTTGCGCCGCGCAGATATCTGGAATCCTTGTTGTAGGTTCCTTTCAGATATAAGCGGTACGGCTGTCCGCCGTTGTTCGTCTCGTCGTACGCCTCGTCGCTGTTTAATCTGGTCGATGCCCCGATCGCAGCCAAAAGCTTATTCATCTCTGTCGCTGTCTGTCCCGAAGTAGAATCCTGATAATCGGCAATACCGCAGGTAATCAGCGTACCGCCATTGTCGGTATAGTCTTTTACCATCTGGATAAAGCTGTCTTCAAAATGCGACACGGTGTAATCTCCGGCATTTGCTGTCCCGGATTTCTTCGCCGGTGCCGAGATCACAAGCAACGCACAGTTTGCAAGCATCTCCGGCGTAATCTCGTCTGTGACCACTTCCACCTTGACGTTCTTTGCTCCCGCAATCGCCGTAAAGTTTCCGACGTTACCGCCATAGTAACCGGTCACATAATCGTTGTAATGGGTTCCGTCGATGATAACCTTTGTCACCATCTCCGTTGTCGCGTAGCTTAATTTTAAGACGCTCTTGTATACCTTCTGCACGCCGTTCATCGTCGCATGCACAACTGCTGTCATCTCCATGCTGCCGACGCCGTCATAGGTATAGTCAAAGCTGTAGCTTCCCGTGCTCATGGATGCGACGCTTCCCAATCCTGCTGCGGCAAGATCCGCCTCATGTACGGTCTCTCCGCCCACCTCAAACGTTATGGAATCAATCGCGAGTTCGCTGTTTTCATTATTATAGAGTCCAAGGTTCACCGTCAGCGGCTCTCCCCTTACCGGAAGCACCTCGTCCGTGGAAAAGCTGTCAATTCCTGCCGCCTCCACAGAGCCTACCCATACCGGTGCCGTCACGGCGATATCACTGTCCGCTTCCACAACCTTGATATAGTAATAGGAATAATCATTTTTCACATCAAAGGTGACCGTCTCCTCGTTTCCGGAAACATTTTTCTCGGCAAGCACCAGTCCTCCGTTTGTGATGACCTGTACTTTACCGATGGACGCATCCGTCGGATCACTTAAGTCAACCGAAAGATGTACGGTATCTCCGGTCGCTCCATCCTCTAAAATAGAACCCATGATGTAGCCGTCCAGCGTGTAGTAGATGCTGAGGTCGTTATCCTCTGTCGCATACACGCGGTAATTGCGCATGGCATCGTAAATATTTTCCTGCGTCAGGCTGTCCACAAGGACAACGGAACGCGCCGTGTTTGCATCGCCCCACAAGCCTTTATGGTTATCCTGGTTGTTGGTCGGAGCAAGATGCCAGCCCTTGTCCAGCGCGCGCTGGTAATACTCGTAGGACGGGAAGTAACCCGAACTTCCGATCGCACCCTCGCCGTTTCCGACCTCGATCGTCGTAATCAGCTTGTCGATCTCCTCGTCATAGTATGCGAAATCGCTGAAATCACCGAACGTCGTTCCCGGGTGGTTAAACTGGCTGATGGAATCCGGCTGTGTCTTTAAGGTCGCGTAATAATTCTGCAATGCCGTGCTGTAAGTCTTGTACTCATTCTGGGTACGGCTCTGGAAGCCTTCGGTGTTAAACGTATTGATGTGTCCAAGTCCGTTCGACCAGGTCATCTCAAACCCATAGATGCACACAAATCCGCTTGTCGTATACTGCGTGGCAAGCGCATGGCCTTCCTTCCATTCCTCACTCATCGAGCCGTCCGAGATGGACGCGCTGTCCGCGTTGTCAAACGAGTTGGAGTGATCTGTCACCGCAACAAAATCCAGATTGTCAACGTTCGTTGCATGCTGGTATGCATCCTCACAGCTTCCCGCACCGTCCGAATAGGAAGTGTGGGAATGTAACTGTCCAAAGTAAATCTGATATTTTTCGTTTGTGCGCTCGGTAAAGGAAAGTGTGAGCACACTGCTGTCCAGGTAACCGTCTTTGACGGCTTTCACCTTATAGGTAACCGGAAGCTCTGTCAGGACGAGCTTTTCGGTATAATCCTGCCAGGTTGCACCGTCGTCCGCGGAATACTGAATCGTCGCACCCTCGGTCTCACAGGTGAGGTTCACCGCAGTATTTTTCACCACGCTGCCGCCGTTCGGCGTTGCTTTTACCGTTGCCACCTGTGCCTGCTGATAAGAGAACGTACGGCGGATGCTGTCCTTATAGCCGTCCTTCGTCGCATAGGCAGTCACAACTGCCGGAAGGTCTGCAAGCTTTGGCTTCGCCGACGCATCATAGATCTGCTCCGCGCCGCCGTTTACACTGTAATGGATTGTTACACCCTCCGTGGCGCTTGTCAGTGTCAGTTCACTGCCCACAGCTACCACGCCGCTCTGCGGTTCTGCTGCCACATATCCGCAGAGATCTGAGGCGATCAGCGGATTGCCTGTCACTGTCACCGTGTCCATACGGATCACTCCGCCCGCTGCCGGTGCCTTATCTCCCTTGGCAGAAAGGCTGCCCGGGACCATGCGGATGTAGAGACGGTCTGCATTCGCCGCCTCGTTCGGAATATCAAACGTGAACGAAATATAGTTTGCCGGCGCAAGGCTTGTCTTTGCCACACCGTCGGTAATTTTCTCCGCGGCGCTCACTTCCTGCGGCTCACCGCCCACGTATTTCGTGTACTTATAAGCATAGGTTCCTGTGGAAAGGTTTTTAAAATCCACACCGTCCGTAGAATACTGCATCTGGAAGGAACCTGCTCCAGTGTTGCTTGCGCGAAGCCGGAACGCGAGCACCATGTTGGCATAGCCCGTTGTCGGCATCACAAACTGCGCATAGTCATTGCTTCCGCTTCCAATGCCCTTTCCTCCCATATAATAGGAAGTCGAACCGGTGGAAGTGCTTGTGGCCTCGGTATACGGTGCCACTGCCACTCCGTTTACCACCGCCGAATATACGGCATCCGTATCCAGCAGATCATTTGCATTGAGAGAATCTCCTGCAATTCCGGTGTCTGCCGTCACACCTGCCGTCTTGTAATCTGCCGTTCCGGACCACTGTGCCACATTCTCCGTGACGGACTCATCCGCGCGGACATGAATGGACGGTGTTCCCTCATCGATCAGATAAAAATAGAATACATACGCCGCATCCGAAGATGATTTGTAGCTGTATGTCGTAAATCCGTTATAATATTCCAGATACTGCTCCGCGGTATTATTGTATTTTGCGTTGGCGTTGATCACATAGTATCCGCCGTTCTCATTTGCCTTCTGCAGCTTCCAGAGACTGTAATCTCCCGCCGCGTCCGCAAACGTCACGGAGCTGCCCGTTGCGCCGGACGTCAGATATTTTCCACCGCATGTAAAAGTATAATAGCCGTTTTCATCCACGGAAACCGTAAGTTCTGCCGCATCTTCCGGAATGGCAAGCGCACCGTCCGCCGCAGTCGCTGACACGCCCTTTAACTTCTTGCCGCTTGCTGTCTGGGAGAGCACGCTTCCGGTTCCGTTGTTCTTGTAATAGAGGGCAACCATATTTCCGTCCGAAAGTGTGGTGGCAAGTGCCGCCTCCTTGCTCTTTGCACCCTGTTTTACCGCGTAGGCAAATTCTGCCGTCTCACTCGTCTCATAACCTTCGAGTTCGGCTGTCGCGTAGATCGTCACATCTTCCTCGATCACAAGCGCTTCGGTGTATGTCTTGTCTGCACTGTCCAGATCGGTATGGTATGTGATCGTTGCTCCCTCCGTCGCACAGGAGAGCTCCACCTTCGTACCGGCTTCCACATCTCCCGGCTCCACGGAAGCTTTGACTTTGGAACAGACCGTTCCGTCTGTCGCCACCTCGCCCTGTGTTCCGGTGACTACAATGTTGTTGATGCTGGTCACACCGTTCGTGCCGACTGTACTCTGGTTCACACTCGTGTTTCCCTGCATCGTCACACGCAGTGTAAACGCTTTTCCGGACAGCGCCGCCGGGAGTGCCGTCTGCTGATACACCGAGGCTAGACTCGTGCTTAAGGTCACATCCGTTCCGCTGATCTTTGTCCAGCTCGCTCCGTCAATGGAATATTCCAGTGCAAAGTTGGCAGGACCGGTTCCGCTGGAGCGCATGTCTGCGGAAAATTTCAAATCTGTGTAACCTGCAGCATTGACCGCAACCGTAAAGCCCGCTCCCTCGCTCCATCCTTTTGCTGCGATTCCCTTGCTGAATCCGCTGTAAGATACTCCGCTTACGTCAAGCGTTCCGCTGCCCGTTGTCGCCGCTGTCGGAAGTCCCGCTTCCGGTGCCGCCGTATAACTGAAGGCCGCAAGGCTTTCTGCCCCCGCCGTCTGGATGAACGCCGTATTCTGGTCTGCCCCAGACTCCGTATTCTGTACCGCATCCGCCTGCGCTGCGGCATCTGTCTGCGCCGCGTCCGTCTGTCCGGCGGCATCTGCCTGCGCCGCATCCGTCTGACCGGCGTTCTCTGTCTGCGCCGCACTTTCCTGATTTATCGTGTTCTGTGCACCTTCCGTGCTGTCTGCTCCGCTCTCCGCTGCCGGCGACGGATTTTCCGCCGCTTCGCTTCCGGCAGTCGTCTGCACCTCTGCTGCATACGCCGTAACAAAAGACGCATCTCCTGCTACCGTCGAAAACACCATGCAGAATGCGAAGAAAAGCGCACATATGTTTTTCCAATGATTCTTTTTCTTCATTTTCACAACTGTTCCTCTCATTTTTTTGTATGTAAAATAAACTGTAACGTTTATGAATCTTCTCTTCTACCCTTGTCCGGTAAAGCCTTGTAAAAAAAGTGTAAAAAAGGGCTGATGCACCCTGCATACATCAGCCCTCTTTGGCTCTTCCTAGTGATGGAACAGGCGGATGCCCGTAAATGCCATCGCCATATGATATTTATTGCAAGTCTCAATCACATGATCGTCGCGGATGGAACCGCCCGGCTGTGCCACATACGCAACGCCGCTTCTGTGTGCGCGCTCGATGTTGTCGCCAAACGGGAAGAACGCATCCGATCCAAGAGATACCTCTGTGTTCTTATCCAGCCATGCCCGCTTCTCCTCTGCGGTAAACACAGGCGGCTTTTCTGTAAAAATATTCTGCCATGCGCCTTCTGCCAGCACATCCATGTAATCCTCGCCAATATAGAGGTCAATGGCGTTGTCCCGGTCTGCACGTTTGATGCCCGGCTTAAACGGAAGGGAAAGTACCTGCGGCGACTGACGCAGCCACCAGTTGTCCGCCTTGGAACCGGCAAGTCTCGTGCAGTGGATTCTGGACTGCTGCCCCGCTCCGATACCGATCGCCTGACCGCCCTTGACATAGCACACGGAATTGGACTGCGTGTATTTTAAAGTGATCATCGCAATGGCAAGATCTCTCTTCGCCGCCTCCGGAATCTCCTTGTTCTCCGTCACAACATTGTCGAAGAAATGTTCATCGATCACCAGCTCATTTCTTCCCTGCTCAAATGTGATTCCGAACACTTCCTTGTGCTCGATCGGTGCCGGCACATAGTCCGGATCGATCTCGATGACATTGTAATTGCCGTTTTTCTTCGCCTTTAAGATCTCAAGCGCCTCATCGGTGTAACCCGGGGCAATGACGCCGTCCGATACCTCCCGCTTGATGACAAGCGCTGTCTCCTTGTCGCAGACATCCGAAAGAGAGATAAAATCACCAAACGAGGACATGCGGTCTGCACCGCGCGCACGAATATAGGCATTTGCAAGCGGTGTAAACTCCACATCCATGTCATCCACCCAGTAGATCTTGCGCTCCACCTCGGAAAGCGGAAGTCCGACTGCCGCGCCCGCCGGCGACACATGCTTAAACGAGGTCGCTGCCGGAAGACCGGTTGCCTTTTTTAACTCGGACACGAGCTGCCAGCCGTTGAATGCATCCAGGAAATTGATATAACCCGGTCTGCCGCAAAGCACCTTGATTGGCAGTTCGCCGTTCTCCATATAGATTCTGGACGGCTTCTGGTTCGGGTTGCAGCCATATTTTAATTCTAATTCTTTCATGATCCTATTCTCCTCACACGTTCTTGTTGATGATTCTCGTCTCGTATTTTCCGGTCTCAATCTCAATATAACGCACAAACAAAGATACTTTATTGTCTGCGTTTAAGTTCTCCCAGACCGTGTTCGTGAAGGTGTCGATGTCTCCCTCGATGCCGACAAGCTTCGGCTCTCCCTCAAAACTCGGCAGCGGATTGCCGTCTCCCATGTATGTATGGATAAAATGTCCCTCGCCGGCCACCGGATTCTGGTATGCAAACGTATAGCGGTTGCAGGCTTCCGGATTGCCGTTGTTGCTTTTTAAAATGGACATCGCGTAATTGTAGGTATTGTTCTCGATGTGCATGATACCGGAAATCCGCGGTGTATAGTTCGGTGCGTCCGGCTCAAACTCTCTGGTGCGCAGCGCCTGCTCGAACGTCTGCTGCTTGTCCATCAGTTCATAGATCGTATCGGTCTGATCGCCGTTTGTCACGATCGTCTTGTTGCCAAGCACGCGGACCGGTGCATAAATGATGAGGCTCGGATCTGTCAGCTTGGACGGATCAAATGCCTGTGTGCGGATTCCTTCACCATCCTCCACAAAGACCCTGTTGCGGCTGTTCTCGCTTCTTCCCATGATAAAGTAAGCGGTTACCGCATATTTTCCATCCCCGGATCTGCCAATCACAATTCCTCTTCCCGGATATGTATTGGACGAAAGTTCCTTCGCAAGTGACATCATCTTCATGATTTTCCTCCTTCACATCACACATTGCTGCATTGATTGCCTTCTTCCATCTTATCATGCGGATTTTCTTTTTACAAGGAATGCGCTGTCATTAGTATCATGAATTTATTTACTGAATTCTATTAGTTTTACTTATCTATATCGCGAAGCGCCTGCATCAGAAGCCCGGCGCGGTTCTTCCACCTGTGCCGCTTTTCTGCCATCCGATATCCCCGCTCCGCCAGCTCTGCCATCCGCACCGGATCCTCAAGCAGGCTTACCACCTGATCCGGAAGCTGCTCTAACGCCCTCAGGGAGTAAAAACAGATATTTTCTCCGTCCCGGCACTCTTCCCGCAGATACCGGCTGTCGTCCGTGAGCGCCGCCGTTCCCTGCAGCATCGCCGTAAAGACGCGGTCATGCGCTCCGTCTTTGAACCAGGGCATCACGTTTAACGCGATCCTGGCATCACGCATCGCCTGCACACACGCCGCCGAGTTCACTTTTCCGCCGCTCGTCCGCACGTTCTGCGGCTTTTTGCAGTGAATCTTCTCCCAGTCCGCTCCGAATACCCGCACTATGATACCGGCATCCGCGAGCGTCTGCACTACTTTTTCCCGGAAATAGCTGCGGACAAACAGATCAATCCAGATCATCCCGGACATCGCTGCGCAAAGCTTCTCTTCCGGCACTGCCCCAAGCTCGTTGCGGATGTGCCGCTCCATAACCGCATCTACAGACTGCGCGGGATCCGCGATCAGATCTTCCGTGATCCGCCGGTAAAAGATCCGATAATCGTCATCCAGCGCCTTTACTTTTTCCTCCAGCATCTCCATCGACACATAGTTGGCAGTGAATACAAGGTCAACGGTTCTCCGCCCATACGGCACGGGCTCTGGTACATCCGCTCTGTGCGTTCCGTGTTCCCCGTCTCCATGCAAAAAAAGAAGTTCATTGCCCGCCAGCGGCAGGAACTCCACCTTCACCCCCGGGTAAAACCGCCTCACATAGCCGACGTGCTCTCTATCCACACAGAATACCCGCATCCGCTCCCCGGCTTCCTTCAGACAGCTGTGATAGTAGAGCGGATGATCCACCAAGATATTTAAGACGGGAAGGTTCTCCTCCTGCCAGATACTGCGTCCGCTCTCCGTCTGAAACACAGCCTCCCCGCGCAGCCCGATGAAATTAAAGGTGACAAGTGCCGTCTCTTCCCGGTCCAGAAAATGCAGCATTACATCCATCGACTCATACATCCGCTCATAGTCAATAAAACAGGTCTCATACCCATTCCTCTCCAGTTCTCGTGCAATCTGTTCGGAAAAATACCCCAGCGTCTCCACCGCATTTTTTATGAAAATGATTTTTCTGATCTCTGCCATTCTGCCCTTCCTCTGTCCGGATAAAGGAAAAACAACCTCCCTGAATCATCCTTTCGGATTCTGTCTGATCAGAGAAGGTTGTTTTTCATCACTTATTTTCTATGACTCACATTCGTTTTTGATTTAATTCTTGAAGCTGTGGATCGGTGCCGGGATTCTGCCACCGCGGTTAATGAACGCGTCACAGGAGAACTGGTTCACCGGCATGATCGGCGCATAGCCGAACAGTCCGCCAAATTCTACCGTATCGCCCACCCCTTTTCCGATAACCGGAATCAGGCGCGCCGCAGTCGTCTTCTGGTTGACCATGCCAAGCGCCATCTCATCGGCAATCATACCGGAGATGGTCGTCGCCTTGGTGTCTCCCGGAATCGCAATCATATCGAGTCCCACGGAACATACGCAGGTCATCGCCTCAAGCTTCTCAAGTGTGATCGCTCCTGCCTGTACCGCATCGATCATGCCCTGATCCTCGCTGACCGGAATAAAAGCGCCACTTAATCCGCCGACATAGGAGGAAGCCATCACGCCGCCCTTTTTCACCTGATCGTTCAGCATGGCGAGCGCCGCAGTCGTTCCCGGTGCTCCCGCATACTCAAGTCCGATCTCGCAGAGAATGTCCGCCACGGAATCGCCGATCGCCGGTGTCGGCGCCAGAGACAGATCCACGATACCAAACGGGATATTAAGAAGTCTGGATGCCTCCTGTGCCACCAGCTGTCCGACTCTCGTCACCTTAAACGCCGTCTTCTTGATGGTCTCACAGAGCACCTCGAAGTTCTCGCCGCGCACTTTTTCCAAAGCGGTCTTCACCACTCCCGGTCCGCTGACGCCGACGTTGATGATCGCATCCGCCTCCGTCACACCGTGGAATGCGCCTGCCATAAACGGGTTGTCATCCGGTGCGTTGCAGAATACAACAAGCTTCATGCAGTCCGCAGAATCGCGGTCCTTTGACTGCTCCGCAAGCTCTAAGAGAATCTCTCCCATCAGCTTGACCGCATCCATATTGATGCCGGTCTTCGTGGATGCAAGGTTCACCGAACTGCAGACACGCTCTGTCCGGCAGAGTGCCATCGGAATCGAGTGAATCAGCATCTCATCCGCCTTCGTCATACCCTTCGACACCAGCGCCGAATAGCCTCCGATCAAGTTCGCCCCAACCGTCTTGGCTGCGCGGTCCAGCGTGTCCGCAATCGTCGCAAAATCCTCCGGCGTCTTGCAGGCTGCACCGCCCACCAGTGCAATTGGTGTCACGGAGATACGCTTATTGACAATCGGTATCCCGTACTCGTTCTCAATCTTCTCTCCGACTGCCGCCAGATCCTTCGCCACGGTCGTGATCCGGTTGTAGATATTCTCATTGAGCTTTTTTAAATCAGAATCAATACACTCCAAAAGACTGATACCAATCGTGATGGTACGGACATCGAGATTCTCCTGCTCCACCATCTTGTTGGTCTCATTTACTTCCCATATGTTAATCATTCCGTCTTTCCCTTTCTGTGGACGTTATGTCCATCGGTCGATCTTCCCGCACATCTGCCTAGATTCTGTGCATTTTCTCAAAAATCTCTTCCTTCTGACATTTGATGGACACGCCGATCTGCTCTCCCACCGCATCGAGATCCTTCTGGCAGTCCCCGAAAGATCTCGATGACTGACTCATGTCCACAATCATCATCATGTTAAAAAATCCGGACACGATCGTCTGCGAAATATCCAGAACATTGATATGATTCTCCGAAAGATAGGTACATACCTTTGCGATAATACCGACGGTATCTTTTCCAACGACTGTTATGATTACTTTGTCTACTGTATTCTCCATGCCAATCTCATTCCTCCTGCTTCCACGTTATCACTTTATCGTATTAACACTGATTATAATACACGGAGCTTTTATAAGTCAATGCTTTTAGATTGCTTTTGTGCCAGGGCAGCATCATCATTCTCTTATTCACCCGGTAGACGCGCACACCGTCCGTCAGCCGGATCACAAGCTGATCGTGCGTCACCCTCCGGAAAAACTGCACGTTCCAACTCTCCTCCCCCCCCCGGAAAAACAAAAACCCATACGGGTCGAGTCTGCCGGCATATACAATTCCTTTTTAGAAATTTTTAATGAGGAAGTGCAAAAACTCCTAGGAAGAGAATCCGGAAAGAAACGCCGCAAGGGTAAGTACAATCGTAAACACCCATCCGTAATATATTCGTTTGCTTTCTGAATATTCGCTGGTCACATGCCGCTTCGGATGGTTCTTATCATACCATACGGTAATCTCATTTTTCCAGTTTTTAAACTCTGTTATCATGTCATGGTAATAACTTTTACCATCTACTTCATACTTGTATTTTACGTAGTAATCTGCCCGTCTTCGCTTCATTGGATCGTGTTCTGAAAGTCCATACCTGTACTGCCTTGACGTTCCAACCACATACGCTGTCGTTTTCCAGCCTCTGGCATCCCACTTTTGGATCTGTCTCTGCCGGCGTCCATTTCCGTATAAACGGAATACAAAAAAGCATATTAAAAATACAAATCCTGCCTTTATAAATCCAAGGGCAAAATGTATGGGTGTCAATGTCTCCAATCCGCCAAATTGGGATATAAACATTACAATCAGCCCTAATACAATACTTGCTATCATCACTACAACCAGAGCAATTGCACGTCTCTTTTTCTTTTTTAAGTTATGATCCATTTTTTCTCCCACAATGCAATTTTTCAGAAATACTCCGTTGCATACACATCTGTTCTTCTACAGATAGGTCATCGCCGAAGTCTTCTATAAGCAATGCAATATACCTCTTAAGCTACGCACAAACAGGCATTATGAAAAGAGATGTGCTAACAGTCTGGCAACCAGAAACATCGTGCAAAATGTTGCCAGTGCGGTAAAACCGCAACCACTCTTAACCTGTTTCGATCTGCTTCCTTTTCCTGCATACACTGCTTCCTTTGGATTCTTAGGATCGTAATATACAGTAATATAATTAGGCGGTGTCTTCGTAGCACTACTTTCAAAAGACAATACTATATCATATTTTCTGTTTCCCACCACATATTCATATACATTCTTTTCAATCAAAATTCCTTCATAATTTGTTGATTTGCGAACTGATTTCGTCTTAACCAGCGTTCCTGTCGCTTTACAACCATTTTTTTGTGCTTTCTCTATAAAACGCTGTGCTCTTGATTTCCCCCAGATTACCCATCTTAAAATTCCATAAATAAAAACGATCAAACCGCATATAACGATAATCCCGCCCTGCGCCGGCTCTGACATCTTCCACTCCTAACACTTTATGTCCGATTTGCATAGTAATCAAGCCACCCTTCTATTGTTGGCGTCTTTACTTTGTTTGCCCATTTTAAATAGAGTGTAACTAATGGACACTTCTTTGGAAATACATAAAACCGTACCCACAAACCTACCATTACTATAAGCATAGCCAGTACTACGGACGGTATAACTACCCAAAACCCAGAAAATGTTGATGGAACTTTCCCAACCCCTAAATAATTACCATTTTCATCTACATCTATCGTAATTCTATTTGCTTCTCCATCATAAGGTATTTCTGAAAGAGGCTTCTCAAAACGTTGGCTATTATATGTCCACAAAATAATACCATCATTCCGAAAGACAGTTGCTTGTCTTTGATTATCACTTGAATACTGTGCGTGGCTCATATTCTCAAGATAATCGCTCAATAATACTGTTGGCGCCAAAAGTAAAAGTGTAGCAACGATACAGCCAACAAGTGTTTTCAGATATATCTTTCCTCGTCTTTTTTCCTCGCTCTCCAACTGTTTTGCCATCCAGTCATATTCCGTATTTTCCAAATAGCTCACTGCCCAATTTATCGATTTTGCATTCGCATTCTCCTGTGCCGCTGCATTACCTATTGCTGCATAAACTGATTTATTCATATTTCTTATTTCCTTCCACAATTTTTTATATATTATAAATTTTCTACATTTAGCTTCTTATCCTATATACATAGGCTTTCAAAAACAACTATAGTTTGAATTTAAGAAAGTGTCAATACGCTTGTTTATATTAAATGTATTTTATCTATCCTCGTACCTGCTTAGATAACTTTTAAAAATTAGGAAAGGATATCACACAAAAATGTATGATATCCCTCCCAGTTTTTTCATTCTACTGTGCAGATTTGAAACTGCTCTGAAGCTGTTCGTCCACACTGTTGAATGCCTGCGCCGCAGATACAGTTCCTTCGCCAAGCGAATTCACAAGTTCCGGGAACTTGTCCAGACTCTGCTTCATTGTGGTATACATATCATAATATGCATCCTGTGAAAGTCCATCCCATCCATCAACGATCCGATTGATCTCAGAGTCGATGTTGCTCAAAACATCTGCCAGATCTCCTGCAAAGCCAATCAAGGCATTTCCCTGTGATTCCAGCTCCTCCGGTGTAACTCTAATACTTGCCATAACAATAGCTCCTTTCGTAAAAATTTTTATAGCATCAGCCCGTGGCTGCAATGCCCTAGTTTGAAATATGTAGCTGTGTCTCCCTTACATGATTTGCCATCAAATCTTCATACTGTCCCGCCGCCTCATTCAAAATGGACTCCAACGTACACAAAAGTGCTGCATATTTTTCAATATTATTTTTCCAGTTCACATTCGTCATCTCATAGAATGCAGTTCCGGTCGGCGTCGTCCACCCCTGATCTTTCAATGCCTGTATCAGTGAATCTAATCTTTCTGCCATATTGCGAAGTTCTTCTGCAACATTTGCATATTCAGTTGCTGCTTTTCTTAAAATACCGGTATCAAATGCCAGATCTGTATTTTTTTCATATGCAATCGCCATTCTTATTCACCGCCTTCGCTATAAGCCACCTTCAACTCCGGTTTCAGTTGAAATGCTTTTTCCAATTCCTCTTTTGCAAGTCCTTCTTTCCCTGTCAGCTTATATACATCTGCCCTTATCGTATGTACCTCTGCAATCTGATCGCTCATATTTTCAATAAATTCCAGCAATTTCAATGCTTCCTCATATTGTCTTATTTCCTTTAGGCACATCGCCCGATATAAATATGCATCAAATGCTTCCGGATTCTGCAACGTTGCCATTCTATAAAGCGAAATCGCTTCTTTATAATATTTCTCAGCCGCTTCTTCTTTTCCAAGCTTACTCAAGCAGAATGGTCTGAAATACAATGCAGCATAATAATAGGAATCACGTGCCCCTTTTTCTATAAATTGTTCGGCATGCTGCAGTGCACTTTCAAAATCATTTTTCGTCAAAGCAAGATTGATTCGCATAAATCTTGCATCAGAGAAGAAGTCTTGTTCCGTTTCCAATGAAATGCATTCATCACATTTTTCGATTGCCCGATCCATATTTCCAAGTTCCGCGCATATCTCCGATTCCAGGAAACAGAATCTTGCTTTTGCATCTTCAAAATATTTCATCTGCTTTGCATTTGAGACAATCTGCAGTGCCTGTTCATATGCACCCGACAACGCTGTCGCATTCGCATAATCGTACAGCAGATCCGCATCATCTGGGAATCGCTCCGCTGCTTCCTTCGCGCACAAAATTGCTTCCGGATACTTTTTTTCTTCAAGTAAAATGGCTGTCTTCATATGGTATCCATCATATAATTCCGGATCATTCCGCAGCAATTCCTCCACTGCCTCTTTTGCCTCTTCCATCATATTCATTCTCAAAAGTACGCTTATTTTCTTTACCTTATAGTCCGGGCGGGATGGATTCTTTGCAATCGCTTTCTGTATGTACCGCAATGCCATTGCATCATCATTCATATGTTCATAGGCCATCCCCATAAAGAAAAACATCTCATCACTGTCAAAACCTGCACTTAATGCAAAATTATAATATTCCAGTCCCTCATGCGGTTCATCATTCAAAAAGCACGCATTCCCATATTGAAAATAAATCTCTCCGTTTTTCTCAATCAACAGTGCCTTTTTGTAATAATTCTTTGCATCCTGATATTTCTCCGTCGCCAGGTACAAATCGCCCATGTTGCGGTAGCTGTCTGCAAGCATCGGTTCTATATCCATTGCCTGTTGATACTTTTCTAATGCTGCCTCCACATTTCCTGCACGAAATAGCGCAACGCCCTGCTGATCCAGGTCCTTTGCCTGTAAAATGCTTTCATTTAAATCCATCGGTTCCTTCCTCCTTAGGTACTTTTGATCTCCACTTTTATCGGTGAATGTGCTTCTATTTCCTTTTTAAAATCAATTTGAGGTTCAAACACTGCATAAAATTTAATCATCCCATCATATTTTTTGTGATAACATGGTTTTTCTTCTAATATTCCATTTTCAAGATACTTATAATGAGTTTCTTCCAGATCCCCTGTTATGACAATCTTTCTTGTATTAACTCGATACTCAGCATTCTTTACATCCTTGTAATACATTTTCTGTACTTCCATCTTATCGTTCTTATATCTAATATGATGCTTGGGCACATAAAATATCACATAGTCTTCATAAAACTGTAATTCACAATCGCATTCTTTCCGTTCGTGCCCACCTGTTTTTATCAGATATATTGCCGTAATAAGGACACATACACCCGCTCCTCCTCCTAATTCGGTGAAAAAATCTTTTCCAAACACAATATTTCCTATCAATGTAGCAATTATGAAAATAATAAATACTTTTTTTATCAAACGATAGCTGGCGCTTTCATTTCTAGGCGTCATACGACCGTCTTTAAACGCAAGGGTATATATTGATTTATCATTCATCTTTCTTTTCTCACTCCTACCTATGCAACTTTTATATTATTTATAACCGGTATTGAAATTTCAGGAATTTTAATAGTCACTCTACTCTTTTCGCTCAATTTTTCTACCACATCACTTATACCAGGAATCATCTCAAACGTATTGGTAAATGCACTCGTTATATCATCAACACTTACGCCAGAAATCTCATATGCGAAAACGCCTCTCTTATCTTGCTTTTCTCCAGTATTATATGTAACCGTTTCAAACACATTAACGTTTGGTAAAACCAGAGTGTCCATTCCAATCTCAACTGCCACTGTATGAAATGATACTCCCTTTTCTAACAGAGTCTTTTCTATGTTTGCATAATTTTCAACCAACTCAGCACCATGCTTTACGTAATCTTTTATTTCAAGATCTTCTACAAAAATCTCAAATGTATAACCTTTCTTTAAATTATTTATAAAATCATCTCCAAGATCCCACGCAGCATCACCTATTTTTTCAAAATTACCCGAACGCATTGCTTTGGAAATGTCTGAGATTCCCTCTTTAAAAGTAGTCTGCACTTTATTCCCGAACAACGACAAATTATCCTTTGTCAGAATATCTTTTACATGCAGATTTTTAATATCAGCCATCGATCCTGTTGTCCACTTGTATGCATTCTTGGTCAACGAACCTACTCCATCCACAACGCTAACAACCGAGCAGACTGTATCTACTATATCAATCGCGTTTGCTCCTGTATGATAGGCGGCATTATACTCATAGGTCTCTCCATCGCCCCCAAAAATAAACGATGATCTTAAATACCCTTGCAATGTATTAATCTCACTCCTTCTGCGTCCAGTTGCCGGATCTCCATTCTTTGTCGCTTCATAGGCCTTTTTCTCATTCCGAATATTTACAAATCCATTGACAAATGCAATTACTCCAGAAATCACTCCCGCAATTACGACAAGTAAAGCTCCTCCAGAAAGAACCGCACCTATAACACCGCACACTGCAATCACACATTCCAATACGCCTATTGCAACCCCTTTTGCCAGCTGTTTTCCGCCTTCATACCCCCACCAGTCTTTTATTCTCTGCTTGAGATAATCCTTTGCAGAATTTGCCGTGTCGATGGTATTTCCAAGCCATCTGCCTGCAGGCGTGGAATTGCCAAGTCCTGTCAACATGTAATTGATCGTATTTACAATGCCATTATTGTTGATGCCGTTTGCCTTCTTAAAGCTTGCTGTCAATCCCGAAACGCTGGATCGGACTGCGGTATCTGTACTCAGACATTTCTTCTGCAAATCCGACAGATCATCTGCATATTTGGTATATGCCTGTGCTTTATCCCTAAGCTGCTCTATCTTTTCTTCCGTTCTTTGTTTTGCCTGCGTAACGCCACCGCTGTCACTGCCACCATAACTATCAAGCCTGTTCACAATCGATCTCTGCAGACTATCTGCATACCCCGTCAATTTTCTTGACACCTGTCTTGCTTCCGAAGATGCTTCTCCTAAGCTTCTGTATGATATTACTGCCGTATCTCCCATCTTTTTCCTCCTACCAACGGTTTCTTAAGGAATTCAGCCAAGCCTCATACTCTTCCCTCTGTGCCGTCAGAAAATCCTGGTAACTCTGATTCGCCTGCTGATCCGCCATACTCCTTTTGTTATTCAAATCTGCAATCTCATTTTCCAGGTTAATCACCGCATCATTTAAATTACTGTCTGCGGATGTATCTTTTTCTTTCTGCGCCTCACCCTCGCTTGCAATCGTCTGAAACTTCGGATCATAGCGCACGGCACGGTTCAAAGCTTCCTTTAACTCATCAAGTTCACCGTTCACACTATTCTGTCTGTCAGAGAAATCTCCTGACAGACTGTTCTTTATCCCCGTCAGGGTTCGCATGTCTTGATCGCATTTCATCACATCTGCTTTATGTGAAAGATAGTCACTGTAATATTGACTGCTGCTTTGCACGTAATCGCCCCCTCTCAGCTGTTCATTGCCATCACAAAATCCTGTCGCATATCATCATCTGCGTCCTCATAAGACGCCTCTGCCTCCACCAGCGCATTATAAATATCCTGCAATATTTCTCCAAAATCGTCGATCTTACTGATCAGCAGTTTGTACTGACTTTCAAATTCCGTCTGTCCCTGCCCCACCCAGTTTTCGTTTACTTCTGCGGTAATACGGGTTACCTCTGAATTTGCCTGTCTGTATGCCTCCACGATTTCTTTTACCTGCACATGCGTGTCATAGATAATCGACGTGTCAATATGTCCACTGCGCATGGCCGAATTATTGCTGCTTTTTGCCATCTTTCATCCTCCTCTACTCAAAAATCTTTATCTTGGCTACACTTCCACCATCAAAACGGTATCCCATCGTTTTATCAAAGATCGTGTCCGCTTTCACCCTTGCATTTAGTTCATAGAATTTGTTTTCGGATATCGGTGCAAACAGAATTCCCTGACGCTCCTCTTTTAACGCCTTTAACAGCTCCGACGCATTAAAACCAACCGGCACATTTTCAATTAATGTAAACAGCATAAATGCACCTATGCCATCTGTCTTTTTCAATGCTGTCGTCATTTCTTTGCTTATATTTTTGTCTGAACAGATTTGTCTGAATAATTCTGTATTATTAAGGATCAGAATTTCTGCAGGTCCGTTTTCCATTTCCTCCTTTCCATCTAAATTATAACAGTAGTCATCTACATATGCCATTCCTTCTGAGACTAAATTTGTGTATTTTTTTACAAACCCGGCTTCTGCAAACGCGGAAAGCGCCGCCTGCCTGTCATCAATGATCACCGCCTCCACATTGTGGAATATAATGTTGCGTGCCAGCATGGTAAGGAAATTCTTCGTAAACTGCAGCCTGCTGTCAGCATCCCCAAGCAGAGCCAGCGAACCTGCCTGCCTGATATTGATCCAGTTGTATTCCACCGTATCAAATCCCATTCCCGCAGGCAGCACACCCATATTTCGGAAAGAAGCCGCATTTTCTTTCATTTCCGTATCCAATACCAGTCTGTCCGGAACCATCGGTATTCTTTTTGCCCGCTTATCCGATGACTGGTTGCGCTCTTTTATATAATCTTTTAACTCCTGACTTCTCTCTGCCTCCTTAGTACTTTTTCCAAAAATAGCCGCCTGCCATTCAAGAATTCTTTTATCCAGGACAAATAATCCTCTTCCCGCATTTTCTCTTGGCGTCTCCTTACAATGACCGAAAATACTGCTGTATTCTGCTGTATCATTGCAATTCAATGCAATTTTCTTTCCAAAATTCGCCTGTGTTCTGTAATTCATTGCATTTGATGTCGCTGCCGTTACCACAAACGAGATTCCAACCCCCTGCGCTTCCCGTGTCAGGCTGTTTATCTGATCCGTCTCATTCGGGAAATACTCTTTAAACCCTGCCATATTATCAATCATTACCACAAGCAGCGGCATATCTGTGTACCCTGCATCAAGGTATGAAGCAAAGTTTCCGACGCCCTTTCCCGACAAAATCTTTTTTCGTTCTACCACAGTTGCATTCAAAAGCTTGAACAGATTTTTGCACTTTTCTTCTTCGCTTGCCAGCACTACTCCACCAACATGAATAGAATTTTCAAACATTTTCAACACCATACTTCCGCAGTCCACCATATACAGGTTGATCTGCTCCGGCGTATATTTCCGGATCAATCCATATGCCATCGTCTGGAGTAAAATTGTTTTGCCCATCTGCGCCGAACCGACAATGAATACATTCTCTTTAGAAATTTCCAGTTCGACAACACCCTGTCTCTGCATCTCCGGATCATCAAAAATTCCCACCGGTACGGTGTATCCGCTTCCATGATCCACACTATAATCCAGTATTTCCGTGTGAATCAATGTTTCAAGCGACGGCAGACAAATTCCCGGCAATTTGCAAATATTCTGTACCTTACAATACATACTGACATAATCCACAATTGCTTCCAACTGTGTCACCCCACTGGAAGTCTTGCGATTTTTTTTGTTTGTATAAACCGGGGTCTTTTTTCCCCAGAAATTTCGTTCATAGATTGTGAATACTTTTTCATTTTCGCTGTTGCCCTCGGGCACATCCGCTCCACTGTATGCAGACTGGATCAGTTCAAAAATTTCGTTATTGCCAACCTGAAAATATGCCCTTCCAGGCTCCACAATCTCAGCTGCCAGGGGTGACTTCAAGACTTCATTACTGTCCTCCTTGGTCTGTACCTTTAAGCACAGTTTAAATTTTGAGTTTGACCAGATCTGTGCATCTACAACACCTGCCGGCTTCTGTGTTGCCAGAATCAGATGAACGCCCAGAGTTCGTCCAATACGTGCCGCAGAGATCAGTTCCTTCATAAAATCCGGATACTCCGCTTTTAATTCTGCGAACTCATCCACAATCATAATCAGATGCGGCATCGGCTTTGTTACTTTTCCAGCTTTAAATAATTTAATATAATCATTTATGTGATTTACACCCGCCGCCGAAAACATTTCCTGTCTTTTTACCAGTTCTGCCTTAATGGACAGGAGTGACCGGTTAATTTCCCTGCCATCAATATTGGTAATTGTTCCTATTAAATGCGGTAGATCTGCAAACTGATTCGCCATTCCGCCACCCTTGAAATCAATGATTACAAATCCCACGTCATATGGATGAAACAATGTTGCTATGGAAAGAATATATGTTTGCAGAATCTCACTTTTACCGGAACCGGTCGTTCCAGCCACAAGTCCGTGCGGACCATGTCCGTTTCCCTTGTCACTTATATTCAAAGATACAATCTCATTGTTTCTCTTTACACCGATCGGTGCCGCCATTGTTTTGTATACCTGCGCTTCATTCCATCTTTTTCCTAGATCAAGATCATCCACCGAAATGATTCCAAGCAGTTCAAACATTGTTATATTCTTTGTCAACTGTCCTTCCAGGGACACCTCATCCACATACACTGCTCCCAGCTTTAAGGCAATGTTCTCTGCTGTTTGAGTAGAGACCTGCGGATAGCAAAACCCGGATCGTGCATCTCCATTTTCCGCCTTAAAAACTGTTCCGCTCGCATCCGCTTCCAACCGGATGATCTCAGTACATCCCTGCGGCAGATTTTCCTCATACTCCTCCAGAAAAACAAATGAAAATCCATAGGCTGCACTGTTCTTGACGTATTTAGAAATCGGATGCGTACTGATAGCCGCCGCATTTGTGACGAAAACCACGTACTGTACCTCAAATGCGTTTTTCCTTTCCTCGGAAAGCTGCGACTCTCTGTCTGACATCTCCGCATACAACTGTTCCAGTAATACATTTTTACTTTCTTCATCACATACAATATTGCGGACATCCAACTGTGTATTCTGCACATTCCGCAGCCAGCGGATCCACTGAAATTCCTCTATGTAGGAATCATCCAATATGTAAAAGAATTTTACTTCCTTATAGAAATGTCGAATTGCCAGATCAAGCGTCACATTTTTCAAAATCTGTTTCAGCTGATCTTTTGCACCCGTGATTCCAATACCGCAGGAGGCATTAAAATCAGAAATGACCGGCGCATCCTCAATCACTCTATATTGCTGCGAAATCTGTTCTGGAAGCAACGAAATAGGATCTTCCGCATCCACAAATTCCTGCTTTGTATACTTGACCTGATTTGCAGATGCAACCACTCCATTCCCGAGATACACCTGCAGAAAATCCTTGTCATCCGCCGTCTTTTCAAATAATCGCTTTCCAAATACCTCCACCTCATGAATACTGTCTTCCAGCGACTCATAGATCAGTCTTCTGACACGGAGTTCCTCTACCCGGGCATCCTGAATCTGTTCTTCTTTTTCAGAAATATATTTCCGGTATGCGTTCTCCCTTTCTGCAATCTCCTGCGCATATCTTTTCTTATCCTGAACATAGGTCACTGCTGACACAATGACCCCCATCCCCATCGACACCGCACTATAAATAACAAAAGTTCCTCCACCGCCGATAATTCCACGCAGTATAATTGTCATTGCGAGCATAACAACAGCAGGTATCAATGTTAAAATAATACTCTTCTTCTGTAAAACCGGTTTGCCAACCGGCTGCTGTATCTCCAGTTCCTCCTGCGGAATCTCATATTGTACACGCGTATTCCGATTAAACTTAGGGTATGGAAAAACTGTTTCCTGCCCGTGCAGAATCATCTCTTCCAATCCATGCACACGCAGATTCTCTTTTGTTGTAGTGTACAGCTTTTCTTCCTTATAATAGAAGCTGTATCCTACTATCGAAATAAAATCCAGATTGTTAAGTTTCTTTTCTCCCGAAACTCTTTTTCCATTGACAAAAACACCATATCTGCATCCTTCATCAACTACTGTCAACGCATCTTCCACACGCTTTAATGTGATCGTATCTTTCCCTAAGTATTCGTCCCGGATCTCAATCGCACACGACTCTGCTCCACCAATCTTAATCGACCGTACATTCCGAATATCAATCCTTCTGTTATAGTCCTTTTTCTCATAATCGAAATCGATCATAAAATCTACAGAAAAAACTTCATTATCGGAATTCTGATAGCAGACCTTAAACGCACTTCCATGCTGAAGTTGTAAACTCATCAGCTTTCTGGTATCGCCAAGATTAAAATACAGATTATCTGAACCAAAAACGGACCAGACATCATTCATCTTTTTGAATTCAAGATCAATGACACCAAAAAACAGTTCCTTTCGCAGCCTGACATCTGCATCTACCGCCGTTCCAACGGAAAGATGCTCCATCTCAGGCGTCAGTTCTATTTCTTTATAAACATTTCGATTGGATATTGAAATTTTGTATCTGCTTTTCATACATTCCTCCATCTAATTTGCGTAATATATTACAGTCCCATCTCTTAACCCGAATTCTTCTACCGTTTTATTCCCCCGCAAAAGTGTGATAGGATTTTCTGCCTGCAAATAACATTCCGTTATATCCGATGTGTCGATGTTCAGCTGGTATGCTTCATTTAGCGCAACAATCAGTTCATTCGCCGTAATAAACGATGGAATTACCAGATCAACTTCCTTTTTTCTTTTCAATATGTTAAATCGAACTGTTATTGAGTCCATATCGTTTCCCCCTACAACACCAGAAATGCTGTCTTTTGTATCCCCGGCTCACTCACATAATCTGAAATCTTCTTTGTTTCATAATTTCTGATATGATCCACATAATCGCTGACATTAAACTTCAGTGTTACATCCGGTCGAATCAGCGCATTTTCTTCTTCCTTATTAAAATCATTACATACAAACGTATATTTTTCGTTCGTAATACCGTTGATATTTGCCACAAATTCATTTGTGCAATATACGGAATTTGCATTTTGCTTTGTGACAATGATTACTCTGTCTGCAATATCTAAAAGTCTTGTCAGATTTTTATCAAAAGAGTTCTCCGCATCAATCACTATAAAATCGTATTCTCCTGTATTCTTTGCAGATAACGCAATTTTCTCATATACAGAATATTCCAGTCCCAGCGATAATAACGAAGCTCTAAACGGCGGCAGATAACTGAACATTTCATTTCTGATCGTATGTTTGATTGCTGCATATATTTTTATATCCGGATCCGCCAGAAGCTGATACAGATCCGGCGAAGTAAGTACCGACTGATTATCAAGCAAATGCTGAAAAGACTGCAGCCGGTTTGCATTGATATATAATACTTTTTTATAATTCCGTGTCAGACAGACGCTCATGCCCATTGCAATTGTCGTCTTTCCCGCGCCGCCGGCCGCAGAAGTTACCACAATAATCTGTGTTTCCTGCTTTTGATTTCTGGCTACATTCAGGCTCTCCGCACTCCGGCTCACAATTTCATTGAAGATTTCCTTGATACTGGTATATTTAAACAGACGAACCACATTTAGATCTCCTGTCTGTTCTTCTTCGTACTGTTCCACCATTAAGAATACATTGGCAATATTATGTCTTTGAATTCCCGGATCATACAGTTCTTCTGAGACAATGAGCACGTCTGCTCTTTGCGGTTCCATAAACAATTCCCCAAAATACTCCGCACTTGTGATAATCTCTACATCAATCTGCTCAAAAAACTCTTTCGCAAATTTTAACTGCAGCGGTGCCACATAATTTAAGTCTGTATCTGCTATGATTACTCTTGGTCTTGCCATTGTCCCACCTTCTTTACACCAGTTGAAAATCACTGTTCGCCATTCTTATAATATCGCCCCGTTTTATCATTACCGGCCTATGTGGCATCAGTCTTGCTCCATTTACATAAGTCCCGTTTGAACTTCCCTCATCCTCAATTTGGTATATTCCATTTTCTTTCATAACCGTACAGTGTTTTCTGCTGATCATATTATTATAGGAAACAACTGCATCTACCATTCCCTGCTTTTTCCCAATTACAACTTTCGTCCGGTCTAATTGAATTTCAAAATATTCCGGTGCATTCATTGCAACAAGTTTTAGCGAACCGGATGCATCGCTTTCTCTGGCGTTTGGGCGAGAGCTCTGATATTCTCCGCCACCCCCCGCGCCCTTATATTTATTAAATATTTCTTCTAATGACATAGATCCATTCGCCAGATCAGGAACAAATTTATCCATACGTTCTGATGACTCCGGCAAAATCTTATCAATCAGCTTAATCAGGCTTGAGCGCAATTCACTCTGAAACTCCGAAAAACTTTCAAACACTCTGACATTGACCGGAAGATATACCAGCCTGACTTTTAAGGTTGCCGGATCAACAAAAATTTTATCCCAGGATATATCAATATTCTGGCTGGACAGAAATCCATTATTTTTCACTTCCACAATGCAGCCAAACATATTTACAGCTATATGAAGCAGGATATCCGAAGTAATTCCGGAAAACATGGTTGACAATGGACGATATTCATCGGTAATGTAATAAATCTGAATCTTTCCATTAAACAGCATCTTCATGCATGGTACAAATATTCCGCTGGTCTGGCTCTGCAGCACTTTATAATCCGTATTTGCGAAATACTTACTGTCGCTTAACAGATATCCGAAATTATTACCACACGCTATCTCCTCTACAATTCCGTTATCTTTGAGTGTATACATCTTCTCCTGCCCCTCATGTATCTTTTACTGTGCCGAATGCTTTATTTTTCTTTTTCTGAATACCGTCACTCCTGCCGCGGTGCCTGCGCAGACTGCTCCGACACCTCCGATTGTTCCCCAGAACAATGCTTTATTGGCAAACCAACGAACAAACAGGTTGGTAGATACCGTCACCATATTATGGAATGCATACTCACTGGAAAAATCTTTGGAATCCGTATCCGTAGAATTACCAGCAAGATCATATACCACCAGCTGCACATGCTGTGCATTCTGATTTTCACTTAAGGTAAATGTTCCTGTATAATTATTGACGTCATCCGAAAAGTCTGTGATCTTGTCCACATTCTTACCATCTACATACACATCCACGGATTGCAGACCAATGGTGTCATATACGGTATATTTCACCGCCACCTGCGTTGCATTCACAATTGAATTCTCAAGTCCGGATATACTGTTTATCTCAGGTGCTGTGCTATCGACCCGGAACAGAATATTTTTGTTATCATAATTTGAATTTTCCGGTGTATTTCCAGTATCGTCCTTTGATGATACCGCCACTTTGTAGACACCGTCTTTCGCAAAGTTTTCTTTTGCAATCGTATACTGGTATTGATACCAGCCGCTCGTTCCTGCCTCTGTTACGCTTGCAGGATCCGGTGACACAGAATAGGATGCGTCCTCCACCGGCTTGCCATCCTTCGATATCTCAATATCCAGCGAGTTATCCACCAGACGGTCTGCGTTATACTCCGTAATGATCAGATCCTTGTCCACATTCTGAACATATGCACCGCCATCTGCAATCAGAGACACCAGATAATCACTGTATTCATATACTGAGCCGTATCGGTTTACCGTAAATGTTGCAGACTTCTCTATAGAATGCCCTGCCTTATCGTTCATGGATACCGTCATTGTATAAATTCCATCGTTGTCCTGCTCTTTTGCAAATGTATCGAATGTTCCGGATCCACCATTTGCATTTGTAACAATATGTCCAGTGATAAATTTATCTGTAACATCCACGTTTTTGTCAGCAAAGCTCGTGCGCACAAGCCGGATCTCACAGCTTTCAAAATTTGTGTCCTCAAAATGTACTTCCGGGATGATCTCATCCTTAAACGCGCGTCCATCCAGTTCCTGCCCATCCGCCATTATGGTGGCTTCTTCAATCTCCGTATCGACAGTCAGCTGATCTGAGGTATAAGTCTCCATCTCATTGGTAGACTTGTCCGAATAGGATATTGTGACAAAATAGTCTCCATCTCCCGTCAGTTTAAATGTTCCGGTATGCACATCCGAACTTTCATCCACCCACGCCGGCTCCACGTTATATGCCGCATCGTCTCTTGTAACACGTATCTCCACATCCTCCGCATAGAAATTCGCTTCCTCGATTGTCACGGTTGCCGTCACATCCCCATCATAGTAGGCGATTCCATCCACTGTCTGAACTGGTGTATTATATTCTACCGACGCTGTAGGAGAAATATTATCCACAACGATCCGCAATGTATCCTCAAAATAATCGGACTCATTTCCACTGCGGTCCGTCGCATTAAAATCAATTGTTCCGTTAAACTGATTGTTTGCTCCAAGAGCCTCCTGCGGTATCTCAAATGTGGCTGTTGCGGTTGCACCTCCACCCGAATAAGTAATTTTATCTGCACCAATTACCTGATCACGCAGCTCCGCATTTGTATTGCTGACACCGGCGGCATTCAGATAACTGTATTTAAAACTGTGTACACCGGCAATATCATCTGTTGCTGTGATCGTAACTGTTGTCTTTGCATTGTAAAATCCAAAGGTAATTCCCTGCAGAATTGTCTCTAAAATGCTGGCGCTGTAAGAAACCTCCAGATTTTTTGCTTTGTTGGTGTCAACCGTAAAATAATCTGCCGCATAATCTGCCGCCGGATTTGCTGCCTGATCTGTATACGATACATCGAATGTATAATTGGCGCTTCCTGCATAGGTAATTGTCATTGTGTGCACATCCCCTTCGGTACTCCATCCGGAGCGCGTACACAAAGAATCTATCGCCAGTTCATTTCCCTGAATGTCTTTCGCCGTAATCTGCAAATCTACTTCATTCTGGTCAAAATTATGTTCATTGACAGAAACCGTCGCCGTCTGTACCGAATTATAATAATTTCTTACATGTCCCTCCGCATCTGTCACTGCATTTATTTTATTGGTGTTCGCATAAGCAACATTGATAACCGGATTTAAGGTATCTACCGTAATAACCTCCGAGGTATATGCCGCCATCGTGTTATTACTGCGGTCTTGATATGACACTGTGATCACATAATCCCCATCATCTGCATGATCTGCTGCTGCCGGAATTATGATTGTTCCCCGGTGCAAATCCTCCGATATGTCGTTCCAGTCCGGAGCAATAGAAGTGATCTGCCCATTTTTTGTAACCTTAACATCCACATCCTGACGGTAAAAATTCGCCTCTGTCACGTTCAAAACTGCCGTCACGGAACCGTTGTAATACATGGTACTGCCTGCAATACGGCTTGCCTGTGAATACTCCACATTCATAGTCGGTGCAATTGTATCTACAACAAGCACATGTCCTGCATCTGTAATTTTCTCGCTCACATTGCCTTTTCCATCTGTCGCTGTAAATGCAATATTTCCACGAAGCTGCTGTGCCGTTTCAGCCGGAAGTGTTACCGTCGCCGAATATCTGCTCCTATTTCCCGCATCCTGCTCCGCTGCAACAACGGTATCCTGATATGCAGAAACATTACTGTCACTTGCTCCTGTCTGTTTCGTATAACTCCATGTAAAATGGTCCACGCCGGACACTTCGTCAGATGCAGTAAATGTCACACGCACATCCGGATTATAATACCCGAATGTAATGCCCTCCAATATCATATCCAGCAAAGAAGTGGAATACTTCACAGACATCGTCGCTGTTGCAGGTCCTGTATGATCTACCACAAAGGAGTCTGTGCGTACCTGCTGCGCTGCATTTCCAATGAGATCACTATAATCAAATGTCAGCACATACGATGCATCCATAAGCTGCGTTGAAATCGTTGCCGTATTAACATCGCCGCTTCTGGTCCATTCACAGTTTCTTAAGATTGTCTGTACATCGCATGCAACCGATTCCCCATAGATGTTTTCCGCTTCCACTGCGGCCTTAAAATCTTCTTTTCTGAAATTGCGTTCTATTACTGAAATCGTTGCAATCTGCGTATTTTCGTCATAGGTAAATGTAATTACAGGAGCTGTTTTATCTATTATAATTACCGCAGACTGATATGTTGCAGGTTCATTTCCGGAACGGTCTGCATAGCTAAGATATACGATATACTCCCCATCTTCAGACAGCGTAAGCGTCGTCTCATGTTCATCCTGTTTCCCCGTATCCGTCCAGTTCAAGTTCTCCATACGTGACACACGTCCGTCTTTCGATACTGCAACCTGCACATCTTCTGCAAAAAAGTTTGATTCTACAACATCAAATGTAAATACAACATCATTCGAGAAATAATATTTATCCCCAATCTCCTGCTGGCGTCCTTCCCCTGCAATCTGGTAAGTAACGGATGCCGTCGGAGATATCGTATCGCGGACAAAAATTTTCCCGCTATCTGTTTTCACATCGGACTGATTTCCTGCCTGATCGGTTGCTGTGACACTTAAATATCCCCGCAGCTGATCAGCCTCATTTCTTGGAAGCGTCAATGTTCCCGTATATTTTGTCGCATCGCTTCCATCACGAACCGCTTCCACTCTTCCCTGATCCGCTTCCAGATTACCGCTTCCCGTCACATCAGCCTTGATATATTCCCAGTCAAAATAGTCAATACCGGACGTCACATCATACGCGGTAAAGGTAATCGTAACCTTTGTCTTATAAAAATTAAAAATATTGGATACCACCGGTGTTGAATACGCAATGGAAATCTGATTTGCATCCGGTTTTACACTATCCATTTTCGTTAGTTCTGTCACTGTAACCGGTGCGGTAATTTCATCTGTTGTATTGTTTTTCAAAAAGACCACGCGTGCTTCTGTTCCCTGTTCATCCAGAATAACACTGTCTGAGAACCCCGCCGTAAGTGCCCCACTTGCAATGCTATATCCGGATTTTGCCTCGACAATAACCGGTGTTTTAAACCAGCCATTGTTTCCATCAGGTCCTGTCACGGTTTCACCATTCTGCGTTTTCAAAGTATACGGATTTGCCGGCACTGCCGCATATGTAAGATTTACCTTGTACCCTGCATCTCCGGCTGCATAAACTGTTTTTTCATCCTCTGTCTTAAGTTCTTTCTTGGTTCCGCATGCCTTTTCTGCCGTCACCGCAATGGAAAGCCCGCCATTGTTTTCTGTCATTTTCCGCCCGAGCAGCACAAGATCTGTCACCGAAATATCTCCGGTTGCGGCATTGATTGTAAGACCATATGCATCCAGCGTTTCCGCATTTCCATCAATCAATGCCGCATATGTAATCTCTCCGTTATCGTCGGTATATTTCTTATCTGCCTTCTGCCCGGTTAATACCGCCCCGTCTTTCAAGCTAGCATTTACGACTGCGTCCTTAAAAGAAAGCAAATCATTCTCACAATTTTTAACAGTAATGCTTTTTGCAATCTCTGTTGACTCATAATTTGTATCTCCGGCAATTGTTGCAATCACCTTGATATGATATCCGCCTTTCAAAATTTTTAATTCACCCGTACTCTGGTCAATCGTGGCAACTGCTGCAATATCTGTCGTGTCTGAAACAGCATTATTTTCTACACGATAGGTAATGCTCCGCGTATTCCCCGGTTCGCCCTCTGCCGAATAGTCATATACATTGTTTGCCGGCTCTGTCTCATCAAATACAACTTGTGTAAGATTATCCTTAACAAATGTAATTGTCTGGGGCGCTTTTTTTACTGTAACCGTTGCCGGGTCAAGTTCTATTTCTTTTGCCTCATAATTGCTTCCCCGCTCTACCTTAATGGAGACCTTATACGTCCCTGCATCTGTAACCATTCCTGCTGTGGCATCCGTATTTACAATCCAGGCTCCGTCATCAATCTTATAGTAAATCTTGTCTCCTGCCCTGGTTCCCGTCACACTTTCCACCAACTGCTGCGGTGTTCCGGTATACACCAGTTCCGTTTTCAATGTTGCTGACACTCCCTCAATCGTTCCACTCAATACTTCCGCTGTATAATCATTTGTCAGCGTTTCATAATTGTCTCTTTCCATTTTTACGGTCACTGTTTTTGTTCCAACGTTTTCAATCTGCGGGCATACATCCGTCCAGTCTCCGTTTTCTTCTTTGAAAGAAATGGTATAGTCAGCTCCTTCTTCCGAAATAGCGACTACATCATGTGCCGTTTCATCATAAGTTCCACTGTATGGTGTCACTTCTACATCCTCAATCTGCTTTTTTGCAATTTTCGCTGTTACCGCTCCGGACTCATACGGTGTATATCCATCCCTCTCAACTTTAACTGTTACCGTATATTCTCCTGCCTCAGAGATCTGTGGGCAGCCTTCTGCCCAGTCTCCATCTCCCAGCTTGTATGTCACATGGTCGGTATCTGCGTTCATACCCTGTACTTCCACCGCATCATGCACCGCTCCATCATATGTAATATCCAAAGGAACCACCGAGATCCCCGATACCATATCCGCTAAAGGCATCACATCTGCATCCGCATCTGCGTCTACATCCGTACCTGCATCTGCATTTACCTCACTCTGCGTGGCATCCTCCGCTCGAACCGGCGTCACTGTAACAGGCATTACTCCGATCAGCAGCAGGAAAGACAGTAACACTGCCATTATCCGCCGTCCCATTTGTTTCTTTCTCATTTTCATGGCTAAATTCTCCTCTTTTCTTTTGTCATCTGATCATTTCTTCTGTATGTACTAAAATCACTTCATCGAGTATCCGAATCTTTACTCCTTGTCGGCGTTGGATTCCGTTTTCTTCTCTACAGGTATCTAACGCCTCTGTTGCCCCGCCATCCTGCTGCAGTTTCACTGTCTCTCCATCCGTCAGAAGTTCTGTTGCCTCCGAAGTATACGTTTGTTTCGGCGGATTTTGTAATATTCCCGTCTCATCCCACGCCTTATCGCTTTTCTTTTTTCTTGGCTGTCTTTCCGTCATTGCCTCCGTAAGCTTGCTTCTCGCTGCATTCACAGCACTGGATCTATAAGATTTTCTTCCGGTATTTTCATTACTTTTACGCATTCTCTCAATTGATTTTCTTGCATTTCGTCCGGACAGATCACCTATAACATTGGGAATCCGAAATGCAAACCACAATATAACAGTCAGTGCCAGACACACCCCCGCGGCAACGAATGATACCATCGACACCATCGATAATGTTTCTGCCATCGTTATTCTCTCTCCTCCGCATTTGTATATGCTCTTATGATTGCCTGACGATAGGTATCATAATGCTCCATGATCTCCTGCTGCAATTTCTGTGACTGTTCCTTTTGCACCGTCAGGTTTTTCGCATCGTCATATACGTTATCCATTAAATCTGTTATTTCGTTTTGCTCCACTTTTACCTGTACCATACTGCTTCGCTGATCATACAAAAGCATAAATATTCCATTATATAAGGAAAGCTGATTGTATGCTCCTGCACTCTGCACATCTGCAAGCGTATTCTCAATCGTCGAAAACAGATTTTCATAATTGTCTCTGGAAGCTTCCTCAACTGTTGCACCATTCAAAATATAATTCTTATAAAAAGAACAGATCTGGTAATAACATTCCGATAAATTCATATCCTCAAAATCTTGCGGAATCTCTGCATTATTGTGATTCTCTGCAAAAAAGGAATATGCTTTCTGTACTCTGGTTGAAAAACTGTAACTACCGTCTTCTTCCGTATAATAGTTAAAATACATCATCCCGATCTTATAATTCAGTTCCGCAACCTCACTGGTCGTATGATCAAATGTATCCTTATTGGCATTGTACAGTGCTAAAAATTCGTCATTTTCCTCTTTTCCGAACCTGCCTTCATCCTCATATGCTTCCAGCATACACATATACGCATCTGTGCGTTCCGGATAGATTGCGATTGCCCGCTTATAACTGTCTATCTTTTCATTCAATGCCGTCGCCGTCGAAGGTGAAACCAGAATCTCATAATTACTGTTATTTATATTTTTCGCAATCGTTGTGCACACCGCTCCTGCCAGAAACAGTACCACTGTCATGCCTGCAGCAGCCATAAAAGCCGCCACTTTTCTTTTTTGCCTCTTTTTATATCCGCGTGTAATCAGGTCCGGATGTTCCAGATCATACAGTAAATCGCTACAGTTCTGATAGCGATTCTCAGGCGCAGGCTCTACGCACTTATCAATAATAAGCTCAATACCTTCGGACAGTTCCGGGTTCCACATCCGCACCGGGGCATATGCTTCTCCGCTTCTCGGATCAATCCCGGTCAAAAGATGATGCATCGTCATCCCAAGTGCAAATATATCGGACCTGGCATCCGTCTGGCCGCTATACTGTTCCGGCGGTGCATAACCTTTGGTTCCGAGCACCGTTGTATCAGCAAGGCTCTGTTCCTTGTACTCTCTGGCAATTCCAAAATCGATGATTTTTATATTGCCTTCCGGCTTTAACATGATATTGGCAGGTTTCATATCTCGATAAATGATAGGTGGTTTCTGTGCATGCAGATAAGCCAGTGCATCGCACAGCTGCATCGCCCATCCGATTACCAGTTCTTCCGGCTGTGCGCCATATTCATTTAAGATCTTATCTAAGGACTCACCTTCTATGTAATCCATCACGACATAGATCGTTACTCCATTGTCGATAATATCTACAATTCTCGGCAGCGCTGCATGATCCAGCCGTTTCATCAGGTTTGCTTCTGCGAGCAGGCTGTTCACAATGATCTCGTCATTCTTTCCACTGCCCTTTTTTTTAATTTCCTTGACGGCCCACTGCTTATTGAGGTGTGTATCCATTGCCAGATACACAACAGACATTCCTCCATGTCCGATTTCTCTTAATATTTCATATTTACCATCTATAACAGAGCCTATTTCTGCCATGTTTCTGTTCCTTTCAGCTTGCCTTGATCAGTATTACAGAAATATTATCTTTTTCCTGTCTGGCTTTTATCTGTTCTATCAGTTGTGTCGTCTTTTTATGCATTGTCTGACGGTTAACTAATCGTTCCGGAGCCAATGCCTGCCGTATCTCTTCCGCACTAATTTCATGCCGGAATCCATCCGAGCACAACATATAACTTCCACACCTGGCAGTTCCTGTAATAATTTCAGGTTCCACCTTTTCTGATGCTCCCACACACTGTAGTAACATGTTACGCCGCTTATCCTTCTTTGCCTGTTCCGGCGTCATCGTCCCGCGTTCTATCTCTCTCGCCACAAATGTCTGATCTGTGGTAAGCTGCGTTATCTCATTACCGATCTGATAAGCCCGGGTATCTCCCACGTGAACAATCACATAGTTATCCTCAATAAAAAGCATCCCGGTAAACGTTGTACCAAGGTTCGTATGACACTGTTTTCCATATTCCAGCAGTCTGGCATTTAAGTCTTTCAACATCAGCGACCATTTTCCACCGATTACTCTCATATCCGGATTTTCAAGTTCATACTCCAGTTCTGTATCAAACCAGTCCGAAAAGGCTTTTATTACGGTAGCACTCGCCACCTCACCCTTAGTCAGTCCGCCCATACCGTCACACACAATCGCCAGAAGTACCTCTCCCCTCTGGGTATCCGCATGTTTGATTAGCAGACTGTCCTGGTTCGTATCCTTTACAATTCCGATATCGCTGTCTGCAATCGCCATAAACTTCATTTCCCTCTACTCCTCTCTGCCTTATTCATGAAAAATGAATTCCTCATTGGCAAGTCTCAATCGGTCACCTTCCACAATTTTTATCTCCTGCTGTACAGGAATCGGCTGATCGTTTACAAAGGTTCGATTACGTGAATTTTGATCTATCACATAACAGTTTCCATTTCTTATAATGATATCTGCATGACTTCTGCTGACTTTGTCATTGTCCGAAACAAAATAGTCCGAATAGCTGCGTTCTTTTCCGATCCGGAATACCGGTTTATCAATCTCAATCGTCTCCTCAGTGGAAATCCGAAACAGACTGGCATAATGTACACTTTCATTCAAAAGCGCCGTTGCTTCCTCCTCATTTAGCAATGTCGTCGCTTCCTCCTCATTTAACAGCGTCGTCGCTTCTTCATCATTTAACAGTGCTGTTGCTTCCTCCTGCCCATCCTTTTCATAATGCTGATAATATTTTTCCGGTTTGTCCGTGATAAATCCACTGCTTCCCGTATTATGCTTTTTTATCGTATTGACAATCGAATAATCTACACGTATAATATATTTCTCAATGGCATCTGCCCGATATTCGGATAGACCTTTTATAAAATATGTAAATTCCGAAATATAATTATTATCCTGCTCTTCCACAGGTACTGCTGAGTAAATGATCGTTTCTATAAAACCAATAACATCCGCTTCCCGCTGCGACGTTTCCAACGGAAGATAGACAAACTGCATTTCTTTGGTGGTCTCATTGATATAGACATATTTCATATCAAAAAGGATGTCATTCACACTCATTCTGTTCACTTCCAGCTTTTGTGTTACATCCACAATCTGTTCCATAATAAAGTAGAAATCGTGCCTGTTGATTGGCTTCTTTAAGCGTTCCTCCAGACTGATTCCTACAGGTCCCGTATATTCAATACAGCCTTTTCTGGCTGCCTTAACCTTTAATAATCCCCGGATATACTTTCTTGTAAATATATCCAGTTCTTTTTCTCTCCATTTTTCTCCGAAAGACAGCCTTGCTTTTACCAGCAAGGTATGATTTTTTATCTTCGCCTTGCACTTTGCCATATGTTGTATTCTTCTTTCCCGCCATCTACCAGATGCGACAAAATTTCACAAAAAATTCACTTTTTATTATATTTTCTCCATTTTCCCGTTTCAACGTGTGACACTCTGTGTGACACATTTACATCGTTCGTTTGGAACTTTCCTCCCAGATCTGCCGTATTCTTTCCGTTGTAGTTTCCGCATCCACAAACAGATCATTATCCAGGGCGAATTTTTCAAAGCCGCACAAGGAATCATAGACGCTCCATTCTTTTACCAGCAGCAGCTGCTTTTCCTTCTTTTGGCGCCAGATTCCCACCGTTCCGCGTCCGCCGGTAAAAATCCCGATGCCGGGTTCCATCGCAAGCTTCGTCTCATCCGCCATATATGCCCGGCATTGTCCTTCCCTGATTTTTGCCAGCCAGTGCCCCACACAGTTTATCCGCTCGTCCTGCGACATTCCGCCGTCTTCACGCGCTCCCCGGCACTCCGTGCCGCAATCCGCACGATCCGGATTCAGATATGCCCGCAATGACCGCTCCGAAAAATAATATTTCCCCACGATGCCCGCTCCCTCCCGGGAATTTCTTGCGTCATCCGAAGACTTTCTCCCAGCCGGGAACAACAGTGCACTCGGGAAATAACCGAATTCCATATATGTTCCATCCATCTGAATATCACGCAGGATGCTTTCATCCGCGCCCTCCATCTCATAATGCATGGCAAGTTTTGCTGCGCTTTTCTTCATATAGTTATACTGCCCCGCAAAAAATTCCGCTGGTGCACTTTTTTGCAGAATCATGCATTCGCTCCGCTCCTTATTGCACAGGAATACACTTTCCCCGGCCAGCACCATATTGGGCAGCAATGTCATCTCGTTGATATGCGACCGGATGTCATCATAATAGTAATAGACATGATACGCTCTGCACTCCGCGGCAAGTGCCAGCACAGAAAAAATGAGCATAATATTTTCGTTATTGTTTCCGTCGCAGTCCAGACAGAGGATATGCTCCAAGATAACGTTTCTTCCTCCAACTGCATGTAATAACAGTTTCAGCATCTCATTCTGATCCGGCTGCATCATCATGCGGATGAAAAGAGGCTCCTCGCCTGCACGCTCACATTCCTTCCGCAGCAGGCTGATGAACGCCTGCTCCACTTCCAGTTTTCCGTGCCGCACGTACTCCGCTTCCTCCTGTGGTTCCTCCGGCATCCCGGTATCGGGAAATGCCGCGGGCAATGCCGGTTCCTTCATACGAAAATCCTTCATTCCTTCCAGTGTCTCTGCGATCTTCCGATACCCCTCATACGTTTTGTCCCCGTAAAGATTTCTGTAATACGCATCCAGCAGTTCTCCCTGCTGCTCCGGCAGCAGCATCATTCCGTCTGCCAGCTTTTGCACCTCTCTGTAATTCTTCGGGACCCGGCTGCCGGACATGTATTTCTGTATCAGCGTCCGGTCCATCTGGACATTTGCCGCCAGCTTTTTCACCGAGATATTCTTTTCATTGATAAATGATTTCAACAATTCCGAAAATACTATCATTGTCCACTCTCTTTTTTCTTTTGTCGTCCAATCAGAGTCCATTATAACAATACTAATGTATTTTGTAAATATACACCGTTCTTTATACACTTGTTAGAAAAGGAGTAAACAGAATGTTGGGGGATCGAATCAAAACCTTACGAACTGCCCGCAATTTGAGTCAAGTTGAGCTTGCCCGAAAACTGAACGTTTCTAAGCAAAGTGTAAGCAACTGGGAGAATAACAACATTCTTCCGTCTGTGGATATTGTGAAAAAACTGGCTTTGTTTTTTTCCTGTTCTACCGATTACCTGTTGGAAATGGAACAGGACCGCATCATGGTGGAATTTACCGATCTGACACCGGAGCAGAAAGCTCACATTCAACTGATTATCAATGATATGCGGACTTTAAATACAAAAAAATAGAGCAGGATTCCTTCTATCGAAATCTCGCTCTATCATATGTCAGATTCATAACCTACGTTCTTAGTCTTAGAACCGCATGCCTCCTCTTTCTCTTTCCTTAGCTCTTAGAACCGCACCAGCTCGGACGGCTCATCTCTCTTTGCCACATACATCGGGAAATCATCCCCTTTATACGGATTATCTCCCATCGTCACTTCCAGCCGCACCGTCTCGTACGCAAGTTCCGCGTAGTTATTTTCCTTGGACAGATGCCCTAAAAAGACCGTGCCGAAATGATCGTGCAGCACCTCCCCGAGCAGCCGCCCGGAAAGCTCGTTGGACAGGTGTCCCTTCTCTCCGAGAATACGCTGTTTTAACGGATACGGATAACTTCCGACCTGCAGCATATGTACATCATGATTCGCCTCGAGAAGAAGCACGTCAAGCCCCTTTAACTTCTCCACAATATGGTCGTCATAAATTCCCAGATCCGTCATGACCGCCATGGATTTTCCGGGCTGCTTCATCTTATACGCCACCGGCTCTGCCGCGTCATGTGAGATGGCAATCGGCTCAATCGTCATATCTCCGATCGTAAAATCCTCCTCCGCATGAATCTCATGAAACAGGGCGGGATCGATCGTTCCGACGGATTTGGTGTGCAGTATCGCATCGATCGTCCCCGGAGTCGCATACATCGGCAGACCGTAACGTCTCGCAAGGACGCCAAGTCCCGCGATATGATCCACATGTTCATGTGTGATCAGAATTCCCTGCATCTCTTCCGTTTTCAGATCAATCGAATTCAGACCGGATTCAATCCGCTTTCCGCTGATTCCAGCATCCACCAAAACATGGCATTCATCTGTTCCCACGCAGATACAGTTGCCACTGCTGCCGCTTGCTATACTGCATAATTCCATTTTATTTCTTCCACTCTCTATCTGTTAATTTCCTGCCAGCGAAGCTCGATCTGGTCACCCTCGGAGAGCACTGCCGAATACTGTGCCTGCTGTCCGTTCAGTTTTGTGACGATCGCTCTTCCCGCAGATGCCGTTAAATCAAAATCGTAAAAATCAAAAATATCTACAAAGATGTAGTTCTTCTTTCCGGTCAGGCGTACCGGCTGCTGATTGATAAATACAACCAGTCCCAGATCTGTCTTCTGCGAAGCCTGCTGCGCTTCCCCATCGGACGGCTGCTCTGCGCCGCTCTCTGCTCCTGCGGCATCCGCCTCTGATGACGGTGCCTGTGGCATTCCATGCTCCGCTTTCTCTGAATCTGTACCGTTCTGTGCCTCGTTCTCGGCGGCATCCACTTCCTCCGCTGTCTCAGCCGGGATCTCATCCGCTGTCTGCTCCGTCCCGCCAGCCGCAGCCGTCACAGGCTGCTCCGCGATCGGAAGTTCTGCCGGATCCACCGCCGCTGCTCCAAAGGAAAGCACCACCCAGTCCACGGAAAAGTTCTCGTACACAAGACTCTCCATGGTTGCCACGCGGTTATTCACAAGGATCTCATGATCCATATCCACTTCCACATCCATAAATGCCGCCAGCTGTTCCACGGTATAGAAGCTTCTCGTCTCAACCGCATCGCCCTCTTGGATCTCATAGGACGGCAGTTCCAGACTTCCGTTGACTTCCAGGCACTTCGGACAGCGCACAATCCTGCCGTTGACGACCACCTTCATATCCGAAGAGGAATACTCATCCAGCTGCTCTAAGGTACAAACCGCCGCTTCACCCTGTGTCGACGCTTCGATCACGATGTCGCTGTTCGGCTCCAGCGGGGTGTTGATGTTGACCAGACGGTCATTCATATAGATCTCGGCGGACTCTCCCAGTTCACCTCTGACAATCCGCGGTGTGCCGTTCACGGTAAAATTAAGTTCCTTACCGCGCTTCGGGAACAGTTCCTCATTCGGGAAACCGGCCTGCAGAGCCGCATCCACGATCGTAAGCTTATTGTTGTCATACAGCTTGATCCGCTCCCCGTTAAAGCGCACCATGATAAAGCTGTTTCTCTGATCGTAATAATTTAGGCAGATACCAATCGGCGTGACGAGCAGCGGGTCCTTCTGGATCTCTGTCTGAAGGAACGTCACTTCCTGCAGCACTTCCTCACCGCGCAGCGCCACACGCTCTGCCGGCAGATCAAGCTTCTTGGCAAGCATCTCCGTGTAGCCGTGGATCTTACCGCCACCGCCGACGATAAACGCCGCACTGACGCTCTTGTCTCCGTTCAGCTCCTTGATCTTCGCCGCTACCTCGGTCGTCATTTTATCCACCACCGACTCCGTCAGCTTCCACACATCCTTCGATGGAATCGTGTGCTCAATCATCATGATGTCCTTATAAGTCACCTGATCTTCCATGCCGCTCGAGAGCTTAATCTGCTCCGCCGTGTTGAAATCCACCAGATAACTCTGCACGATCAGCTCGGTGATCTCATCCCCCGCAAGAGGAATCATACCGTATGCGATGATGCTTCCGTCTCTCGTCACGGAAATATCGGATGTTCCCGCACCGATATCCACGAGCGCAATATTCAGGAGTCTGTAATTCTCCGGAATCGCCACATTGATCGCCGCAATAGGCTCCAACGTCATGTTTGCCACGGTCAGTCCCGCCATGCCAACTGCCGCATACAGACCGTCCACAACATCCTCCGGCAGGAACGTCACGATGATGTCCTCGCTGATCCTCTCTGCCTTATGGGATTCCAGACTGGAGAACGGTTCATCATTTAAGAAATACTTCATGACGGAATAACCCACACAGTAAAACTTATAGCGGGTATCGTTCATTTCCTTTAAAATGGACTGCGCCTTTTCTATTCCAAGCAGATCCAGTGTATGAATATCCTCGCCGGTGACGACCGTCTCCTCCGGGAAATCATAGCTGATGTTGGTCGTCACCGTCTTTAACACACGGCCTGCGGCTGCAATACACACTTCGGTCAGTTCCTGCCCGATCTGTGACTCCAGCTCCTCCTTCACCTTGGCAATGGTATGCCCCACGCGTCCGATATCGTGAATCTGACCGTCCAGCATGGCACGCGTCTCATGCTCAAGCATATACTGTGCCACCACGACAAATTCATTCTCCGTCTTATAGCCTACGGTTCCCACCACATTTCTCGTTCCAATATCAAGACCAAACACCAGCGGCTGGTCGAATACGCTCGTATCGCTCATCTGCAGTATCTCCTAATCTCTATTTCTTCTCCGAAAGCGCCCTGTCAATCTGCGCAAAAGCCTCCGCCACACTGCCGTTGTTGTCAATCACAACCCTGCAGTGCTCCCGGTAGACTTTCTCCGTCAACTGGCTTGCAAAAATCCGGTCTACCTTTTCCGTGGAATATCCTCTGCTTGCCATCAGGCGTTCTCTGCGAATATCCTCTCTGGTATAAATATACCAGAGTTCGTCACAAATTTCATCATAATGTTCTTCAATCAGAAGCGCTGCCTCCAGCACCAGAAGTTTTCGTTTTCCACCCTGCTTTTCTCTCGCCGCCTCTTTTTCCACATAGACGCGCACCGCCGGGTGTACAATGGCATTCATCTGCCTGCGCTTCGCCTCATCGGAAAAAATGACTGCCGCCAGTTTTCCCCGGTCCAGTCCGCCCTGCGGCAGGAAAATATCTTCCGTGCCAAACGTCTCACTGATCTTATCGTAACATGCCGTCCCGGGAGACATCAGCTCATGGGCGATCTCATCCGCAAGCATCACGCGGGTATCCGGCTTCTTCGCCAGGTATCCGAGTATTTCCGACTTGCCGGCTCCTACACCGCCGGTAATTCCTATAAATCTCATCGTTTTACTGCACCTCTATTTCGCCTGATACCAGTCACTTCCCGCATGCACATCAATCTCAAGCATCACCGACAACTGTGCCGCCCCGTGCATCTCTTCGGCAAGAATCTTCCGCACTTCCTGTTCTTCCTCTGCCGCTGTCTCCACCAGCAGTTCATCGTGCACCGTCAGAATCAGCCGGGATTTTAACCCCTCCGCCAGCAGGCGGTCATGCACCCGGTTCATGGCGATCTTGATAATGTCCGCCGCCGTTCCCTGTATCGGGGAATTCATCGCAATGCGCTCCCCGAACGAACGCTGCATAAAATTGCTCGAAGAAAGCTCCGGAATCGGACGTCTTCTTCCGAACATCGTCGTGACATAGCCTTTTTCCTTCGCCTCCGCCACCAGTCCGTCCAGATACCCCTTGATCTTCGGATAGGTCTCAAAATAGCGCTCAATGTACTCCGCCGCCTCTTTCTTCGTGATGGAGAGATCTTGGCTGAGTCCGAAGGAGCTGATTCCGTAGACGATACCGAAATTGACCGCTTTGGCATTGCGGCGCTGCAGATCGGTCACCTCGTCAAACGGGATATGGAATACCTGCGACGCCGTCGTCCGGTGAATATCCTGTGCATTCCGGTATGCCTCGATGAGCTTCTCATCCCCGGACAGATGCGCCAGCACGCGCAGCTCGATCTGGGAATAATCCGCGTCCACAAACACAAAACCGCTCTTTGGCAAAAATGCCTTGCGGATCAGTCTTCCCAGTTCAATCCGCATCGGGATGTTCTGGAGGTTGGGCTCCGTACTGCTAAGGCGTCCCGTCGCCGTGATGGTCTGATTGAAGGACGTGTGGATTCTTCCGTCCTCTGCGATATAGTTCACCAGGCCGTCTGCATAAGTAGACTTTAGCTTGGTCAGCTGTCTGTACTCCAGGATATCCGCCACAATCGGGTAATCCGGCGCCAGACGGTCCAAAACATCCGCCGCCGTCGAATAACCGGTCTTCGTCTTCTTACCGTTCGGCAGGGAAAGCTTTTCAAATAAAATTACACCGAGCTGCTTGGGAGAATTGATATTGAATTCCTCCCCGGCTTCCTCATAGATCTTACGCTCGAGTTCATCAATGCGCACGGCAAGCTTGTCTCCGTACTCCTTTAGCGCCTCCCCGGACGCAATGATTCCCTCTTTTTCCATATCTGCCAGCGTGAAGACAAGCGGCATCTCGATCTCGCGAAACAGCGCTTCCATTCCGGTGTCCGCAAGCTCTTTTTCAAGCGGCTCCCTGGTCTTGTATGCCACGTATGCCATATAGCAGACGCACTTTAAAAATTCCTCCGGCTTTTTCTCAGCCGCCTTCTCATACGTGAGCTTCTCTATGAGATCCTTTCTCGACGGAATCATCAGCCCCGCATAATCCTTGGCAATGTCCTCATACGGATATTCATTCTTAATCGGGTTTAAAAGGTAGGCCGCGATCGTGTTGTCGAACAGGTTCTCCTCCGAGATCGTTCCAAGACATTTTTTCTCAAGCATCCCCAGTTCCTTTAACTGCGGCTTTAAGTCAAGTGTCGCATAGGAAGCGGCTGCGCTCCCCGCAAACAATTCACGGATCTTACGGCAGGGAAGTGCTTCCGATGCCTCCACGTAACAGATTTCCTCCTCACCACATGCAACTGCAAGTCCGAGAAAATCCGGGATATGACAGCTTCCTGCCGTCTCCTGCTGCCCCGCCTCTTCGCCGGAGTTCTGCATTGCAAAGCTGCCAAACAGATTCATCTGACCGTCAGCCTCCGTGTGGGCGTCATGTGTTTCCTCCTGTGGCACCACATAGAATCCACATGCTTTTCCACGCAGGAATGTAAAAAATGCTTCTGCCTCCTGCGTCTTTTCTATCTTCTTAAAATGCTCCTCCGCCGTATTCTTCGGCGCTTCCACGGAGAATCTGCCGAGGAGATTCTTAAATTCCAGTCTCTTACACAACAAATAGGCTTCCTCTGTATACAGATCGGAAACCTGTTCTAAATGCGCGTCCCCAAGCTTGTAGGCAATGTCCGCATCAATATCGATCGTCGCCAGCGTCTTGCTCATCTGCGCCATATCATAATGCTCTTTTAAATTCGTGCTTGCTCTCGGCGGCTTTAATTCATCCACATGTGCGTAGGCATTCTCAATGCTGCCATATTTTGCGATGATCGCCGTCGCTGTCTTCTCGCCAATGCCGGGAACTCCCGGAATGTTGTCGGAAGTATCACCCATCAGTGCCTTCACATCAATAAACTCCGTCGGCGTCACCTGGTACTTCTCGAGGACTTCCTTCGCGTTGTAGTCCTCAATCTCGGTTCCCGTCCTCTTCGTCTTCGGGATCCGGATCTTGATATGATCTGTTGCAAGCTGCAGAAGATCACGGTCACCGGATACGACCGCAACCTCCACGCCTGCCGCCTCACTGCGCTTTGCGATGGTTCCAAGCAGATCATCCGCCTCGTAACCGCCTTTTTCAATGATGGTCACACCCATCGCGCGCAGCATCTCTTTCATCAGGGGTACCTGCTGCTTTAACTCTGCCGCCATCGGCTTGCGGGTACCCTTGTATTCCGCAAACATCTTGTGGCGAAACGTCGGCTCAGACACGTCGAACGCAACCGTCAGGTAATCGGGCTGCTCCTCCTCCAGTATCTTGAACATGATATTTAAAAATCCGTATACCGCGTTCGTGTGAAGTCCCTCGGAATTGGTCAGATCCGGGATTCCGAAAAATGCCCGGTTCAAAATACTGTGTCCGTCAATCAATACCAGCTTTTCGCTCATTTCTGTCTCCGTTTCTAGATTGCTCTTGTATACTTCTTCAGCCACTCATTCTCTTCCGGTGTCATGTACGGAGAGAGTGTCTTGTATACCATTGCATGATAGTCATTTAACATCTTCTTCTCACGTCCCGTCATCTCGTCCGGATCAATGGCATCCAGATCAATCGGTGCATAAGTAATATTTTCAAAATTCATGAACTGGCCGTACTCGTTTTTCTCCGCCTTGTGGCATACCAGTTCGTTCTCGGTACGGATACCGTACTTGCCTTCCAGATATACGCCCGGCTCATCCGTCGTGACCATACCCTCTTCCAGCGTGCCGTTATCATGGCGCTCCGGCACCACTCTCCAGCGGAAGCCATTCGGTCCCTCGTGCACATTCAAAATGTAGCCCACACCGTGTCCGGTACCGCACTTGTAATCAATGCCCATCTGCCAGAGCGGACCGCGGGATAAAATATCCAGATTCAGTCCGGTGCAGCCGTAGAGGAACTTGGCGTTTGCAAGGTTCATGTTGGAGCGGCATACCGTTGTAAAATGCAGCCGCATCTCGTCTGTGATCGGTCCGAGCGCCATCGTTCTTGTGATGTCGGTCGTTCCCTCGAAATAGTGTCCGCCGGAATCCACCAGCAAAAAGCCTTCCGGCTTTAACTCGGCGTCCGATTCCGGAGTCGCCGCATAGTGCATCATGGCAGCATTCGGTCCGTAAGCGCAGATCGTGTCGAAGCTCAACTCAATAAAGTTATCCTGCTCTCTTCTGCGCGCCTCCAGGTAATCTGAGGCGGAGATCTCCGTCATCGGGATCTTGCCGATGTTGGTCTTCAGCCAGTACATGAACTTGGTAAATGCCACACCGTCCTTCACATGTGCCTTGCGGATATTCTCCACCTCGACCGGATTCTTGACCGCTTTCATGATCTCGGTCGGGTTCGGTTGGTCCACAATGCGGATCTCTTTTTTCAGGCTGCTGGTAATGCGGTAGTTGACCGTATTGCCGTTCATCAGTACGCATGCGTCCGCCGGGATCTCTTTCACATAATCATAGATTGCATCGTAAGGTCTGGTTGTGATGTGATTCTCTTTCAGATATGCTGCAATCTTCTCATCCACAACTTCTTCCTGTAAAAACCAGATGCACTCCTTGTCGGTAAGCACCAGGTAGGACAGGATGACCGGCACGTAATCGATGTCTCCGCCGCGGATGTTTAACAGCCATGCTATATCGTATAAGGAAGTCAGAATATGCACATTGGCTCCCTCTTTTTCCATTACCTTGCGCAGATCTGCGATCTTGTCTGCCGTGCTCTTGCCGGAGTACTTCTCCTCAAGCAAAAACAGCGGTTCCTTAGAAAGCGCCGGGCGATCCTTCCAGATCAGATCAATCAGATCCTCCGTCACGTACAAAGAACCCTTCTTTTTCTCCGCAATGGCGAGAAGCTTTCTGCCCCAGCTTCCGTTCACCACTCTGCCGTCAAATCCGATGCAGCCGCTCTCCGGCAGTTCTTTTTCGACGAACTCATCCACGGTCGGCACACTCTCTTCACCCATGCGGTAGAGGGTCACGGTACTTCCGGCAAGCTGCTTTTCCGCCTGCACGAAATAGCGTCCGTCTGTCCACAGACCTGCCTCTGTCAGGGTAATGACCGCCGTGCCTGCCGATCCGGTGAAACCGGTGATAAACTTTCTGGCTTTAAAATGCTCTCCTACATATTCGGACTCATGAAAATCGGCGGTCGGTACAATATAAATATCGATCTTCCGCTTTTTCATCTCCTCGCGCAATGCGCTTAATCTTTCCTGAATCATAGTATTCTCCATTCCGGAGCGTCTATCCGCTCCATTTTGTTCTAAATATCTGTGTACTCAAAGAACTTTGTATCAATCTCCGGATAAGACCGTTTCAACGAAATCGGTCTTCCGGAACGGTTCAAAAAGCAGTGGGAACTTGTTCCTGTAGTGCGAAGTTCTCCCGTCGCCTTATCCGTCATCCGGTACTCCACTTCCATCTTGATTCCGTTATACTTGGTAATCCGCGGCTCAATGACAACCACATCATCAAAATGAACCATGCTGTGATACTCGCAGGACACCGACAGCACCGGGCTGATGATCTCCATCGCCTCCATCTCCTTATAGGAGAGTCCGATCTGCTCCATCAGATCCATGCGCGCCTCTTCCATCCATTTGATATAGTTGGAATGATGAATGATGCCCATCTGATCCGTCTCGTAATACTTGGCGTGATGCTCATAAGGCCGAATCTTGATCTCATCCACTTGTTTTCCATAGAGTTCGATTTCCTTCTCTGACATCTGAATTCCTTCTTTCCTTGCAATACATAGACAACGACCTCTGTTTCCTTCGCCAGGCAACCCGCAGGCGCTTTGCGCTCTGCGGGTCGCGGGCTTCGCCCGACTTCCCCGTTTGGATGCGGCGGATATGTAACAGGCAAGCCTGTACACTCCGCCGCATCCAAACGTGCTGCCCGGCTCATTGCCTACGCGTACATTATCCCACATCCCATTTAAAATTTCAATATCCGCAGACAGCGTTCTAAGCTTCCTTCCGTTCGCTACGACCGGCTTTTGGGCATGTGGCAATTTCCTCTTTTATCTCATTTTATCTCTAATCTTCAAAATATTCTCTGTAGTCATCCTCATTCGAGAAGAGCATGTATTCTCCGTTTACATATCCCATATAGCCTGCCGCTACAACATATCCTTTCATAAAAAATACACTCCTTTCGTCATCTGATAAAAGGAGTGTATCGCATCATGTGTCCAATTCTTTGGACACATCATCCTGTTTATTATCTTTAACAGCTTTAATAAGTAATATTATCAGAATACACTTCGGGATTTCATGTGGAAATGCAGCTGGAATATTCGTTGGAGAAAAATGTGAGCATTCTTCCGGCTGAATGTTTGCATCGGATTCCGTGTCTCTTCCACGTTTGGACAATCCGACGGGTGCATGTCCGACAC
>ENA-UPWP01000027-UPWP01000027.1-human-gut-metagenome-genome-assembly--contig:-NODE-27-length-173914-cov-9.719553_pt1 | contig 173914 bp, 167 predicted proteins | sample MGYA00250052_ERZ773380 | MGnify/ENA primary metagenome ERZ773380 (study PRJEB29103, sample SAMN06112063) | human gut metagenome | biome: human gut; feature: ankylosing spondylitis patient; material... | reverse complement strand
AATTTCAATATTGTATAATAAATGTGGTTGCAATGAAACTGCTTTCACAGCTATACTTGTTTTGTACCTTATACTATGTAACTTTACATGTAACGCCCTGGGAAGCATCTCATTTCTTCCATATTAAGGAGTTTCAAAAGGAATCACACCATGACAATTTACGACATTTCGAAGAAAGCCGGTGTTTCCATTGCCACCGTCTCCCGTGTTCTAAACGGAAGCGATAAAGTCCGGCCAGCTACCCGAAAAAAGGTAATGGATATTATAGAAAAATACGACTATACTCCGAATGCATTTGCGCGCGGCATGGGACTTCATTCGGTACAGACGATCGGTATTCTCTGTGCCGATTCCTCGGATCTTTTCCTCGCCAAGGCAGTGTATTATCTCGAGCAGGAGCTTCAGTCCAACGGCTATGAATCCCTTTTATGCTGTACCGGTTACAATCTGGACATCAAGAAGAATTACTTAAACCTCATTCTTTCCAAGAAAGTGGATGGCATTATTCTCGTTGGTTCCAACTTCATCGGTACCAATGAGGAGGAAAACCAGTACATCAAGGACGTTTCCGCACAGGTTCCCATTATGCTGCTCAACGCTTCCTTTGACTATCCGAATGTGTACAGCACACTCTGCGACGATTACACATCTATGTTCGAGGCAACCGTTTCCATGCTTGACGCGGGGATTGAGGACATTCTCTATCTGTACAATTCCAATTCCTACAGCGGCGTCAAAAAGCTGGGCGGTTTTCGCGCCGCCATGGAGGCACACTCTGTCCCGGATTACGAGAAACGGATTCTCTTCTACGAGGGAGACCCGCAGCAGATGGACGACGTCGCCAATTATCTGGAACGTCTTTCCAAAAAGAAGCTGAGTTTTCACGGCGTGATCGCATCGGAGGATCCGCTTGCCATAGGCGCCATGAAATACGCCAGACGTCAGGGACTTTGCGTACCGGAAGATTTGTCGGTAATTGGATATAATAATTCCATGCTTACCACCTGCTGTACACCGGAGCTTACCTCCGTTGACAACCGTCTTGAGACACAGACGCATCAGCTGGTGCAGACTCTGCTCGGAGTTCTCCAGGGTGAGGAAATGCCGAAGAAATCCATTTTCTCCGGCAAACTTATCAAACGAGGCACTACATTATTTTAAGGTTTTCAAATATACCAAGAACAACTTATGGAGGAAAAAAAGATGAAAACATTTATGGACAAAGACTTTTTACTGCAGACAGAGACAGCCCAAAAGCTGTACAACGATTATGCAGCAGCCACACCGATTCTGGATTACCACTGCCACATCAACCCGCAGGAGATTTATGAGGACCGTCAGTTCGAAAATATCACACAGGTATGGCTCGGCGGCGACCATTATAAATGGCGCTTCATGCGTTCCTGCGGCGTGGACGAACGCTTCATTACAGGCGACGCTTCCGACAAAGAGAAATTCTTAAAGTGGGCTGAGGTACTCGGCAAAGCCATCGGCAATCCGCTCTTCCACTGGAGCCATCTGGAGTTGCAGAAATATTTCGGTTATCACGGTGTGCTCAACAAAAACACTGCTGAGGAAGTATGGGAACTCTGCAACAAGCGCCTCGCCCAGCCGGATATGACTGTCCGCAACATCATCAAGCAGTCCAATGTCACACTGATCTGCACCACCGACGATCCGGTTGATTCACTCGAGTGGCACAAGAAGATCGCCGAGGATGCTTCCTTTGACGTAAAGGTTCTTCCTGCATGGCGCCCGGACAAGGCCATGAACATTGAGAAGCCGACCTATCTGGAATACCTGGATCAGTTATCCACTGTATCCGGCATCAAGGTTGCCTCCTTCGCAGATCTGTGCAAGGCACTTTCCAACCGCATGGATTTCTTCGCTTCCATGGGATGCTGTGTTTCCGACCACGCATTAGAGTATGTAATGTACGCTCCTGCTTCCGCAGAGGAGATCGAGAGCATCTTCGCAAAACGTCTCGCAGGAAACGCCGTGACCAAGGAAGAAGAGTTAAAGTTCAAGACGGCATTCATGGTCAATGTCGGCAAAGAGTATACAAAGCGTAACTGGGTAATGCAGCTGCACTACGGCTGCAAGCGCGACAACAACACACCGATGTTCAACAAGCTTGGACCGGATACCGGATATGACTGCATCAACAACTACGCTCCTTCTTCTGAGATGGCAGATTTCTTAAATGCCTTAAATCAGAGCGACGAGCTTCCGAAAACAATCATCTACAGCTTAAACCCGAACGACAACCAGGCCATCGGCACAATCCTCGGCTGCTTCCAGGATTCCACCGCAGTCGCAAAAATCCAGCAGGGTTCCGCATGGTGGTTCAACGATCACAAGACCGGCATGCAGGATCAGATGATCTCTCTCGCCAACCTTGGAAACCTTTCCGGATTCGTGGGAATGCTGACAGACTCCAGAAGCTTCTTATCCTATACCCGTCACGATTACTTCCGCAGAATTCTCTGCAATCTGATCGGCAACTGGGTAGAGAACGGCGAGTTCCCGGCAGATTACGAGACACTTGGGGAGATTGTAAAGGGAATATGCTACAACAATGCAGTCAACTACTTCGGGTTTGACTTAAAGACCTGTTAATTAGTTATCTATTGAAATGCCCGGTTTTCCGGGCATTTCATGCAACAATACATAGAAAGGATATTTTTATCATGGAACTTAGAACAGCTGCATCTCCAAGAGATGTCAAACACTACACCACCGAACGCTTAAGAGAGGAATTTCTGATTGACGACCTGTTTTTGCCGGATGTCATCAAACTGGTATACAGCCATATCGACCGTATCATCACCGGTTCTGCCGTTCCGGTAAAAGAGACCTTAAAGCTTACTGCCGGCGACGAACTCCGCGCACAGTATTTCTGCGAGCGCCGTGAGCTTGGCGTCATCAATATCGGCGGCGCAGGCACCATCACCATCGATGGAAAGGCTTACCACGTTGCACACAAGGAAGGCATGTATATCGGCATGGGCTCCCGCGACATTACTTTTGCAAGCGATGACGCCGCTGCACCGGCAAAATTCTATTTAAACAGTGCTCCTGCACACCGCACATGTCCAACCGTTCTCATCAAGCCGGAAGGCACACCGGAAGATGGTGTTGTCATCGTCAAGGACTGCAACAAAGTAGAACTCGGTTCCCTGGAGACAGCAAACCACAGAACGATCTGCAAATATATCCTTCCTGGTCAGGTAGAGAGCTGCCAGCTGGAAATGGGCATGACAAAACTTGAGCCGGGAAGCGTATGGAACACGATGCCGTGCCATACACACGACAGACGCATGGAGGTCTATCTGTATTTCGATATGCCAGAAGATGCCCTTGTCATGCACTACATGGGTGAGCCGACAGAGACACGCCACATTGTAATGCGCAACGAGCAGGCAGTCATCTCCCCGAGCTGGTCGATCCACTCCGGATGCGGCACCCAGGCTTACACCTTTATCTGGGGCATGGTCGGTGAGAATCAGGATTTTGACGACATGGACGATGTAGCCATGACAGATTTGTTATAAAACGGAGGTCTAAACCATTATGAAAATCGCTTTAATCAACGAAAACAGCCAGGCAGCCAAGAATGAAATGATCTGCAACACATTAAAGTCCGTTGTAGAGCCGATGGGTCACACCGTATTCAATTACGGTATGTACTCTGCCGAGGATGAGCATCCGCTCACCTACGTCCAGAACGGTATTCTTGCCGCAGTATTATTGAATTCCGGTGCAGCCGATTTCGTCATCACAGGATGCGGTACCGGCGAGGGTGCTATGCTTGCCTGCAATTCCTTCCCGCAGGTACTCTGCGGACATATAGAGTCTCCTCTGGATGCTTATCTCTTCTCACAGGTCAATGACGGCAACTGTATTGCTCTCCCGTTCGCAGAGAACTTCGGCTGGGGCGGCGAGCTAAACCTCACATACATCTTCGAGAAATTATTCTGTGCACCGGGCGGTGGCGGTTATCCGAAGGAGCGTGTCGTGCCGGAGCAGCGCAACAAGAAAATCCTCGATGAGGTAAAAAAAGTCACACACCGCGATCTCGTCTCCATCTTAAAAGAGCTTGACCGTGATCTCGTCGTCGGTGCATTGAGCGGCGAACATTTTGCCGAATATTTCTATGCCAACTGCAAGGACGACGCCATTGCTGCATGCGTAAAGGAATTGCTCGCATAAGCCGTTCCAACTAAGTAATTGCCGCAATAAGCATGGATCTCTTTGGAGTGATAAGTAATATTATCAGAAGATCATACCGTGGGATTTCAGATGGAAATGTAGATGGAATATTCGTTGGAGAAAAATGTGAGCATTTCTTCCAGCTGAATGTTTGCATCGAATTCCGTGTCTCTTCCACGTTTGGACACTCACGGAGTGTGTCCGACAAGCTGCAGACAATGAGCGGACTTTCTGGTGTCCCTAATGGCACCTCTTCATAGACAATATAAAACCGCGCGAACCGAAACTCGCCGGCATCTGCTATTGAAAATATGGCAGATGCCGACTCAAACATCGGCTTCGCGCGGTTATGTTTTATTCGACAACAGATGGCATTTATGCCATCTGTTGTCTGGTGCCGCAAGGGACACACACAAAAGTCCTAAAATTGTCTGCTGGCTTGCGCACACAGTCCGTGGAGTGCTCCAAACTTGGAAAGACACGGATCATCACGGATGCCAGCTGCGGCATGGTTAGAAATACCGGATTTTGCGATCAGAATTTGCCGCCGCATGGTTATCTGGAACTTTTAAGTATCTGTTTCTTATAATATTACTTATCAGCCCAAAGCACGATATGCTTATTGCGGCAGTTCCTTTTAATTAGCGCGGTCCGGCAGTGCGCCGCCACCTATTTATTTTGCGTCTTCACCTGCAACCGTATCCAGAATGGTGTGGATTCTTTCTATATAAGAGTGCTTCTCCCGCACCTTGTGGTACCCGTTCCATGCAATCCGCTTACGCTCCTCCTCGTGTTCCAGATAGTACCCCACTTTCTCACACAGGTCTTCCAGACCATCAAAGCAGACGAGGTCTTCCCCCTCCTTGAAATAGTACGGAATCTCTGCCTGGTAGTTCGTCAGAAGAAAGCCCCCGCAGCCAAGTACATCCCAGATGCGCAGCGGAATGCCGCTCTTGATGTTCGGTATCGTAAAATTCAGATTGATCTTCGACATGCGGAAGACCTTCGGCATCTCACTCCAGTAGTCCACTGACCCGCAATACTGAATCCGCAGCAGATCACTGACATCGCTGTTGCTGTAAACATTGACCCTGTAATGCTTTGACAGCTCAATCAGCGCTCTTCTCCGCTCGATCTCTGCAATCTTGAATCCAAGCACGGTCGTCTGGAAAATCAGCCCCAGATCCGAAAAAGATCCCTCGGATTTTTCCAGCTGAAAATATTCCTGCAGCTGTTCGAGAATGTTCGTGGTCAGCATCGGCTCCACGATATTTGCTCCGCTGATGTTAAGCTGCGCCTCCATAACAGCGTCAAAATATCCCCTTAAATACTCCGGCAGCCTGTTTTTGATCTTGTCATAGGAATTGCGTTCATAAAGGCTTCCCACAAACGCCACATCTCCGCGGTATTTCCGCATCTCCGAATCCTGTGTGGCATTCCGTCTTTCCGGTTTTTCCGGCGCCCCGAGCAGCGCATCCATCCGCTCCGTATCTACCGCCAGCGGGAGATACCAGATATGTTTTACGCCCATCCCGCGGAACTCCAGGTAATTCGTCTTATCAAACGTAAAAATGTAATTGCAGGCGTGGAACACCGATTCATGGTACATACTGATCAGCGGATTGTCGCATGTCCAGGAAACATATTTCACGCCTGTGCGCTCACATACATTCGAGATCAATGGGAAATAGTTCACCGTAAATACCATATCATAATGCGTCCCCCGGATCTTCTCCTCGATCACCCGCTCAAATTCAGGACTTACGTCATAGCTTCCGAGTTCCTGTTCGATATTGTCCACCGTATGTCCAAGCAGCAAAAAAGTCTGCTCAATGTCTCTGTAATTATATGCTTTCCATCGGTACATCAATATGTGCATAGCTGTCCATTCCTCTATCCTATATATTGCCTTCTTTGCAGTACTGCGCGCAGAGACTTACCGCCTTTGTTCGCCTTACCGCGCGCAGAAGCTTACATTTACCGCTCCCATCTTCGCCCATGTGCATTCGTCAGGTCAGAAAGCACTCCTTCAGATACTCCGCACGGCTTTTCCACGTATGACCGTCTCTCGCCGCAGCATATCCACAATCTGCAATCTCCTGTGCCCGCTCCAGATGTCCAAACAGATCAAACACCCTCTCCGGCAGTGTTCCAAGCTCCTGCCGCCGGAACATCACAAGTTCCCTGCCATCGGTAAATTCGCGGCGCAGATAGGTAGAATCGTCGGTTACCACCACCGCTTTCGCCAGCATTCCATTAAAAATCCGATCGTGCGCTCCTGCCTTAAACCAGGTCATCGTGTTCAACACAATTTTGGCATCGTTCATAGACGGAAGGATCTCCGGCGCAAGAACTTTTCCACGGTAATCAAGATACGGGCTGCCGCTCCACTCGCACTGATCCCATCCCGTACCGTACGCCGTGACCCGGATTCCGTTTTCCACCAGAATACGCACCGCCTGCTCCCTGAAAAACGAAGTGGCGTAGGAGTCGATAAAACGCATCTGCACAATGATCTCCTGCACGCGCTTGTCCGGGATATCGCTTCGCCGGTCTTTAAGATACTCTTCAATGACTTCCTCCGTCGTCCGGTCCGGATGGTGCACCAATTCCGCCAGCACATCCCCCGCCATCAGCTGTCCGTCCACTTCCGGGATGGAAGACAGATCCGGTATCATTTTTGCCACCGTATAAATCGGAAGCGCTCCGGCATACAGAACGTCAATCCCTCTCTCCGCAAGCGGCTTGTGCCGGCTTCCCAGCTCCACTCCCGCATGCGGAAGAAAATCCACCTGATGGATATTTTTAAAATATCTGCGGATATATTTTACGTGATTCCGGTCTGTGCAGAGCACAACCGACGTCTCCGGCGCCAGGCGCAGCGGCTTCTCATAGTGAAACGGATGATCCATCAGAATGTTGAGATACGGGATGCCGTAATATTCCCAGACATTTCTGGTCCCACCCTTTTGTATACACGCATCGTTCTCCCGTACGCTCTGTGCCGGCGCAGGCACCTCCATATCCAGATTGTATCCCAGATTATTAAATGTCACACACGAAAATTCACGTTCCGGTGCTGTACTCTCCGCAAGCAGGGACAGCAGGGCATCCTTGCTCTGCGGCAGCCGCGCGTCATATACAAAGGACGCATAGTCCATCGTCTCAAAGGCTTCCCGCAATTTTCCGGTAAATAAATCAAGTGTGTCGTATACACCGATGAAATAGATAATGGTATGCTTCAAGATACTCTCCTTCTATGAGCCGATCAGAACCTTTTTCCCGTCAAATGCAAATCCATATTTTCTGATCCGCTCCCTCGCAATTCCGTCTGCCACAAGCTCTGTCTCATATTGTTTCTCTTCTATCTGCTGCAACGCCCTTGCAACGCACGCTTTCATATTCTCGTCTCTCTCCCGGTCAAAAACCTTAAATTCCATAATGTAAGAATTGCCGTTTTCTTCCCGCGCGCGGAGAATAATGTCATATCTTCCCAGACCACTCTCCCTGTTTGACCGTATTGAAAACTGATCTGATAAATCTGCCAGCAATCCAAGCACAAAGCCATAGTAAAAGCGCTCTGTCTCATCAATATTACCACGCCCTGTGCCTGTGTCAAAGTAACTGAAGGTGGATAGCGTGACCATATTCATATAGTAGTTCATCTCTTCTATATTATCATGCAGCAACGCTCTTCTGAAATCTCCATAGCCAGTATCCATATCGTTAAACCATTCCCGTATAATGCGTCGAAACATAATCTCCACTTCTTTGTTCGTCAGCATCAGCACATATTCCTGATCGTTCTTTTGGTTTACGCGTAGATACCCCGTCGCATATAGAAGGCTGAAAATAGCCGATTCCCGATACTCCAATTGTGCAAAGTCCAGTTGCTCGTCCATCTCCACATGTAACATCTCTCCTTCAAGAAGCTGTTCCATCGCCATCTTCATATTCTTTGAAGACTTTCGGATTAACGAGCTCACCAGTTTATTATTACTTGTATTCGCCCAATAAGTATCAAAGATCCCCTCTGCATCGATAAACTTTGTGATCGACCACGGATTATACATATCCCTGCGCTGTCCAAATGTAAATCCGTCATACCATTCTTTTACTTTTTCCCTGTAATCGAGCAGACCTACTCTGGCAAGTCCCACCTTTACCTCTTCTTCCGTAAAGCCAAATGCCGTCTCATATTTCGTACTCGTTTGTGTGACCACATCTATATTATTGAGGTCGGAGAAGATAGATTCCTTGCATATTCTGGTAATGCCCGTCAGCAATGCTCTCCCCAGCGATGGATTCGTTTTAAAGGAATTATTAAAAAAAGCCCCCACAAAAGAAACCATCTCATCCCAAAAGCTATTAAAGTAAGCTTCCTGAAGCGGAGTATCATATTCATCCAGTAAAATAATGGGCTTATGCCCATAATACACATAGAGCAAATCCGTCAGAAGCCGTACGGACTGCGCAGCCGTGGACGCATCCATGTCCCATGATATTCTGCCAAAATCCTGTCGTTCCCTTTCCGTGAACCGCGACATGTCAAGTATCCGCTCAAAGCGGCGATATACCTCTATAATACCATAATTTATCTGCCGAAGCACCGCCTCAAACGTTGTCCCCTTAACACCTGCAAATGACAGAAATATAACGGGGAAACGCCCTTGCAGCTTGTGATAGCTTTTCTCTTCCCAAACCTTCAACCCCTCAAATAAATCCGCACGATTTTCATAGAACACGGAAAAAAAGCAGTTCAGCATGCTCAGATTCAACGTCTTGCCAAAACGTCTGGGGCGTGTAATCAGCGTAGTCGTCTCGCCAGATTCCCACCACTGCCGAATAAAATCCGTCTTGTCTACATAAAACATCTGATCACGTCTTAACGCCTCAAAATCCTGAATGCCAACCGCAACGCTCTTCTTGCCTGTAATCCGAACGGTGTACGCTCTCATGCGCCGCAAACACTCCTCTTCTCCAGGACGTTCTACATCCACTGGAATCCACCAGCGGCTGCCTTCTTTGTATGCACCTTCAATCTGCCCGTTTGCGCACCAGTAATTTACCATACGCTTCGTGACAGACCATTCTGTAGCTTTCTGTCTGGATGTCATATATTGCATTGCATGCCCTCCCCTAACTGCCCCAATTATAAGCCCGTGGGTGGGAAATTGCAACGTCATTTCCCAGTTACTTCCCAGTTATTTCCTTATATGTTCTTATCCTTATATCACATGCAAGGATTTAATGTAGGCTTCCACCCCGGATCTGTTATGTAAATTATAAACCCGATCTATCTGTCCAAAATATTCACGAATAAAATGGCAGGGTTCCCGTTGTCCCTGCCATCTTCTTTTAAGCATTTTCGATATCGCTATCATCCTTTCCGCAGCACCAGAGTCAATAACTCTTTCACAACCTCCGATGTACCTGCTCCCAGAATAGCCTGAAGTGCTGCTTTTCCTACGCTCTGCATATAAGCCTTTAAACCGGATAAAATCCCCACTGCCAGTAATGCCAGTCCCATTACACTTAACGCCTCGATCCCTGTCAAACATAGTAGAAATCCAACTGTAGCCTCAAATACAACTCTATTTGCATCCCCTCATATATCCAGGCACGAGCACGACACTACCCTTACCTAACCAGATCGTAGCTTTCCGCTATCATCCGCTTTACATCTCCATCCGGCACACTGCCGTCAAGGATGACCGTATTCCAGTGCTTTTTGTTCTGATGATAACCCGGAATGACTGCTTCGTACGCTTTCCGCCAGAAATCAATCCACTCCGGATCTGCCTTGACATTAATCCGCATCTGTCCCTGATATTCATAAGTCCAGAGAAATGCCCGCTTATTTTTCCGGGAACGCACCAGCACCCAGTTTGGATCGTGAAACGGTGTATCCACATAGACATCCGGAAATGACATTCCGTATTCCAATGCTTCTTCTCTCGTTGTCATAGCTTTTTCTTCTACCTCCGCCCCAGCTCGCGTATCCGCTCCTCTGCCGGCGCATAGCCGCCGCACTTCCGGTAATAGGCAAGCGCCTCTTCCTTTTTCCCGAGGCACTCGTAGATGACGCCGATGTTATAGTCTGCCCGATAGGAATTCACTCCCTGTGCCCGGCACTCTGCATGCCCGGCCGCTTTCTCAAATTCGCGCACCGCCTCTGTGAACCGTGCGTTTTTCATGTAAATCAATCCCATCAGGAACTGAAAATCCGCACTTTTTCCAAATTCGTCATAGATATTCTCAAAAAACAGTGCCGTCTGCTCCTGCCCGCTGTTGATTAACGCATATCCGTACGTCTCCACCATGTCAATCACGTATTCCAGTGCAGGATTTAGGTCAAACGAAAGCCCCTGCGCGAACCAGCCGCACGCCGCGCCGTATTCTCCCATCATGTAATAGCTCTTGCCAAGCTGATACAGAAGATACGGAATCTGCCCGCTCCAACGAGCATTCGCATCTGTTCCGGCTGTCTCTGCCTTTGCGACGCCGTCTTTTGCCCCGGCATTTCCATCCCAGCCCAGCTGCTTTAATTCCTGCTCCAGCAGGCGGATGTTGCGCTCCGCCTTTTCCTTTTTCTGCTGCTCTGGCAGATCGTATCCGGTGTGCAAGATCACAACCGGCGTCTCATACGTCCGATAACCGCTCTCTGCGCCACGCAGTGGCGTCACCTGCTCATGGATCCTGCCCTCGTAGTGAAAATATTCTTTTGCGAATATGCGGTTGATCCACTCCCGGTTCTCCTGCTCCTCCCCGTTTCTGTGAAACACATTCCGCCTGCGGATCCGGCCGACCGCCCCCGGATGCGCGACAATCTGTTTTTCCAGCGCGGACAGATCCAGCTGCTCTACAAACTCGTCGCTGTCCAAAACCAGTACATAGGAATGTGAAGCCTTTTCTATCGCAAAATTCTTTGCCGCCGAAAAATCGTCGCACCACGGGAAATCATACAGCCTGTCCGTGTAACGCGCCGCAATCTGTTTCGTGCGGTCCGTCGATCCGGTATCCACCACAATCGTCTCCAAGCCGTATGGAGCAAGCGCCTTTAAGCAGCGTTCAATATTCTGTTCTTCGTTTTTTGTAATGATACAGATGGATAGGTTCATGTGGGATTCTCCTGTCTTTATAAGTCGCCGCCACCCTTAAAAAGGGTGGCTCGGGACGCTGGGTGTAACCCCTTGGTACCCGACAGCGTCTCAAGGCGCCCTAGACTTTCTCTTCGTTCAAGTCACTATTGCACTTGACGCGTTGCTTATGCCCATGAATGGGCGTTTGTACTACTTCGACTTAACCCTTAAAAGGGTCTTCGTACTCCTTCACACTTAATTTATCTTGCATGATATCGTACTTTTCTTGATCTTGAATATACTTTTTTATTGTCGCTTCATTTAATCCTACGGTGCTGACATAATATCCCTCTGACCAGAAATGTCTGTTTCCAAATTTATATTTGAGATTTGCATGTCTGTCAAAAATCATAAGCGCTGACTTTCCCTTTAAATATCCCATAAAACTCGACACGCTCATCTTTGGCTGAATACTTACTAGCATATGAATATGGTCAGGCATGAGATGCCCTTCAATAATCTCCACGCCCTTATATGCACATAACTGTTTCAGAATATCACGTATATCCTCTTTTAATTGATTATAAATAATTTTTCGTCTATACTTAGGAGTAAATACAATATGGTATTTACACATCCATTTTGTATGGGCGAGATCACTAGACTTATTCGCCATAAAACACCTTTCCTTTCTTGCAATAGTGACTGAACAACTCTATTGTAACGGAAAGGTGTTTTTCTGTATAACGATTTGACTCCACCCGCATAGCAGGTAGGTTTTTGCTTCATGCGTACTTCGTTTCTCTGTGGAGAAACTCGTAAACACGCATTCAACAGGCTAAAGCCTAATGACAAAAAGGCATCCTTTTCACAGAATGCCTTTTCCTGTCTTTGCCGTTCCGGCTATTTTAAAATCTCAAGTACTGCCTTTGCATCATCATTATACTGTGCCAGAATACTCTGCGAAGCATGTACCAGAATCCGGTTCGTTGAATATAAGACCATCTCCATGTTCATGTTGGTATCTCTCTTGCCAGACTCTGCGCTCTGCGTATTCTCGGAAGTATTATCTGTATTGCGCACCGCGTGCTCCAGACGCTCCTGCTGCGCACCGAATTTATCTCTCCAGTGAGATGCCTTCTCAATCGCATCCTGCACCATCGTGATCGACTCCGACGCCTTTTGATGAGAAGATACATCCACCTTATCTACACCAAGGCTCTCCTTGCTTGCGTTCACAAACTGGATATCAATGCTTTGACCGTTTAATGCTCCCGACTGTATCCGATAGTATCCCGGTGCCGCCTGCGGCGTTCCCTCCGCCAGTATGTACTGCTGATTAAAATTCGTCGTGTACGCGATACGATCTACTTCCTGATTCAGCTGATCCAGTTCATCCTGAATCGATCTGCGGTCTGCATCCGTATGCGTATCATTCGCCGCCTGGGTGGTCAGTTCCACCATGCGTCCCAGAACATCCTGTGTCTCCTGCAGTGCTGCATCTGCTGTCTGTAACATACTGATGCCATCCTGGGAATTTCTGGATGCCTTGTTCAGTCCTCTCGTCTGATGACGCATTGTCTCAGAAATCTGCAATCCTGCCGCATCATCATTTGCCCCGATAATCTTGTAACCTGTTGCCAGCTTCTTAGAAGACTTCTCCATCTTCTTAACGTTATAGCGCAACTGTCTGCTCTCGCAGATTGATGCCATATTATGATTAACTACCATGTTATTCTACCTCTTCCCTGAGATGTTTACGATATACTGCTAGTATTTATATCGAACCGTTTTGTATATTTCTTTAGAAAAATGATCCTACCCCAATACGATCTATTGCAATATTTTGCACCAACAGATACTTATATTGTTAAAATCCAAAAAATTCTCTAAAATATCTTCTTCATTTAAATATAATTCGTCACACTCCAGCACCTAACAGACACCCATTTTCTTACTTACACTCTGTTTTTCTTTATTACCCAGTAATAACTTGTTGTTTCCTTACGGTTTTCCTGTTGCTGCTGCCACGTTGTTCCACTAAATTGTACTTCATATTTTTCTGTTGGAAAATAGACTTTAAACAGTTCTTCATACTCTTGTAACGCTCTGTAAATTGCATTGTAGCAGCTTCCTAATTCAGAGGAATAAAAATCTTTTAAAGTAAATCGTTTTAATACACCCACAGATTCCTTAATATAAATTTTTCCATGCTGTGCCAATAATGCATCTACACTTTTTAAACACTCACCTATCTCTTCATCATTTATATACATTAACACACCGTTGATAAAAATTCTGTCATAAGCACGCTTCCATCCATGTTCATCCAGCACCTGCTCAATATTTTGAAATGTTCCCTGCGCAAAAAAACACTTTCCTGAATCTGCAAGATTCTGCTCCGCGATTTGTAAAAACTCCCTACTATAATCAATCCCTATATATTTTCCTGTCTTTAATATCTTTACTATCTCATCTCCCCATCGTCCTACACCGCAGCCAATATCTAATACGCTATTTTCTGGCTGAATATCAAGCATTTCCTTCATATGTTGCTTCTCATACTTATCCCGTTCTAATGCCAGCTCAGGATTATTGTCTTGATAAATTACATAATTATATCGATGCGGTAGTTTTTTATCCGTTCTACTCTCGAAAAACTCCTTCGTACGCTCATTGTCTATATGTACACTTGTTCCTGCCACACGTTCACCCGCAAAAATTTCCTTCAATGCAGCTACCAGCATTTCATTTTCTTCTTCGCGCCTAATTGCCAGTTTTATGTATTGTTTCTTACTCTCTACCCGATCCGTTAAGTCTTTTATCAAAATATCGTACTTTATTAAAAGCACTTTCGTTAATTCATGCGCCCTCCAGCCTCCACATACTTCACACATGATATAATTGGCCTGTGAAGGAATCACTCGAAGTCCTTCTATTTCTGCTAACTGTGCCTGAAATTTCCGCCTTTCTATTTTTACCTTTTCAAGCGCCTCCGTATAGTTTTTTCTATATTTTTCTTCTATTTGAAGATAAAATTCTGCAACAGAATTTATATTCCAAATGGTCATATCCTTTTTTAATTCATCTATTTTTTCTATATTACCAGAAATTGCACACCCCAGTCTTAGACCAGATACCCCTTGCGCCACAGAAAGATTTCTCAGTATCAATAATCTCTGATATCTTTCATACTCGTTGTCAAAAAGCATACTGGCATCCCGTTCATCCGAAAAGTCACAGTAGCTTTCATCCAATAATAAGTCAATATTTTTATTCTCACACCACTGAATAATGCATCTCATATCTGCTTTCGGAATATAATTGCCAGAATGATAATCTGGATTAACCAATATTAACATCGATATATTCTGTTCTCCAAAATATAACATTATATCCCTTGCCGAATACGATAAATCATCATTCTCAGGAACATATATTTCCATATTGTCAGCTTTGTATCGATTGATATATTCTTCGTTTGTCGGTTTAACAACACCAATTTTTCCTTCAGCCTTTGTCATGACTATGTTTATAATTTCTTCCACTCCATTTGCAACACTTACATTTTTCTGTCCAACGCCAAGGTTTTTTGCTACCAACAATGCATTGATGTCCATTCCCGACGGATACGCAGTTACCAAATTATCCAAATTGGATTTCAGCTCATCCAGTAAACGCTTCGGTGGAAAATAAGGATTTGTCGGGCAGCAAAAATCCTTTAATTTAGGATATCTCCAATATCCTCCCCATCTCTGTTGCACTCTGAAAAGTCTTTCATCATCATTGACAAATATAGATGATGCAATATCTAAGTCCTGAATATCATCTATCTCATACCATTTTTTTCCGTTGATACGCTTTGCACGAATTACAGGTGTGTCCAGCAGCGTAATTACACGTAATACCTGTTCATAATATTCATTATTTCCTAATGCCTTTGTATATGCTTCCAGAAAAGGGACATAATATAAGTTAGAAAAATCTTTTGCAAACTTATAAATATTTACTGTTTTATAATAATATGGAATATCTTCAAAAACAAATTTTTTCCCAGGAATAAATTCCTGTATATGATCTTGATCATCAATTTTTATAACTGTCCCATCCATCCAGCTCTCATATTTATCAACAAGAGCAAGTGTATCTCTTTCGTCCTCAACAAGTTCTTTCAATACATCATCTTCAAATATCAAATCGGACTCTAATAAAATTGTATCTTCCATGCACAAATATTCTTTTGCAAGCGAAAGCGAATATATATTATTCGTCTTATAATATACAGGATTATCAATAAACGTAATAGGAGTATCTATCTTCAATCCACCGATATAATTTATCAATTTCTTTCCTTCATAGCCAACTACAATTACTACTTTAGATAAATTCAGCTTATCTAACTGCTTCAGCATTCTCTCAATAAGCGTAACACCATTTACCTTTACCATACATTTTGTATTATCCCTTGTTAGTTCCTTTAATCTTTTCCCCATACCCGCTGCCAGAATAATTGCCTGCATACTCTCATCTCCCTTTCTTCTCTTGAATTAAATGATATTTCCACATTAGAAACATTTTTTTATTTGCTCGAATATGTTTTCCGCAGCACTTTTTTCATAAATATTCCTGTAATCAAAATTTTTCACAAAAAATTCTTCTCGCAGCTCTCTCTTATTGTCTTTCCCACCAAGAACTACTTCCTGCAAAAATCTTTCAATCGCCTCCTCATCCTTTCCATCTGCTACATAATGAACTTTTATTAACCTGTCACCAACATCATTGTACCTTTGTTCTTTTCTTGTTAACTGTAATAGGGGCTTGTGTACATACAGGTATTCTGCCAAAAACGAAACGCTATCTAAAATCATAGCATCCGAATTGACAAACAATTCGTCATACATTCCCTCGTCAATTACATCCGCATTCTGTAAATTTCGCCATTGGTTTTCATATTCCTTCCACTCATTCATATCTTTAAATATTCCTGCTTGTATTGCCTTATATTTTAAATGTGGATGCGGTTTAAAAACCCAAACCGTATCATTACCATATTTCTTCGCCAGACTTAGCATTATCTGATAATTGTCTGCAAATGTTGAAAACACAATTATGTCATCTTCTGATACCGTATGATGTGGTGCATATATAATTTTCTTCGCCGTCGGGTTTCCAGCTTTCCTTCTAAGCGCATCCCAGATTATATCCGCATGTGTTTGATATAGTCCATCCATTTTGGGACTTCCCGTATAAACAGCATTACTACTTCCCACAAACGTATATTTTTCTGCCATTTCTACTGCACACTGGCTATCCTCAAAAATCTTCCATGCAACATTATGAATTAACTTATTATACTGATCAAATACATATCTGCCCGTTTTATCCTGTGCCAGCATAAATCCATAAGGTATATACATATGAAGAACATCTAACGGGTAATTCAATAAATGATACTGCTCACGAAATAATTCTGTCCACGAAGTCAGCCATATACACAAATCCGGTTTTACTCCTACTTCCTCCCAGGTATACTGTCTCCCGGTATCCAAATCCAATGTCTGTACTACCCGCAAATTTTTCTTTTGTTGAAAATACTCTAAATTCTCTTTATATTCAGAAATCATCTCGTCCTTTTGCACATTATGATTTGATATCAAGTATACATACGGTACAAATCTATTTGACTGCTTGAACAGTTCAAACAGTTCGTCTCCAATCCACGAAGACGAATAGTTCGCAATAAATCCTACTATAATCTTTTCCTTCTTTTTTAGTCTATGAATATTTATATTCTCCAAATAGTTTTTTATATGCAAATACAAATTTTTACCATCTGACATACAGCGCGTCACTTCAAACAGCGCATTTAAATACCAGCAGTTAAACATTCCTATTGTATTTTCGTTTAACATGCCTGTGTCTATTGCATCAAGTAACAAATTCGCCATTTGCATATTTTGTTCTTCATTCATGATACTCTTCTCCTAGTTTTTTTGTATATGTTCTATTTATCCCAAATTGTGTTCCAAATCCTTCTTTAAACTGGGCAAGGCTCTTATTTAAAATTCTCCCCTGTTCTTCGGTGCTGATTCCAAATGAAAAAAAACGATAGCCAGATCTCATTGCAAGACTTATCAATTCCCCATCCAGATAATTCATAGTATAAAATTTTAGATAAATCGGATCTGCTGCAAGATATTGTGTATGGAAAACTCTGTTTTCAAACTTAAAAACCATACTACCCGCCACCATTTTTTCCCCCATATAAACAGCATAGAATTCTACAATATCCTTGAGCCGCTGATTTTTAAAGTCCACAAGTTCTGAGCAGGAATGAACTGGTTGTGTTTCATACTTTTCTAGGTTAAGGCATAATAACTGATAAAATTCCATTATCTCTTCGTCTTTTTCAATTTTTCTGAATGTCAGAGCATTTTTTAATGCATATTTATAATCTCTTCTTCTGCCCGCCGAAAAATTGCTAATAACGTCTTCCCTATATTCCTCAAAATCCACATAACTGCTCAATTCATCATACGGTATATATCCATACTTATATAAAAAATAATCCAGCAATTCTATATTTCTTTTTGCAAATATTGTGCTTGTCTGTCGTAGTTTTACCTCATCATACCCCTGTTCTCTCCAATACACTTCCAATACCTGCATGATAGCATCTACATGTTCAATATTATAAAACGCCTTACCAATAACAATACCACCAAATGTACTTCCTGCATGCGAATAAAATACCTTTTTATCCCTTATCTCGATCAAGCATGCCGGCACAACGGCAACTATTGTTCCTTGCCCCTTATATATCGCAAAAGAAGCATCTTTAAACTTATTTCCATGATAATTCAAAAAATTTCTTGTTTGTAAAAAAGTTCCATTGCACGACTGGTATTGCACGAACTCATCCCATTTTTCCTGCATATCATCTGTATACTTCTTTATTTCTAAATTAAGCATATATTTGCCCTCTTATCTTCTATTTCGTATACCTATAGTTTACATATATTTCTGATCCATACTCAGGCAAATATACTGTCAGTTTATATAGTGCTTCCAGAATGTTCTCATCAATAATTCCCTGCTCTACACATTTTAGCATCTGCGCATGCGAGAATGGCTTTACAAAATAACTTCCCTTTTCGCATATTTCAACTCTTCCAGTTTTCCCTATCAGCTGCTCCAAAGACTCCATGTCAAATACTCTATTTTGCTGAAGTATCCTATTACGCTCTGTCAGTTTCTTTAACTCTGGTATTATCCCCGCTTCATACGCTAAAATTCTATGAATTGAACATGCATTGGGAACATTTATGTGTACCACAGTTTGTGTTGTACTAACCGCTCTGACTGCCTTTAATAACCGCTCTGGATCGTCCACCTCATGTAGCAAAGCACTAACTATAATCAAGTCATATGCAGATTGAGATATCTCATCAATTTTATCCTCAAAATAGCCATAAACATATGTAATTTTCTTTCTCCCGTGCAATACCTTCTTTGCATTTTCAAGGAACTCTTTCCCCGGTTCAACAATAGTATACTCATCAAACTCTTCAACATAAGCGGCAAGTGGCTCCATACCGCATCCAATTTCCAGAATCTTTCTATACCCTCCCCGCTGTATTATGTCCAAAAGTTTTTTTCGCCGAAATGGTACCTGATATTTTGACTCAAAATCATTTTTTATATATTCTTTTTGATATTGCTCTATGTCTCTCATCCCTTGTTCATCCTTTCCCCGGATACTGATTCACACATTTGCAAACCCACTGAATCTCATCTTCGGTCATCCCCGGATATAACGGCAGGCTGACTTCCTCTGTGCAGATCCGCTTTGTCACTGGATACTGCTGCATCTGTCCGCGAAATTCCTGATATGCCTGCTGCTCCATAATCGGTGTTGGATAGTGAATGTTCGTTGCTATTCCATGTCTCTTTAAATGTTCCACAAACGCTTCCCGCTCTTTTACAAGAACCGGATAGATATGAAATACATGTTCCTTCTCATCCTCCGGTATTTGCGGCAACACAACTTTCTCATTTGTAATCTGCCCGCTGTAAATTTTAGCAATTTTACGCCGCTCCTCATTCCACGCATCCAGATGCGGCAATTTTACCGAAAGGAATGCTGCCTGCAGTTCATCCAGTCTGGAATTGCAGCCTTTGTATACATGACAATATTTCTGGTAGGAACCATAGTTTCCATATGCGCGCACCCTTTCTGCAAGTTCTTCATCGTCAGTTACGACTGCACCCGCATCTCCAAGAGCCCCCAGATTTTTCCCCGGATAGAAGCTGAATGCCGCCGCATCTCCTATCTTTCCGGCTTTCACACCGCCCACTGCTGCACCATGCGCCTGAGCCGCATCCTCAATGATTTTCATATCATGCTGCTTGGCAAGATCACGGATCGGCGTTACATCCACTGCCCGCCCATACAGATGTACCACAATAATAGCTTTGGTTCTGGCAGTTATTTTCTCCTCAACTTTCGCCAGGTCAATCGTGTAAGTCTGTACATCGGCATCTACGAACACCGGCTTTGCTCCAACATATGTAATGGCAAGCACCGTCGCAATAAAAGTATTGGCAGGAACGATCACCTCATCCCCTTCCCCAATTCCATATGCCAGCAAGATCAGACGGATCGCATCCAGTCCGTTTCCGGTTCCCACGCATGCCCTTGCCCCGCAATACGCTGCAAATTCCTGCTCAAATCTGTGATCCGCTTCTCCGCCTATAAACCACTGCCGATCCAGCACTTCCCGGTAAGCCTGATCCAGTTCTTCCTTTATATTCTCATGAATCCGTCCAAGATCCAGATATGGTATCTCATGCATGTTCTGATCCCTCTTTTACCATTTTTAAAAATGTGTCATAATCGCGAATATAATCCTCTTCCCGGTATACCTCCGATGCAAGCACCATCAATACGGCATCCGGCGAAAAATCGTACATCTCTCTCCACATATTATTCGGAACGTACAGTCCCTCATATGGTTTTTCCAGAGAAACAATCTTCTTCTCTCTCCCGTTATCCAGACGAATCTTACAGGAACCATGAATGCAGATCAATATCTGTTCCAGGGATTTATGCGCATGGTACTCGCGGGTAACTCCCTCCTTGGTATCATACATATAATAAACACGCTTGATCTCGAATGGAATATCATTATACTCTTCCAATGCCACCAGCATTCCACGGTCATCGCCATGCTGCTGAAATGCGTATTTTACGATTTGCATATTTTTCCCTCCAAATGTTCTATTCGCTTCTCATATTCAGTAAGTTTCGTGTTTTTGTTTTTTATCACATCCATAGCCGAATCATCAAAGAGCATCGGTCTGGTATTCATTTCATAAAAATCTTTTAATCCAACTCTATATTCTTCCTCAAGAATATTTCTACATTCTTCATCCTCCAGCAGTCTCGCAAACATGTCCTCCGCGAAACAATTTCCACCCTCCCACAGCCAGAGGGCTTTTTCGCACAGGACTTCTTTCTCCTGTGCAACCGTTGGATTTTTTAGCTTCCCATTAAAAACCGTCAGGAACTCCTGTGCCGACATATCATTTACATAGCTATAATGAATCCACTGCCGCTCATGGGCATCTCTTATCCGGGTTCTGGCATTATCCTCACTGATATTTTTCCCTTTCTCAAAGAACCGTCTGTAACATGTAAGCTTTTCTTGAAAAATATATACTTCACCTGTCTTTAAGAGTCGCAGCCACAAATCATAATCCTGCAGCTGAACCAGCGCATATCGGTAGTAGCCGCTCTCCCGCAGTGCCTCTCTCCGGATACATACACTTGGCGCACAGAAAAAATTGTTGCTCTCAAGAAGTTTCCTGATCCATATTTTTGCCGGATAATTACCGGAACAGAACCTTTGATAGATATCCCTATTCTCGCTATTTCTGTTGCATCCGTCTTCATCGATGATATCCGCCCATGAAAAACACAGATTGTACGCTGGATGTTCTTCCAGAAATGTGACCTGTTTTTCTATCTTATCCTTTTCCCAGATATCATCATGCCCTATAAGTGCCACATACTTCCCCTGAGCCAACTCAAACCCTTCGTTTCCAGCATAGCAGACATGACGGTTTTTTTCCAGAAAAACAGGTCTGATTCTCTCATCCGTGTATGCCAGAATTTTCTCCCTGCTGCCATCCACAGAGGCGTCATCTATCACAATAATTTCCATATTGTGGTACGTCTGATTTAAAACACTTTCCAATGCCTGACCGACAATATTTTCGCTATTATACACGCACATAACAACGCTTACCAGCGGCTCTTCTTTCCTTTTATCGAACAGACAGTCCTGTGCATCATTAGATCTCCCCATACATACGGTTTCCACCTTGCGGATCGCATCACGGGAAATACGTCCTTCTTTTACGCGGCTCTTTAACTCCTCCATTCGTTCATCCTGTCTTTTATACACAATACGAAGGATTACAAAGCGCAGCCATCGGTAATACTCCTCCAACTTCCCCCTATCGTCGCATACAAACCATTCACTGTGCACCTGTGCCGTGCTGGCATTTTCCAGTCTGTAAATTTCCGCCAGATCCATGATCTCCTGTATCGCAATATTATCTACCTTTTTGTCCTGCAGGTTCTCCGCAATATCATTTAATTCCAAAAATTTTTGCTTCTGCAATAAACCTCTTAATTCTGCTGCTATATCCCGATATGCTTCCTCTTTTGCGAAAGATTTGTCGCTGCTTTTCCAGCCTCCGTCATGATAACACCACGGTATTTTCTGATACGGAACTACGATCTCATATCCGGCTTTTCTCATATTCAGGCTTTGCATTATATTATAATTGTTCCAACCGTCATCCGTCTCCTGCCACGGAATATCATATTGCGTTGCCAGCAGATATTTTCCAGCCACTTTTACTGGCATCCACTTTTGCATTGCATCCTGCTTTAATCTCTCCATATCCTGTGCAAGCTGCGGGTTATAAAATGCCATACTGCCGATATCCCAGTGGATGGGATCTGACAGCTCCGTTGCCCCCACTACTCCGATCATACCGATCTGACTGTTCTCAAAAATATCCAGAATATCATAGATAAAATTACGGTTTGTAATAAACGTGTCCTGATGGAGATATACTTTATATTTTGCGTCTGAAGCCTCACATCCTCCATTATAGCCTTCTGGCATGGAATCGGCTTCCTGAATGCACAAAATATCTACAGTATAGGTATCTGGCACATATAATTCTTGAATATATCTCACACTCTCTTCATAGTACCAAAGGTCATTTACACATATGATAAAAGCAATCTTTTTTTCATCCATTTTCTATACTTCCCTGCCCTTACGCTATGCCTGGCGATTCAATGCATAAAAATCATTTAGCGTAAACTGATACTTCTGCTCCAGAATCTCTCTGCACTCTGCATTTTCAAGCATATCTATAAAATATGGTGCAGCCAGTGAGCCTCCCAGACTCCACAGCAAAAATGCCTTTTCACACAGTACCGCCTCATGTGACATCGCTTCTTTCCAATGCAGTTCCTCAGAGAAAACCTCCAGAAATTTCGAATCTGACATCTGCTCAATTGCATTTGAAATAATCCACCAGCATTCATGCTGCAGGCGATTTTCTTTTCCCTTATCACCTGTAAGATCCGATAAATTCGTTCCTTTTCTGCCGAACTGCCGATACCATGTCAGTTTCTCCTGCAGCACATAGACCGATGTGTGGTTCAATACCCGCAGCCATAAATCAAAGTCCTGTAACTGAACCAGCCCGTACCGATAATATCCTGTCGCTTCCAGCACCGACCGCCTGATGCACGCACTAGGCGCACATGCCCAGTTAGATTTTTGTAATATCATACGGTGCAGCCAGTTTTCTGCCGTATAATTATCTGCATTCATCATGTGATAAAGCTGCTCATATTCGGCACTGATTGGCAGCTGGTTATCGTCAATTACCTCCATCCAGGTAAAACATGTTCCCACATCCGGATGTTCTTCCAAAAACGCAATCTGCTTCTCTAACTTATCCGCTTTCCAGATATCATCATAACCGATCACAGCCAGATATTTTCCCTTTGCGTTCGCGAATGCCCGGTTACCAGCCACACACACATTGGAATTTCTGTCAAGTAGGATCGTTTGAATACGTCCATCTTTTTTCTGAAAATGCTCTATGATCTGGCTGCTCCTGTCCGTAGAACAGTCATCTACAATGATAACTTCCATATTGGAATAAGTCTGATTTAATACACTCTCTATTGTTTCAGTGACAAAACTTTCGCCGTTATAGACCAGCATTACGACACTTACCAGTGGAAAATTTTCTTTTTCCTTCCAGAAGCAATTAAAAACCACGGATGTGTCGCTCAAAGACACGTTTGCCGTTTTCCGGACAGCATCCTTACTGATCTCTCCACCGGCAACCGCTCTCTCCAGTTCCGGAATACGACAGTCCTCTCTTCCATACGAGAGTCTCAACAGTGTCCGCCGCATATTCTGATAGCTTTGATACATTTCCTCCCATTGGTTCATTTCAAACCACTTGGAATGTACCTTCTGCGTACTCATCTCTTCCATAGAATATATTTCCATTAAATTCATGATTTCCTGTACCTGCATGTCTGGCAGCCAGTTATATCTCTGCCTCCCCAGCAGTTTACCGGCATCATGGTATAGATGAAGTTCCATATACCGGATCAGAAGTTCTCTCATTTGTTTTGCTATCCTACTATTTTCCCGGTATTTTTTCACTTCCTCGTCCGTTCTCTCCGTTGGAAAATATTCCGGATACAATTTATGCATCTGACTATCGCCGTCTTCATAATCTTCTGCATTTAAAATTGCGTTATCACAATAACACCACGCGTTTTTCTGATATGGAACAGCAATCTGATACCCTTGTCTTTCCATCTCAATGGATTGACTCATATCATAGAAACTCCATCCCTCCAGATCTTCCCTCCACGGAACATCATATTGTGTGGCAATCAGAATCCCCTCTACAGCTTCCACCCTTTCATACACAGATGCTGCCTGCCGTAACTTAAAATGATCTTTTATACATCTCCCGTCATATGCCTCTATGCTGCCGATGTTCCAATGCAAAGAAATATCTCCCTGATCTGAAAGTGTATCCTTTCCAACCACTCCAAGCATTCCAATCCGGTCATTTTTCAGAAAAATTTCCAGAATATCCGCTATAAAATTTCGATTTAACAAAAAGGTGTCTTCCCGCAAATAAACCTTATATCTCGCGTCGCTTGTCTGCATTGCTTCATTATAGCCTCTGGTCATTCCCTCTGCGTCAAAAACCGTCAAGACATCTATGCGGTACCCTTCCGGTATGACGAGATCTGCAATATACCTCATACATTCTTCATAGTAATTATTTTCTCTAACACATATGATAAAATCTATTCTTCTCTCGTCCATACCGGCTTCTCTCTTTCCTCGTCCATCACAATCTGCTTTGTAAAATACCGTCTATTCTTCTTTATTCATTGCGTAAAAATCATTGGGAGTAAAATGATACTCTTTCTCAAGGATCTCCCGGCACTCTGCATTTTCCAGAAGATTTATAAAACTTCCTTCTGCCAGCGAGCCTCCCAGATTCCACAGCAGAAATGCCTTCTCGCAAAGAACCGCCTCATGGGAGGAAGCCCCTTTCCACCTCAGTTCATCCGAAAATACCTTTAAAAATTTTTTATCTGGCATTGTTTCAACCGTATGGAAAACACTCCACCACATCTCATGCATCAGACGATTTACCGTTCCCTCTGTCGCCGGCAAATTGGACAAATTTTTGCCCTGCTCTGTAAACCGTCGGTACCATGTCAGCTTTTCCTGCAAAATATAAATAGAGGAATCGCATAAAATGCGAAGCCACAATTCATAATCCTGTAGCTGTACCAGCCCGTAACGATAATAACCAACACGTTCCAACGTGGCTTTTTGAATGCACACACTGGGGGCACAAGCCCAATTCGCTTTGTCCAGAATCATCCGGTGCAGCCAGTTCTCCGCGCTGTTATTGTCAGCATTCATGGCATGATATATCAGACGATTTTTGCTGCTTACGTCTCTCTGATGCTCATCAATTACCACTCCCCAGGTAAAGCACGCTCCAATATCCGGATGTTCTTCCAGAAACGCTATCTGTTTTTCCAGTTTTTCCGGACGCCACACATCATCATGACCGATGATTGCTACATACTTTCCCTTCGTCCTGCCAAATGCAGTATTGCCTGCATTACACACGTTTAAATTTTTTTTCAGGAAAATCGGTTTTACTCTGCTATCCTTCTTCTGCCAGGATGTAATAACCTCTCTGCTATTATCCGTTGAACTGTCGTCTACCACCAGAAACTCTATATTTTTGTAGGTCTGATTTAAAACACTTTCCAGCGTTTCTTGCAGGAATTCTCCGGCATTATAGACTGGCACGCACACACTCACCAACGGCTGCTCACTCTTCTCTGTCCAAAAATATCGGAAAATTCCCGTTGTATCTGGTAAAGATACGTTTGCTATTTTCCGTATCGCATCTTTGCTGATCTCACCGGCATCCATCATACGCTTCAGTTCTGGAATCCGCTCATCCGGTCTTCCGTAACCCAGACGCAGCACTGTCCATCGAATCGTCTGATAAAAAGCATAGATCTCTGACCAGCTTTGCAGTGCAAACCAGCTGCTATGCTTCTTTGAGACACTCGCCGCCTCCAGAAAATAGATTTCCATCATATTCGCTATTTCCTGTGCCTGCATATCTGGCATCCAGTTAAACCTCTGTTTTCCCAACGCAACCCGTGCCTCATCGTATAAACGCATCTCCATCAGCCATGCCAGTGCCTGCCTCATCTCAACAGCTGTTTCCTGCTCCTTTTGGTGTTGTTCAGACGCTTGTCCGATTTCTTTTGCAGAGAATATCTCCGGATAAATCCGCATCAGTCCCTCACGGCAGATATCATAGTCCCTGTTATCCAGAATGCTGTTATCGCAATAACACCACGGCTGTTCCTGCCGCGGAACCACAACCTCATAGCCCTGCCGTCTCATTTCTATTGACTGGCTTACGCCATATAAATTCCAGCCCTCTGTCAGTTCCCTGCGCCACGGAATATCGTACTGCGTCACCATCAGCACATCATCCACAGCTGCTACACGCTCATACTCTGCCTCCGGCTGCCGAAGTTCAAAGGTATCCTTTAGACATCTTCCATCGTATTCCCGGATATTCCCAACATTCCATACTGCATTACAGTCTGCGTTTTCCGGAAGCTTATCTGTTCCGCGTACACCGATCATACCAATCCGCTCGTCGTTTTTTAAAATAGCCAGCACATCCGAAATAAAATTTCTGTCTAGCAGAAAAACATCTTCCCGCAGGTACACTTTGTACTTTGCATCACTCGCCTGCATCGCTTCATTATATCCCTCCGTCATTGATGCAACATTTGTGACAGACAGAATATCTGTGCAATAGCCCTCCGGTACCATAAGATCTGCCAGATACTTCACGCATTCTTCGTAATAATGATTTTCTGTTATGCATACAATAAATGCTATTTTTCTTTCGTCCATACAATTCCGCCTTTATACTTGCTGATCGTTTTACTGCTTCCAATGCTGATTTATATACCGGTGCAGTGCATTTTCATCTGTCAGCTTCTCTTCTTCCCGGTACAGCTCCATCTGCCTCGGGATCATCGCCGCATAGGGAGACTCCCTATAGTCTGCCACCTCCGCCTTTACGGTATCCCGCAGCGTCTCATACATGGAATACGGCACTTCAAATCCGCGCTGCACCGCAAACAGCAGCGTCTCATAAAAATACGTATGCAGAAAATACAGCTTGATCTCCTCATAATACTCCCGGAAAAACGGCGTCTGCTTCATAAAATGCCACACCGCGAACTGCACATCTGCATGCATCTGCAGCGTTGTCATCTGCCGCATATCCTGACGCATGGTTCCCGTCTCGTTCTGACGGTAACAGTAAAAAGCTTCCGCCATAATTTCAAAGCGGTTTCCGTAGAACAACAGCGGGTACACGAACAGCGGTTCTTCATAAATGACATGCTCGGCATAGTGGACTCCCGCTTTCTCCACAAGCGCCCTCCGGTACAGCTTGTTCCAGCAGCCGTAGGTGATTTTCTCGCTGATGAGAAACCGCTTCCGCTCCCCCTTCGTCTGAATCCGGATACTCTCGTCCGCGGCTGACCTTCCCGACGCCACTTTTCCAAGTCTTTCCGTATAGTACACATAATCAAACTGTACGATATCGGCATCGCTCTCCACCGCACGCCGGTATACCTTCTCAAGAAAATCCTTCTCCACAAAATCATCCGCATCGACAAACGCAAGATACTCTCCCGTCGCATAACCGAGCGCCACGTTCCGGGCACCTCCCTGTCGCAGGTTTTCTTCCAGATGGATAATCATGATGCTCTCGGGATACGCGCGCTCAAATTCCTCCAGCAGCGCCCATGTCGCGCCCGCATCGTCCGATGCGTCATCCACAAAAATCAGCTCCAGTGCGTCCATTCCAATCGACTGCTGCACCAGTGACAAAAAACACTGCGGAAGCCATTTTGCCGCATTATGACAGGGGACAATTACACTTACTTTCTTCATGTGTTTTCTAAATATCCTTCCTGCTTGTAAATTTTTCTATTTTGTCAGCCGCTTCACCGTTTCAATGACCGTATCCTGCTGCTCATCGGTAAGCCCCGGATAAACCGGAAGGCTGATGATGTGCGCGTAGACTTCCTCCGCCACCGGACAATGTACTTCTTTATAACCGTGCTCCTGGTAGTACGGATGATAGTACACCGGAATATAGTGGACATTCACTGCGATACCGTTCTCCCGAAGCTGCTCAAACACGGTCTTTCTGTCGTGATTCTTCACCTGTATGATATAGAGATGCCATCCGCTGTTCGTCTCCGGCAGCTGATACGGCGTCACAATATTCGCGCAGTCCGCAAACGCCTCATCGTAGCGCTTTGTGATCTCCCTTCTGCGCGCAAGGAAGCGGTCCAGCTTCCGCATCTGGCTGCAGCCGAGCGCACACTGGATATCCGTCATGCGGTAATTATAGCCGAGATCGAGCTGCTGATAGAACCACGGTCCCTCATTTCTCGTCATCAGCTCCGGATCTCTGGTAATTCCGTGGCTGCGGAACAGCACTAATTTCCGGTACAATTCCTCACTGTCCGTCACAATCATACCGCCCTCGCCTGTCGTGATCGGCTTCACCGGATGAAAGCTGAATGTCGTCATATCCGACATGGAGCCGATGCGCCGTCCCTTATATTCTGAGCCGAGCGCATGCGCCGCATCCTCGATCACGATCAGATGATGCTCCTTTGCGATCACATGAATGGCATCCATATCGCAGGGCTGTCCTGCCAGATGCACCGGAATAATCGCTTTGGTCTTATCCGTGATCTTGCGCCGGATGTCCTCCGGATCGATGTTGTACGTCTGCGGATCAATGTCTGCAAAAACCGGCGTTCCGCCGCAGTACAGCACACAGTTGGCGGATGCCGCAAACGTGACCGGCGTGGTGATTACCTCATCCCCCGGTCCGATTCCCGCCGCATGGCATGCCGCATGCAGTGCCGCAGTATCGTTTGAAATAGCGACCGCATATTTCGCGCCCACATACTCTGCCACTGCCCGCTCAAACTCTGCCACCTTCGGTCCTGTCGTCAGGAAATCCGATTTCAGCACCTTTACTACTTCCTCAATATCATCTTCCTCTATCGTCTGTCTCCCGTATGGTATCATCACTGTTCCTCCTTGCTGTGCTTTTCCAGTTCCATCTTTGCCCTCTTACTGTAGGAATACGGAATGCCCCTGTTTTCCTTCTGCAGCCGCCTGTGAAAGGATCTAAGCCGCTCTGCACTCATTGGATCCGGCATATGCCATGTCTCCAGCTGCCCGAGAACCTTCTCCTTATCCAGCACGCCATGTAAGATCAGAATGAGAATGGCATCTACTGATATGTTACCGCTTTCTACCGCGTGAATCAATTCCTGATAATCCTGTGCCGGTCTGTCAAACTCCATGCGATGCAGCAAAAAGCGTACCGAGAGATAGGTCCGGCATATCGCTTCACAGCTGCCCGCCTGTGCCAGAAACGACGATCTTTTGCTTACCCTGCGATCCGTCTGCTCAATCTCACAGATAATCGCAAGCATCTCCAGCTCGGAGTTCTTCATCTGGCTCTGATGATAGATCCCGATGGCCTGACTGGCCTCGTCCCATTGCCCCTGGTCTATCATCCTGCGGATCGCCGCTGCCAGCTGACTGCTCAGCTGATCCCACTCTCCGCTCGAGAACAGCTCCTCCCCCTCCGGAACGTTGAAAAATTCCGGATACTCTTCCATACAGATCTTTCGGTTCCTGTCGTAATTGGTAAGCTTTGCGAATCCGCAGTCGTGCACCACCCAGGGTTCTTCCTGGTAAGGCACCACAATCTCATAGCCTGCCCTGCGGAATTCAAACGCCTGCGACACATCATAGAAATCAAAATCCGAAAACAGATCCTCTCTCCACGGCAGATCATACTGCGTCATCATCAGCAGCCCGTCCACTGCATCGACGGTCTGATCTTTGGTCTGGTTCGGTCCGCACAGCAGGACATAAGAAAGATCCGGCTCCCTGCAGTCCACTTTTCCCACATTCCAGGAAGAATAGACGACGCCATTCTCCGGAATGCCGATTCCTCCAGCCATCCCGATCATCCCCGTCTTCGGGTGCTCCTTAAAAATACGCAGTGTCTTCTCCAGGAAACGGCTGTCGCGGATAAAAACATCCTGATGCATATAGACTTTATATTTTGCATCGCTGCTTTGCATCCCCAGATTGTACGCCGCACACATGGAATCCGCCTCCCAGATGCCGATCACATCTATGTCATATCCCGCCGGAACTTCCAGATGCTCTATGTAATACCTGCACTCTTCAAAATACAGTTCATTATTCACGCATATAATGAATGCGATTGTGTCTTTTCTGTCCTCTACCGGCATGATTTTTTACCTCATACATCTCTTTTATACTGCTGCAAAAATGCCGCAATCCGCTCTGCGCCCTTTCCGTCCACCAGCCTTCTCATCCGCTCAAAGCTCTGCGCCCTCTTCCCGGCGTCTTTCGTATAGCAGACCAGATTTTCACAGATTACATGCGGCGCATCGTCCTTTTCTCTCACATCCCCCGCATAAATTAACAGGTTGTGTTCTGCCATCTCCTCCGCAAATTCCAGCTGATTGTCCGCAAACGCAAAACAGACCGTCGGAATCCCGCAGGCGCACAGTTCCAGAAGCGTTGTACCGCCCGCCGAGACCGCCGCCTCGCACTGCTGCATGTAGCGCCACATATCGGGAATATTCTTGTGAAGTATGATCTTCGGGTTCTCTGCCGCCAGTTCACGCAGCATGTTCTCATTCCGGTTCATACTGCCGACAATCACATGCCACAGATAATCCTGCAATTCCTGCATCCGTGTGCCGTACGCAAGAATTCTGCCCGCCATATTGTAGGGATCGGTTCCGCCCGTCGAAAGCAGAATACTCTTCTCTCGCGGCTTATCAAAGGAAAGACGCGAAAACTCCTCCCGGAGCGGCGCATACAAAAACCCGGTAAGATACTGTACCCCGTCCTTTTCATGCAGCCCCTCCGGCGTCTTCTGTCTCTCCCTGCACGGTATATATTGAAGCAGCGCCGACACCTCGTAGTGTTCCCTTCTGAAATCGTCAACATAGAATACCGGCACCATCCGGTTTAATTCCGCCAGATAGCGCACCGTCGCACAGTAGGAATCCACAACCAGCCAGTCCACCGGCTGTGCCTGTAACCGCTGCTTCATGACCGGAAGTTCGTCCTCCAGCGCATCCCAGCGCGTCTCTAGAATCCGATAGGGAAATCCCGCCTTTGCGATCCGCTCCGTCTCTTTTTCCTCTGCCAGCCAAAACTCACACGTCAGCCCGCGCTTCCTGCACGCCGACGCGATCGAAAGCGTGCGCATCAGATGTCCGGTTGCCACCTGCTCGTTCGCATCCACCCGAAATACAATCATCTGTCTACTCCACCTCACCTGGAAGAATCGGCTCTCCGAAGCGGTACGCCTTTTTCGCCTTGCGCCCCAGCAGCGTGCGGTAATACTTCGGCTTGATACCGATGGCAGGCCGGATGCTGCGCACATTCTCCTCGGTGAAAGCCTCCCCCTCCGCAATCGGTTTTACCGCAACCAGCGATCTGCGGTATTTTAAACTGCTCTTCTCATGTTCGGTCAGCTCATAGGTCGCCTTTCCCTTAATCACGCAGGCATTCCGCACATCCTGCACCATCTGCGCAAATTCACCGATCTCCATGGAAAACGCTGCGTCCGGGTTGTCAATCGTCCGATCCAGGCATACATGCTTTTCGATGACCTGCGCTCCCACAGACACCGCCACAACATCCGCAAGTGATCCCATTGAGTGATCCGACAGTCCCACCGGCACGCCGAACCGCTCCTTCATATCCGCGATTGTTGCCACATTCATATCCTCATACTGCGCCGGATACTGGCTGCAGCATTTCAGAAGCACCACCTGCTCGTTTCCCTGTCTCTGGCACGCCTCAAGCGCCTCCCTGATCTCTTCCTCCGATGCCATTCCGCAGGACATAATCATCGGCTTACCTTTACTCGCCGTGTACTCGATCAACGGAATATCCACCAGCTCAAAGGACGCGATTTTGTAGAACTCCACATCCAGATCCTCCAGGAAATCGACCGCCGTCCGGTCAAACGGCGTAGACAAAAAATCCACACCGGCCTCCCTGCACTTATCCCGCAGCGCCCGCTGCCATTCCCACGGGGTATAGGCCGCCTGGTAGAGCTGATAATAATTATAGCCGTCCCACAAACCGCCCTTGATCTGATACGGTTCCTCCCTGCAGTCAATCGTGAGCGTATCCGCCGTGTAGGTCTGTATCTTCACACAATCCGCACCGGCTTTTGCCGCCTCCTCAATGATTTTGAATGCATTCTCAATTTTTCCTGCATGGTTTGCGGACATCTCTGCAATCACATAGACCCCGCTGTTCATTTTCTCATATAGTTTCATCTGTGACAGCCGCCTCCCTTTTCTATACAGACTTTCAACATCTCGTAAATATCCTGCCGCTGCTTCGATTCCTCGTACTCCACATTATTTCTCAATAATAATTCTGCACCAATCAGGTGACGGTTTTCTTTCCTCTCAAACAGTGTCTTTAACTGCTCCCCGTCCGCTCTTGAAATCCATGTTTTCCATACGATCTCACCGTTTTCATCCTGCCGCATCGCCAGATGAACAAATCTGCTCATCCACCGGCTGTTTTCGTCTATCGTTTTTATAACGACCTGTTGTTTTCTCAAGCTCCAGTAAGCAACTCCGGCAGCCCCCAGCAGATATTCCGCATAGCTTTCCCTGCCAGCCCAGTACATCATCTCTGCCATGGCATCATTTGAGATCATCTCCTCAACTCTGAGAAAGCGCTCTGCGAATCCGCGTTCTATCGGATTCATATAACGGTCTGTAAGGGGTTCTCCCAGCACAATACTCTGACAGATCGCCACCAGATTATCTAGCACTCTGCCCGCCACATATGAAAGTATCTCCTGCTTTCCTTCGGTATTCTCCGGCAGCACCTGTCTTATGCTTTTCCATTGCCGTTCGGTATCATAGTCGAAGCACACCCTTGTCGCCGTCTGCGATGTATTGGTGGTAAGAACATATTCCATACGATCCATAACGACCATTTTCCCGGCTCTTGCAATCGCCTCTGTCATTCCCTCACAATCACCATAATATGGTTCATAAAAGTCAATGCCATACTGCTTCAAAAAATCGATTCGCACATAATGCATTACCGAATTATAGTACACCTTCTGCATCAATTCTGCAAAAATCTGCAACTTATCTTCCTGCTCATAAATGCGGTATGGCGGAATTTTCTGCTCCGCAATCCTGTATGCCCCATCCTCCCAGACTGCAAACCCACAGCCTGTCCATACAATATCCGGATGATTCTTTCGAATCTCGTCTGTTACTTCCTGCAGCGTTTCGTCTGATGCCAGATAATCGTCCGCTCCCAGAAACATCATATATTCTCCGGACGCTTCTGGAAGACACTGGCTGATCCCTTTGCGCCATCCCACATTAGAAGCCCGGGGAATTACATGAATCCGCCCATCCAACTCTGCATACTCCCGCAAAATAGGAACCGTATTATCTTTACTGCCATTATCAAGAATAATCATTTCCCAGTTCTGACGTGTCTGATGCCTTACAGAATCCAGCGCATTTCTTAATGTTGCCGACGAATGGTAGGTGCACATCAAAATACTGAATAAGGGGATGTGCTTTGTGTAAGAAAATCCATACTCCTCTATTTTTTCACGGTATCCCAGAGATTGAAATATTTTCTGCGAAGCGGTATTTTCTCTTTTTACCTCTGCGTACAGTTCGTTGCAGAACCCGTCTTCTCTGAGTCTGTTCTCCAATTCTGAGAGCATCCAGTGCGAAAGTCCCCTGCCTCTTGCCTCCCTGCACAGAGCATAAGAAATCTCTGCAGTCCGCTCCTGCCTGCCAGCCCGGACCTGTCCGATTGCCTGTCCGTTTCTCTCTAAAATATAGATAACTGTATTGAAATCCTGCAATTTTTGTGCAAACCAGTTCTCATGACTGCTGTATGGAATTTCCGACGTCTGAAAAGAATTTTTGCGAACTTCATCTTCATTTCTTAATCGAAACAAGAATCGGCAATCAGACCAGCAAGCCTTTCTCAAATTTAATTCCTGTGCTTCTTCCATTCCCGCCTTCCAAAACCTTTCAGTCACACATTTTTCCATCTGTGCATCTTGCCTGCAGCAGATATTGATACGCGTAAAACATGCTCTCATCGGACACTTCCGAAAGTTCCATCAACTTACTTACGAATTCTCTGTCTTCCTGGCTGACGCCATTGATCGTCATCCGAATCTCCACCGTCTCCAGTCCTGTCCGCATTAACATACGCAGAATTTCTTTATAGGTAAAAAAGTGAATGTGTGTCCTGTCGAGCAGTCCCTGATCCGCATAAGTAAAATTACCATTGAGCAGATCTCTTACTACCGATACATGCATAATATTCGGAATCGATGCCAGGATACTTCCCCCTTTTTTCAAAAATCCTTTACAATAGTTCAAGGTTCCTTCTGGATCTCTCAAATGCTCGAGAACATCCCCGAATATGATATAGTCGAACGTAACTCCGCCAAAATCCATCTGGCGCTCCTCAATGTTTCCTACCGTTACATTTGCAATACACTTTGCCACTCCAGCCGCCGATGCATTGATCTCCACTCCATAAAGTTCAGCGTTCGGATAATGGTTTCTCACCCAGAGCAGATTCACCCCGCAATCGCATCCAATCTCAAGGACACGGATCGGTGTCTCCCGGGCTTCTGTGATATAGGAAAGCAATCCTGTATTTGGAATTGCATTAAAATAATTCATATCCCACTTTTCTTTCAATAACCGCCGATCGGACAATGCATGCTGTTTGTTTTCCTTCCCTTTTTGTTTTTCTGCAATCTGGTAAAAGAATGCCGAACCACATTCAAACAGCTTATACCCAAGCTCTATTCCCCTGACACAGTAATCCCACATCACATTTTCTGCCAGAAAAAGCTTCTCCTCAAATGTCCCCACTTTCTCCAGCATGGATCGTTTCAGCATCACACAGCCATCTATCAGTTTCAGCTGCTGCAGATTCATTTCAGGCGCAATTTTCCCTTCCTGTATGTATGAAATCGCCTCTGTATAGTTTCTGGCGGTCTCTGAACCATTGCAGATCAATTTCGGCATAACTGCACCGATCTCCCTGTCGGCATACAGCAGTCTCTGCATTTCCTCAATGGAATTCGGCAATATCATATAACACGGATTAAGCAGCAAAAGATCCTCCGCTATCTGAAATTCTGCCTTTGCATAGTTTACAATCGCACTGTAACTTTCACCGCCTTCATCACAGATAAGATAATTCATCCCCGGCCGCTCTTCCAGCCACTGGCGCAGCCCATCCTCTGATCCATTGTCTACTATAATAAGATCCCGTTCCTCTATCCCGGCAAGCAGCCGAAGTGCTTCTATCTCCATCTGTAATAATTCAAACTGATTATACGCAACAATAATGACTTTCATCGCTTCTCCTTTTTCATTCGTTCTGTTTCTTTTGTTTTAACCCAGAATCCGTCTCAGCGCGTTATCAAATGTAAAGTCTCTCCTTACCTTTTCGAACCCGCTTATCGCAATCCTTTGTCGTTTCTCTTCATGTTCCAGATAGAACTTTGCTTTGGCATACATATCTTCCAGGTTTTCATATATCACACATTCCTCACCATTAACAAAATGTTCCGCAATCTCTTCGCGGTAACTGGTGAGAACAAATCCTCCACACCCCATAATATCCAGCACCCGGAGCGGAATTCCCGTCTGAATCGCACGAAGCGCAATGTTAAGATTTATTTTTGCATTGTGGAAAATGTACGGCATCTGTCTATAATAATCCGCATATCCATTATGTGTCACATGCGTCAGCCGTTCATCCTTCTCATTCGACCACAACGCCGTTTTAAAATGCTGGGACAGCAACCCCAATATCACAAACCGTTCTCTTCCTGTTGTCTCACATGCCAGCATATACTCAAGTTCCCTTCTGGTAATCTGAACCTTATCACCACTTGCCTTTGCATAGGAGCGGTTCAGATCTTGCAAAAGTTCTTCTGTCACCAGTTCAGGGATCAGATATCCCCCATATATCTTTAGTTGCGCGGCAATAATTCCCTCCAGATAACCTCGCTGGTATTCTGTCAGCGGCTGCAGATAATACTGATACTCCGTCTGATAAAGCTTGCCTACCAGTGCAATCTCTGTATGATATTTTCTCTGGTCCGCTACGCTTGCAGGTGTCATATATACAGAGCGGAACACATCCGTGTCAACGGCAAGCGGCATATGTCTGGCATTTATTCCCTGTTTCTGATAGGTTTCTGCCTGAATGCGGTCAAAAAAATAGATTGTATTACACGAATTGCATAATGTATCCAGATTTTTGATATGGATCGGGCAGTCATAAACCCATGAGATATAGGGCACCTGATGATCCTCGCATACTCTGGAAATCAACGGTGAATAATTTACGGAAAGTACCTTCTCATATGTCTCAGAAGCCAGCTTTTTCTCAAACTGGTAACAGAATTCCTCATCCTTCTCCCAGTCGGTAAATGTATAAAAAAATGTATCGTAGTCTATCTGAAGCTTTTGCAGCGCACGTTCCATTCCGGCATTCATAAAAGAATGCCACTGAAAGTATAAGATTCTGCCCATTCTGTCAATATTCTCCTTTATCTCATTTCTCCCGATATACAAAAGCCAGCTTCTGGCTCTCCAAAAGCTGGCTCTATGGCAAATATTATTTAATTACTTCATTGACAGATTCGCCCAGCTGCTTAAACACAGGAATTACTCTTTGAAATTCTTCTGCCATCTTTGCGTCGTCTTTCGCACTGATCGCTTTGCTTAACGCAACGATATCTGCGTTAAAACTCTCCTTATCCACGCGCACTTTTCCATCGTTTAATACCTGCATCGTACTGTTTACAACCTGTATCTCCCAGTTGATCGCATCCACGATTCCCTTCAGGAACTGATCCGTATCATCCAGGCGCTCTCCCGATAATTCTTTCACAATGATCTCCATGTTCTTTACCAGTCGACCATTAAACTCCTCCAGCACCTGTAATGCTTCTATCTGCTCTGCTCTATTATCTTCCATGATCTCATCCGACACCGCTTCCCCGGTGCAGCCATCCCGGCTTCCTTTCTAAAATTATGCTAATATATATATCGACTGATTTTCTGTATTACATTAGCACTATTTCTATTTTTCATCTTCCTGCTACATACTACGAAAGAAATCATTTATCTGTTCTGTAACCTTTTTTGCCCCACATGCATTCAAGTGCGACCAGTCATAAAAATCCTCATCCGTAAACAGTTCCGGTTTTGCTCCAAGATCCAATAGTGTCAGATCATATTCCCTGCAAAATTGCTGCATAACGGCTTTCGTCAGCTGTTTCATTTCCTTATTAACATTTTCTCTAAAAACAGACGGAAACGGCATCTGCAAAAGCACTGTTTTTATCCGATTCTGCTGTAAAAATTTAAACCATCGATTCAGAATCCCCATATTTTCCTCATAAGTCGCTGGATACGGCTTATTAAAAGTATGGTTTATTTCCTCTTTATCCTTTATTTTCTGCTCCTCTGTGGGGCAGTAACAACGCGTGTCCTTTTTCTCACAAATCTCATAAATATGCGGATAGCGCATCAGAAAATCCTTTTCCAAAAAATCTGTTTGGAAAAAAGTACGGCACAGTTGTATCTCTTCTTCCATCCGCATTACATCTTTATGGCGATCCAAATGATGTATTTTTTTATCTGAGGATAAAATCCCAACATTCTCAGGCTTTGTGTTCCAAGTGACAAGTCCCACCAAAGCCTGTAATCATTCATGCCGATCACGCAATACTCTATTTTTCTGTTTTGAATATTCACAATTTCGTTATAAGCCCACATAAAACGATAATAATCCGTATAAATGTCCTGAGACGGTCCTGCCAGGCACATCAACCTATGTTCCAGACTTTCATATTCAATTCCTTTCTGCTCATAACTCATCCCACACACTACGCCAATTGCACTTTTTACTTCCACCCGTGTTTTTCTGCAGAGCGTAGCCGTCTCCGGACTGATTTCATTTAAAAGACGCATAAAATCAAACCGAATCAATCTGGCTTTTCCAAAGCACTCCTGCTCGGTAAAGTTTTTATATGCGGAGCAGACAATCACAAAATCACTATTCCCGCATTCTTCCTTTAATGCTTCTAGCCTTCCAAGAACCTGCACCTTTTCATAGTTCAGAAGTTGTTCTACCGTACTGCAATCCCTCTCCGATCCCAGCAGCCAAATTTGGAATTTCGATATTATATTTTCATTTGATGCATATTTGTTCTCACACCTGTATTCCTGTACAAATTTTTCCCTCTGATGCCAGTAGTTGCGCAGATTGGTATTTCCGCAATCATGAAGGCACCACGGACGCTCCATCGCAGGAACCACCACCTGGTATCCATGCCTTATAAATTCCTGGCTTTGTGACGCATCATAAAAATCCCAGCCATCGAACAGATCCTCCCGCCAGGGCAGATCATACTGCGTTGCCATAAGCATTCCGTCGATCATCTCAACCGGACACCACTCCCCCCGTACTTCTTCCAATGTATTGTGCCATGTGGTTCTTACATCTGTCATATATACTTTCCCTACGCAGGGAGCATACCACATCACACCGTTCTCAGGAAGTTTTCTCGAACCGACCATCCCAAACATCCCGATCGAGGGATCCTGGAAAATATGCAGCATCCTTTCTATAAAATCCGGTTCCAGAATCATCACATCCTGATGTAAATAGACCTTATACCGGGCATCCGACTTTTTCATCGCCCTGTTATATCCGGATACCATGCTCAAAGCACCCTTTACGCACTGCCATTCAACACAATATCCGTCAGGTATTCTCAAACGCCTGATATACCAGAGCGCCTCTGTTGCATATGTGTCATCATTGACACACATAATAAAACATATCTTATGCTCGTCCATACTTCCTCTATAAATATCTTTCCAATTCCGTTATCAGTTCCCTTATGTCCGCCACGTCCGGCATTTGTTTCTGCAATTCTTTTAAAAGCTCATACGCATATGCCAGCATCTGATGGTCAAGGAAAAGATCCGCCAGCGGCGCTAAAATATCACTGGTTTCCTCAAATGCGGAACGAATCACAAAAAGCAGCGCAACCGATGATAGATTCTCTTCCTGAATCCTGCGGCAAAGTTCTTCCCCCATTTCCGGAATACCTGCCGCCTTTACCCGCCAGAGCGAAAAACGCAGATTCCGGATGGGCTCCCACAATTCTTCTATATTCTGTGCCTCTGTGTCCAATACGGTATGCCGGACACCTGCCTGTACTTCCGCCTCATAAATCTCCAAAAGGAACTTCATCTCCAAAAAGGAGTCATTTTTCTCAAATGTCTGTATAAATGCCGCATCAGAGAACATGCTTTTTAATTCTTCCCAGCCTTCTCCTGTATGCAGACAAATCTTTCTGTTCATCAGCTGCAGATACTTTTCTTCTAACACCCCATAGCACTTCTGCCACTCCTCTTCAAGTGCTTCCCGCTTCTGTGCATATGTTTCACTTCCGATATTTTCCGCTTCCCTTGTCAATCCTTCTGTCGTTTCCACATTTCCTCCTGAATCCGGTCCCATACCGCCTGTGGCTTCTCTGTGTATGCACACAATACCGTCTTAACAGCGGGTATACTGTACGTTTCCAGTTCCCTGTAAATATTCATATCGAATACATCCTTATGGTATTCGATCCTCTTTAATATCCGATGAAGCTTCAGCAGTTTTTCATGAAGTTCCACTCCTGGCTCTCCCGGCATCCAGAAACACTCCTGCCCCGCGTCCCGCTCTGCCGCCGCAATATCCGCCAGCACCTCCAGATCTTTCAGATGAAGCCAGCCCCGGTTCTCCTGCTCCTGAAACAATTCCAGAAACTGCGCCTTTTCTCCTTTGTCCACAAGCTCGTACAGTTCCTTTCTGGCAACCTCCTTGATCTGCTCCAGTTCTTTTCTGCTCTCGGAGTAATCCATCGCCTGGAAGGGCTGAATGTCCTGGTATTCCGTGATCATTTTGTTACAATATTTCTGATAGTTTAACATTCTGCTGTAAAAATTATCATGGTAACACCAGGGCGTCTCTTGGCAAGGCACTACAACCCGCCAGCCCATCCGCCTCATCTCCAGACACTGCGACACATCATAGAAATCCCAACCATCAAACAGATCTTCCCTCCAACGAACATCCCTGGATGTCGCAAGCAGCAATCCATCCAACGCTTCCACTTCCACTGGCTGCTCTTTATCCTGCTCCAGTGTGAGCGTTCCCGGAATACAGTTGTGGTACACCATACCTACATCCCAATGTCCTACCGCCTGACCATTTTCCGGCAGCTCTCTACACCCCACACAGCCAAGCATGCCAATCGCCGCATCTTCCTCAAACACCTTTATCATATCTGTGATACAGGTCTGTGAAATGATCCGTGTATCCTGATGCAGATATACTTTATATCTGGCCTCTGAACTTTGCATCGCCGCATTATATCCCGCCGCCATGCTCACCGCTTCCCGCACCCGGATCACATCTACCTCGTAATGCTCCGGAACATCCAGACAACGTATATAAAACTCGGATTCATCCGCCTGCCTGTCATCATTTACACACATAATAAACGCAATCTGCCTGTCGTTCATTCTACCTGCCCCTGTATTCCTTCTGAAACTTTTTCCGTTCCTCAAAATAATTCTGAAAATCAGATGCTCCACAATCATGGATACACCATGGCTTTTTCATTGCCGGCACCACAATCTGGTAGCCTCTCTTCCGGAACTCAAATGCCTGCGATATATCATAAAAATCCCACTTCCGAAACAGATCTTCCCTCCATGGAACATCATATTGTGTTGCTATTAAAAGCCCATCTACCGCTTCCACCTGCTGGTACGGTTCCATTACCTCACCTGCCGTATACAGTTCCATGTGATACGCACTGCTGCTGTAAATGCAGCCAATCCGCTCCCCATACCACATAATGCTGTTCTCCGGCATTTCAGGCGAACCGATCATGCCGATCATTCCGACTTCCTTATCTGCAAAAATATCTAACAGATGCTGGAGAAAATTTTCTTCAATAATCATGACATCCTGATGCAGATATATTTTATACTTTGCCTGGGACGACATCATTGCCCGCTGGTATCCCTCTGTCATGCATGCTGCATCCTCGATCACGCACATTTCCACGATATATCCATCCGGTACCGTCAATTTTTCTATATAGTGCAGTGCCTCCCGACAATACTGCTTATTGTTTGTACACATGATAAATGCAAATTTTTTTTCGTCCACCTTCACCTTCACCCCGTCACATATGCTTTCAGTCCCTCTATCATCTGCCTGATACTTTCCTCCCCCGGCGCCAGCCTCTGCATCTTCAGAAGCAGCCAGTAGGTGTGTCGAAACATCTTCGCATCCAATGTTAATTCCATAATCTCACATAGCATCGAGAATTCATCAGATGCCATTGTGTTTACCGCTTTACAGAGGAACACCGGCGACACCTGATTCTCTTTCAGAAACTGAATCAGCTTCTCCCCTGCATCTGCCTCTTTGGTAAATTCCAGTCTCCACATCAGGAACCGGAATGCCCGCATATATGCGGTCAGCTCTGTTTCTCCCATCCGTCTGCCTTCTATCTTCCTGTCAAAGATGGTATGGGCTTCCCCCATTTCCACTTCCGCCTTATAAATGTCCATAATAACGATCATCTCGATCATGGCATTGCTTCTGTTCCCGTATGGCGCAATCTCTTTCTCATCTGCAAAAAAAGCAAGCAGCTTCTCATGTGCCTCGTCTGTTCCCTCCATCAGCATCTGATCGATCCATTTCAGGCGTGTCTTAAGCGCAGCGCCATAGCATGTTTCCCAGCCTTTATTGGCGTTTTCCTGTTCCCTTGCAAATTCCTCGTTTGTTTCTCTGCTCTGCATATTGTCCTCTGTAAAATTTATTGAAAAATAACCGTTCTTATCTTATAATCTCTTTAATCTATTATACTGTATGCTCTGTCTGCAGGCAACCTAAGTCAGCTTTCATCATACATTTTCCGAAAGGCTTCCATTATCTATGAATATACTTTATTTAAGCTGGACAGAAAACTCTGCCTCAGACATGATTGAAACACTTCAACAACTCGGACACAATGTCTGTGCCCAGCTGCATGAATTATCCTTCTACTTTTCAGATGCACTGATTCCCAGTCTGCAGCAGGTGTTTGCCAGCCAATCCTTTGACTGTATTTTTACCTTTAATTTTATACCGCCGGTTTCCAATGTTGCAGAGGCAATACAGATTCCTTATCTCTGCTGGGTATATGACTGCCCGCATGTGACGCTGTATTCCAACAATCTGCGCAACCGTTGCAACTACATTTTTCTGTTTGACCGGAAGATGCAGCAGGATGCAGTCATGCACGGTGCGCTTCACGCTTATCACCTGCCACTCGCCATAAACGCAGACCGTCTGGCAAGCCATCTTTCCCTATCAGGTTCCCGCGATGCGTTCTTTCCGACAACTTATCGCCATGAGGTCTCCTTTGTTGGTTCGCTGTATGAGAAAACGGCTTTTGAGCACCTGAAGAATGTTCCGCCACACCTGAAAGGATATCTTGACGGCATCATTGCCGCTCAGAAACAGATCTGGGGGGCAGATGTGATCTCGGCAGCACTTTCACCCGACCACGTAAACGAAATTTATCAAGCACTTCCCTTTACCCGCTCTGCTGGGGAATTTATCACTCCCAAAGATGTGTATACCGGCGTTATCCAGAATCAGGTTACCTCGGAAGAGCGGATCTCTCTGCTCAACGCCATCACCAATGTCGCTCCGGTAGCACTGTACTCGGCTTCAGATACATCGTTATGCCCCAAGGCAGCGCCCATGGGAATTGTATCTTACACAGCAGAAATGCCGGATATCTTTCATACCACCAAGATCAATCTCAATATTACCCTCCGGTCGATCACGTCCGGTATTCCGCTTCGCGCCATCGATATTCTCGGCTGTGGCGGCTTTCTGTTAAGCAACTATCAACCGGAGCTCTGTGAATATTTTACACCCGATGTGGACTTCGTATATTTTGAGGATCCGGATGATCTGGCAGAAAAAGTCACCTACTATCTCTCACACGAAAAAGAACGTGAAGATATCGCTTACCATGGCTACCAGACGGTCACACAGAATTTTTCCTATCCGGTTCAGGTATCCCGCATGTTTGAACTTTTTACTTCCGCTCTCTGAGAATCTGCAAAAACTGCGTAGCACGCTTATCCCAGGTATGTTCTTTTGCCGTCTTTGCTCTTCCGCGTTCCGCCATCTGCAGACGCTGCTCCTCATCCTGGAGCAGTGTCTTTATCTGTCCCGGCAGTTGCTCCAATCTGTCCAGCTGATAAATCAGCATATCACTGTTATCATAACGTCCGCGCAGATATGTGGTATCATCTGTGACAAGCACCGCTCCTGCCAGCATGATATCCGCCATCCTCTCTGTAAATCCGCCCTTATGCCAGGACATCACATTCAAAGACATCCGCGACTGCTTATAGATAACCAGGCTCTCTTCCACCGTCACATCCGGATGGCAGACCAGATTCGGATATCTGCGAAGTGGCGACAGCTGCCAGCTATTTCCAAATACATCCAGCCGGATTCCGCTCTTTAAGATCGTCTGCACAACTCTGGCACGATAATAATGCATCACACAATATCCCGTGACACAAAGTTCTCTAAGATGGTTCAAAAATTCCTGATCGGTCAACTTCAGTCCCTGATGTTCCACTGCCCTGGCAAATGCCTGCTCTAACGTCAGATCCGGCTGCTGCCTCATAATCAGAAGGAAACGGTTTGCCAGAAAACGCTTCGGACGCTCCAGTCCATGAATCCACAGCACCTGTGAAAAATAATCTCCCATTGTTCCCACGAACGTAAGCCCATATTGGCGTTCCGGCACCTCAGCAGTTTCTGCTTCCATTCCTGCGGGCGGAAACAGAAGCGCTTCTTTTCCGAAATATCTTCTCGCAAAATCAGCATAATTCTGATCCAGTGTAAGAATATAAAAATCCGGATAATGGTGCTGTAAATGCTTTTGCAGCCATACCGGATGGTCAAATATAAAATTATACTTTGGACCATAAATATATTCATGTACATAATGCACTTCATCTGCCATTTTCACAGAAAACAGGTAAGACTGCACGCCGATAACCGCCTTAAAATGCCTTCCAGTGAACTTCAGAATCCCCTCGACATCCTCATCATTTAAATCATAATAAATGACATGTTCTCCTGCACGTTCCAGTGCTGCACCAAACTGCTCCGCAAACACGGTCAGCACATTATGGCACACCGCATCTCCTTTATAAATCAATAGTGGCTCTGTTTCCTCATCCAGCGCATAATATTCCTCTCCGTGTGCTACCATATGTTCCAGATAAGGTACCATCCGCTCTTCGCACCCCAGCTTTTGCGCCTGTTCCAGTACACCCATAATTGCCATATCAAAGCAGCCCGCCGCCTTGAGTTCGCCGCTGTATTTTCCGATTACATAGCAGTCTGTCACGCAGCCCTGCTCTGGAGAGCAATCCGCTTCATCCGCACCGAGTGTTACATATCCATCCGAAGACGTCCCAGCAGGAATCTCCTCCAGAATAATTGGCGATTGCTGTGCAATTCTAAGAAGCAGTTCATATTTTTGCTTCGCCCGCAGTCTCTCATTGATTCCCCCCACCGCGCAAACCAGTTCTTCCGGTGCCAGAATTTCCCCCTCACAGATCGTTTCATCCAGCAAAATATCCAGAAAGGGAATCCCCTCCTGTGCACTTTTTAATCTCCGCACCATTCCGTTTCTCCCATGTCCATTCTTCCGTCTAATAATGAATATATCGGCATTTCAGATTGTAATATTAACTTTCCTCCATGCATTCCCGATATATTATAATATAGACTTCCAACAGAAAGGATCTCCTCATGCATTCCGAACCGATTCATCTTGTCATAGCTATCAATCAGAAATATATTCGATATGCTTACGTTATGCTGACCTCACTGCTGCTTCATACCTCCTGTGACGTTCACGTATATGTGCTGCACCGTGAACTTAGCGCCGCAGATCAGCAGACGTTTGATACGCTTACACATTCTTATCCTGTGACGTTTCACTTTATCCATGTGCCGGATACACTGCTTCCTCCCCAAAAGGTTCTCGCAACAAGTGCCTGGGGCGCAGAGGCTTATTTCCGGCTCGCAATCACAGATCTCATGCCTCCCTCTGTTGACCGCGCTCTATATCTGGATACCGATATGATCGTCAATCAGTCCATCGATGATTTTTATTTCTGCGACCTTAAAGGGAAAAAGATTGCTGCATGCGCGGAAATCATTCACGAACCTCCCTTCGGAAATTACCGGGACGAACTATTTGCACCGCTCTTTTCGGCCGGATTTTCCTACTTCAATTCCGGAACCATCCTTTATGACCTGCGCGCGCTCCGCACTGACTGTTCTTTTCAGACTTATATGGAGCTAGCAGAAAAGCTTGACTACCGGATACAATTTCCGGATCAGGATTTGTTAAATTACCGGCACAGCACCGAAACCCTGTTTGTCGATCCGCTGCGCTACAATTTAAATGCCCGCTATGCCTACGATATATATTCCATGCGTTATAATGACATGAAACAGAACGCATGCATTATTCACTATGCAACCTCTAAACCATGGCGCGGTAATTTTGTTCATTACAATGTGGAACAGATCTGGTGGGATTACGCAAAACAGACGCCGTTTTATACGGAGCTGCTTCAGGAAGCCCTGGAGGAAACGCTCACAAACACAGCTGTCAATTCTTACATTACGAATCTTTTAGAACAAAACGAAGCCCTCTACGCGTGCATCGAAAAATATGATCAGCTTTTAAGCGATGCCGGTATTACATTATAATCTTTTGTCAGAATGGAGATACCTATGAACACTTTTTCCATGAATATTGCCATCACCATCAGTCACGCCTATGTTCCCTATGCATATACCCTTCTGCTGTCTCTTCCGGCACATGATTCCGCAAAGTTCCAGGTATATGTCCTTCACCGAGATTTGACAGATGAGGATTGCAATGTTCTCTCGTCTCTTTCAAAGCTTTATGATATTCATGTTCACTTTATCTGCGTTCCGGTCTCCTTTTCCGAAGCATTTACAGATACTTCCGCTCCGGCGGAAACCTGTTTCCGTCTGTGTCTGCCGGCACTTCTGCCGGATACGCTTGACCGCATCCTCTATCTGGAAGCCGACATGATCGCAACTGCCTCTCTGATGCCTTTGTATACGCTGGATTTTGCCGGCAAAAAAGCGGCATGCACCACAGATGCGTCCGGAAATATTTCCGCCAGTGTTCTGCTCTTAAATCTCCCTCTTCTGCATGACACCCCGGACTGCCCTTCCGCTTTCCGGCATGCTTTGGCAGACGGCTTTGATGTCCACACCATCTTCCGTACATCCTTTTGCCGGGAAGATCTTTTGCTACTGGATTCGCTGGAGTATAATCTGTCTGCGACTGCTGCCTTTTCCCAATACGGTCTGCATGCCGCCACTCTGCCGGACAGTGTCCGGCTTCTCCACTATACGGGTGAAAAACCCTGGCACGGTGATCATCTGCACAATGACCTGGAATCTCTCTGGTGGAACTATGCAAAAAAATCCCCGTATTATCCGGTTCTTCTGAAACAGACAATACAGGGGATGATTCTGGGTACCAATGTTATCACCTACATCTCCAATATTCAAAAAGAGCATCGGCAGCTGACCGCTATCGTCGATCAGTACCAGACGCTCCTCGAAAAACTATCTTGATGCCATCAGCTGATATTTTAATTCCGCAATCTTCCAGTCATCTTCGTTATCAATATCCTGTACCTCCAGTTCAGAGACAATGATCGGCATTACACCTTCCGTTACCTGACCATGAAGTGCAAGATATTTTTCTGCATTATACACATAAAACTGTCCGGCATCATGATACTGTTTTTCCAGATCCTGCGACCGGGTTCTGCTATACTGCGGATATTTATAGCCCATAAACCCATCATCATTCATGACATAACATCTCTGTGGCGGATAGGAAAACGCCGTCATCGGCATTACCATTACAGGATGTTTTTCTTCCATAATCGTCTGTGCCGCAATGAGCTTTTGTGCCGTCACAAAGGGCGCAGTCGGATAAATACAGCAGATATATTCAAACGTTCTCCCCAGTTTTTTATAATTGTCCATAACTTCCATAATGACATCCGATGTTGTTGCGTAGTCATCCGATGTCTTTGCGCTGCGCATAAACGGTACACTTGCCCCATACTCCTGCGCAATCTGTGCAATTTTCTGACTATCCGTGGACACCATAACCTCCGAAAAAAGACCGCTCTTTAACGCCGCCTCTATCGAGTATGCGATAATCGGTTTACTGCAGAAATTCTTGATGTTTTTTCCCGGAATTCTTTTGCTGCCTCCTCTGGCAGTTATAATTGCAATTGCCTTTTCCATATTTCTTCCCTCCTGGTCAAACTATGATTCCAGCTGTTGTTCTATCTCTATGAGTGCCTGTCCGAATCCGGCTTTGCTGTCCAGCAGCAGTTCTGCCCGCGCTCTGGCTTTCTGTGTCATCTCCACATACAACCTGTGGTCTGCGGCATAGCGCAGAATCTGTCTCTGCATGGCAGGATAATCTTCCACCTCGAATGTCTCTCCCGCCGCGACCGCCACATCCCCTACAGGAAGTGTCACCACCGGCAAGCCCTTTGAGAGTGCTTCTGCCGCCGAACTTCCACCACCTGATCTGGCTGGGTTTACATACAGATCCATACATTCCAGTACCGCAAGCACATCCTGCTGTTCTCCAAGATTCGTCGCATGTGCCTGTAGAACAGGATATCCGGCAAGTGCCTCCCCAAAACGGTGAAACCTGCCTACGAACACTACGTGTATCGCCGGTTCTTCTCCGACTGCCTCCTCCAGCATTTTCAGATACGCCCCAGTAATTTCATCGTCCAGTCGCCATCCCACAGTCGCAACAAGAAATTTTTCTTCCGGCAAGGTAAGATCTGCTCTGGTGTAATGATCCTGCTGCGGCTTAAACGAAAAAGTAAACGGAACACATTTGACGCATTCCTTTTGAACCCCTAATTCCTGCAGCCGCATCTCATCCGTCCCGGAAAGCGTCCTCTTGCCTACCATCTGCCACTCACCGCATGAAGTCGCTATTCCCGAAAACACGGTGCTGACTGTAATTTGTGGTACAATTCTTCCGCAAATATCTGCACAGATATCATTCCCGCCGATTCCAATGATGTAATTCGGACGTCTGTCACGAATCAGCTGCACAAGTGACGCTATCACCTGCAGATCCGGCATATCCTCTGGACACTGCATATAGGAAAATGTTTCTCCCCTAAATTCCAGCGACGAAAGTTCTAACAATTCCGCTGCGTATTCTGCCTCCTGCATATGATAAAATGGTGCGCGTCCTTTTTTTGTCATATACATTGCCGTATTTACAATCATTACTTCTTTATGAAGAAATGTTTTCAGCACGTAGCTTCGATCCAGCAGCGTTTTCGTGGGCGCATGTCCAAGTCCCAGTACCTGCGGTGAAAACACTATTACCAGATTCTGATTTCGCTCTTTCCTCGGAATATAGCACCGCTCTGTCACTCCCACCGCGGTCGAAAATGCCTCAAACAGTGTATGGTATAATCCGGTAAGCTTTCTTTCCACCTCAGAACTTTTTAAGGTTCCGTCTGTAAATACTGCTCTTGTGATCTGCCAGTAATGACTGAGTTTATTGTACTCCCCGACTTCACTGTAATCTGCCGTAAGCACCGTATCCAACAATTTTTCCGTGATATATGGATCCCGCTTTTGCGCCATACAAAAAGAGAGAAAATGAATCTTCATCCAATCCGGTACATTTTCAACCGCTGCTTCCAGAGAATCCAGCATATGCGCCCGCACTGCCGGCTCCACCTGGTCGAATTGCCGTCCCAGATGTTCAAGGGTTGTATCAATCTCTGGATACTTTTCAAAATATGTAGCGCAATCATATGCAGCAATCTGTGTCCTATATTCTTCAAATGTCATCCGTCAGTTCCTCTCCGCCCACACCAGCGCATGCCGCAGCTCGTTCTCCCATACCGGTTTTTCGTAATCCATATGTAGAAAATACCCGTCTGCCCTGTCCGTTTGAAAGCCGTTCTCTCTAAAAATATCCGCAATCTGTGCTTCACTCTCGTGTGTATGATAGGCAGCAACCACACACCGCATCGCCGCGGCATTCCCCAGAACCTTCTGTGCTCCCAGCAGAACTTCCTGCTCCGCACCTCCGACATCCACCTTCAAAAAATCCAGTCTGCCGGTTCCGATGATATCATCAATCGTCATGACATCACATCCGGCTTCTAATCCGCCAAGCACACTGTGTAAAAACACCACCTTATCCCGGTATGGTGCAAATGTCTTTTGCCATGCAGCATTCCAACGTTCATCCCGGTCTGCCAAATATACCCTGCCTGCATGTTCTATCACGGTAAGCGCAAAATATCCCTCAGCTGCTCCGGCATCCATAATTACCGCTCCGTCCGGAATTTGCAGATTCCCGTTCCTGTAGCAGTGCGCCGACTCTCTGTCCTGTTCCTCGCAAAGCTTCCGATATCTCTCCAGAACCTGCTCGTCGGAAAATTCCTGCGGATAGTATAACGGCTTTCCATCAATCATCACATAAAACATATCGCAGGAAGCATCATACAGCAGCCCGGAGACCGCCTGCTCATATCTGGCGCAGACCACTCCCGGACAAGACTGCAGAATTGTCCCCGCTTCCAGATCTTGTTTCCACAGTTTTATCCACGGGTCTTCCTTCTCCTTGTATCTCTCCTTAAAAAGCCGGGTCACCGCCTTTTGATATAACAGTCGGTTCTCACCTGCACCAAGCCCGGATGCAAACTCCTCCAGCGCAGCCGCGTCATATTTTTCCCGGATACCGCACAACATACCATCTGCCATTAACAGGAGCTGCCGCACCGAGCCACAGTCCGCCAGAAATACTTCCAGATTATTTCCTGAAAAAAAGCGGTACCCGCACTGTTCTCTCAGCTGTTTCTCCCACTCCCGCAGATATCCTGTCAGTCTGTCAACATCCTCCTGCACCGCACAGCCGCAATGTTCCAAATCGTTGAGCCGGCTTATCTCTTCGCTCAGTCGTACACCGATCTCCTCCACCATGTAAGACTCACGTAGCTCACACAGCGGAACCGTCAGTTCGCCTCCTGCATTTGCTTCAAAGTCCGCTGTTTTTCCGTGATATGCCTCGATCTGTTCTGCCATCTGTATCACACGCTGCATCCAGGTATGCTGTTTCTGTGCCACGCGCTTTCCGTTCTCCGCAATCCTTTCGCACCGCGCCGTATCTTCCTGCAGACTCTGTATTATACCAGGAAGTTCTTCCAGCCGATCCAGCTGATAAAACACCATCTCTCTGCCATCCGAAAAATTCTCTTTCAGATAATCACTTACATCCGTCACGACGACCGCTCCGCTTAACATTGCCGCCGCAATGCGTTCCTGGAATCCAGCCTTAAATCCGGGCATAATATTTAAGACGATCTTTGCCTCTCCGAGCGCTCTGCGCGCCACCTCAGCACCGCCTTCCATCACATGCAGATGCTCTCTGCCCGAACACGAAAGCTTCTCCCATCCGGTGCCATAGACCCAGACATCAATACCGGCATTCAGCAGCGTGCGCATCATTTTGTCCCGGTAATACGCTCTTGCATAAAATTCCACATCGGAAATTTCGCTCAGGATTGCTGTAAAATCTTCCCTGCCAACCGTTACCTGAAAGCTTTCCAGTACCTTCTCCAAAGCCTCCTCTGCGGATAAATACGGATTGTCAATCATTAGTGTCTGTACAGACCATTTTACAGAATCTGCAAACCCCATCCCTGCCTTTTTTTGCACAGGCATCTGCGGTATCCAGTAAGACCCCGTAAAAAGCACTTCCATGCTCCGGTTCTGGTATGGTTTTAACACATCCGCACCGGTTCCGCTCAGCGGTACATAAGTAACATACCGGAAATGTGAATCATACTTTCTCAAAAAAGCGGTATGCTTTGCGTCCACATTCAGGATTATATCATTTTCGTTCAAATGCTTAAGACGTTCCTGCAGGTACAACGGATGATCGCACAGATAGTGCACTCTGGGGAAAGAATCATCCTCCAGACAGTCCGGTAATATATCTGCAACCATCGCCTGACAGTCTACCAGCGCGTAGATTGAAATGTGTTCTTTCAGATACCGGTATTTGTCACGAAATGATTTGAGATTTCCATCCAGAATAACGGTATGATACCCAAGCTTACGGAATGCCGCTGCAAACTCCGTAATATATTTGCTGACTGCTCCGTACACACCGCTTCCACTGATCAGTACAATATTTTTCTGCTCCATCCCTGTCTCCATTCCGGAATGTCCCTACACACTAATGTTCTTCGACTGTTTTTAACCGCTCCTGAATCTGCTCTACACTCAGCCACTCCGTATTGGTACCCGAGCTGTACTCAAATCCCGGCTCTACAAGTTTGCCGCCTGCCTGAATTTTGGCATTGCTCCACCAGTCAAAATGCGGATACACAATAAAATGCTTCTCATATTCATATGTCATCATGGAATCTTCGCGTGTTACCATGATTTCATGCAGCTTTTCTCCCTCGCGAATTCCCACCTCCGGCATCTCGCATCCTGGGAGAATCGCCTGTGCCAGATCGGTAATCTTAAAGGATGGAATCTTGGAGATAAAGGTTTCTCCTCCTTTTGCCTCGGACAATGCCTTAATTACCAACTGTACACCCTCGTCCAGACTGATCCAGAACCGCGTCATGCGATAGTCGGTAATCGGCAGAGAAGTGCCACCCTCTTTCACAATATTGCGGAAAAACGGAATCACAGATCCCCTGCTTCCGGCAACATTTCCATATCTTACAATAGAGAAGCAGACATCCTTTGCTCCCGCATATGCATTTGCGGCAATAAACAGCTTATCCGACACAAGCTTTGTACCTCCGTACAGGTTGATCGGATTGACCGCCTTGTCTGTCGAGAGTGCAACCACGCGCTTTACACCACAGTCGAGCGCTGCATCCACAATGTTCATGGCACCGTCGATATTCGTTTTCACAGCCTCCATCGGATTATATTCACACGCCGGAACCTGCTTTAATGCTGCTGCGTGTACCACATAATCCACTCCATCAAACGCCCGGTATAATCTCTCCTTATCACGGACATCTCCGATAAAAAACCGCAGTGTGTCTTTATATTTTCTGAATTTGTTCGCCATAATGAACTGCTTATACTCATCGCGGGAATAAATGATAATCTTCTTCGGTGTATAGTGATCCAGCACATACTGTGTAAATGCATTGCCAAAAGATCCCGTACCACCTGTCACTAATATTGTCTTACCGTTTAACATTTCTGCAACCTCCTGTTTCTCCTGCAGCCTCCTGCTGCCTTATAATATATATCGAACCATTCAGCTTCTGCATAACCTTCGCTGTCTAAAATTGTCCCATATACTTGTCACCCTTCCGTTTTTTAGTATATAATAAATGTCATAAAACCGCAATTATGAAAAGATTTTGCGCTTTGTCCGAAAGGAAATATTCATGAACATATTATTCTGTAAACACAACAGCATCTGTGAACCCGGCATTATCCGTGCGCTGGAACTTCTCGGGCACAAGCTTATCCTCCCGTCCTGTTCCTTTTCCCATCCGGATACAGACGCCGCTTACGATGCCGTGCTGTCTGACGAAATTCGCAAAAATTCTTTTGATCTTGTGTTTTCCGTTAATTTTATTCCTGTGATTGCAACTGTCTGCCATCGTCTGCAGGTTCCTTATTTCTGCTGGATCGTGGACAGTCCGGTCATTCAGCTTTATTCACATACGTTACAATACGACAGCAATTATGTCTTTCTTTTTGACTATACACTCTATACAGAGTTTTGCGAAAAAAATCCGGGACATATTTTTTATCTGCCACTCGGCTGTGACCTTCCGCTATACGATTCCATTATACCGACCCCGCAGGATCACACAAGTTATGACTGTGATGTCTCCTTTGTCGGTTCTCTTTATACAGAAAAGTCGCCGTATCACGCTATCCGCACGCAGCTTCCTTCTTACATACAAGGATACTTTGACGGCATCCTGCATGCACAGCAGCTTGTCTACGGATACAACTTTCTCTGTGATATCATTCCACCGGATCTTATGGAAATGCTGGATCAGCTGATTGATGTGTCACCTTCTCCAGGCTATGATCTGGAGAAACGCACGCTGCTTGGAAATCTGCTTTTAAATCCCATGTGCACGGAGATGGAGCGTATTCATCTGCTGAATTCCATCGGGGAGCATTTTTCTCTGGATCTCTATACGCAGAGCGATACCTCTCCGCTCAAAAACATCCGTCTGCGCGGAATCGCTTCCTCTCTCGACGGTATGCCAAAGGTTTTTAAGTGCAGCAAAATCAACCTGAATCTCACTGCAAAAGGAATCCAGTCCGGTGCTTCCCTGCGCGTTTTTGATGTCCTCGGCTGCGGTGGTTTTCTGCTCAGCAACTATCAGTCAGAATTACCGCAACTATTTGAGGTCGGCAGAGAGCTTGTCCTGTTCGACAGTGAAGCCGATCTTCTTGATAAGATTTCCTATTATCTGCATCATGAGGATGAACGCAGAGAGATTGCCGCAAACGGTTATCAGCGAATCCGACAGGAATACAGTTATCAGGCACGTCTTGCGCTGATGCTGGATGTACGTCATTCCTTTTAATATACGCGAGGTATCTATGAATCTATTATTTTACCGCTATGGAAGCATCTGTGAACCCGATATTATCGAGGGGTTTCGGGAACTCGGGAATCAGGTGACAGAAATCACATTGGAAATTTACAATAAGAATCTCGGTCCCCTGGAAGGTCTCACCGCACTGAAAAATGAATTATTTGCACACAGCTATGATTTTGTGTTCAGTATCAATTATTATCCTTTTATCTCGGAGATCTGCAATATCTTCCAGATCCGCTATCTCTGCTGGACAGTCGACTGCCCGGTCATGGAGCTGTATTCTGATACTGTAAGCAACCCATGGAACCGTATTTTTCTGTTTGACCGTGCCCAGTACGAGGAGATTTCTCCACGGAATCCTGACTGCATTTTTCATCTGCCTCTTGCCAGCAATCCATCCCGCTGGCAACGCGTTCTTGAAAGTGCCTCTCCCGCAGAACACGCAAAATACACAGGTGATGTCAGCTTTGTCGGCTCTTTGTACACAGAAAAGTGTCCTTATGACCGTCTGCAGACCAATTCCGCCTATCTGCGCGGCTATCTTGAAGGCATTATGAATGCACAGCGCAGTATCTATGGATGCTATTTTCTGGAGGATCTTCTGCCGGATTCTATCATTGCCGAATTCCGTGAAGCGTTACCCGGATTCTACATTCCGCCGGAAAAATCCATTCGCGATGACCGTGTTGCAATGGCGCAGATTTATCTGTGTGCCAAAATTTCTGCACAGGAACGTGTCCGCACCATGCAGCTTCTCGGCAGCCATTATCCGGTCACACTGTATACCGGAAGTGATTCTACCGGTATACCCGTACAGAATCGGGGACTTGTAAAAACGCTGACAGAGATGCCACTGGTCTTTTTCAACAGTAAAATCAATCTGAACATTACCGCAAAGTCCATCCGCTCCGCACTGCCGCTCCGCATTTTTGATATTCTTGGCTGCGGCGGTTTCTGTCTTACCAATTACCAGCCGGAACTCGAGGATCTCTTTACGATCGGGGAGGATCTGGACTGCTATGTCAGTGAAGAAGATCTGCTTAACAAAACGGAATATTATCTGTCACACGAAAAAGAACGTGCAGAGATTGCACAGAACGGTCTTCTCACCGTGCAGAAGAAGCACAACTATCCGGAGCGTTTGTTAACAATGATTTCTCTCGCCTATGGACTATCCTAATGAGGTATATAATGAAAATACTTTTTTTTGACTCGCCTGCATTTGCCAAGCAGGATATGATAGATGCATTTGAAGATATGAATATTTCATGCGACCTCTTTTTTCACGAGGCGTATAATGACAGACAGAGCACTGCTTTTTCTGCCGCATTTGATGTTGCGCTCCAGGAGGCATCGTATGACTTTGTCTTTTCCTTTAATTATTACCCTATCCTCTCCTCCTGCTGTCAGCGTCATGGAATCCGTTATGTTTCCTACGTCTATGACAGCCCACTGGTAGCTTTATATTCCTGCACGCTGATCAATCCCTGCAACTATGTCTTTCTTTTCGACAAGGCAACCTATCTGACCTTTAAGAACGCCGGCATTCCTACGGTCTACTATCTCCCTCTGGCCGCAAATGTATCACGACTGTCAAACATGACCTGCCCGGCATCTGCGCGTTCTGCAGTATCGGCAGAAGTATCATTTGTCGGCTCCCTTTACAACGAAGATCACAATCTGTTCGATCGTTTAAACGGAATCTCCGATTATACGCGCGGTTATCTGGAATCTATCATGAATGCGCAGCGTCAGGTATATGGCGACTTCTTTCTGGAAGACCTGTTGACACAGGATATAGTGGAAGAACTTTCACATGTGTGTCCTTACCAGCCCATGTCTGACGGCACAGAAACCCTTTCTTATGTATACGCCAACTATTTTCTTTGCCGTAAGATTACTTCCACAGAGCGGCTCACATTACTAAAAAAAGCTTCCGAGCAATTTGCCCTGAAGCTTTATACACACCAGCCGTCACCCCTGCTTCCCAAAGCAGAATTTGTCGGTCCGATTGACTATTATCATGTCATGCCGCTCGTATTTAAACACAGTTCCATCAACTTAAATATTACACTGCGAAGCATTCACTCCGGGATACCGCTGCGCTGTATGGATATCATGGGCAGCGGCGGCTTCCTTCTGAGCAATTATCAGGATGATTTTCTGGATGATTTTATTCCCGGTGAAGACTTCGCCTTTTATGAAAGCGAAGATGACTTTACACAGAAAATCGCCTATTACCTGGCACACGACAGCGAGCGCCGCCAGATAATCGCAAACTGTTCCGGAAAAATGCAGGCAGCCCATACCTGGCAGCATCGCATTTCCCGGATTCTGGACATTCTGTCGTAATTGTTCTAATATTCAAAATCCAGACCGTCATCCATCCATTTTGCAATCTGTTCCCCGCGATGCCTCCATGTATGCTTCTGTAGTGCTTTCCTTCTCCCGGCTGCCGCGATTGCTGCGGCACGCCTAGGATCTGAGAGCAGGTCATTGATTACAGCCACAAGCTGTTGGGGCTCATCTAATGAATATGTCACAATCTCTTTTCCATCTTCAAAAAATTTTTCCAGCAACTCATATTTTTCCGTTACACAGACCGCTCCCGCCAGCATTGCTGTAAAGATGCGTTCATGAAGCCCTGTCACAAAATTGATATTGTGCAGCACAATTTTGGAATGCTGCATATACCTGACAACTTCTGTGATGTCAACGCCTTCCTCCGCCAAAATTTCCAGATTCTCAACACCTTCTCCCTGATAGCTGTTCCATCCTTTTCCGACAACACTCACACGTCTTCCTGCCTTTAACAGCGTCTCCAGCATCTGTTCCCGCATACAGACACGCTGGAACTCATCCAGTGGATAGAACTCCCGAAGAAGTGTCTGAAATTCATTCTCATCCATTTCAAAATGTATTTCCTGCAGATAACAGCGCAGCTCTGCATCCCATGTTCTGGTCTGTCCATTCTGAATCAGTCTCTGTGCCACCTTCTGTGCCACGCTTCCCATAACACCATCCATCGCTCTTAATTTTTCCCATGCTGCTTCACGCGTCGTATAACTTCCCGGAAAGAAAATGTCCATCTCACGTTCTTCCCACGGCAAAACACTTTCACTGGAAAACCCGCCATGATACAGTGTCTTTACCTCTTCAAACTTGGAATACATTTCCCTGATCCGCTGTGTAAATGCATCCTGCACCGTCAGAACGTATGCTCCAGTCCCCGCACTGCCGACGAGTCTTCCCTCATGAAAAAAGGGATCGTCCACCAGCCATCCGACCCTTCGCATATCGCGCAGCTGCGGCAATGCCGCACATTCCTGTTCCCATCCAATCGCCTGCAGGGAAAAATAAAATGCATACTGCTCCCTGTGTTCCATACAGTGCGTCAGCTGTATCGGAAAATCCTCTGCCTGCGTATCAAGCACTTCCGTCTCGCAGCCAGCTGCATCGAACCCCTCTGCGATTTCATCAGCAGCCTTTCTTAGTACATTATATGCCGAGCGCCCCTTTATCACTAATACTTTCTTCACTCAAATTATCCTCTATATCCTCCAACAGCATCTGCACTGCCTTCCGGTATCCCAAAAACAAATTTAAATTCAGCTCTGCCAGATCTCTGATTCCCATGTTTTCTTTCGTGTAAATCGTATCACCGAGTTCATATTCTGCCTTTTGCGCATATACGGTCATCATACCAAACAGGGGCATATGTTCCAGGATATCATTCTCCTCGAGCATATCCCGCAACACTCTGACATCATTATCCGTTACCGCTGTATCACTACCGGATTTTCGGCATAGACTGTCTAACGTTGAAATCTGTTTTTCGATAAATTTCTGCAAATCCCCTGCCTGAAGTTTCAAATTTCTGTATGCTTTTTCCAGTTTTTGCTGTTCCTCCACAGAAAATGCCGGCTGTATCGCCTGTTCAATCTTCCGGAAGTCGAACTCTGCCGGACACTCTCCCGCCACAACCTCCGACATTTTCATATTCTCCGCGCCTTCAATCTTAGCTCCGCCCTCTGTTGCATCAATGACACGCATTCGATCTCCACCGTCACGAATTGCCTTTTCAAACCACTGCTTGTAATACCACATCTGGAAATCCGTCTGAAGCATTGTTCCGTCGATTCCTTCCACTTCCATCAGGCAACGGCTCTTAATGTATTTATCATTATCGCCAAGTGCTCCCTCAATTCCGGAAGTATGTGATTTTCCCCCGGTAAAAGCCAGATCCTGTCCCATAAATACAATTTTGCGAAATCCGAAATAAAGTGCCATTGCAAATGCAATCGAGCTTACCGATCCGCCAGTCGGCAGAACCGGAAAACCATACCCCAGCATCTCAGAAATCGTCTGATTCCAGCCTTTTTCAAAATAACCGAAATAGTATACCCGCTCTCCATATTTCCGGATAATTTCCGGTTTGGAGGCATTTTCACAGCACCAGGTCAGCCCGCTCAGATCCAGTTCTGTGAAAAAACGCTCCGGCGGATTCGGATCTACCGTACACACCAGATCCGGATGGATTCCTGCACGCAGAACAGCCCGAAGTGCCGCATCCACAACAATAATCAGTGCCCTGCCCTGGATCTTTTTCAGTTCCTGAATATTCTTATCCAGAGACGGGCCCGCACATACAATCACCGCCGGAATCTCTTCTAAAGGATAACCTTCCAACGCTTCCCGGATCTGTCCAACATTTCTTGTCCGGATTGTATGCTTCATATTATATAGCGTGTTGCGTGGTATTACTCTCTGGAAGCTCAGACTCGTTCCCTTCTTTACTGCCTCGTCCCGCATCCGCTCAATGATCAAATTCTGAAACTCTTCACATTCCTCGTGAAATAATATATCGTATCCCGGCAAAATACAGAATTCTGTAAATGTGAAATCTGAATATTGCAGGTTTTTTTTCATAATACCTTCAATGCTGTCTGTTACATCCGGAATATAAAAGCACACCCTCTTATCTTCCAGAATATCCGATACATCAAATTGCTCACAGCATTCCTCAAAAATCTCCACACTGGGCTCACATATCACAATATGATTCGTATCATCACATTTTTTTAAAAATTCTCTCACATGTCTTCCATCGGAAAACCCGAATACAAAATAGGTTCCATATATACGAATCTGATACCGTCCGGCATAAACCGCCGCTGCAAATGCGGTATCATATCGGCTGTTTAAATACCATTTCCTGTTTTCTCTTTCTATCCCCAAAATCCGTTCGCCATCCGCCGCCATCTCCACAAACACATTCTTCACTCCGGCAGCAGCCAACCTCTGCTCAATGAATTTCGGCATAACACGTTCCAATGCCATTTTATTCTTTTCCAAAATCTCCATATACACTTCTCCACTTTTGTCTCTTATCTGCTTTCACCGTCTAACACCGGCAGAATTGTTCCATACAATATATCTGCAATTCCAAGCAGATCCTGCATCTGATAATTTTCAACTAAAATCTTTACAGCAGAAAGCAGCACAAGAAGTCTCTCTGTCTGCACCTGATCTGCCAGATTCTGTAATATCATCTGATATTCCTGCAATAATTCTGCCACATGCTGCAGTGCCTCGTGTTCACGATTTTGGTATGCTTCCTCCATCGCCTGCTTTGTCTTGTTCACAATTTCTATGGACATCTTTTTTCTCCCTACTACGTCAAAAGACCGACAGAAAACTGTCGGTCTTTTGAATTGTACTGAATCGTACTTGTAATACTATCTGAGCTCCAATTACTGTAACAGAGAAAGTACACCCTGAGTAGACTGGTTAGCCTGAGCAAGCATAGACTGTCCTGCCTGAGCAAGGATGTTGTTCTTGCTGTACTCAACCATCTCTTCAGCCATATCTGTATCACGGATACGAGACTCCGCAGACTGTGTATTCTCAGAGATGTTGTCAAGGTTAGCGATTGTGTGCTCAAGTCTGTTCTGTAATGCACCTAACTTAGAACGCATAGCAGATACAGAGCTGATAGCCTTCTGAACAGAGCTCATTGCCTTACCTGCTGAAGAGAAAGTAGATACTAACAGTGCGTTAACACCGATACCAGATGCAGACATGTTGGAAATGCTGATCTTGATAACCTGTCCGTTTAATGCACCAACCTGAAGGCTCTTAGATGTGAAGTGACCATCGATGAGGTTCATGGTGTTGAACTGGGTTGTAGAAGAAATTCTGGTGATCTCAGATGCTAACTGGTTGATCTCCTGCTGGATAGCTGTACGATCTGCAGTCGTATTCGTATCGTTTGCTGCCTGAGTAGCTAACTCATTCATACGCTGTAAGATAGAGTGTGTCTCGTTTAATGCACCCTCAGCTACCTGAATAAGAGAGATACCATCCTGCGCGTTGTCAGAAGCTTTGTTTAAGCCTCTAACCTGACTTCTCATCTTCTCGGAAATTGTAAGACCTGCAGCGTCATCGCCTGCACGGTTGATCTTGTAACCAGAAGATAACTTCTCAGAAGACTTTGCCTGTGCGTTAGTTGTGATACCTAACTGTCTGTTAGCGTTCATTGCTGTAAGATTGTGCTGTACTACCATAATTGTTTCCTCCTTGAATATGATGCAGCATCCATGCTGCATGTGCTTTGTAATGTGGTTTCTGCCTCTCCCGGCCGTACGCTCCGCTTAAGCTTCCACCTCAAGTAACAATTGTTATCTTGTTTACTTGTATTATATATCGGACGAAAGTCACGATACTTTATAGAAAAAAGAAAAATCTTTTTACTATCTGCTATTATTTTTTGTTGTCTGTAAACTGTGGTTCCATATAACCGGACTTCATCATGCTCTTGTAATATTGATTAACAACTTTCTGGCTCTTGCGCACTTCCTTGACCTGTTTGCGCACAGAAGCAAACTTCTGTGTCATCAGATCTTTGTTGCGCGCCTCCTGCGCCTGAATTGTTGCGCTCTTATCCGTCAGCCTGCGGATATATTCCTGCATTTCCGCAATCTCTTCGCGGTATTCCTGCTGATTGGTCTGCAGATCTGCTTTTATCTTATCGTAAACCTCCTGGAATCCGGCGTCAAGAAGCTCCAGCTGTTCGATCTGCTTTGCTTTTTCCTCCACGCAGGCGTCAAAGTCATCCGGATCCAGTCCCGGATTCTCCAGTTCTTCCTTCTGTCGTATATTCAGTTCAATAATCGCATCCAGAACCGCACTTTTTTTCTTCAGGCTCTGGATCATGATCGAAAGATACGGGGTCTTCTCCATTCGCTGCTCCTGTCAATCTGTTGTAGCCGGCACACAGTTCCATCTATCTTGATGCATGTGCCGTTCTCATAACTTCCTTCCATGTATCACGCATGGTACGAAGATGCTTTAGCACCTCTTCCATGATGTCTTTATCTTTTTTGATATTTGCCTCGCGAAGGCGCATCAACAGATAACTGTAAACTTCGTCAAAGTCCTTTGCCACCGGATATTTGTGATCGAGCGTACTCTGGAATTCCTCGATAATACGCTGCACCTTCATGATATTATTGTGTGCTTTCTGAATATCATTCGCATCAATCGCCTCGATCGCAAGATTCGCAAATTTGATTGCCCCCTCATAAAGCATCAAAGTAAGTTCTGCCGGGGAAGCGGTCATAATCTTGTTATTGGCATACGCTGCATATCCCTGATTCGCTAACATAATACTATCCTCCATACATGTATTCGTCTCTGCCGATGTTTTTACACATTCGGCAGAGACGCTGTCACGGCATTATGCCGTTTAATTTCCAAACAGGTTTGACAGCGATGATGTCTGACTGTTCAGCTTCGATAATGCTGTTTCCATCGCGGAAAACTTATTGTAGTAGTAGTCTTCTTTGTCCTGCAATTTTTCTTCCCATTTCTTGATGAGATCCGTATAATCGCTGTATTCCGACGCCATCTCCTTGTCATTGTATACCTTGTAGCTGCTACTTAAAGTAGACGACTTCATTTTATCACCGATTGCCGTATATAGGTCAGATGTCAATTGTTGCATAAAGGAAACCACCGTATCCGGATCTGAATTGATCATTGCCATCAGTTTATCGTCATTTCCAGACGTAGCGGTATCATCGGAATCGCCATCAATATGGTATGCATATTCCTGATTCTCAGGTGCATTGAAATAACCAAGTGTCTTAATTCCGAAATTTGACAGATAATAAGTCTTTCCATTTACTTCAAACCCCTTGCTCATAGAGTTTGTCATGGTACTCATGATCTTTTCAAGGCTCTCATCACGGCGCAGCAGGGAATCTTTGATCTTCTGCTCCCATTTTTCCACCTCCGTGTCTGAAAGCGCATCTTTTTCTTCATCTGTCAACGGTTCATAACCCTTTGCAGAATCTGCATTGTAAAGAGATGTCATCTCGTTGATCAGTGCATTGTACTGTGTCAGGAAATCCTTAATCTTATCGTAAACTCCCTGTGTATCTGTCGATGTGGTAATGCTGATCGCATTCGTATCTCCCGCACCGGTTGCCTGCAGTGCCGTAATCGAAAGTCCATTGATCGAGTAGGTATTCATGGAACTTGTATATTTGATTCCATTCAAAGTAATCTCGGAATCTGTACCGTCGATCTTCTTAGCATCTGAATTGTACATTATGTTCGTGCCATTCTGAATCTCATGGGCACTCTGCACCTGGCTCACAAAATCTGCAAATGCGGTTGCATACTCTGCGGAAGTCTCATCCATCGCCGCGAGCTTCGACAGTACCGCATGTTTATCAAGTACCTCCTGATCTGCCTCCATAGCGGTCTTATTGGTCGTAATCTGCGATGCGTAGGTATTCGTAAGCGTCGTCACCCCCGCCGAACCATTCGTCGCGTAGGCATTCTTTACCGCTGCCACAATACTCGCTCTGGAAGCACTGTCAGCGCTGTCTAACGTATCCTCCGCATTTTCAAACGCATTGACTTTCTCAACATTTGAGGTCATCTTGTTGACAAAATCATCTGTCAGAGTGTCCTTGTTTGCTTCTTTTAAATCTGTAAGCACATCTGCGGCACGACCGATATCTGTTGCTGCGGCTTTCTGATGATACACCATCTTCTGGATTTCACTCTGTGTGCAGGCAGAAAGTGCAATTGTCTTGCCATCTGCTACTTCATTACCGTCACTGTCGATCTGTACCAGATTGCCACTGCTGATTTTGTATGTATTCCCGTCAGAACCTGCCAGAGTATGGTTGTCATTCTGTGTGTAGGTCACACCATTTCCATCCGTATACTTGTAATAACCGGTTCCTCGCGATTCTGCGGTTACCTCATAGTAATTGGTGTTCTCCTTGATCGTAGCAGTGTTCACCGTACCGTCATCCGCCGTATATGAATACGTGGCATTGCCGTCTGTGTCCTTCCCGCCGGTTGCTTTCCATACATGTCCATTACCATCTGTGTATGTACCGTCGTCATTCTTGGTATAAACGTTATTGCTGCCATCCTCATAGGTAACCATCCTGCGGATATAGGTTGTATCACCGTTCTCATCCTTATAGCTGTAAATAGCATTACCAAGACTGTCCGTATCGGACTTCGTGTAGACATTTCCGTTTGCATCCATCAGGGAATCCACGCGCTGGGACGCTGTCATTCCAAGCAGTGTCTGCAGCTTCTTCTGATCTGCATCGGAAAGTCCGCTGCTCTTTAAGGCATCCATCATTGCCGAATAAGCGCTGGCATAACCATAGGATGCGGTCAGATTGGCGTTCTGTGCCGTCTTCGTCTTGTAGTCTTCCTGTGCTGCCTTGTAAGCCGCGATCGCATCGGTGATATTCTGGTTAAGTTTATTGCCGTCTGCATCATAATACTGTGTATAGGACATATAGGTGGCATCAGTGGCATCGGATTTTACATTCAGCCCCAGCCTGGTCAATGCACTGATACCATCTGCATTGCCGCCCGTAAGTGTAAAATCGTTGTCTTTTCCTGTCTCTTTGGAGCTCACAAAAATACGATGATTTGTTGCATCGAAGTTCGCGCTGACACCCGCATCTTTTAAGGACGCAATGAAACTGCCGACTGTTGTTCCCTGTGTCACTTCAATGGAGGTCGTTGTTCCGTCGCCTTTTGTCAAATTTATCTTACCGTCCCCACCAGTATACCCCAGCTCCGCCAGTGTTGTACTGGTCGTTGTACTGCCGCCCAACTGACCACCAGTCAGATATCCCGCCTGCGCCACGCTGATAATATTCAGCGACTGCGTGCCACTCGGTGCACTGTTGCTCGCCGTTACCGTTGCCTTGGTGGTGTCAGATACAGTGGTAGATTTCAGATTATAGGCGCTGGAAAGCTTGAGATTACCCACGCTGGAATACAGACTGTAAATCTTGGTATTGAGCGTCTTCCACGCATCCTGCTTCCAGGAAAGCTTAGTCTGTGCTTTCTTGTACTTGTTGGTCTTATAGTTATAAGAAGATACCAGAGCCGAGATGATCGCCTCTGTGTCCAGTCCTGAATTTAATCCGGTAATACGAATTGGCATATGCTCACCGTTCCTTTCTATAACTTCTCATCCACAAGGATTCCCGCGATCTCCCATACCTTGGCGATCATGTCCAGTGTCTCCTCCGGCGGATACTCCTTGATGACTTCCTTTGTGGTCTTGTCGATGATCTTGATTGTAACACGGTTCGTCTTGTCGTGAATTCCAAAGATTGCCTCCGAGTTCTTCATCTGTTTGTTCAGATCATTGACCGCTTTTTTTAACTGAGTGCCCTGCTTTGCATCTTTTTCCTCGGACGGATTCTTATCCTCCTGATCCTTTTCTGTAAAAAAGTTCTGCACTGCGGGCTTTTTATCTGCTGTCTGCGACAGCCCTGCCTGTGTGGATGCTTCCGGCTGTACCGCAGTATCCGGCGTTTTTGTGGATGCCGCTGCTGCACTTCCCTGATACGACGCTGCTGCTCCGCTCTTCATGCTCTCTATTTCCATCTCTTACCACCTCCGTGTGATACATGGCTCCTCTATGTTCCCGGTTTTCTATGTCTTATATCGGAGAAACTATGGCTTTTATTAACCGCATCAGAAAAGATTCTTCAACGCCTCCATTGCATCTGTTGCGTTCAATGCCGCCTTGTTCTCATTCTGAATCTGGAGGTAAACCTCCTTGCGGTATACCGGCACTTCCTTCGGTGCACTGATTCCGATCTTGACCTGATCTCCGCGGATCTCTAACACCGTGATCTCAATATTATTGTTGATGACCAGTGACTCCCCTTTTTTGCGTGTCAATGCCAGCATGCCTTATTCCTCCGCTTTCTTCTTTCCTTTTACTACGTCATAGATCTTATATTTGACAGGATAGTCATCTTCCACAATGATCTGTGCTCCCCTGCGGGTGTCTGTGTTAATGACAATCGGTGCCTTGAGGTTCACCGAGGTATCCTTCGGATCCGGCGCTGCCGTAAGTGTGACGAGCACGTAAGTATTGTCCTCTGTCATCCCGCCGAGCGGACGAAGCATCTCATCGTTCACCATCGGATTGTAATCCGAGCGCACGAGGTTTGGCTGCATGACCGGAAACGCCGTGTGCGGATCGTCCATGGACTGGAACCACATCACGGAACTCTTGTCTTTTTCCTTTTCCTCATCAAATATCAATGCAAAATTCCGGTATTCCGGAAGTCCGATCATTCCATCCTCCAATGTAATGATCTTATCATCCGCAATATCGATTTCCCCAAAAAGTCTTGTGTTTGCTTTCATCGGTTCTCCTCCAGCTTCCCCGTTTGGTGTCTGTTAAATGTAATTCAGTAATGTTGTCTGATTGATCTTCGCCGCAGCCTGTAAGGATGCCTGATATGCGGTGTACGCCGACGTATAGTCAATGATGATCTCAGACAGGTCGCGGTCTTCGTTGGTGGACTTTAATTCCTCCATCGTCGTCTGCTGGTTTGCCATACGGTTCTTGGTCAGATCCAGGCTCTGTCCCTTGCTTCCGAGGTCCGTGTTCGCCAGATTGACCTTCTGCAGATAATCGTCAAAATTCCCGATATAGCTGTTGTAAAGCTTCTGCAGATTATCGTCCGCATAATCGCGTTCTTTCTTCGCCGCTGCGATCCAGTCCTCAAGTGCCGCCTGGCAGTCATCGGAAGAATACTCCTGCATTTTCTGCATTTTCTCCAGTTCCTCGACTTTATTGTTTGCGTCCTGCGCGAACTTTACCGCCTCGATCATGGCGTCAACATCTCTTCCGATCGATGCATCAAATACGGCGGATGCCTGTGTATTGACCGTCAGGGTCTGGTTTGCCGCTACGACGTAATTGATATCCTGATAGATTTCCTTGCCGTTTTCAAACTTTATATATTCCACCGGTTTTGCCGCATCTGTGATGTTGGTGCAGTTGTAATAATACTCCGGACGTACCTCACCCTTGTTAAATCCTGTCTTGGTGTAGTTGACATCCAGGCTTGCCCTGCCGCTCTTGATCGTCGATGACGCATCCGAGCTTAAGATCAGCTCGCCGCTCTCCTTAATAAATACCGCTTCACCGTCTGTGATATTGTAGGTGTTGTCCGCAGTCTGGGATGCTTTTGCCCAGTCCTCAAACGTATCGTATACGGTTACCTTCAGTTCGCCGTCCGTCTGTGTCACGCCGGCTGCATCTGTGTAGGAATAACTGAGTGTTCCTGTCGCACCGTTTGCCGACAGCGCATTGCCGTCCTTGTCCGTGATGCTGTCGATCTCGCCGTAGCTTAAACGGATACGGTCGAATGTCGCCTGCTTCGGATTCGAGATGGTGTTGCCGGTCACCTCCGCCGCTGTGGTCGGAAGCGTCACCTCATCGCTGTAGTAGCGGTGCTCTTCCAGATTCTTATAGGAAAGTCCCTGCGTGATATTATAAGATGTCGTATTGTCGTCTGTCATAAAGGTCAGCTTCTGATTCGTGCGGTAACCGGTAAAAACGGTACGTCCTGCATAATCTGCATTTCCCTCCGCATAGACCTGATCCCGCAACTTCTCTAACTGAGTCAAGATCGTTTTGCGGTCGTCTGCGGTAATCTGATCGGACGCTCCATAAGTACACTGTGTGCGGATGTCCGTCAGAATCGTCTTCATGTTGGCAAGCGCCGTCTCTGTCACTTTCATCCAGGATTCTGCATCCGGGATATTGTTCTCGTAATACTGATCGATCTCGCTGAGTGTTGTGCGCAGTCTTAAGGAGCGCACTGCAATGACCGGATTCTCGGAAGGTCTCTGAATCTTTTTCTGGGATGTCATCTGATTGTTCAGATTGTTGACATTCACCTTATTTCCATTGATATTGCTCGTCGTATTGTGAAGTATAATGTTGTTCGTAATACGCATTTATGATTCCTCCTCATGTCCTTGTCTATACACCGGTCTCAAGGATCAGTCTGTCATAGATCTCTGCCATAACAGAGATCATCTTTGAAGAAAGATTGTAGGCATTCTGGAATTTAATGAGATCCATTGCCTCCTCATCCTCATCCACACCCGAAATGGACATACGCTGCGTGTCAATCGCGCTCGCCACATTCTGGTAATTCTTGCTGAAAATTTCTGACTGCTGGGTGTCCACGGAAATATCTGCAATCATGCACTTTAAGAATCCGTCCGCCGTACCTCCGCGGTAAAGCACCTTGCCGCTCTTTAAGGTTGCCAGTTCCTCCACGAGATCGTACGCGTCGACGCCGCCCTTTCCGTTGATGTCCACAGTTGTCGCCAGCTTGGTCGGATCCTTGACGATCATGCTGTTCACGCAGATATTTGCTGCTGTCAGCTTGTAATACGTGTCTGAGCTGGATCCGTTTACTGTATTTCCGTTCGCATCCTTGCCGTCGAAGGAGAACTCTTCGCCGGTCACGGTGTCTGTACCGGTGAAAAATGCATATCCGCTGGTGGAATTGCCGTCCAGATCGACACCTTTTTTCAAAATATTGTTGAATTCCGTCGCAAAGCTGCGCAGGAACTGGTTCATCTGACTCATATAATACGGAATACCCATCGCGTCAATCGACGTTCCGACCGATGCCATGCGTCCGTCTACACGTGCCTGCTCTTCCGCCGTGAGCGCTCTCTTCATATTAAAGGTATAGGAAGTGATGTTGCCGTCCGCATCCTGTTCAAAGGTAAATCCCTCATATGCGTACTCTCTTCCGTTGATCGTCAATATGCCTTCCTCCGGCATGCTGACTCCCACAATACTCGTGATGGAAGGATTGGTAATCTGAACCTCGGTGCTGTTCAACACCTTTGCCAGTCCTGAGAAATTCTCGCCGTTATTTCCGTCGCGGATGTCAAACAGCGCTTTTAGCGTGCCGGACATCGAGCTTCCGCCCGCATTAAAGGTATTGCCTGTCTTCGACCATTTAATATCATAAAGTCCGGCTGCATCCGTCTGATTGACCTTATAATCTCTCGCCTTGCACTCGAGTGTCTCGTAATTGTAGGTATCTACAAGCACCTGACCGCCGATTTTTACAGTGTAGTAATTGGCACCTGTCGGCTCGTCCGGATGGTTTGTATCCGTGATCGGCACCTCGGAAACCTCAGTCGGCACAATCTCGGACAGCTCATCAATCAACAGCGCGCGCTGGTCGCGCAGCTCGTTAGCGTAGCCGCCCTGAATCTCAATGACGTTGATCTGCTTGTTCAATACCGCTATCTTCTCCGCGATCGCGTTGATATTCTGAACCGTGGATTTGATCTCATCGTTCGTCCCTTTCTGGATATCAGTCAGTCCCTCCGACACGCTGTTGAAGTAGGTTGCCAGATTCTGTGCGCTTCCGATAAACTGCTGACGGGTGTTGACATCCGATGCATTATTCTTCAATGTATCCAGTGAATTGAACATCGTGTTCAGGATCGTCGTAAAGCCTTTGGAGGAGCTGTCATCGATAAAATAGTTCTCGATCTGCTGTAAGTAGCTCAATTTTGTCTCATACAGTCCGACCGATGACTGATTGTACCAGTATTTTGTATCGTAATACTGATTTCGGATCTGCTTGACGGACACGGTTGTAACACCGGTTCCCACAGCTCCGTACTGCTGGTGCACCAAAAGCGCATCCGATGCCACACGGTTCGACTGTTGTCTGGAGTAGCCGGTCGTCTGCACGTTTGCAATATTGTTAGCCGTTGTATTCAGTGCGACCTGATAGGCACTTAAACCTGATGATGCAATATTTAAACCAAAAAATGTAGATGGCATGTAACACCCTCTCTTTCTTTACGCGCTCAATTATCCAAGCTGGGTCAGCAGATGTTCGATCATCTCATTGACCACATTGATGAAACGGCTGGCTGCATTGTAAGCATTCTGATACTTGATCATGTAGGTCAGCTCCTCATCGGAAGATACGCCGATGACCTGCTGTCTCTGATTGTCCACAGAAGCCACCGTTCCCGTGAGGCTGGTCGCCGTGGAATTGTAGACATTTCCGTAGGTTGCCATCTCACCGATCATATCTTTGTAGTAATCCTTAAAGCTGCACGCCTTAGTGTCGTTCGGGTTCAGCGTAAGCCGCTCCTCATCCCACACACCGGCCAGCTTCGCTGCCAGCGCGTAGTCGACATCACCGTTCTGGCACAGATGCGGCAGCAGCGTCTCGTCGATCACAAGCGCCTCGTTGACGCTCAAGCTCTGCAATGTGTACTGCTTCGTGGTATCGTTCGGGTCCTCTTCATTGTAAATGTAGATCTCCTTGGTCTCCGTCACCGGGTTGCCGTTGGCGTCCACTTTCGGGTTGCCGTTCTCATCTACCGGCTGATAGGTGTAAGTCGCCTTTGTGTACCGCTCTGTTCCGATTCTGGAGAACAGCTCCTGCGGCGGAAGCTGCTTGTCGGATCCGGTTGCACAGTTGTCTGCATCCAGAATTTTGGTGTTCGCATTTAACGTTACGGTCGAGCCGTCCGCCAGCGTCACATCCAGCGTTGTAGCAGCACCGTTCGTAAGATTCTTGATCGTATCTTCCGCAGTCACATTCGGACAAAGCACATCGTTTAACGCGGTCACAATGCCGTGGATCATCTGATCCAGCTGTGCCTCTGCCCGCAGCATGACGGACATTCCGGTCGAATCGTTGTAAGTATCCTGATCCAGCCCCACGATGTCTGTATAGTTCGCGATATGGTCGCCGCGCGCCAGTACCAGCGCTTTCAGCTCACCCATATCGTTCTTATTCTCTGTGGAGATATCCCGGCTGCCAAAGTCAAATACATTGACGTATTTTCCCTTATTCACATCCGAGAGGTAACCCCAGTACGGCGTGATAAAACCGGTCAGCTTGTCTGTTTTCTTCTCGATGTGGTAGCAGCGGCTCTCATCGATAAACTCCGTGCCCTCAATGCTGACTTTCACGATGCCATCGGCTGTCTCGTTGTAGGAAATATCCACGAGGGAGGACAGCTCATCCAGCGCCTGGTCTCTCGCATCGCGCAGGGTCATGGCTGTCTCGATGCCGCCCGCCTCTACTTTCATGATCTGAAGGTTGAGATCCTGAATGGTATCGCCGAGCTTGTTGACCTGATCGATATTGTCGCTGATCTGCGTATTGATGTTGTACTGGTAACTCTGTAATCCCGAATAAACCGCATTCGCGCGGCTCACGAACAGCTGTGCCTTCTGGACGACCAGATTCTGGCTCACGCTGTCATCCGGCGTCTTGTATAATTCCTGAAAAGAGGTCCAGAAATCTTCCAGTGCATCCTGGAAAGCCTGTCCCTCCATCTCCTGAAAATACGTCTCGACCTCGTTGGTCGCCTCATAAGTTGCCGCATAGAATGCCTGCCGTCCCGACTCCGTGCGGTAAGAGCGATCCAGAAATACGTCTCTGGAATGAATCACATCCCCGATGTAAACGCCGAGTCCCGACTGCTGCTTGCTGACTGCCGTCGTCTCATTAAAGGTTACATAGTTGCGGTCGGTAAACAGCACCTGCTGACGTACATATCCCGTGGTATCTACGTTTGCAAGGTTGTTTGCCGTTGTATTTAATGCGTTCTGGCTGCTCTGCAAGCCGGACACGCCGATAAACAATGTTCCAAAACCATTTGCCATGGTATCTTCCTCCGTGCTGCTCTATCTACTGCTTCGCGTCAAATCCACTGCCGCCAAGCAGGTCTCCTGTATTATAGGCGTTTTTATCGTAATTAGCGGTCTCCGGCACCTGCCGCATGCTCTTTAGCAGCGTAAGGTCAAATTCCACCATCTCCATCGCCTGCTTTAAAAGGGCTTCGTTCTGATGGTTCAATGTCTGCATCTTCGTTCCCACTTCTAAAAGTCTGTCCCGGCGCTCCGCAAGCATCTGCTGCTCCTTGGGCTGGTTCTCCAGATAGCCGATCATACGGTTGATCGTCATCTGCTCCGGCTTTTTCCCGAGAACCGTCGCCATGTCATTGAGCACCTGCGTGCGCTTGTTCGACAGGTTTAACAGGGTGCTCGCCGCCTCCTGCTCCTTCTCCGTCACCTCGCCAAGCTTCGCAATGTCCGCTTTGATAATCGCCTGGCTCTTCACATCCGCGAGATCAATCAGCGTCAGATATTCCGTTTCTTCTTTTTCCAGAACTCCCAGAAGTTCTTCCATTAAACTAGCCACAATCTGCCCTCATTTCTCTTATCCTACAGCATAAAGGAACGATATTTCTCCAGAAGCTTCTCTGCAAAAGCCTCGTTGCTCACATCGTAAGTGCCGGATTTCACCTTTGCGGAGAGCGCCGCCACCTTGTCTTCTCTGATGTCAGAAGCCTCGGCTACTGCCTGCTTTGCGATCTGATAATCATATCCTATGGAAGAGATCTCAACCTGATCCCGGCTCTTCTCAGTCTTTGCTGCTGCGGATGCCCCGGCTGCTCTGTTTGTCTTATAAATCTGTGCCACGCTGTTATACGCTTCTACTCGCATAATGGCATCTCCTTTCTATTCTGTAACGCAAAAATAACTTTTCTAGTCAATATATCGGATGATTTGGTTTTTTCCTTAGGGATAATTTTTATGAGATAAAAAGATTTCGTCTTATTTTCATCATTGACGGCACCAAAACAAGGGCATTGATCTGCCCTCAGAGTCATTCTTAAGGCGCAGATGCAATCCCCTGCAAAATAATGTATATGAATCCATTCATTTGAATACAAGCACCTGCTTACCCGCAGATACCATTACTGTGCAAAAACAATTTCACTGTGCATCAGTCAATTCGTTGTATAAAAACCGTTTCACTGTGTATCAGCCAATTCACTGTGCAATGGCAATCACTGCAATACGAGTGTCACGGTCAGTGTTCCGCCATTCGCTGATGCCTGAATCAGCAGCGGCTGTGAAAATGTATTCGTAAACTTCAGATCCAGATAGCTGCCTGCAATCGTCGCGTCAAGTCCCGCCGGAAGATAGTCTACCGGAAGGGAATGTGCATGGCGCTCCGTTGCCGGAAGTCCCGCATATACCATCGCCGCATACAGTGTGGACGATACCTGACACACACCGCCGCCGGTGCCGGTGCCCTTTTTGCCGCTCACATAGATCGGAGCCGTCACATATCCGTTCGCAGATGTGCGCGGTAAGATGGTATTGCTGAAAGAAAAGCTGCCGCCCGGCTGTACCACCGTGCCGTTGATGCGCTGTGCCGCAAGCGCCACGTTTGTTGCGCGCGGAATATTGTCAACATAAGAAGTCGTACAGGTACCGATCACCGTGCCGGATGCCTGCTGCGTGCTCTGTGCCGGTGCACTGCTCTGCGCTGTTCCATTGTTCTGTGTCCCAGTCTGGCTGTCCGTCTGCTGCGCCTGGCTGTCTGCCTGCTGTACTGCCGCCACCGGCTGTCCGTCTGCGCTGCCGTTTCTGCCCTCGGCTTTTCCATATGCCACATAATGTCTGCAGTAAGCCGCCATGTCGCTGCCGAACGCCGCCTGCAGATCCTCATAACGCTGTCTGTATGCCTGTGGATTAAATTCCGCGCTGGCGTTGCGGCCTTCCTTCACGCCAAAGCTGATGAAATGGTTCAGAAGCGCATCTGCATTATTTCCATAGGCTGCCGCCACATCCGGATACGCCGCGCTGTAATAGGATGCGTCAAACACCGCACGGTACGCCGCGCGATCCGCCTGCCCTGCCTGTGCCTGTACCGGATGCATCACCATAAGCATCACGCCAGACAGCACACACAACATTCCTAATAACCATTCCTTTTTCACAGCTCTCATAACTCTTCCTCCGAACGTAACCACAGTTTCCTCACAGACCGCATTCCTTCTGTCGCTCTCCTGTGTGCATTCTTTCCGTTTCCCGCGGCTCTGTCTTTTTTTGCATTGTAACAGAGGGTTTATCAAAAAACAAGCAAAGTTTTCAGAAAATGTCAGAAAAATTGTATCTGTATCTATTTTCCGCTTTCATCTTCATTAAGTGGTTCTTTTTCTTCTGCAATCTGTGCAAATCCAAGCACGACCTTAAAGAGATCGCCGTCCACATAGAGCATAAAGCTGCCGCCCATCAGTTCCATCAGGCTCTTTGCAATGGAGATACCGAGTCCGCTTCCCTCGGTATTGCGCGATTCATCTCCGCGGACAAAACGCTCCATGAGTTCCTCGCTGGATATGTTGAGCGGGTAGCGCGACGTATTCCGGAAAATGAGCTCCACCTGCCCGCCATTCTCCCGCAGATCCACGTATACCCGCGTGCCCGGCTGTGCATATTTGCAGATATTGTTCATCAGGTTGTCAATCACGCGCCAGAAATGTCTGCCGTCCGCCATCACATACACCGGCGTCTCCGGCTTCTGGATCAGCAGCGTCAGATCTGCGGCGTTCAGTTTGTCCTCGAATTCTCCGACGATCTGCACCACAGAAACGCCCGCCTCGAGTTTTTCCAGATGTACGGCGAGATTGCCCGTGGAAGCTTTCGACGCCTCGATCAGATCCTCAATCAGCTTTTTCAGCCGGTTTGACTGGCGCTCTAACACTTCCAGATACCCCTCTGCCGTCTCATTGGAAAGCTCCTCTTTTTCCAGAAGATCCACATAATTGATAATGGAAGTAAGCGGCGTCTTAATATCGTGCGAGACGTTCGTAATGAGTTCCGTCTTAAAGCGCTCGCTCTTCACGCTCTCAGCAACCGCCTTTGCCATACCCGTCTGGATGCTGTTGAGGTGCTCGCCATGTTCCTTTAAGTCCCGGTACATGTGCGTCGTATCGACCGGGTGCTCCATATCGCCCTCCGCAAGGCGCTCGCCTCCCTCTGCGAGACGCTTCATCTGTAAAACTCCCCAGAAGATGCATGCGAACTCTACGACTTTTACAAACCGCCAGCCCGCTCCCATGCTGCTTCCTGTATGAAGCGTGCCGGCAAGCGCTTCCGCCATCATGGCAATGCCAAAAACAAGCACCGCCCTTAAGAAAAGAGGCAGATTCCGGGTCACCGCGCCGCAGAGCCTGCCGATCACGCCAAGCACCATGTAGATGACGGTATTTTTCCACCATGCCCCGGCTTTCACGCGCGCAGCAAAGGTCAGCAGCGACAGAAGCGCAATCCACCCTCCCGCTATGAGGCAAAACAAAACCACGACAAGCATCGGCACTGCAGCATTTCTGCCGTTGACAGCTTCCATCAGGATCAGAAACAGAAATCCCTCCGCCACCAGCGTAAATCCGAGATACACGTCAAGCGGCATGCCATCCAGCCAGGTCAGCGTAATCCCGTCCTCTCCCGCGTGATGCCCCGCCGACCGCACCAGCCACACCAGGCAGAATACGGTAAGCACAAATGCCGCCGCCAGAATCGGGAAAATGGCATAGCGGACGCCATACATCAACGCCGTAAGCGTCGTCACCTGCACAAACAAATCGTCACTCCAGCCAAGCGGCACATTTTCCGGAAGAATCGTGACTACCCAGTATTTCCGGTGCAGTGATTCCGCCGTGTAGTTCATCTGCAGCATGCCGTCAGCAAGCTGGTACGTTGTTTTGGCATCGCTTCCCTTTTGCTCCAGATCAGAGTTCCCGATTACAGTGACCGGTATTCCCACAAGCTCACCGCAGGTGACTCCGTCCAGAATCACACTGTTCGTCCAGTCGACCGTCTGAAATCCCGTGTTTTCACCCAGACTGTCTGCATCGTCGAATGTCACATAGGTCCCGCTGTACGCATGAAGATCCAGATATTTTCCCATATCTGCGTCATACGTGTAATCATAGCCTGTCGCCAGATCCGGCGACAGCATCAGAATGCTCACATGTTTCACCGGGATGTATGCGTCCGGCGTTTCATAATAAAATATGCCGTCATCTGCATTGTAACACCGCTTCTCAATATCCACCTGCGCAGCGTAATCTCCGCCATCCGTGTAGAGGCTGTACCCGCCCCACAGGGTCATGCTGTAATTGTAGCGTGTCACCTCATTGATGTCATAGCTTTTGCAGTACAGCTTGTCCCTTGTGACCTTCTCATCAAAATTGCGCTCCACATAAGTGTACGATTCGTTGAGATCTACGGAATCAATATTTTCCGCTTCAATGATTCCATAGCGGAAATACGTGTCATTCCACCGATTATTTTCCGGTTTTGCACCATTTTCCATGTTCACACTGTAATCCAGTGCCCGGATGGCATACTGATCTGCAGCACTCTGATAACTCTTTGTAAGGAACTGTTCGCGCGACATCTCATACACGCCCGCCTGATCCATAAGCAACACGCCGGCAGCCCCTGTGAAAAATACCACCGCACCGAGCGTGATGCCGACCCACGCTGCCGCTTTTGCTCCCACACTGTCTTTTCTGTTTCTCACACTGTTTCCTCCATTTTATAGCCCCTTCCCCACACGACTTTCAAGTAGCGCGGCTCCGCCGGGTTATACTCCACCTTTTCCCGCAGATGTCTTATATGTACCGCGACCGTATTCTCCGTGCCGTAGGGATTGTCCCGCCACACCTGCTCATAGATCTGGTTCGGCGAAAATACTTCCCCCGGGTGTTCCATCAAAAGTTTTAAAATATCGTATTCCGTGCGCGTGAGCGATACTGGCTCCCCGTCGAGCGTGACCTCCTTTGTGCGGTCGCACAGTTCAATCCCGCCGATGGCAAGCACATCCCGCTCCTGCTTCGTATTGCCGCCAAGCTGCATATAGCGCCGCAGCTGTGATTTTACCCGCGCCTGCAGTTCCACCGGGTTAAAAGGTTTCGTCACATAGTCGTCCGCTCCCACCGTCAGTCCCAGAATCTTATCGGTGTCCTCGCTCTTCGCCGTCAGAAGGATGACCGGCACGTTGCTTTTTTCACGGATTTTCACCATGGCAGAGATACCGTTCATCTCCGGCATCATGATGTCCATGAGCACGAGATGGATTTCTTCCTTATTTAATATATCTACGGCTTGCCTTCCGTTGTATGCCGTAAATACCTGATAGCCGTCCGCCGTCAGATAGATTTCCAGAGCCGACACGATGTCCTTTTCATCGTCACACACCAGTATGTTGTACATTTTCTCCCCTTTTCCGCGTAAACTCCTCGCAAGCCGCGCCACACATGCCGCCTGCCGCTATTTGACGCTTTTTGATTCTGATTTTATTGTAGCGGAATGTTTATGAAGTTAAAAGAAGTGAATTCATTAAGATTTGATGAAGAACGCAAAAAGACAGGAGGGCGTCTTTCCTCCTGTCTTTTTTATATCTACATTTAATTATAAGGTTCTATTCTGCATTTAAGCCATTTTCTGGCCGTCCACTAATAGAACAGCAGATTTCCCCGCTTCTTTGCCTGCTTTAGCATCACATCAAAGAACACGCTTCCTATCACCAGCCACACCAGCGCCACGATACACAATCCCGGCAGCATGCCTGTATATTCACCGCCAACCGCGATCTGACGCAATATTTCGTTACATCTGGTCAGCGGAATGTAATGCGTAATCTTTAATATGGCATCACTGGTCGGCACGGTATCCGTCACAAAAAGAAGCGCGGTCTGTATCAGAAATACGATCGTTCCCGTCCGCTTAAAGTAAATTGCGATACCTGCCACAATCAGACCTATGCCGTACATTCCGAGGGATTCTAATAGAATCGGCACCAGAAACGCCGGATGAAAAGAAAATTCAATCCCCCACACGAACTTTGAAATGATTACAACAATCACAATCGTAATCGTCTCAAGCAGTACCGAGGAGACATATAATCCTCCAAACAGATACTGTAACGGATATTTTGAGGATACCTTCTTGTACAAGGTTCCGTGTGTCAGCTCGCTCTGCAGCGATCCAGCCACATTGGAAATTGCCGAGATCGCATAGATCCAGGCAACATATCCCAAAAGCACCAGTTCCTTGTAATTTCCATAATGGTAGGTTTGCGCGTAAGAATTTCCGGAATCCGTCACCATAAATACCGTAAACAAAGCGAAATAGACCAATAAGTCGGAAATCATCCCAAACCGGTAACGGATCGACCGCAGAAAATCCATTTTTATCTCATACCAGAACATTCTAAACATCTGCCCGCTCCTCCCCATGATACAGTTTCTTATAAATCTGCCCGATTTCTTCCTCTCTTCCATTCTCCACGACTTCTGCAAAGCGCCCGTCCTTTAGGAAAATAAGCGTATCTGCGACATCCGATGCAAATGAGAAATCATGCGCAATGACAATGATGCTTCTGCCATCACGGACACTGCGTATGGTATCCGCAACCAGCTTTCGGTTATCGATATCCAGTCCGTCCGTCGCCTCGTCAATAATCACGCATTTTGCGCCTGTCACAACCGCAGACATCAGCGATACGATGCGCTTCTGCCCGTACGAGAGCGTTTCGACCAGTTTATTTTTCACCGTCTCATAGATTGGGAATTTCTCTTTTTCCCGGTCAATCGCGGCATCCGCCGTACTTTTGGACATTCCCTTCAGCATGCTAAAATAGATCAGATTCTCATATACCGTATTTTTCACATACAGATTTCTCTCCCCCGAAAGTATCACATCAAATCCCTGTTCATCCATTCCGTCCGAAAAAGAGATCGTACCCTCGTCCGGCAGCATAAAGCCGCACAAGGTATTGATGAACGTCGTCTTCCCCGTTCCGTTCGGTGCAATGATGACATAGACGCGATCCGGCAAAAACTCGAATGTGATGTCTTTTAAAACTTCTTTTTCCTTAAAGCTTTTCTTTACGTGTTCTACTTTTATCAAGTTATGCTCCTCCCTAACTGATTGGCCATATATCCGTTCGACGCATGCAAGAATGCCCGTCCGTCTTTGCTCCATGCTCACTTTTTCCTCCGCGTACATTATATCAGATTCTTACAAATATAGAAAATATTTTTCCAGCCGGATCAGGTTTACTTTCTCCCGTCTTGACTTTTCTTGCATTTGATTCTAATATCTTTCTGCACGCTATGATATATGATAGAAGGATCTCATTTTTTCAGGGATTTTCGTGTGAAATGAAGAAATACAAAAGAGGTGCCAATGTGAAAATCAGGAGAAAACATCCGGTCAGAGTCAATCATCTCGGGAGCGATCCCATCCCACAGCTGGTGCGCCGGCTTGCCCTTCCGGCAATGCTCGCCCAGTTTGTCAATGTACTCTACAGCATTATCGACCGCATGTATATCGGAAATATTGCAAACGTCGGGGACATTGCGCTCGCGGGCGTGGGAATCTGCGGACCGATCGTGACGATGATCTCCGCGTTTGCCGCCTGGATCGGGAACGGCGGTGCGCCGCTGCTCTCCATCAAATCCGGCGAACAAAATAAAGAGGGCGCTTCCGCCATCCTCGCCAACTGCTTTGTGCTTCTGATCGGCATGGCAGTCTGCCTGACCATCGGCGCGTATCTGTGCAAGGACGCCCTGCTGGTATGGTTCGGCGCGACGGAGCGCATTTTTCCCTACGCAGAAACCTACATGCGCATTTACCTGATCGGAACCGTCTTCGCCGTGCTCTCGCTCGGACTGAACCAGTTCATCATCTGTCAGGGATTTTCCAATCTGGGCATGGTCTCCGTCATCATCGGCGCCATTTTAAATATTCTGCTGGATCCGCTCTTTATCTTCGTCCTGCACATGGGTGTGCGCGGAGCGGCCGTCGCCACCGTGCTCTCACAGGCGGCTTCCTGCGCGTTTTCGCTGTACATTCTGTTCCGCGGTCCCGTGCCGGTGAAAATCACGTTCCGCGGCTACTCCCTCCCGGTGTGCCGCGATGTCCTCACGCTGGGACTGACGCCGTTTTTAATCATCCTGTTCGACAATGTACTGATTATCGTCCAGAATGTCATGTTGAAAAATTACGGCGGCGCCGACAGCGATATACTCCTTACCTGCAACACGATTGTGCAGAGCTTCATGCTGATTATCACAATGCCGCTCAGCGGAATCTCCGGCGGGACACAGTCGGTGCTCGGCTACAACTACGGCGCCGGCGACACCGCCCGCATCCGCCTTGCCGAGAAGCATATTTTAAAGACTGCGCTGCTTTTCTGCACCATCATGTTCGTATTTGCCCAGTGGGATGTCAGTGCAGGCATTTTCGTCGGATTATTTACGCAAAATGCCGCTTACAGATCTATGACGGTGCACTTTATCCACATCTACACGCTCTCCGTCATACCGCTTGCCGTACAATATGCGCTCGTTGACGGGCTGACCGGAATGAGCCTCGTGTGCGCCTCGCTGCCGCTTTCCTTCTTCCGCAAAGGCATCTACATCGCGCTGGCAGTCTTTTTGCCGATTCGCTTTGGCGCACCGGCGATGTTCTATGCCGAGCCGCTCTCCGATGTCGCTGCCGCCGCCGTCACGACGATCGTCTTTGTGACCGTCGTCCCCGGACTCCTCCGCAAAAGAGAGGCGCTCCTCGGCAAACACATAGAAAAATAAAAAGGAACGCCTGTCAGAAAATGGAACTGTCGCAATAAGCATACCGTACTTTGCTCTGATAAGTAATATTATTAGAAATAGATACTTAAAAGTTCCAGATAAACATGCGGCAGCAAATTCTGACCGCAAAATCCGGTATTTCTAACCATGCCGCAGCTGGCATTCATGATGATCCGTGTCTTTCCAAGTTTGGAACACTCTACGGACTGTGTGCGCAAGCCAGCAGACAATTTTAGGACTTTTGTGTGTGTCCCTTATTGGCACCTCTGAACAAAACATAACCGCGCGAAGCCGATGTTTGAATTGCCATCTGCCATATTTTTAATAGCAGATGGCAACGAGTTTCGGTTCGCGCGGTTTTATATTGTCTGTGAAGAGGTGCCATTAGGGACACCAGAAAGTCCGCTCATTGTCTGCGGCTTGTCGGACACCCCCCGTGAGTGTCCAAACGTGGCCAAGACACGGAATGGGATGCCAGCCACGGCATGGAAGAAATACGTGAATTTTGCTTCAAAGAATTTCCCGCCGTCTGTTTATTCTGGAACTTTTTTGTTCTCTAGTTTTCTGGTAATATTACTTATCACTCCAAAGAGGTCTATGCTTATTGCGGCAATTCCTTATTACGCCAATATTATGCCGCCTGACCGGCACGGTTCTTTCCAAACAGCTTCTTTAAGCAGCTGAAGGCAACCAGAACGCCGAGTACCATTAAAAGCACAGCGACGATAAACTGCAGTCCGTCGACGAGGAATGTCGCCTGACCGCCGGCGATGTTTTTTACCAGAGCGATCGTCTTCTGGATGAGTGCGGTGAACGTCACGGCGAGCATGGCGAACATCGGAATGTAGAGCGTCCAGCCGGTGCGTCCGGTTGTCTTTAAGAAGACTGCCAGTGCGATCAGGACGAGTGCGGCGAGAAGCTGGTTCGCGGAACCGAACAGCGGCCATACATTGTTATATCCGCCGAGTGTCAGCAGATAGCCGAAGAACAGGGTGATGACCGTGGCAAAATATTTATTTGTCAGCACGCGCTGCAGCGGAGACATTTTTGCCGGATCGGTCGTATCGCCGTAGAACAGTTCCTGGAAGGACATACGCCCGATACGTGCGACGGAATCCAGAGATGTCAGCGCAAGTGCGGAGACGCACATGGTCATGAAGACCGTGGCAACCTGTACCGGAAGACCAAGCTTCTCGAGGAAACCGGCAACGCCGGAGGAGAAGATGGCGAACGGAGTTCCGTCTGGCTTGGTTCCGTTTACCGCGACAGCACCGACGACGACAAGGGAGACAATGCCTAACAGGGACTCAACAACCATTGCGCCGTAGCCGACCATCGACATATCTTTTTCGTTGCTGATCGTCTTGGAGGACGTTCCCGAGGAGACCAGGCTGTGGAAACCGGAGACGGCACCGCAGGCGATCGTGACGAACAGCGTTGGAAAAAGGCTGCTGCCGTTTACGGTAAAGCCGTTAAAAGCATTTAACTGCATGGCAGGATGAGCGACGAGAACGCCGACCACCGCGCCGATGATCATGCCGAGCAGCATGAACGTTGTCATATAATCACGCGGCTGCATGAGAAGCCACATCGGCATCACGGATGCCAGAAACAGATACGCCATGACAATGTAGATCCAGGCGGATTTGGTGGTGCAGATCGGAAGTGCCATACCGACTGCAAACATGGCAACGAGCAGCGCGATCGCAACAACCGCTTTTACCACTTCATTCATCTTGCCGACGTGCTTCTGGATCAGACCGAAGACAACGGCGACGACGATAAAGAGCATGGAGATGGAAGCGGCGGCGGAGTTCGCGTAGGAGGTCTCGGCGGTCATGCCGTCCACGCCTTTTCCGACAAACGTGCCGGCAACCATGTCCGTGAACGCTGCGATGACAAGCAGGGTGAACAGCCAGCAGAACAGCATGAAAAGCTTCCGGCCGGTCTTGCCGATATATTTTTCAATAATCATACCCATCGACTTGCCCTCATTTTTGACCGAGGCATATAGCGCACCGAAATCCTGTACCGCGCCGAAAAACAGACCGCCGATGATCAGCCACAAAAGTACCGGCACCCAGCCGAATACGGAGGCTAAGATCGGACCGGTGACAGGGCCGGCGCCTGCGATGGAAGAAAACTGATGAGAAAACACAGTAAATCTGGAAGACGGGACGTAATCCTCGCCATCCTCATGGGTGTAAGCGGGAGTCTTGGCATTCGGATCAATGCCCCATTTCTTTGCCAGCCAGCGCCCATAGAAGAGATAGCCGGCACCCAGTGCTACGATTCCGATTAAGATAATCACTAAACCATTCATTTTTTTTCCCGCCCGAAGGCGGCTCCTTTCTGATAGATCAACATTGGGCAAAGAGAAGGATGGCATTTTCTGTAAAACAAAAACGCCCCCGTCCCGCTGCACGAATGTGCAGCCAAAGACGAAGGCGTAAGCTTCCGCGTTACCACTTTGCTTGTCGTAAAAAACGACCTCTCAATCTCATCTTTGCGGGCGTAAGCCTGCAGCAATAAGCTTCCCTGTAACGGGGGAATCCCGGTGACACCTACTTGGTTCAGTGCACTGCTCGCAGAGGATAGTTCCTGAAACCGCATACCGTCTCGCACCGACCGACGGCTCTCTGTGATGCGGGGAATCAGTAAACCGTGTTCTGTTCCTTGCATTTGCTCTTTGTTTGATTATGAAGATAGCACTGTGATGTGTAAAAGTCAAGTACAAATTTTTAATGTAAGAATCTGGTAAAGACGGTTGACAAATAAAAAAACATAATATATAGTATTCCTATCAGAACAGTATGAGAAAGGAGCGCGGCTTCTATGAAACAGATATTATGCTTTGGAGATTCAAATACATACGGATTGATACCGGGAACGAAGGATCGCTATGACTGGGACACCCGCTGGAGCGGACGGATCGGGCAGCGGCTGTGGGAGGATGGCTGCCGCATTGTCGAGGAAGGACTGTGCGGACGGACGACGGTTTTTGATGATCCGTTGCGGGATGGCAGACGGGGAACGGAGCTTTTATCTGTGATCTTAGAGACGCATAAGCCGGTTGATGTGGTTGTGCTGATGCTCGGGACGAACGACTGCAAGACGATGTACGATACATCGGCGGAGGTAATCGGGAGAGGCGTGGAGCGGCTGCTCGACCAGATCAGAAGCAGCACCCCGGACAGTAAGATTCTTTTGATGTCGCCGATCGCACTCGGCGAGGGCGTTGGCGAGGCAGGGTACGATCCCGAATTTGATGAGAGCTCCGTTGCGGTGTCAAAGCGGCTGCCGGAGGTTTACCGGCGGATCGCGCATGAGCGGGGCATTTCGTTTCTGGCGGCATCCGCATATGCAAAGCCAAGTGAGGAAGACAGAGAGCACATGAATGAGGAAGGGCATGCCGCGCTGGCGGAGGCAGTGTATGCAAAGTTAAAGGAAATGCTCGCCGGAGAGAAAGAGAACGCACAGATCCCGGCATAGACGAATCCGGCAGGGAGAGAGGACAAAAACGGAATCTTACGGCAGTGTGCCTGACAGGATAAAAAGAGACGAAAGAAAACGCGCAGCGGGAATGGAAGGATGATGGCTGCTGAACCGCCCGGGAGCAGACGGCATAAGATAACAGCAGAAGACGCTGCTGCGCGGAGAAGGAGCGAAAGGAGTATGCCGGCTGAACCGCACGGGATCCGGCGGCATAAGATAACAGCAGGATACGCTGCTGCGCGGAGGAAGAGACATGGCAGAGAAAAATCTGGATTTTGACACGGTCATTGACCGGACACATACCAATTCACTCAAATATGATTTTGCAGTACAGCGGGGAAAGCCGAAGGATGTGCTGCCGCTTTGGGTTGCAGACATGGATTTTCAGGTCTCTTCCTATATACAGGAGGCACTCGCGGGCAGCGTGGCGCACGGCATTTTCGGCTACAGCGAGGCGGCCGGCAGCTACTTTGAGGCGGTTGCGGGCTGGATGGGACGGCATTACGGATGGAACGTGGAGGAACCCTGGCTGGTCAAGACGCCGGGGATTGTTTTTGCGCTGGCGCAGGCGGTGCGGGCGTTCACGGAGCCGGGCGACGCGGTGCTGCTGCAGCAGCCGGTCTACTATCCGTTTTCGCAGGTGATCCGCGATAACGGCAGGAAGATTGTGGATAATACGCTTGTGCAGGGAGAGGACGGAAGATACCGGATCGATTTTGCGGATTTTGAAGAAAAAATACGCAGCTGTAAGGTAAAGCTCTTTTTTCTCTGCAACCCGCACAATCCGGTGGGACGCGTGTGGACAAGGGAGGAGCTCCTGCGGCTGGGCGACATCTGTGAAAAATACGGAGTGATTGTGGTCAGCGATGAAATCCACGCGGATTTCGTCTTTGAGGGATCGCATCAGGTACTGGCGGGTCTCAAAGAAAGCTACCGGAAATTTGTGGTGACCTGCACGGCGCCGAGCAAGACATTTAACCTTGCGGGACTTCAGGTCTCCAACATTTTTATCCCTGATGATGCGCTGCGGCGGAAGTTCGAGCAGGCGGTCGCGGCGTCCGGCTACAGCCAGCTTAACACCATGGGGCTTGTGGCTTGTGAGGCGGCGTACCGGTATGGAGAGGAGTGGTACGACGCGGTGAAGGCATATATCCGTGAAAATCTTACCTATGCGCAGCATTTTCTGGAAGAACAGATTCCGCAGGTAAAGGCAGTGAAGCCGGAGGGAACGTACCTGCTGTGGGTGGATTTCCGCAGCCTGGGGCTCTCAAGGAAGGAGCTGGAGGAGCTGATTGTAAAAAAAGCCGGACTGTGGCTGGATTCCGGAGACATCTTCGGCGCGGCGGGAAGAGGCTTTGAGCGGATCAATGTGGCATGTCCGCGCAGCGTGCTGACGGAGGCGCTGGAGCGGCTCGCGCGTGTAGTGCGGGAAAAAGAACCGATCGTGTGCAAATAGGAACCACTTATGAAAAATGGGGTGCAAAGGCACCTCATTTTTGTTATGTTAAATACAGTTCTTGAGGACACGAAAACATGCCGGCAGAGGAAGACATTTCGGAGAGGAGGAGCATGTGAAAATCAATATTGAACTGGACAATGCACTGGAGGAGACCGAGGTACTGATCCGGGCAGCGAAAATGACCGAGGAAGTCAACGGAATCCTAAAAAAACTGGAGGAGCCGTCGATGCAGATGATTTCCGGTTTTGCGGGAGATACACTGGAGATACTGGAGCAGGCGGATATTATCCGCATATACGCGGCAAAAGGAAAAGTCTATGCGGTGACGGCAAAGGGCGAATATCTGCTTCGGATGCGGCTTTACGAGGCGGAGGAACGGCTGGATCAGACGCGTTTCGTACGGATCTCAAATTCGGAGATCATCAATCTGAAAATGGCAAAACGGTTTGATCTGAGTTTTTCGGGTACGATCTGCGTGAACCTCGCGGGAGGGCAGACGGCTTACGTCTCGCGCAGATATGTGGCAAAGATCAAGCGGCTGTTGGGAATATGAGAAAGGGAACGGTGAGAGATATGAAAAAGAAAGTGTTACAGAGAGGATTGTTCGGAATTCCAACCGGGATTGCGATCGGCTATGTGATCACGGTCATGATGTCGGCATTCTGGGGCGACGGCAGCTACTATCCGTGTGTGCCTGCGTTTGTGGACGCGATGGGGAGTGAGATACGGGCAGTTGTGGTGCAGACGGTGCTGTGTGGTCTGGTCGGCATGGTGTATGCGGCGGGATCGGTCGTGTGGGAAGTGGATCGATGGAGTCTTGCCGGTCAGACGGCGGCGTATTTTCTGATTACACTCGGCTCGGTGCTTCCGGTGGCGTATGCGGCATACTGGATGGAGCGCAGCGTCGCGGGTGTGCTTGGCTACGTCGCAATCTTTTGTGCGATCTTCGCCGGAATCTGGATTGCCCAGTATCTTGGATGGCGCGCAAAAATAAATCATATAAATAAGAAAATAGCGCTTGACAAATAAGATTTCGCGTCCTATAATCAATTCATACAAAACATAGTAGTTTTATAGGAAAACAAAAACACCATAGAAACGGAAATGAATTGAGAACAGGAGGATTTTATGATGAGTAAAATTGCTGAGAGCGCACTGGATCTGATCGGAAACACACCTTTATTAAAGCTGAACCGCTATTCTGCGGAGGCGGGCGTAAAGGACGCAACAATCTTAGGAAAGCTGGAGTATTTAAACCCGGCAGGCTCCGTAAAGGATCGTATCGCACTGGCGATGATCGAGGATGCGGAGAAGAAGGGCATCTTAAAACCGGGCGCAACCATTATTGAGCCGACCTCCGGCAACACAGGTATCGGACTGGCAGCAGTTGCTGCGGCAAAGGGCTACCATGCCATCCTGACACTGCCGGATACGATGAGCGTAGAGCGCAGAAACCTTCTGGCAGCATACGGCGCCGAGCTGGTGCTGACTGAGGGCGCGAAGGGTATGAAGGGCGCTATCGCCAAAGCAGAGGAATTAAAGGAGTCAACACCGGGCGCTGTGATCTTAGGACAGTTCGTGAACCCGGCAAATCCGGCGGCACACAAGGCAACCACAGGACCGGAGATCTGGGAGCAGACAGACGGTAAGGTAGATATCTTTGTAGCAGGCGTAGGTACCGGCGGAACGGTAACCGGTGTCGGCGAGTACTTAAAGGAGAAGAATCCGAACGTCAAGATCGTTGCGGTAGAGCCGGCAACCAGCCCGGTATTATCTAAGGGCACACCGGGTGCGCACAAGATTCAGGGTATTGGCGCAGGATTTGTTCCGGATGTACTCAACACAAAGGTGTACGATGAAGTCATCACGATTGAGAACGACGACGCATTTACAGAGGGAAGAGCGTTTGCACGCAGCGAAGGTATCCTCGTAGGTATCTCTTCCGGCGCAGCATTAAAGGCGGCAGCCATTCTGGCTGCAAGACCGGAGAACAAGGGCAAGACGATTGTGGCTTTGCTTCCGGATTCCGGAGACAGATATCTGTCCACCTCCCTGTTTGCAAAGAACTAGGAGACCGCTCGAAGAGCAAATGCCGGATCCTTTGGCAGCACGGTTTTGCCTGTGCCGCCGGAGGATCTGTTTTTGACCGTGAAATGTGTGGAAGGTCTGTTTTTGACCGTGAAATGTGTGGAAGGTCTGTTTTTGACCGTGGAAAGTGCGGAAGGTCTGTTAGTGCATGGGAAAAGTGCGGGGCATCCCGGAAAAACAGGCGCAGAGACAGGAAAACTCTGGACATTTGCTGAAAACATGATATGATATCAAAGTATCACAATGACAATCTATCGTGACAGGTGTCTTGTCACCTGAAAAGCGGATGTATAGAGAACGGAGATAAAAATGGAAGCAGAGAGAGCGAAGCGGATCAAGGAATTGCAGAAAGAGAAGGATGTTGTCATTCTTGCGCATTATTATGTGGACGGCGCCGTGCAGGAGATTGCCGATTATGTGGGTGATTCCTTTTATCTGAGCAAGGTTGCGACGAAGGTGCCGCAGAAGACGATTCTGTTTGCCGGAGTGACGTTTATGGGTGAGAGCGCGAAGATCTTAAACCCGGATAAGACGGTTGTGATGGCGGACGAGTGTGCGGACTGCCCGATGGCACATATGATTACGGCAGACCGGATCGCGGAAGTGAGAGAGGAATACGAAGATCTGGCAGTGGTCTGCTATGTGAACTCCACGGCGGAGATTAAGGCGGTATCGGATGTGTGCGTGACTTCCTCCAACGCGGTAAAAGTCGTGTCCAACATTCCGCAGAAGAATATTTTCTTCGTGCCGGACAACAACCTCGGCAGATATGTGGCAGAGAAGCTGCCGGAGAAGCATTTCATTTTCCACGATGGCTTCTGCCATGTGCACAAGAGCATTCACGCGGCAGAGCTGCAGGCGGCAAAGGATGCCTGTCCGGACGCACTGGTGCTGACGCACCCGGAGTGTACTGAGGACGTGGTTGCGATGTCCGATTTCGTGGGAAGCACGTCTGAGATTATTGATTTTGCGACGCAGAGCGACTGCAAAAAGTTCATCATCTGCACGGAGATGGGCGTATTCTTTGAACTGCAGCAGAAGAATCCGGATAAGAAGTTCTATTCGGTGGGACACAGACAGTTTTGCCCGAACATGAAGAAAGTGACGATTGATAAAGTCGAGCAGGTGCTTGAGAAGCTCGGCAGCGGAGAACTCGAGGAGATCACGCTCTCTGACGAGATCCTGACCCGTGCCGCAAAGCCGCTGCAACGCATGTTGGAACTTGCAAAATAGCGGCGGACGCTATATGATAGAAGCGGACAGGCGTAAACGTTACAATATATAGGAGTATCTATGTTAAATCAATTTTCCAGAACAGAATTATTATTAGGAAAAGAGGCTATGGAGCGGCTCTCGCGTGCGAGGGTCGCTGTTTTTGGCATTGGCGGTGTGGGAGGCTACACCGTGGAGGCGCTGGTGCGAAGCGGTGTGGGAGCCATCGATCTGATCGACGATGATAAGGTCTGCCTTACCAATCTGAACCGTCAGATCATCGCAACGCGCAGCACCGTAGGGAAATATAAGGTGGAGGTCATGCGTGACCGCATTCTCGACATCAACCCGGACTGCAAGGTGGAGGTGCACAAGTGCTTCTATCTGCCGGAGACAAAGGACGAGTTCGATTTTTCCAGCTATTCGTATGTCGTGGATGCAGTCGATACTGTGACGGCAAAGATTGCGCTGGTCATGCAGTCGCAGGAGACAGGAACGCCGATCATCAGCAGCATGGGCGCCGGCAACAAGCTGAATCCGGCAATGTTTGAGGTGGCGGACATCTATAAGACGTCGGTCTGCCCGCTGGCGAAGGTCATGCGCCGCGAACTCAAAAAGCGCGGAGTGAAGAAACTAAAGGTGGTGTATTCCAGGGAGCAGCCGGTCACGCCGATCGAGGATATGTCGATCAGCTGCCGTGCGCACTGTATCTGCCCGCCGGGAGCAAAGCATAAATGTACGGAGCGCCGTGCGATTCCGGGTTCCAATGCATTTGTACCATCGGTGGCAGGATTGATCATTGCATCGGAGGTCATCAAGGACCTTGCGGCAGAATAGAGAATGAGGGACAGGCATGTATCAGAGAACCATAGAAGAACTGCAGAAGGACGAGCGGGAAAAAGTAATCATAGACATCCGCAGAGAAGCAGATTTTTTGAGAGAGACATATCCGGGAGCGAAGCATATCTATTGGGAGGAGTTCGAGGCGCACAGAGACGAGGTGCCCAAGGACCGTCCAGTTTACCTGATCTGTTATACGGGAGAGCGCAGCGACGAGCTGGCGCGCGAGCTTTTAGAGGAGGGCTATGAGGTATACAGTGTGCAGGGCGGATACCGTGCGTACCTGCGCATGAAGCTGTTAGAATCCATGGAACAGACAAAAGCCCCGGACGCCGAAGAGAAGAATCTGGATCGCTGCAGTGAGATTGAGCGCAGTATTGTCAAAAAGTTCCGCAAGGAGATCTGGCGGAAGTTCACAAAGGCGATCAACGAATACGAGCTGATCCAGGACGGGGACAAGATCGCCGTCTGTATTTCCGGTGGAAAAGATTCCATGCTGATGGCGAAGCTGTTTCAGGAGCTGGAGCGCCACGGCAAGAAGAATTTCGAGGTGGTATTCCTCGTCATGAATCCGGGGTACAATGAGATCAACTACGAGACGATTGTAAACAACGCCAAAATTTTAAATGTCCCGATCACGGTATTTACCTCCGAGATCTTTGACATTGTGGCGGGGGAGGAGGAATCTCCGTGCTATCTGTGCGCGCGCATGCGCAGAGGGCATCTCTACAGCAAGGCAAAGGAGCTCGGCTGCAACAAGATTGCGCTGGGACATCATTTTGACGATGTGATCGAGACCATCCTTATGGGAATGCTTTACGGGGCGCAGGTACAGACGATGATGCCGAAGCTGCACAGCACGAATTTCCCGGGGATGGAGCTGATTCGTCCGCTGTATCTGGTGCGCGAGGAAGACATCATCCACTGGATGAATTACAATGACCTGCACTTTATCCAGTGTGCCTGCCGTTTCACGGAAAGCTGTGCTTCCTGCGGCGGTACAGAGAAGGGCTCCAAGCGCGCGGAGATCAAGGATCTGATCCGGGAGCTTCGCAAGAAGAATCCTTACATTGAGAAGAATATCTTCCGCAGTGTGGAGAACGTCAACCTGAACACTGTGATCGGTTATAAAAAAGATGGTGTCCGCCATCATTTTCTGGATGAATATGACAAAGCATAATTTTGATTTTGTGTCATTTTTATCCCCCCGAGGGGCTTGTGCGGCCCCTCTTTTTCATGCTATCCTTTGTGCACTGGGCAAAAATGCCGGCGATTTTAACAAGGGAGAATAAATAATGAAAAAGAGGTGGATGGCGCTGCTTGGGGCAGCGGTAGTGACGATAAATCTGTTTGCCGGATGCGGCAGCACAGGTGCGGAGCAGACAGGCAATAACGCAGATGGTACGGCGACAGAGGCAGTACAGGGAAAAGACAGCGCCGGAGGCGGGAATGCGGCGCAGAGCGTGGCAGGAAGCGCAGATACGGTCATCGTGGCGATGAGTCCTTCCTCGGAGCCGGCGGCGGGATTTAACCCGTGCATCAACTGGGGCTGTGGGGAACACTGCCATGAACCGCTGATCCAGTCGACGCTGATCCGGACGAACGTGGATATGGAGTTCGAGAACGATCTGGCGACGGATTACAGCGTGAGTGAGGACGGACTGACCTGGACGTTTCACATCCGGGACGATGTGAAGTTCACGGACGGGGAACCGCTGACGGCGTCGGATGTGGCATTTACGTTTAACACGGCGCTTGCCACGCCGAATTCGGAGGCGGACTTAAGTATGCTCGATTCCGTGGAGGCGCCGGATGACACCACGGTGATTTTCCACATGAGCAAGCCGTACAATGCGTTTTTGTATACACTGGCGGTGTTCGGTATCGTGCCGGAGCACTGCTACGATGAAGCAGCCTACGGGGAGAACCCGGTCGGTTCCGGCAGATATATCCTGACACAGTGGGACAAAGGGCAGCAGGTCGTTTTGGAGGCGAATCCGGACTACTACGGGGATGAAGTGCAGATGAAAAAAGTCATTGTCCTGTTCATGGAGGAAGACGCGGCGCTTGCGGCAGTAAAAGCGGGACAGGTGGATATCGCCTACACGTCTGCGGTGTACAGCGACGAGCAGGTGGACGGCTATCAGCTCCTGGTCTGTAAGTCGGTGGATTCCAGGGGAATCTCGCTTCCGTCGATTCCGGCGGGCAATGAGGTTGTCGACGGGGATACCGTGTATGCGGCGGGAAACGATGTGACATGCGATGTGGCACTCCGCCGGGCGATGAACTACGCGCTTGACCGTCAGACCATGATCGATCATGTGTTAAACGGCTACGGCGAGGTCGCTTACAGCGTATCGGATAACATGCCGTGGTCGAGCGAGTCCATGATTATTCCGTATGATGTGGATAAGGCAGAGCAGATTCTTGCGGACGGTGGATGGAGTGATACGGACGGCGATGGCATCGTGGAAAAAGACGGGCAGAAAGCGGAATTTACCGTGTACTATTCCGCGTCCGATTCCGTGCGGCAGGCACTCACGGCAGAGTTCTCCAACCAGATGAAAGCGGTTGGAATTAATGTGTTGTACGAAGGTCTGGGAAGCTGGGACGAGCTGTATACAAAGATGTACTCCGATCCGATCACCTGGGGCTGGGGCTCCAACTCGCCGGTGGAGGATTATCAGCTGTACTATACCGGCGGTTCCTGCAATTTTACGGGATATTCCGATGCGAAGACGGATGAACTTCTGGATGCGGCACTTGCGGCGACGGATATGAATGAGTCGTACCGTCTCTGGCAGCAGGCACAGGAGGATGTCGGGCCGGATGCCGAGGCACTCTGGGTATGGTTTGCCAACGTGGATCATCTCTATTTTGCGCGGGATGGTCTGGCAGTGGCGGAGCAGAAGCTGCATCCGCACGGTCACGGCTGGTCGTTAGTCAACAATGTCGACCAGTGGACCTGGGAATAGATGAGGGAAGAATGAATATCAGGCATTACATAAGCTTTTTTATCAAAAATGTAATAAAAATGCTGACACTGCTGATCGGTGTCAGCATTGCCGCGTTTATGCTGGTGTCGCTGTCTCCAATTGATCCGGTACAGGCGAACGTCGGAGCAACGGCTTACATGCGCATGACGCCGGAGAAGCGGGCGCAGATGGAGTCCTACTGGGGCAAGGATGTGCCGCCCGCAGAGCGCTATCTGAACTGGGCGAAGGATTTCGTGCGGGGGGATATGGGCACTTCGCTGAAATATAACCGCCCGGTCGCGGAGGTCGTTGCGGAAAAGTTCGGCAACTCGTTTGCGTTGATGTGTGTGGCGTGGGTACTGTCCGGAATCCTGGGGCTTGTGCTCGGCATTGTGGCGGGGTATTTTAAAGACCGTCTGCCGGACCGTCTGATCCGTGGGTATGCGCTGCTTCTGGCGAGCACACCGGCATTCTGGATCGGTCTGCTGCTCTTGATGATCTTTGCCGTGTGGCTCGGCTGGCTGCCGTTCGGCATGAATCTGCCGGCAGGCATGACGGCGGCGGAGGCGGGCATCGGCGTGCGCATCCGGCATCTGCTTCTCCCGGCGCTGACACTCGGGCTGACGGGCGTGGCAAACATCACGCTGCATACGCGGGAGAAAATGATTGCGATCATGGAGAGCGACTATGTGCTGTTTGCGCGTGCGCGCGGGGAGAGCAGCGGCTATATCGTAAAAAGACATGCCCTGCGCAATCTGGTGCTCCCTGCCATCACCCTGCAGTTTGGTTCCATCAGTGAGATCTTTGGCGGATCGGTGCTCGTGGAGCAGGTATTTTCCTATCCGGGACTCGGACAGGCGGCGATTGATGCCGGACTGGGGGGTGATGTGTCGCTGCTTTTGGCGATCACGGTCATCAGCACGCTGTTTGTGTTTCTTGGAAATCTCGTGGCAAATGTACTTTACGGTGTGATTGATCCGCAGATAAGGAGGGGCAGAAGTCATGGATAAAACCGGTCATATGACGATTGCTGCCCACACGGCGGGCAGACGCAACGGGCGCCAGTGGATGCGGCGCTTTCTTCTGGCGGCAGTGCTGCTTTTAGCAGCCGTTGCAGTGGCTGGAATCTGTCTGGAGGAGCGGGCGGTGGTCACGGATTTTTCGCGCAAAAATCTGCCGCCGTGCCTTAAGTATCTGTTTGGGACGGACTGGATGGGGCGTGATATGCTGTCGCGCACGCTGGCGGGGCTCTCCACGAGCATCCGCATCGGTGTGCTGGCGTCGGCGGTCAGCGCAGTGCTTGCGCTTTTCCTTGGAACTGCCGCGGCGGTCGGCGGAAAATGGGCGGACGGCATCATCAGCTGGTGCATTGATCTGATGATGGGAGTTCCGCATATTGTGCTGTTGCTATTGATTTCCTACGCGCTTGGAAAGGGTGAAAAGGGTGTGGTTGTCGGTGTGGCGCTGACACACTGGCCGAACCTCGCGCGCGTGATCCGCGGGGAGATCCTGCAGGTGCGGGAGGCGGCGTACGTTGGCATTGCAAAACAGCTCGGGAAAAGTCCGTGGTACATTGCCAGATGGCACATTTTTCCACAGATTCTCCCGCAGTTTCTTGTGGGGCTGGTGTTACTGTTCCCGCATGCGATCCTGCACGAGGCGAGCATCACGTTTCTGGGTTTTGGACTGCCGCCGGAGAAGCCGGCGGTTGGCGTGATCCTCTCGGAGAGTATGTCGTATCTGAGCACCGGAAAATGGTGGCTGGCGCTCTTCCCGGGACTGGCGCTGGTCGGCGTGGTGGTTCTTTTCGACCGGATCGGGAGCGGCTTAAAGGCGCTGTTTGACCCGTCGAGTGCGCAGCTGTAGAAGATTTTGAGTGGAGAAAACGATGGAAGAGAAAAAAGAATTACTGCGCATCGAGCATCTGACGGTATCTTTCGCGCAGTATGAGAAGCGCAGCGCAAAGCAAGGGGAACTTCCGGTGATCCGTGATCTGAATGTGACGGTGCGTGAGGGTGAGATCGTCGCGGTCGTCGGGAGCAGCGGATCGGGAAAAAGCCTTCTGGCGCATGCCATAATGGGAATTCTCCCCGCCAATGCGGCTGCAAGCGGCAGTATTTTTTACCGGGGAAGCGCCTGCGGCGAGGCGGAATTAAAGGCGCTGCGCGGCAGGGAGATCGCGCTGGTGCCGCAGAGTGTCAATTATCTTGATCCTCTGATGAAGGTCGGCAGACAGATCATTGGGGAAACGAAGAAGCGGCAGAAGCTTTTTTGCGGAGCAGACCAGGGAAAGCGGCAGAAGCTTTTTTGCGGAGCAGACCGGGAAAAGCGGCAGGAGGAAGCGCGGATGCGGGAACTCCTTGCAAGGTATGGGCTTGCGGACGAAGTTGCGGATCTCTATCCGTTTGAACTATCCGGTGGCATGGCGCGCCGTGTGCTTTTACTGACGGCACTGATGTGGCAGCCGCGCCTGATCATTGCGGACGAGCCGACGCCGGGCATGGATCTTGCGCTGGCAAAACAGGCGATGCAGGATTTCCGGACATTTGCGGACGATGGAAACGGTGTGCTTCTGATTACACATGATCTGGAACTGGCGCTTGAAGTGGCGGACCGGATCGTTGTGTTTTATGCCGGGACGACCGTGGAGGAAGCGAAGGTGACAGATTTTGCGGACGAGACGCTGTTGCGGCACCCATATACGAGAGCGCTGTATGAGGCGCTGCCGGGGCGCGGGTTTGCGGCACTGCCCGGAACACAGCCTTACGTGAAAGATCTGCCGGCGGGATGTCCGTTTGCACCGCGCTGCGCCGACCGTCGGGAGGCGTGTGACGGGGAGATTCCGGTCGTTTGTGTCCGCGGCGGCAGGGTGCGCTGCATATTGTATACAGAGAATTCATAAAGAACTATCAGAGGGAGAGGAGGAAACGTCCGGTGAGACTGAAAGCGGAACATATCAGCTATAAATATCCGGGGGGCAGCAGAGAGGTGCTGTCGGATGTGAGTCTGGAACTGGGGAGTACCGACCGGCTGGGGATTGCCGCGCCGAGCGGCTTTGGTAAGACGACGCTCTGTCAGATCCTGGCAGGCTACCGCACACCGACGACTGGACGTGTCTGTGTGGACGATATGCCGCTTCCGGGGAGCGGTTACTGCCCGGTGCAGATGATCTGGCAGCATCCGGAGCAGGCGGTGAATCCGCGCGTGCGGATGCAGGCGGTTCTGCAGGAGGGAGATTCGATCAGCGAACGTTTGATAGAGGGGCTCGGGATTGAGCGGGACTGGTGTAACCGGTATCCGGGCGAACTATCCGGAGGAGAACTGCAGCGATTCTGCATAGCGAGGGCTCTGGGGGAGAGAACACGGTTTTTGATTGCAGATGAGATCAGCACCATGTTAGATCCCATCACCCAGAGCCAGATCTGGAACTTCCTGCTGGCGGAAGTGAAAGAACGAAAAATAGGGCTTCTGGTCGTAAGCCACGACGAAAAGCTGATGGAGCAGGTCTGTGACCGCATCATGCGGCTGTGATGCCTGCAAATAAAAAGAAAAATCAGAATATCATCTTCGCGCGGTTCTTCAATAAGCGCGCGCCATTCACAATGAGAAGAATTCCGGCTGCAATGCCGCCTGTCAGTACGCAGATGCCGACGGCAAGGCTTGCAGCGCCAGTCGATCCCATTGTCTTGTAAATCTTTTCTTCCATAAAAACAACCTCCTTAATACAAAACAATCCATTTATGGTTAGTATTTTACCATCATTTGGCGGAATATACAAGAAAACGGTCACGGCAGCCAGCCGTCGTCCCCCGCCAGCACAAGCTCTCTGGAAAAATGGGCAGCCTGTGCGCCGTCTAAGGTATCCACAAAGTCTGCACGCTGTGCAAACGGGCGGCAGCTGTCTGCACAGCCACAGTCAGCGTCCTGTGGATAACTGTGATACTCGGCAAAAAGAACGGTGCCGTGTGCGTGCTCCTTGCCCCAGTCATGAAATCCGGCAGGATGAATGTGGGCGCCTATCGCGCAGTCCATGAGGACAACCCGTGCGTAATCCCGCCAGGGACGGCCGATATAGGCCGCGTGCTGAGGACAACCCTCCGCGGCAAAGCGGCAGTCGTGGAAAACATAGCCGTATTCCTGCCCTTCGGGGGTGGAAGCGGCGGTGACATATCCGGGTCCTAAGGATGCGATCGTACAGCCTTCAAAGTAAGCGGTCGCACTGCCGAAAATAAAGTCGATATCGCCGCAGATATAGCAGTTGTGATAATATTGTCTGCCGTTGATGCGCGGTGCGGACTCGGTCGGCCCGCGGAAGCCGCCGGGCTCGTATTCCTCCGGGGGAAGCGGACCGGTAAAAAGCGTATCCTGATGTCCGAGAATGCGGCAGGATTCCGCGATAAAACGGTCGCATTCGGCGTAGAGTGCGATTGCCTGCCCGTGCGTTTTGGAGTCGCCTGCAGTATTCTCGATGGTTAAGTTGCGCAGCGTGACGTCTGCGGCATGCACGAAAAAGGTGTAGGAGCGGAAGGTTCCGCGCTTGATGCCGTCCGGCATGATCTCGTAGCCGTAATCGCCGAAGGAGATCACGGTGTCGGACGGGGATGCTCCTGCGCCCTCGATCGTGACGTTCGGGCGTGTGAGGGATAATTTTTCGTGGTAGATTCCGGGCATGACGCGGATGGTCACGGGAACCGTGGGGTCTTCTGGCATGGCGGCGAACGCCGCTTTCAGTGAATAAAAGCCGCCAGAGACATCTGCCCCTGGCGCAACGGTCATTGTATACATAAGTGGCTTCCTTTTTGGAAAAATAGAATTAACGGGCGAGAATATCGATGATCTCCGCGACATACATGGTGTGCATATCGCCGTCCTTGTACCATTTTTCCTTGATCTCAGGGAGAAGAAAAGAGTCTTCCGTGATGCGGGTGGCAGACATTTTCTCGCAGAGAAGGACAAAGTTGCCCTCGTCCACGTAAGGGATGTTGTGGCGCGTGGCGAGCGTGAGACCTGCCGCGGCGAATTTGTCTTCGTCTCTTCCGGAATGGGAACCGCAGTAATTTAATGCGTCACGGTATTGCCCGGACAGGAAGGTAATGGAGAAAAATTCATTCGCGTCGATGAATTCCTTGGTGTAGCGGGAATCACGCACAAAAATGAAAGCAACATTTTTGCCCCAGAGGACACCGACACCGCCCCAGCTTACGGTCATCGTGTTGGCTTTTTCCTTGTTGCCGGCTGTGACGAGCGCCCACTCTTTGCCGATTTTGGTAAATGGATTAAATTCTATAAGATCAAATGGTAACGGTTGGAATGTGTGCATAAGATTACTTCCTTTCTGTCGGTATCATTTCTGTAGATATGATACCATTTTGACGGGAAAATGACAAGAAAGCCGGCGGCAAAACGGGATACTTTTCACACCGGAAGGGGCGCAGATGAGCGCCAGAGCAGTTGAAAAAATAGACGGAGTGCGTATAATAGTAATATAGTACGCAAAAGGAAAAGGAGGAGCGGCGATGGCAGGATTAGGCCACAGACAGGATCGGGGAGTCATGCTCCCGCCACTGGATGAGATTGACGGTTTTATGGTGCGTCCGGGATTTTACAATTCAGAAGGCGCAGTGCCGACGGCGAGAGGAGTGAGCTTTACGATTCATTCGGTCGGCGCGACGGGATGTACGCTTCTGCTGTTCCGGCCGCAGGAAAAGGAGCCATACGCCAGACTGAAGTATCCGGAGGCATACCACATTGGCAACACGTTCGCAATGCTGGTATTCGGCTTGAAGATTGATGAATTTGAATACGCGTTTCAGCTGGACGGACCGTATGATGAGTCCAGGGGGCTGTTGTTTGACAAGAATAATGTGCTGCTGGATCCGTTTGCGAAGGCGGTGACGGGGCAGCGGAACTGGGGCGAGCGCCCGGAGAGTGACGAGGGCTTTGTGTATCACGCCCGTGTGGTGGAGAATAATTTTGACTGGGGAAAAATGACGTTCCCGGAGATTCCGGCGGAGGATCTGATTATATACGAGACACATGTAAGAGGATTTAGCAAGGACGCTTCTTCCGGGGTGACGGCAGGCGGCACGTTTGAGGGACTGCGCCAGAAGATTCCGTATCTGAAGGATCTTGGCGTCAACGCGATCGAGCTTCTCCCGATTTTTGAGTTCGATGAGATGGAGAGCGCCCGTGTGGTGGACGGCGTGCAGCTGTACAATTACTGGGGGTACAATACGGTAAGCTTTTTTGCGCCGAACACCAGCTATTCGTCCGTGGTAGAGCACAATCACGAGGGAGACGAGTTAAAGCTGCTGATCAGTGAACTCAAGGCAAACGGCATGGAAGTCATTCTGGATGTTGTGTTTAACCATACTGCCGAGGGAAATGAGAATGGACCGTGTTTTTCGTTTAAGGGCATTGATAATAATATTTATTATATGCTGACACCGGATGGACATTACTACAATTTCAGCGGATGTGGCAATGCCATGAACTGCAACCATCCGATCATGCGCAAGTTTATCATTGACTGCCTGCGCTACTGGGTGATGGAGTACCGCGTGGACGGTTTCCGGTTCGATCTGGCTTCGATTCTGACGCGTGACCAGAACGGGGCGCCGATGCCGGACCCGCCGATCTTACAGGGGATCGCCTGCGACCCGATCTTAGGACATGTGAAGCTGATCGCCGAGGCGTGGGATGCGGCAGGACTTTACCAGGTGGGAAGCTTTCCAGCATTTCGCAGATGGTCGGAGTGGAACGGCAGATACCGGGATGATATGCGCCGCTTTTTAAAGGGCGACGGGAGCATGGCGGGAACCGCGATCAACCGCATCATCGGTTCGACGGATCTGTACGATCCGGTGCACAGAGGTGAGAGTGCATCGGTGAATTTCCTGACCTGCCATGACGGTTTTACGCTCTACGATCTGTACTCGTACAACACGAAGCACAATGAGAAAAACGGCTGGAACAATACGGACGGTGACAATAACGGAAACAGCTGGAACTGCGGCGTCGAGGGAGAGACGGACGATCCGCAGATCGAGGGACTGCGCCGGCGCATGGTGAAAAATGCGTTTGCGACGCTGCTCTGCAGCCGCGGACCGGCGATGTTCTACGGCGGCGACGAGTTCTGCAACACGCAGTTTGGCAACAACAATGCCTACTGTCAGGACAATATCATATCCTGGCTGGACTGGACGAGACTGGAAAAATACCGGGAGATTCATGATTTTGTGCGGTATATGATCGGTTTCCGGAAGCGCTATGCCATTCTGCGCAAGAAGACGAAGCCGGTGGCATGCAATCTGCCGGAGATCAGCATTCACAACGGTTATCCGTGGAACGGCGGTACGGATTCCAACAGCCGGCTCATCGGCATCATGTATGCGGGAAGAGATGAGCACGACACGCGGGACGATATTGTGTTCTATTGTATGAATGCTTACTGGGAGACATTAGTGATGCAGCTTCCGGAACTGCCGAACGGGCTCCAGTGGAAAGTGTGTGTCAACACGTCCGTGGAGTACAAGGATGGCAGGGATATGGAGTCCTACACAGAGTTTTATTATAAGAAGACATTGAAGGTTCCGCCGCGCACGGCGATCGTACTGGTGGCAGAGTAAGCGGGTGAAGCGGGCAGAAATCCTTGGGGAATGCCCGCTGCCTGCGCTGCGGCTCCTAGAGGTAGCCGCCGTCGAGGGTGATGATCTGCCCGGTCAGGTAGTCGTTTCCGGTGGTAATCTGCACGGCAAGCGATGCCACTTCCTCCGGCGCGCCGAAGCGCCCGGCGGGGATCTCCTCGGCGAGCTGGGCGCGCTCTTCTGCGGAAAAGCAGGCATTCATCTCGGTGTCGATCACGCCGCAGGCAATCGCGTTGACCTGGATGCTGCTCGGTGCGAGCTCCTTGGCGAGGGCGCGGGTGAAGGAATTGATGCCGCCTTTGCAGGCGGAGTATGCGACCTCGCAGGAGGCGCCGACATTTCCCCAGATCGAGGAGATGTTTAAGATTTTCCCGGATTTCTGGTGGATCATGTGTGGCAGGGCAAGCTTGCTCGCGGAAAAGACGGAGGTCAGATTGACGCCGATGATGCGGTTCCACTCATCGATGGTCATATCTTCCAGCAGACCGATATGTGAGATGCCGGCATTGTTTACGAGAATGTCAACGCCGCCGAAGCGGGCTTCGCTTTGGGAGAAAAGCTGTTCCATATAGGTATAGTCCGATACGTCGCCGATGCTGGTGAGTACGTCCACATGGCAGGTTTCCCTTAATTCGTCTGCCAGCGCCAGCAGCTCCTTTTCGGAGTGGGAACAGTTGATGACCAGACGGCAGCCCTCCCTGGCAAAGGCGCAGGCGATCGCCCGCCCGATGCCGCGTGAGGCGCCGGTAATGAGTACGGTTTTATACATGATGAAAGACCTTTCTTCTATTTATATTGTGAATACGGTATATCCTCTTTTTGCGCTACTTTCTGCGCATCCGAAGTTCCGCAGGAACTTCTAATATGAACTCGTCAGAGTTCATTATATCCTCTTTTTTGCGCCGACTTCTGCGCATCCGAAGTTCCGCAGGAACTTCTAATATGAACTCGTCAGAGTTCATTATATCCTCTTTTCTGCGCCGACTTCTGCGCATCCGAAGTTCCGCAGGAACTTCTAATATGAACTCGTCAGAGTTCATTATATCATATATTTTAGGCGGCTTTGTTTGAAATTTCAAAAAAATTAAAAAAATACAAAATTTTTCTGGACAAACAGAAAAACTTGTGATAATATAATGAAGCACGATTTGAGAGACAACAAAGTGCTTCATAAATATCGATGCGTGGCTCAGCTTGGTAGAGCGCTGCGTTCGGGACGCAGAGGTCGCAGGTTCGAATCCTGTCGCATCGACTGACTGGTAGAGACCGTCAACCTTAGAGAGATCAAGGGTTGGCGGTTTTTTGTGTATAGAATATCAGAAGAAAAGGATCATGAATGTTAAGAGAGAAGATAGTACACTTTCTTGCCTGATAATAGGTTCACTGCTTGTCAGATAGGATGGATTTTGTTAAAATAATTACAAAAGCAATACAAACAATGACGAGAGGAGGAACCTGAATGAACTCTCCGCAGACAATCAATGGGTTAATGCGGCATTTGAGAAATGATTGCAAAATACAAATTAGCGGAAGTTATCAAAAACAGCAATTAACAAGCTATGGCTATTATCATGGGTATAAGGGATACCGTTTTGCCGGAAATAGTTACAGGCAGATTCCATATTCTGATTTCAGCGAGGTGGTAGCGGTTATTGAGTATGATAATAATTTGAAGGCAGCGCTGTATCCGGAACTTATGTTTATTGAGACAGCACTTAAAAATATTGTGTGCAATGAATCAGTGAAAGGTCTTAAGCTTGGCACTTTTGAGCATCTTTATAAAGAACGTATGAGTGATAATACGACAAATACGAAATTGCAGTCAAAACGCCTTAAATTGCGTAATTCGGTGTACGCCAAATTAGCTGCGCGCTATCATGATGAAGAAGAAAAAGAAAATCAAATGGTGCGGCACTTTTATAATAGAGGAGAAGATGCACCTATCTGGGTCGTTTTTGAAATACTATATCTTAGTGATCTGGCAGGTTTTTTTGAGTGCCTAAATGAGGCGGTACGTGAGAATATCTTAAAGCAGATGAATATGTTTGATATTTCGATAGATGCTAATAAAAATTTACTTTCTATCATGATTTACACTTTGAAAGCACTGCGGAATTCTGTTGCACATAATAATATTATTTTCGATACTAGATTTAAAGATCGGAAAATCAGCCCCGTGCTTAAAAAATGGGTAGAAAAAGAAACGGGTATTCAGAATATTACGTTGTATTCTCTGATTGATTATATTATAATTGTGTGCTGTCTTCTTAAACGAGTGGATTTTAGTGGTACGAGAGCATTGACTTTGCTAAATAAGTACAAGGAAGAGAATCAGCGACTGCAGAATAGTGTTGCTTCGGAGATTTACGATCATATTATACAGAATAATGTTCCGGCAAAGGTTGTGGGGTTAGAGGCGTATTTGAATGTTTGAAAAAATAATAAAAACTTGCATTTTTCAAGGATATAAGATATATTATATGTAATGAAAGAGGTGTATGTTTTCGGACTGCACTGGAGGAGTCACTCTGTGGCTCCTTTTTATGTATGGGCTTTAGTCTGTATGGGCATTTAATGCCGGGTGATATCCATAGGAAGGAACTCAAAAAGGAACTCAAATTATTTGAGTTCCTTTTTGAGTTCGTGAAATAAAATTTGAGTTTCTTACACAAAAAATAGTGATACAATATAAAAATATGGGGAGAACTAAAATGACAACGAAAGAATTACTTGAAAAATTAGAGTTAATTCAGAAACTTAAATGTGAAACTCCAACAGATAAAGAGTGCAAACCAGGGATGTCCCAGACATTTATATGATTCGCTGTCCAGTTTTTCCAATCAGGACGATGGGGAATCCCGACAATACGCAGAACGATGCAGGAATATCACTTGCCACAACCGGAATTTTTGGATGAAAGAAGGAGTTTTATTGCGATGAAAGGAAAAAGGATCAAGGATAAAGATTCTGTCAACAGAACGCGAATTGCCTTGTCAAAGCCCCCGGTGCAGTGTATAATTGCACTGATGATTTGCGAGTGAAGAACACGGGAGGAAGACATGGGAAAAGACGTTATTATTGCATGTGATTTTAACAGTAAGGCAGAAGTCATTGCGTTTCTTGAGAAGTTCAAGGACGAGAAGCCGTTCGTCAAGATCGGAATGGAGCTTTTTTATGCGGAAGGACCGGACATCGTGCGTACCATCAAGGGGATGGGACACAAGATCTTCCTTGATCTGAAGCTTCATGACATTCCGAACACGGTGAAAAAGGCGATGGCGGTTCTCTCGGGGCTGGATGTTGATATGTGCAATGTACATGCAGCGGGAACGAAGGGCATGATGCAGGCGGCACTGGAGGGACTGACGAGAGCGGACGGCAGCAGACCGCTGCTGATCGCGGTGACGCAGCTTACCTCCACGAGCGAGGAAGTGATGCAGCAGGAGCTGTGGATTGACAAGCCGATCGATGAGACGGTCATGCACTATGCGAAAAATACCATGGAAGCAGGACTGGACGGAGTCGTATGCTCGCCGCTTGAGGCAGGCAAGGTACATGCAGTCTGCGGAGAAAAGTTTTTGACGATCACACCGGGCGTGCGTTTCGCGGACGGCGATGTGGGAGATCAGAAGCGTGTGACGACACCTGCAAAGGCAAAGGAACTCGGATCGGATTACATCGTAGTCGGAAGACCGATCACACAGGCGGCGGATCCGGTAGCGGCATACCGCAGATGTGTGGAAGAATTTGTAGGTTAGGACGACATACACGAAGAGGAGATGGACGAAACAGCCTGGTCTCCTCTTTTTTTCATAGGAAGAAAAGGACGGTGGGGAAGATGCCTCAAAAAGGATTGAGCGGAAGCACATTGAAGTTGATCGCGATCATCACGATGCTGATCGACCATATCGGAGCGGCGGTCATTGCCAGACTGCTGATTGCCGGGCAGGGGAGTGAGATGCTCTATAAGATCTATTATGCGATGCGCGCCGTCGGCAGAGTGGCATTCCCTATTTTCTGTTTTCTGCTTGTGGAGGGATTTTTTTACACGGGTAGCCGGAAAAAATATGCACTTCGGCTGTTTGGATTTGCCCTGCTGTCGGAGATACCGTTCGATCTGGCATTTTCCGGGAAAATACTGGAATTCGGCTATCAGAATGTATTTTTCACGCTGCTGATCGGGCTTCTTACGATCATGCTGTTTGATGCGGTGGTGAAAAAGCAGGAGTGGCATCCGGTTTTGCGCAGTGCGCTGCTTGTCATCATCACATTCGGGGGAATGGGTGCGGCCTATCTGCTGCACACAGATTATGATGCAAAAGGCGTGCTCGCAATTCTGGTGTTTTATATGACGAGACAGATGCGGGGATTACAGATCGTGGCAGGCTGCCTGGCGTTCTGCTGGGAACTTCCGGCGATCGTGGCGTTTATCCCGATTGCGTTCTATAATGGAAAGCGCGGATGGAACATAAAGTACCTGTTCTATGCGTTCTACCCGGTGCATCTATTGGTTCTTTATCTGATCTGTGTAGGGATGGGAACCGCGCAGATTGCGGTGGTGTAGGAGAGAAAGAGAGGAAGAGAGTAAGTATGGAGATATCAAAGGAGACGCGGAAACGGATGATGCAGATCATTGCATTTGGGATTCTGCTCTATTGCGGGATGGAGCATTTTGACGTGGTGATCGGAGCGGTGGATTTTGTGCTGGGGATTGTGATGCCGTTTCTGGTTGGAGGCGCGATCGCATTCGTGATCAATGTTCCGATGAAGAGTATCGAGCGGCATCTGTTTGCGAAGAACGGGAAGCTTGCAAAATGGAGAAGACCCGTTGCCTATCTGCTGACGCTTGCGCTTGTGATCGGTATTATCACGCTGGCACTTGTGGTCGTGATACCGGAGCTTGGAAATACGATTTCCATGATTGTACAGCAGGTTCCGGTTGCGGTAAAAGCCGTACAGAAGTGGCTGACAGATCTTCCGGACAGCTATCCGGCACTTGCCCCTGCGGTGGCGGAGCTTAATATTGACTGGTCATCGCTTGCCGACTCGATTGTGACGTTTGTGCAGAATTTTGCGGCGGGGGTTGTGAGCTCCGGCGTTGGTATTTTTTCCGGGATCGTGAGCGGTGTGGTGACGTTTGTGATTGCGTTTACGTTTTCCATCTATGTGCTGTTCCAGAAGGAGCGTCTGGCGAGACAGGCAAAACAGATTCTGTACGCAGTCTTTCCGGAGAAGGCCACGGAGAAGATTCTCTCGGTGGCAGCTCTGTCCAATCAGGTGTTTTCCAGTTTTCTGTCCGGGCAGTGCGTGGAGGCGGTGATTCTCGGCACCTTGTTTGTCATTACCATGTCGATTCTGGGGATGCCGTATGCGATGCTGACCGGAATCGTGATTGCGATAACGGCGCTGATTCCGATTTTCGGCGCATTTATCGGCTGTGTCATCGGAATGCTTCTGATCGTGATGGTAGATCCGGTGCAGGCGGTGTGGTTTCTGGTGCTGTTTCTGGTGCTGCAGCAGATAGAGGGAAATCTGATCTACCCGCACGTGGTGGGAAGTTCCGTCGGACTGCCCTCCATCTGGGTACTGGTGGCAGTGACCGTCGGCGGCAACATGTTCGGCATCCTGGGTATTCTGGTGTTCATTCCGCTTTGCTCCGTGCTGTACGCACTGTTTGCCATGTTTGTGAAAAAAAGACTGCGGGAACGGGAGGTTCCCGAGAGCCGCTGGAACGCGCAGTCAGGCGGCGCTGCGGCGGCCGGGCCAGAGGTTAGTGACAAGACCGGCGGCAGCGGGAATACCGCCGGGTAATTTGGGGAGAGAAGAGGGTTCTTCCGCGATAAGATCAGGCAGCTTTTTTATCCGCAGAAGAGCAGTCTTGTGGATAAATGACAAAAAGCCTTTCGGAAGTGTAGGAGGGACTTCCGAAAGGCTTTTTGAAATAGTGTAATATGGTATATGGAATATATATAAAACCCGCCGGCAGTGCCGGTGAGAGAGTTTTTAGGCGGAACTGACAGAACCCCAACCCCCGCGTCGAAACTCAACAGCTCCTTTTGATGATTCTATCTTATCGGGAAAATGTGTCGGAAGCTTGACGGCAAAATGAAGAATGTCTTAATATAGTGTAAGAAATTTCTAAAAAGTGGAAAATATTTATAAAATGGCGTTGGAAAAAGGGGAAGCATTACTTGGAAGCATACGAATATCTGGAAAAAATAAGAGCGGCGGCGCCGCGGGTACACTGTATCACGAACTATGTGACGGCGCATGACGTGGCAAACATGATCCTGGCGTGTGGAGCGAACCCGGTCATGGCGGACGAGCCGCAGGAGATGGGAGAGATCACGGCGCATGCGGGGGCGCTCGCCCTTAATATGGGAACTCCTAGCGAGCGCAGAGAGCAGGCAATGCTTGCGGCGGGAAAGGCGGCAAACGCGAACGGGATTCCGGTACTGCTTGATCCGGTCGGTGTCGGTGCGAGCGCATTTCGCCGGAAGATGGCAGAAGAGCTGTTGGAGGCGGTGACGTTTACCGCCATACGCGGCAACATGTCGGAGATCCGGAAGCTTTCTGAACTGGCAGAAAAAAAGGTGACCGGCTCATCCGGCGGCGTGGATGTATGTCCGGTGGATGTGGTCACGGAGGAGACGCTTGTGGAAGCGGTCACCTTTGTAAAGGCGGTCTCTAAGCGCCTTGGTGCGGTGCTTGCGGTGACCGGTGCGATCGATCTTGTCTCGGACGGACAGCAGTGTGTGGTGATCCGCGGAGGAAGAGAGGAGATGAGCCGGGTGACCGGAACCGGGTGCCAGCTCTCCGGACTTGCGGCGGCGTTCCTCGCGGTGGCGCGGAATATGGAAGCGCCGGCTGGAAGCACCGGCGGGAATACTGCGGGAGGAGCAGCATGCGCGGCGCGCGGCATGGAGGCGGTCGCGGCGGCAGTCTGCGTGATGAATGCAGCAGGAGAGATTGCATGGGAACAGCGCGGTTTATGCGGCGGAAATGCCTCCTACGGGACCGGTATCATTGATGCTGTGTACCGGATGGACCAGAAAATGCTGGAGGGAAGGATTCGTTATGAAGTGCGATAAAAGAGATCTGCTGCTTTATGCAGTGACTGATCGAAGCTGGAGCGAAGGAACAACGCTGGGGGCGCAGGTGGAAGAAGCGCTCCGGGGAGGCGCGACATTTGTCCAGCTGCGGGAAAAAAAGCTGACCGGGGAAGCACTCCGTGCGGAGGCGTTGGAGATCCAGGCAGTGTGCCGGCGGTACGGCGTGCCGTTTGTGATTAACGACGACGTGGCGCTTGCGAAAGAGATTGACGCGGCCGGGGTGCATGTCGGGCAGGATGATATGGAAGCCGGCGATGTGCGTGCCATTCTGGGCGCTGACAAAATCATCGGCGTATCCGCGCATAATGTCGAAGAAGCGCTCCGCGCAGAACGTCATGGCGCGGATTATCTGGGCGTTGGCGCTGCGTTTACGACCAGCTCCAAACCGGAGGCGGGACACATTGACGCGGAGACGATACGTGCCATCTGCGAGACGGTAAAGATTCCGGTCATTGCGATCGGCGGCATCAAGGAGGAGAATCTTCTGCAGCTGCGCGGAAACGGTCTGTGCGGCGTTGCCGTGATCAGCGCCATTTTTGCACAGAAGGATATCGGGGCGGCGACGAGGCGTCTGCGCACTCTGGCAGAGGAAATGGTGGGGGATCAGGAATGAAGGGTGCAATTTTTGATATGGACGGCACGCTGCTAGACTCCATGCAGGTGTGGGTTCACGTCGGCGAGCAGTATTTGCGGAACCGGGGAATCGAACCGGAAGAAGGGCTCGGAGATGTGCTTTTTCCCATGAGCATGCGGGACGGAGCTGTGTATGTGAAGGAAAGGTACGGTTTGCCGGATCCCCCCGATACGATTGTGACGGACATGGACGCGATTGTGTTTGCGGCATACCGGGATGAGGTTCTGCCGAAGCCGGGCGTTGCGGCATATCTGGAATCGCTCAAAAAGCAGGGAATACCGATGGCGGTCGCCACCGCGACGAACCGGCCGATGGTGGAGGCGGCGCTCGCGCGGACAGGACTTGCCGGCTATTTTAAACAGATTTTTACCTGCACGGAGATCGGCGCGGGAAAAGAAAGGCCGGACATCTATCTGGCAGCGGCAAAGGCACTTGGTACGCACCCGGCGGACACCTGGGTGTTCGAGGATGCGCTCTATGCGATTAAGACGGCAAAGGCAGCCGGGTTTTATACGGTGGGGCTTTACGATGAGACGAGCAGAAATGATCAGGAGGCGATTGCCGGCCTGGCGGACTGCTATGTGCGGGAGATTCAATCTGTTCCCACACAAGACTGTACTTGAGAATGTAATGCTGGCGCCTGTTCATGTAAAAAAGATGGAGAAAGGAAGGACAGAAGCTCTTGCAAAAGAACGGATCGGAAAAGTCGGACTTGCGGACAAGGTTGTCTTTATGGCGGATGGAAGAATTCTTGAGGAAGGAAAGCCGGAGGAGATTTTTTCCAATCCGAAGACGCCAGAGGCAAGACAGTTCCTGCGGAGCGTTCTGTAGTAGGGTGATGAATAAATTTGTGATGAGACAATCTTTGCTGCTGCTTTTGACGGCAACGATCTGGGGCGTTGCGTTTGTGGCGCAGAGTGTTGGAATGGATTATATCGGACCGTTTACCTTTAACGTAGTGCGGAATGTGATTGGCGGGTTAGTGCTGATCCCATGTATTGCAGTGTTTCATAGAACAGGTGCAAAGGAAGAGGATGCCGGAAAGACACCGGGAAGCCGGAAAAATCTGCTGCTTGGCGGAATCTGCTGCGGGGTCATGCTTTTTGTGGCAGGCAATCTGCAACAGATCGGAATACAGTATACAACAGTAGGCAAGGCGGGATTTATCACAGCGATGTACATTGTGCTGGTGCCGATATTAAGTATTTTTTTAGGAAAAAAGGCGGGAATCAAAATCTGGGCCGCTGTGGCGCTGGCTGTCGCGGGGTTATACATTTTATGTATGACAGATGGCAGCTTTTCCCTGCAGAAGGGAGATCTGTTCGTTCTGCTGTCGGCATTTGCATTTTCGGCGCACATTCTTGTTATTGATTATTTTGCGCCGCTGGCGGACGGTGTAAAAATGTCGTGCATCCAGTTTTTTGTGTGTGCACTGCTGTCGGCGGTCTGCATGTGGCTGTTTGAGAAACCGGATATGGGAGCGGTTCTGCAGGCGTGGGTTCCTGTGCTGTACGCAGGTGTTTTTTCCTGTGGCGTGGCGTACACACTCCAGATTGTCGGACAGCGTGGCATGAACCCAACGGTGGCGTCCTTAATCCTCAGCCTGGAGTCGGTAATTTCATTGATTGCAGGCTGGGTAATATTAGGGCAGGCGCTCTCGGTACGTGAGCTTTCCGGCTGTGTGCTGATGTTTGCTGCAATCATTCTGGCGCAGCTTCCGGAGCGGAAACGTGGCGCGTGATTTCCTGTGATTTTGCAAATTTAGCGTAGAAGTGCCAGAAAAACTGTGATATGATAAAAAAGGGAAAACGCCTTCGGATTCCGAAGGCGTTTTCTGTTACAGAGACATTTTAGGACACGAAAGCTGGTAAGAGAATGATACGCAGAGCGGTACTGCAGGATATTCCTGCATTGATGGATATATATAATGAAGCGATTCTTCACACGACGGCAACGTTTGATACGGAAGTCAAAGACATGGAGAACCGGAAGGCATGGTTTGCGGAGCATAACGGGCGCTATGTCATTTATGTTGATGTGGAGGACGGCAAGGTGGCGGGATATGCGTCGCTTTCCCGTTACAGGGACCGTAAGGCATTTGACCCGGCGGTGGAGATATCGATTTATGTACACAAGGATTATCGAGGGCGTGGCATCGGCCGCAGCCTGATGGAGAACGTGCTTGCCTATGCGGCGGAGTGTGAGGAGATTGACACGGTCATCTCTTTAATCACCAGTGAGAATGCGGCGAGCATTCATCTGCATGAGGTGTATGGATTTGAGTATTGCGGTCAGATTAAAAATGCAGGGACAAAGTTTGGAAGAAAACTCAGTCTGAATGCATATCAGATTCTATATGACAGGTAGAGAGGATATAGGGCAAAAGCTATGATGAAATATTTTATGACCGATAATCAGGTGATACATGAGGAGGAGAAGCTGCAGGACGGCGTGTGGGTGCGGATGATCAGCCCCACGCAGGAGGAATGTGAGGAGATTGCCGATGTGCTGAATGTGGATATCGACGATATCAAGGCAGCACTCGATGAGGAGGAAAGCTCCCGTATCGAACTGCAGGACGGATATACGCTGATTCTGGTGGACGTTCCGACGACGGAGATCCGGCACGATAAGCAGTCCTACACGACAATTCCGCTCGGCATTATCTTAACGCAGGATGTGATCGTGACGGTGTGCACGGAGGATACGCCGGTGCTCAAGAATTTTGTGATCAACCGCGTGAAGGAGTTCAGCACGAAAAAGCGTCTGCGCTTTGTGTACCAGATTCTGTACCGCACCGCGACAATCTATCAGACCAACCTGCGCATCATTGACAAGCGCCGCACGGAGATTGAGGAGCGGATCGGACAACACACCGAGGACGTGGATCTGATTGATCTGCACGAACTGGAGTCCACGCTGGTCTATTTCGCCACATCCCTGCGTGCAAACGGCGTGGTGTTAGACCGGCTGACGCGCTATAAGAGACTGGAGCAGTACCCGGAGGATACGGAGCTTCTGGGGGATGTCATAGTCGAGAACCAGCAGGCGATCGAGATGACTTCCATCTACCGTGACATCATCAACGGTACCAGAGAACTGATGTCCTCCGTGATTGACAACCGCCTGAACAACGTCATGAAGTATCTGACCTCAATCACGATTGTCATGGCGATTCCGACGGTCATTTCCGGTATCTATGGAATGAACGTGGATGAGCGGTGGATGCCGTTTGCTAATACGCCGCACGGATTTTTGCTGATCTGTGTGCTGACTCTGTTGATCTGCATTATCACGATGCTGATACTGCGTAAGAAAAAGATGCTATAGAACAAGCGGCGGGAGAATCTGCCGCACGATCGAATCACGGGCGGCGCAGCAGAGCAGCTGCGCGGAGAGAAGAGTATAATGAAGACAAAAATTTACGGAACCATCGGACCAGCATGCTGTGATACAGAGATGCTGGTTCATTTGTTTGAAAAAGGAATGACAGGAATTAGAATCAATCTGTCCCATGCGGATCTGGAAGAAGCGGATGCGTGGATCTCCGGCATCCACAGCGCATGGAGCCGGCTGCATGACGGAACGCCAGAGATTCTGATTGACTTGCGGGGACCGGAGTTCCGCATCGGTACGCTTGGGGCAGAGCGTCTTTTAAAAGAGGGAGACGGTCTGAGCCTTGTGGCGGACGGACAAAACAATCTGTTTGATCCGACGGAGATTCCGGTGCCGGGAACGCTGCTTGTGGCGCTTGCGCCCGGACAGGAGATTTTGCTGGACGACGGCAGGATTGCATTAAAAGTAGAAGAACAATTCCGCTGCGGATCGTCTGTCGCGGTGGAATGTACCGTTGTGCGGGGCGGCGTCTTAAAAAGCGGGAAAAGTATCGCGGCGCCCGGTGTGGAGATACAGACACCGACGCTGACGGAGCGTGATTACAGGAATCTTGCCAGAGTAAAGCAGTGCAGGATCACAGGGGTCATGCTTCCATTCGTGAGAAATCAAGAAGACTTAAAGAACTTAAAAGAAGCTTTAATAAATGAGGATGCCGGGGACATCCGCATTTTCGCAAAGATTGAGAATCTGCAGGGAATGGAGCATCTGGGGGAGCTGTTGCCACACTGCGATGAGATCGTGATCGCCAGAGGAGATCTGGGGAATGCGATGCCTCTAGCAAAGCTTCCGTGCGCGCAGGAGGAGATTGCGGCTCAGTGCAGAAAGCACGGGCGCGCGTTTATGGTTGTCACGCAGATGCTCGCCTCCATGGAGCACCGGGCGGTGCCGACGCGGGCGGAAGTGTCCGATATATTCCGTGCGGTGCAGCAGGGCGCGGCATCTGTGATGCTGACGGGCGAGACCGCTGTGGGAGAATATCCGCTGGAGGCGATGGAGGTTCTGGTGGATACGGTGCGGGAAGCGGAGTGGTATCTGGAAGAACGCAGATAAAGGGGCATAAAATGTCATTTATCCAGCATCTTTTTGTATTCGCGAGGACTCTGTCCTACATATTTCCGGAAGAGGCGTGAAAAATAGCCCATATCGGTGTAGCCGACGGCGTTGGATACTTCCGCAACGCTCATGTCCGTGGTGTTAAAGTAACGCAGCGAGGCGAGAATGCGGTGCTTGTTGATATAAGTTGTGAGTGTGTCGCCGACTTCCTTTTTAAATTCGCTGGAGAGGTAAGAAGCATTTTTGCCAAATTCCGAAGCAAGCGTGGCGAGCGATAATTCCGAGGACAGGTGCTGGTTGATATAATTGACCACGCTTCGTATCAGATAGGAATAATTGTCATAGGTAAAGTTTTTCACGAGCAGGCAGTATTTGCGTACCATTTCATAAGGAAGATGCTGCAGTTCCTGCGCCTGCACGGTTTCGTTAATTTTAAGCTGAAAGGTATGCATCTGCTTAAAGATATAGGCGGGATGCACCTGTGTGTCCATCATTTTGGCAGACAGAAAAGTGTTGATGTAGGAGAGATATTCCTTTAACTGGGAGAGTGGTGTCTCGGAAAAAGAAACCGCAAAATTCAACAGGGATTTCATGCTTTCGGAGGAGGCTGTCTGATCACCGGTGATGACAGCATCGCCACAGGATTTTATGTGTTCGGCGAGGTTTGCCATATAATCGGAAGTAAATTTGTGAATCCGTTCCTCGTTAAAGTCAACTTCGTGCTGTTCGGAGGTATAATTGATATACTCGACGTGATTGGCTGCAAACCCGGGGATAAATGCAGTGATCAGATGCTGCAGTGTGGTGATCAGACTCTGCATTTCCACGACGGGAAGATTGTAGTAGACCTGCTGCATGTTGGATGTATACTGTGGCGGAATGCCGTTCTCCTTCATGATGCGGTTGATGACAGCCGGAGTTGCAGGTTCGGTACGGAACGGCATGAAGCCAAACATATCGGGATGCTCCTCGTTTGTAACTGTGATAATCAGATTGTAAAAGCCCAGAACACTTTTTAACACGATAATCTGCCAGGCATCCTGCTCGGGAGACAGGGAGAAGATGGCAGAATTTGTGGAGTAGGTTCCCCAGACCATTTTGCGAAGCCCCATGTCCAGCCGCTCCAGATCGGAGTAGGGATAATGCATCAGAAAAGAGTCGACTTTGTAGGTGTCTAAGATGGTCTGGCGTATGACCGGAAAACAGTCCTCCACGGAAATATAGGGCAATGCCATAAGAATCCTCCTTGCTTGATCCGGAAACTGTTAGCTGCAAATAACAACGTGAAAAAATTTTAGTACAAAATAAATATAACACAAAAATAATCCGTGTCAAACAAAAAAAGGCAAAGTACAGGGAAAGGGAAGTTGCTATAATAAAACCATCAAAGAGACCGCATGGGGCGGTCTGCTACAGGAGGCGCATTATGGGAAACACAAACACCAAGCCGTTTGGCGTAAAGGACAAAATCGGTTACATGTGCGGTGATATTGCGAATGATTTTACATTCATTTTCGCCAGCAGCTATGTAATGGTATTTTACACAAAGGTCATGGGAGTCTCTGCCGGTATGGTAGGTACCATGTTCCTGCTTGCAAGATGTCTGGATGCATTTACCGACATCGGAATGGGACGCATTGTTGATAACAGCAAGCCGACCAAGAACGGACGCATCCGTCCGTGGATTCTGCGTATGTGCGCATTTGTTGCACTGGCATCGTTCATGATGTACCAGTCATTTCTGGTAGATGCACCGTATGCGGCAAAAGTTGCTTACATGTTCATCACTTACATTTTATGGGGATCCATTTTCTATACATCCGTAAATATTCCATATGGATCCATGGCATCTGTTATTTCCAGCGAGCCGAAGGACCGAAGCTCCTTATCTGTGTTCCGTTCTCTGGGCGGTACGCTGGCAGGTATCCTGATCGGTATGCTTGCACCGATGGTGGTATATTACACCGATGAGGCAGGAAACAAGGTCGTATCCGCGTCCAAAATTTCCATGATCGCAGGAATCTTTTCCGTACTTGCCGTTATCTGCTATCTGTTATGCTATACGCTGACAACAGAACGTGTCGCGTATGTACCGAAGCCGGATGTCCAGAAGAAGACGTTCGGACAGACGGTTTCCGCACTGTTTTCCAGCAGATCGCTGATGGGCCTGATTCTCTCGGCAGTGCTGTTGTTGTTGGCATCTTTAATGTCCCAGGGCATCAACCAGTATCTGTTTGCAGATTACTTTAAGAACACTGCAGCATTATCCGTATATTCGCTGCTGATGCTTCCGTGCGTGCTTGTACTTTCCGCAGTGTCCACAAAGCTTGCCGTGAAGTACGGAAAGAAAGAGTGCAGTCTTATCGGAATGTTTATCTCCGCAGGATTATATTTTATTATTGGCGTACTGCATGTAAAGAATGTATGGCTGTTCGTCGGACTGGCATTCCTTGCCATGATCGGTATGTATTTCTTCCAGATGCAGTGCTGGGCACTGGTAACGGATGTTATCGATGACATGGAAGTGAAGAATCACACCAGAGATGATGGTACCGTATACGGTATGTACTCTTTCGCAAGAAAGATCGGTCAGGCAATTGCGGGCGGACTTTCCGGATGGGCACTTGGCTGGATCGGTTATGATGAGCTGGCAACAAGCCAGACGCAGGAAGTTGCAAATGGAATCTACAATCTGTCCACCTTTTTCCCGGCAATCATCTATGCATTATGCGGACTGGCACTGTTACTTATATATCCGCTTTCCAAGGCGAAGGTAGAGGCAAACGTAAAAGAACTTGAGTCCAGAAGAAAATAATATAGGCTTGTTAAGGGGCTGCACATTAAGCGTGCAGCCCCTTTTTCGTGCAGTTGATGTGATAAGCAGCATTATAAGAAGCACATATGCAGATTTCCGTTGGAAATGCAGATGGAATATTCGTTGGAGAAAAATGTGAGCATTTCTACCAGTTGGATGTTTGCATCAGATTCCGTGTCTCTTCCACGTTTTGACTATCCGACGGGTGCATGTCCGGCACACCGGAGACAATGGGCGGGTTTTCTAGCTGCACTAACTGCACTCCCTCGTAGACATCATAAAACCGCGCGAACAGAAACTCGTTGCCACCTGCTATGAAAGTCCGGGCAGATGGCAACTCAAACATCTGCTTCGCGCGGTTATGTTTTACTGCGGGAGTGCAGGTAAGTGCAGCACGAAAACCCTACAAATTGTCTCACGGGGTGCGGACCTGCCCCGCGGATTGTTCCAAACTTGGAAAGACACGGATCATCGAAGATGCAAACATCTGGCTGGTTAGAAATGCCATATTTTTTGACCGAATTTCCATCTGCATTTCCAACGGAAATCGCAAAGTGCGAGTTTCTTATAATGCTACTTATCAAAATCCAGCTTCATGAAAAGGGGCGACTGCCCCTTTTTGGGCGTATTTGTTAAGGAAAGGTCAAAATAGGTAGGAAGTCCGTTCAAATAGATAGAAAGTTCTATCTATGGAAACCGATATTTTTTACAAACATTGGAAGACATTTTTGACTGAATGTATATTTTTGCAATTTTCAATTTGTAAAAAGGCGGAAAATGTGAAAAAAATCACAATCTATGCATGCATATTGCACAAAAACAGAACGCAAAATTAGAACTTTTGACGAAATTGACATTTAATGGGAAACTTCATAAAATAGGAACACAAAAAAAGAGAAAGGAAGTGGTAATACGGAGGAACTATCAAAGCAGCTGATGGAAGAGCTGAACTGTGAGACTGCGTTCACGATCCCCGTTTTTGGCGGAATCCCTGTGGCGGAGTCGGTCGTGGTCACGTGGATCATCATGGCAGTGCTGCTGCTCGGCTCGATCATTCTTGTGCGCAACCTGAAAGTAGAGAATGTCGGCAAGAAACAGGTTGTACTGGAAACGGTAGTGGGAGGCTTATACAACTTCTTTTATGATCTCCTGGGGGAGGATGGAAAGGGGTATATCCCATATCTGATGACCGTAGGGCTGTATATCGGCGTGGCCAATATGATCGGTCTGTTCGGTCTCAAGTCTCCAACCAAGGATGTGGGCGTCACTGGTGCTCTTGCACTGATGAGTATCGTCCTGATTGAATTTTCGGGCGTACATAAAAAAGGCGTCAAAGGCTTTCTAAAAAGCTTTGCGGAACCGATCCCGCTTATGCTGCCGATGAATATTCTGGAAATATTTATCCGGCCGTTATCACTGTGTATGCGACTTTTCGGTAATATCTTAGGCGCATTCGTTATCATGGAGCTGATCAAGATCGTGGCACCGTTACTTGTGCCGGTACCGCTCAGCCTCTACTTTGACCTGTTTGACGGATTCATTCAGGCATATGTATTTGTATTTTTAACATCACTTTTTATTAAGGAAACCATCGAGTAATCAAATCGAAAAAGAAAAGGAGAACATTATTATGACATCTTTAATCGCAATCGGAGCAGGAATCGCAGCACTTACAGGTATTGGAGCAGGTATCGGTATCGGACTTGCAACTTCCAAGGCAACAGACGCTATCGCAAGACAGCCGGAGGCTGACGGAAAGATCACAAAGGCACTGTTACTTGGCTGTGCACTGGCAGAGGGTACTGCAATCTTCGGTATGGTTGTAGCAATCTTAATCATCTTATTCTTAGGCTAAGGAAAGGTTATGGTAGAGTATGCAGTTACTTAGAATCGACTGGAATGTCATCTTTACCATCGTCAATCTGATCGTATTATATCTGGGGCTCCGCAAATTTTTAATCGGACCGGTCACGAAAGTGATGGATCAGCGCAAGCAGCTGATCGAAGGGCAGATGGCGGACGCACGCCATGTAAATGAGCAGGCAAACGAGCTGAAAGCGCAGTATGAGGACGCCTTAAAGCAGGCGCATGAGGAATCGGCGCAGATCGTTGAGAAGGCGAGAAAGAGTGCACAGGCGGAGTATGAGAGCCGTATGGATGCAGCGGATACAGAGGCGCAGAAAATTATTGCCAACGCGCACAAGTCGATTGACCTTGAGCGTGAGAAAACCGTGCAGGAGCTGCAGTCGCAGATTGCGGGACTTGCCATGGCGGCAACCGCCAAGGTATTGGGCGACACGGATCAGGCAGCACAGAACAAGCTTATGTATGAACAGTTTTTGGCGAAAACGGGTGGTTTAAATGACACAAACAGCAAATAATTACGGAACGGTTCTTTTTGAGCTGGGCGTGGAGAAAGAGACTGTGGAAGAGATGAAGCGGATTTTCTCACTGACTGGCGAATTGCCGCGCGTGCTGGACTGTCCGGTGGTATCCGGCAGGGAAAAACACAGGCTGATTGAGCAGCTGTTTCCGAAAGAGGTCTGGAATTTCTTAAAAGAAATGTGCGACCACGGAAACGTATCGGAGATGGAGGATGTCTTTAAAGCGTATACGCGCTGCTACGATGAGGCAAATGGAATTTTAAAGACCGTTATGTACTGCGCGGGTACACCGGATGAGGAGCAGCTTGCACAGATCAAAGCATATCTCGCCGCAAAGCACCACAGAGAGACGGTGGAGCTTACCATCTGCACACAGCCGGAACTGATCGGCGGATTTGTGCTGGAGACGGGAGATCTGGTGGAAGATTACAGCGTCCGGGGGCGGATCAAGAATTTAGAACAAAAATTGACATGGAGGTGATGACGTGGGTTCCATAAATTCAGAGGAGATTATCTCCATACTGAAAACAGAGATAGAAAATTATGATATGGTGACCGGTGAGCAGGAAGTCGGCTCTGTCATCTGGGTAGGAGACGGAATTGCGACCATCTATGGCATTGAGCATGCCATGTATGGTGAGATCGTGATCTTCGAGAATGGCGTCAGAGGTATGGTGCAGGATATCAAGCGCGATCAGATCGGCTGTATCATTCTCGGAAAAGACACTGGCGTCAAAGAGGGCACAAAGGTCACACGCACGAAGAAGAAGGCGGGTGTTCCAGTCGGAAATGCCTATCTTGGAAGAATTGTAAATGCACTGGGAGCGCCGATCGACGGCAAGGGAGATATTCCGGCGGACGATTACCGCCCGATCGAGCAGGAAGCGCCGGGCATTGTTGACCGTCAGTCGGTCAAGCAGCCGCTCGAGACCGGTATTCTGGCGATTGACGCCATGTTCCCGATCGGACGCGGGCAGCGGGAGCTGATTATCGGCGACAGACAGACCGGTAAGACGTCGATCGCAGTAGATACCATCTTGAACCAGAAGGGAAAAGATGTGATCTGTATTTATGTGGCGATCGGTCAGAAGGCATCGACCGTAGCAAAGCTTGTGAATACATTGACGAAGAATGATGCGATGGACTACTCCATCATTTTATCATCGACAGCCAGCGAGTCGGCATCGTTACAGTACATTGCACCGTATGCGGGAACCGCTATGGCAGAGTATTTCATGCATCAGGGCAAGGATGTCCTCATCGTATATGATGACCTCTCCAAGCACGCAGTGGCATATCGTGCACTGTCCCTTTTGCTGGAGCGTTCTCCGGGACGTGAGGCTTATCCGGGAGACGTATTTTATCTGCATTCCAGACTGCTGGAGCGTTCCAGCAAGCTTTCCGATGAGCTGGGCGGAGGTTCCATCACGGCGCTGCCGATCATTGAGACGCAGGCGGGCGATGTATCCGCATACATTCCGACCAACGTGATCTCCATCACAGACGGTCAGATCTTTTTGGAGAGTGATCTGTTTTTCTCAGGTATGCGTCCGGCAGTCAACGTCGGTCTCTCCGTATCCCGTGTCGGCGGTGCGGCGCAGACCAAGGCGATGAAGAAAGCGTCCGGTACGATCCGTATTGATCTGGCGCAGTATCGTGAGATGGAAGTGTTCACACAGTTTGCATCCGATCTGGACGACATGACAAAAGAGCAGTTACAGCACGGAAAATGCCTGATGGAGCTGTTAAAGCAGCCGCTCTGCCATCCGATGAGCCTGGCGGATCAGGTCATCACGCTGGTCGCTGCCAACAAGCGTCTGATGCTGGACGTAGACACGGCAAAGACGAAAGAATTCCAGCTGGGTATGTTAGATTACATCCATGTACAGCACGCGGAGCTTGTGACGAAGATCAACGAGGAAAAAGTGCTGGATGATGCGATTACGGAGCAGATTGTAGAGGCGGTCAAAGAATATAAGAGCAGGTGATAGAGCATGGCAAATACCAAGGAAATTCAAAAGCGAATGAAAAGTATCCGGGATACCATGAAGATTACAAGCGCCATGTATATGATATCCTCTGCCAAACTGCGCAGTGCCAAGCAGAAGCTTGAGCAGACGGAACCTTATTTCTATGCACTTCAGGGTTCCATTTCCAGATTCCTGCGCCACATTCCGGAGGTGCAGAACCGCTATTTTGACCAGAAGAAGGAGATCCCGGAGGAAGAAAAGCGGCGTGGATATATCGTGATCACTGCGGATAAGGGTCTGGCAGGAGCATACAACCACAACGTCATCAAGATGGCGCATGAGCTTTTCACGCAGGGCGAGAACAATAAGCTGTTTGTCGTCGGCGAGCTCGGACGTCAGTATTTTGCGAAAGAGGGTCTCGCGGTGGATGCGGAGTTCAAGTATACCGTGCAGAACCCGTCGCTTCACCGCGCGCGTGTCATTGCGGATCACGTCATGGATCTGTACGCGGAAAATGAGCTTGATGAGGTATATATCATCTACACAAAGATGGAAAACTCTTTTTCTATGAATGCGGAGAAGATGAAACTTCTTCCGCTTGTAAAGGAAGACTTCCTGCATCCTGCCCCGGCGGATATCTACCAGGAGGAGATCCGGGTGGAGTCATCCATGGAGGCGATTCTGGAGCATGTAGTACCGAACTATGTCACAGGATATATCTACTGTGCGCTGGTAGAGTCGTTTGCCAGCGAGCATAATTCCAGAATGATGGCAATGCAGGCGGCAACGGACAGCGCAAAGGACATGATACAGACACTGTCGATCGAGTACAACCGGGTACGGCAGGCGGCGATCACACAGCAGATCACAGAGGTGAGCGGCGGTGCGAAAGCGCAGAAGAACAAGAAAAAGAAATAAAGCGGAAGGGAGCTTGTATGAAGAAAGGGAAAATTGCACAGGTCATGGGACCTGTCGTTGACGTAGAATTTGAAGATAATGACCTTCCATATATTAAAGATGCGCTTGAAGTGGACAACAACGGAAAGCGCTGCGTGATGGAGGTTGCACAGCACATCGGCAATAATACCGTCCGCTGCATCATGCTCGCGGCAAGCGAGGGCTTATGCAAGGATATGGAGGTTATTGCCGAGGGCGGCGGTATCAAGGTTCCGGTTGGAAATAAGACCCTGGGCAGACTGTTTAACGTGCTCGGAGATACACTCGACGGAGGCGAAAGCCTTGACGATGAGGAACACTGGGTGATTCACAGAGATCCGCCATCTTTTGAAGACCAGAGCCCGGTCGTTGAGGTGCTTGAGACCGGTATTAAGGTCATCGATCTTTTGGCACCGTATGCAAAGGGCGGTAAGATCGGTCTCTTCGGAGGTGCCGGAGTCGGTAAGACGGTATTGATTCAGGAGCTGATCCGCAACATTGCGACAGAGCATGGCGGATATTCCATTTTTACCGGCGTCGGAGAGCGTTCCAGAGAGGGAAATGACCTGTGGTCTGAGATGAAGGAATCCGGCGTACTGGATAAGACGGCGTTAGTGTTCGGACAGATGAACGAGCCGCCGGGAGCACGTATGAGAGTTGCTGAGACGGGACTTACGATGGCAGAATATTTCCGCGATGAGGAGCATCAGAATGTACTTCTGTTCATCGATAATATTTTCCGTTTTACACAGGCAGGATCTGAGGTATCCGCGCTGCTTGGACGTATGCCGTCCGCAGTAGGTTATCAGCCGACCCTGGCGACGGAGATGGGCGAACTGCAGGAGCGGATTGCCTCCACGAAGAACGGATCTGTTACTTCGGTACAGGCTGTTTACGTGCCTGCAGATGACCTGACAGACCCGGCTCCGGCGACGACATTTGCACATCTGGATGCCACCACGGTACTTTCCAGAAAGATCGTAGAGCAGGGTATTTACCCGGCGGTAGATCCGCTTGAGTCCAACTCCCGTATCCTCGAGGAGGACGTCGTTGGAAAAGAGCACTATGAGACTGCCAGAAGAGTACAGGAGATTTTACAGAAGTACACAGAACTGCAGGATATCATTGCAATTCTCGGTATGGAGGAGCTGTCCGAGGAGGATAAGCTCGTGGTATACCGTGCAAGAAAGATCCAGAAGTTCTTATCCCAGCCGTTCCACGTGGCAGAGAACTTTACCGGCGTGCCGGGCAAGTATGTGCCGCTTAAGGAGACGGTAAGAGGATTCAAGGCAATTATTGACGGTGAGATGGATGAGTATCCGGAAGCAGCGTTCTTCAATGTAGGTACGATCGATGATGTGATCGAGCGTGCGAAGGAGATGGGGGCATGAATACATTTAGTCTGAAAGTGATTGCCTGTGACCGTGTCTTTTTTGACGGAAGATGTGAGCAGGTCGTTCTGCCGCTGCATGACGGAGAGAAAGCAATCCAGGCGCATCACGAAAATATGGTGTTTGCCGTTGAGATCGGCGAGATCCGCATCACGGACGAAACAGGCGAGGAGATCGTGGGTGTGACAGGCACCGGATTTGCACAGATCATCAATAACCGTGCAATGGTGATTGTTGACACCTGTGAGTCCCCGGAGGAGATCGATGTGCGGCGTGCCGAGGAGGCAAAAGAGCGTGCACAGGAGCAGCTCCGCCAGAAACAGAGCATTCAGGAGTATTATCGTTCCAAAGCATCGCTGGCGCGCGCGATGTCGCGCCTCAAGGTCGGGAAAAAAGACCGTCCGACCGGATATTAAGAAGAAAAATGGTCTTGTGCAAGGTTCCGGCGGGTCTGAGAGAGAAAAAACGTCTCTCCAGACCCGCCGGGACCTTGTTATTATGCGCGTGGGAAGAAAAAAGGGCTGTTCGCGGGTCTGGGAATGAAAAACCAGCCCGTGAGACCCGAAAAGAAACTGATTTCGGGTCTGGGAGAGAAAAAGAGTGTCGCCAGACCCGGCGGAAGCCAAAATGCAGCCATGTAAGTCAAAAAAATAGAAGATTGTACGCAAAAACGGGTCTACAGAGAGAAAAAGTCCTCTGTAGACCCGTTTTGATCTTATGCACAACATCAGCAAACAATGATTGACCAAGAAAGCTCCTGTGGGTGCATGTAAGGCTCAGCCCTGCAGCTTGCCAGTCGATGTAACTTACAAATTTACCCAGTCGTTGCAGGTCACACAACGTTGCAGCCCAGCCAGTGTATGCAACGTACCTATCCATGCAGCCAGTCATTACAGATTACATACCGGTATATTGCCAGCCAGCCGATACAAGTATTAACGCACATGCCGTTGCAACTTACTTAAGCCCCACTGTAGCCAGTAATGCAACTTACTAGCCAGCTTATACGGCTTACTCATCGGTGCAGATTGCTTCCCCGCGCTGCTTACAGTACGAAGAATGTACAGGTTGCCGGTGCAAGAGTCACTGTTCCGGCTTCCTGTGCTGCCGGAGTGAGTTCCGGAAGCGAATTGCCGGCACCCAGAACAAGTGGCTTGCCATTTAAAGTCATGACAGCGGCACGCACGTTGCCGCCCTCGCCGGCGAGTGTGTAGCGCTCTGCGCTCTTCGGAAGCTCTACGGTGGTTGCCTCTGTCAGCGAGTTGTTGATCACAAGATATACAACGCCCTCTTTTCCATCTTTGCGGGAATGTGCGAAGACATGTGCGCCCTCGCGGATTGGCTCTGCGGTATCGTAAACGGTCGTACCCATCAGGCGGTTCCACAACAATACGGCAAAATAGTTCGGGCGCGGATCAAATACTTCGCGGGCCAGGAAGCCGTAGTCGGAAGAAGCCAGTGTATTGTGGAAAATAACGCCGTCTGTGATCGCTGCGAATCCAGCGAGCTCGTTTAAGGTACGGAAAACATCCAGATACGTGGAAGCCCATGTATCACCGCCACCGCCTGCGTCGCCGGACTCCGTTACCCACATCTCGCCGCCCGGGCAGTATTTGTCGCGGAGTGGAGCATAGGTGCGCGCACAGTTTAATGCAACGTCCAGATACGCCTCGGTATGGGCGGTATCTGCCAGCCAGTGTCCGCTTGGCATCACGGAAGCAAGACGCTCGGATACACCGTTGTAATAATGGTAGCTGAATACGTCCAACGGCTCTTTGGTGTCCTCTAACAGGTCGGTTGTGGAGCAGTTCTCTCTTACAAGCTGCTCGATACCACCACTCTTGCTGTTGTCATCACCGCCATTGATGGTAAGACCCTCGCCAACACTGCTCGGTCCGATACAGATACATTCCGGATAGTTGGCGCGTACCCACGCGAAAAACAGATCCTGATCGCGGTGGTAATCAGCCGGTGTATAACCAGCCGGGAAGCCGGTATCCTCCATCATGTTCGGTTCGTTTGCGAACTCGGCGCCGTCGATCGGTACGCCGTGTTCTTTGCTCAGACGAAAAATCTTCTCCGCCTCACTCGGATTCCACGGTTCCTCTGCGGAATGCAGACCCGGGCAGTTCGCAACGGAAATCATCAGTTTCGCATCGATCGCTTTTACGAAGTCGAGCACACCAATCCACTGCTCCTTTGTCAGGACATTTAAGTAGCCCTCCGGAGCAATACCGCCTGTTGCATTGTCAAAATCATAGTAAGTCTTGGTTGCCCAGGTGCCGGACACACGCACCCATGCGGTTCCGAGCTCCTTTGCGAGGGAGCGGAGCTTCTCGTTGTACAGATCGATCGGTGCGTATACCTGCATCAGATCCTTGTACATTGCAGCAATGCCGTCTGCGCTCGGAGCGACATGGAATTCCTCGGTTCCTGCAACCTGCTCCGGTGTGTACGCTTTCCAGAAGGTGCCGCCGGTTACCTCGGCGAATTCTACATTATAAGACATCAGGCGCGGATTTACTTCGCGCAGCGCCTTTAAATTCTCGGGAACTAATTTTACAAACTGTGCCATAGAAATCATTCTCCTGTTCGTTTTTATTTGCCGGTGATCCGGATCCCCGTATCACCTTTGCATAAAAACAGCGTACCACAAAAATTGTATTGTGTATGCAGGAAAACAACTATTTACAAAAATTGTGCAAAAACAGGACAAAATCGTTCCCGCCCTTAGCGCTCAAATCTGCCGCTTGCCCCGCACGGAAGCACCAGACCGTTGCTGGAAACCGGCAGACCGATTTCATCTGCGGCGATATGACCACCGTGTTTTTTTAAGACGGTATTCATCATATAGCTGAGCACTGCCGGCTGAAGACCAGTGGTGTAGGAGTTGATCAGGAAAAACAGAGGATCGTCCGACAGCAACTGCTCACAGAGCTGCACCAGCGGATAGATGGCGTCCTCGATTTTCCAGATCTCACCCTTGGGTCCTCTTCCGTAGGAAGGCGGGTCCATAATGATCGCATCATAGTGGTTGCCGCGGCGGATCTCGCGCTCAACAAACTTTACGCAGTCGTCCACAATCCAGCGGATCGGGGCATCACCAAGACCGGAAGAGACGGCGTTTTCCTTCGCCCAGGTCACCATTCCCTTGGAGGCATCCACATGCGTGACGCTGGCACCGGCAGCAGCGGCGGCAATCGTGGCACCGCCAGTGTAGGCGAACAGATTTAACACCTTGATCGGACGTCCGGCGCTGCGGATCTTTTCGGAAAACCAGTCCCAGTTGGCAGCCTGCTCCGGAAACAGTCCGGTGTGCTTAAAACTGAACGGCTTTAAGTTGAAAGTCAGCTTGCCGTAATGGATGGTCCACTGCTGGGGAAGATCAAAAAATTCCCACTCCCCGCCGCCCTTGGCGCTGCGGTGGTAATGGCCGTTCATTTTGCGCCAGCCGCGCTCGGTCTTCGGCGTGTCCCAGATGACCTGCGGGTCGGGACGGACGAGAAGATAATCTCCCCAGCGCTCGAGCTTTTCTCCTTTTGAGCAGTCAATGACTTCGTAATCTTTCCAGTTATCTGCAATCCACATAGCAATCTCCATTCCTGTGTACTTCTAATTTAAAACTATAACAAATATATACCACAAGCCAGCAGAGGGCAAGGAAAAAGTAAAAACGTCTGCCTGCGGGCAGAGAAAAAGCCTTCGCCACGGCGCGGCGCAGGCATTAACGGATGCGGATACAGCATCCGGAGCAGGAAAAAGCCCATAAAAAGCCAATAAAAAACCGGTAGAAAAATATCTACCGGTTCAAAGCTGCGCAGCCCAAATTGCCGGCTGCACGTTATTTTTTACGCCAGGTGGACGGCATGAACAGAATCATGAGCGGGAAAAGCTCCAGTCTGCCGGCGAGCATGTCAAAAATCAGCACAACCTTGGAGAGCGGCGAGAAGATCGAAAAATTCTGCGCCGGTCCGACACGGTTTAAGCCAGGACCGATGTTGTTCAGACACGAGACGACTGCTGTAAAGTTCGTGGTAAAATCGAACTCGTCCAGGCTGATGATAAGCGTTGAAAGCATGAGCAAAATAAAGTAAATGACCAGAAAAACATTGGTAGAGCGCAGGGTGCTGTGTTCTACGACATGTCCGTCCATGCGGATCTTGCGGATCTCGCGGGGGTGGATAATCAGGGAAAGCTCTTTGCGGATGGTTTTGAATAAAATCACCAGCCGGGATACTTTCATACCGCCGCCTGTGCTTCCCGCACATGCGCCGACGAACATCAGCGTCACAAGAATCGTCTGGGAGAGTGCAGGCCACATGTCGAAGTCGGCAGTGGAATATCCGGTGGTGGTGATGATCGCACCGACCTGGAAAAAGGCATTCCGCAGCGCGTCCCTGGTATTTGCGTAAAGCGGGCGTATATTATAGGTAATCATTCCGACAGAAGCAAAGATCAAAAAGAGATACCAGCGCACTTCCTCGATGCGGAATGCATCCTTGATTCTGCGCGATAAAATACAAAAATAAAATGTGTAATTGATACCGCTTAAGATCATAAAAGTTGTGACCGTGTTCTGGATAGCAGGCGAAAAGCTTGCAAAGCTGTCGTTACGGAAACCGAAACCACCGGTGCCGGTCGTGCCGAAACTCGTCAGAAGAGACTCAAACAGCGGCATGCCGAGCGCACACAGAATGACAATCTCAAGGAGCGTGATGGCAAGGTAAATGCCGTATAATATTTTCGCGGTATCCTTGATGTGCGGAACCAGACGGCTGACGGAAGGTCCCGGGCTCTCCGCCTTCATGAGGTTGATCGTAGAGCCGCCCATCAGAGGCAGGATCGACATAATAAAGACGAACACACCCATGCCGCCGATCCAGTGGCTGAAACTGCGCCAGAAAAGGCTGGCATGCGACAGGGACTCGACATCGGAGAGAATACTTGAACCGGTCGTGGTAAAACCGGAGACCGTTTCAAACAGGGCGTCTACATAATATGGAATGTCGCCGTTCCACACGAAGGGGATAGCGCCGAAAATACTCATAACGATCCAGCTCAAGGCGACAGTAACAAACCCCTCCCTTGTATACACGGTCGAGGAAGACGGTTTTTTATGTGTGAAAACAATCCCTAAAACCAGACAGATTGCAGCGGTAATGACAAATGGAATGCCGGCCTCCTCCTGATAGATCAGCGAGACCAGCGCCGGGAGCATCAGAAACGCGCTCTCAAATTGTAAAATATAGCCCAGAATATATAAAACCATGGAATAATTCATTGCAGGTTAATCCTCCAGAATCTCTTTGATGTCGGAGATGCGGTATCCGGAAATGACGACCAGAACGGAGTCTCCGGCGAGCATCATATCCTGTCCACCCGGCAGAATGACCTTGCCGTTGCGGTAGATGCAGCAGATTAAGGTGTTCTTCCGGAAATTCAGATCCTGCAGCGGAATGCCTGCGACGGCAGAATTCTCCTTGATGATGAATTCCAGAGCCTCGGCTTTTCCGCCGGCAAGCTTGTAAAGCGTCTCCACGTTGCTGTTGATGGAATTCACTGTGGAGCGCACATATTTTAAAATGTAATCAGCGGTAATGACACGCGGATAAATAATACTTCCCAGATTCATCTCGTTGATGACGGAGTTAAAGCTACTCCGGTTGATCTTGGTCACCGTTTTTGCATTGGAGACATCGTTGGCGTACAGCGACAGCAGGATGTTTTCCTCGTCAAGACCAGTGAGAGCTGCAAAACCCTGCGCCTGCTCTAAGCCCTCCTCGGACAGCAGATCCTGATCGGTGGCATCACCGCAGATGATTGTCGCCTCCGGAAGCAGCTCGCTTAAAACGTCGCAGCGGGACGGATTGATCTCGATGATCGTCACACGGATGCCCGACTGGATGAGAATCTTTGCGAGGTAAAAGGAAACCTTACCGCCGCCAGCGAGAATGGCATTGCCGACGCGGTTCTTGACGATGCCGATCTTACGGAAAAAGTCAATGGCGTTGCGGCGCTCGGAAGCGATTGCGACGGTATCTCCGGCGCGGAATTCAAAATCACCGTTCGGGATGATGACCTCGCTGCCGCGGATGACGGTACACACCAGCACGTTGCTGTGCAGGGTCTGGTGCAGATTGAACAGCTTTAAATGAATCAGCGGGGAATTCTCGCTGACTTTAAAGTGAAGCAGCTCTACATGCCCCTTTGCAAAAGAATCCACACGGATGGCGGAAGGAAACTGAAATACTCTTGAAATCTCGTTGGCTGCCGTCAACTCAGGATTGATAATCATGGCGAGCCCGAATTCCTTTTTCAGGAAGGCGATCTCGCCGTTGTAGATCGGATTGCGCACGCGCGCGATGGTCTGGCAGTGGCCGGTCTTCTTGGCAATCACGCAGCACAGAAGGTTTTTCTCATCATCTCCGGTAACTGCGATCAAAAGATCGGCAGTGGCGATACCCGCTTCCAGCAGTGTCTTATGGTTGATGCCGTTCCCCACGATGCCCATCACATCCAGACGGTCGGTAATATATTGAACCTTTTCCGGCTTTTCATCAATGACAACAATATTGTGATCTTCGTTGCTGAGCTGTTCGACAAGCGTAAAACCAACTTTTCCACAGCCTACGATAATAATGTCCATAGAAATCTCCTTAAAGAATAATCTAAATCATTATAGCATATACAAATTGTTTTTGGGAAAAAAAGCGTAGAAATTGGCAAAATCTTAATGATAAAAACAATTTTTTAAAGAAAACGCCCGCGCGGACAGTTCTTGTGTTTTAAATGAGGGTACGCTACAATGAGTGACAGAGAACTAAATGACAGGAGAGGAAAGAGGAGTTTATGCTGGAACAATTAGTGGAGTGTGAGAACCGGCTTTTAGAGGAACAGAGACGGTTCAATGAGTTACTGCTTGCCTGGCGGTCCGGGGATCTGGGGGACGATCTTACACGGATGAAGATTGATCAGATGCAGAGGGAAGTGGATGCGCTGGGACGACAGCTGACGGCGCTGCGCACAGTGATCGCGGCACAGGCAGACCGTGAACGGGCGGGATACCGTCAGGGGGCGATGCCGAAGGCGGCGTATGGATGGCCGGCGTATGGACAGCCGGGGGCAGCGGCACAGCCGTGGGATCAGACAATGTCGCGGGCGGCAGCGCAGACAGCGGAGCCGGGAAAACCGCAACAGGCGTATCAGCAGACACCGCCGCGGCCGGCAGCGCAGACAGCGGAGCCGGGAAAACCGCAACAGGCGTATCAGCAGACACCGCCGCGGCCGGTGGCAGCACAGGCGGGATACCAGCAGGCATCCGGGAAGCAGGATCTGGAAAAAACGATCGGCAGGGCGATTCTGCCGGTCTGCGCTGCAGGACTGATCTTCCTGAGTCTGGTGTTTTTTGCGATGCTGGTGCTGCCGTATCTTAGCCAGGGAGTAAAGATGGTTCTGATGTATACCGTCAGTGCCGCGATCACGCTGGCAGGAGGAATTCTTGTGGCACATGACCGCAGGAATAAAGCATTTCTTGGGCTGCTGGGCTGCGGCATGGGAGCGTGGTATCTCTCGCTGTTTTTAAGTGATTTTTATTTCCATGCAATAAACGACGGCATACTTTATCTGGGACTGCTGGTGTGGGCGGTGGTTCTGTGTGTGCTGTCACGTCTGCGGTCGAATCTCTTCCTTATCATAGGGCAGATTGGTGTGGGCATCTCATTGATTCTCGGCGTGCTCATGTGTAACTGGACGGAGGATGCGGAAAGGTTTCTGATTCTTTCTATATATTATGCGGTAACGCAGACCATCTTTTTCGTGTCCCACCTGCGGAGAGAATATTACCGCAATGCGGTGAATCTTGTGTCGTGGAGCATCGGGCTGCTCATTCTGGTGTTTGGAGCAGCTGCTTCCTATACGGAAGGCTCCGCAGCGGGTACGGCTTCAGCGGTATTGCTTCTTGTGCTTGCGGCGGTTCCGGTACTGCTTGGCTGCATCTTGGCAGAAATGGATGAGAATGGAAAACTGCTTGGCGGTATCGTGGGGGCACTGTGTATCTTCATTTTCAGCGGACTGTTTTTGAACCGGTTTACCGGAGCGGCGCTGCTCTTACTGGTATTTGGCATTGCAGTTCTGGCGCTGCTGGAATTCCGGCGGCCCGGGGATCTGTCCGCGGGGACGGTTCTGCTTGAGGTGGCTGTTTTTGCGCAGATGTTCTTTGCGGGAGTTGCCGCGCCGTATTTCGGAGAGTATGTATCGACGGGACTTCTGGCGGAGGCGTGCCTTCTGTACGGTTTCCTGCGAAAAAGAAAAGCATACCGGGCGGCTGCGCTCGGCTATGGCATCCTGCTGTTGCTGATCCCGATGAACGGGGGCATGAGAACAGTCTGGGGACTGGTATTCTTCGGCAGCGCGGTGCTGCTGATTGGGTTCTGCAGGGAACAGTATGAAACCTGGATGAAGATCTGTGGTTATCTGATGTTTTTGGCATTCCTGTCAGAAACGGCGGTGTGGGGAACGGATCTGGCAGCGGTCGCAGATGTTTACCTGAGCGATCTGATCTGTTTTATGCCGATTGTGCTCTGCAATATTCTGGCGGCGAAAGTTCCGCTGTTTCGCAGAAATCCAAAGACGGGAGAGGAAGAAAAAGCATTCGCGGCGGTAACGATGGCCGTGCAGGCGCTCCTTATTGCAGCGGTTCTGGTTCTGATGGGAAAACCGGACGCGCCGGTGCTTCACCTTATCTATATGCTTTTGGGACTGGTGCTCGTGTGCACCAATACCTACAGCCTGCTGATAAGGAAGGACGGAGACTGGTGGGGAATTTACGTGGCGTTAAAGCTGCTGCTGTTTGCATCGGTCGCACTGCACTCCTATGGGGTGCCCGTGTTCGTGAACGATGTGACGGGCATTGTGATTGCGTTCTGCTGTATCGTGGCGGGATTTCTGGCGGAAATGCGGATGAAGAGAAAATATAAGGCGCTGCGGGTCTGCGGACTGGTTCTGGTGCTGCTGTGCGTTGTAAAACTGGTGCTCGTGGACATCCGCTACGACAATGTGCTGCTCCGGGCGGCGGGATTTTTTGTCGGAGGCATCCTTTGCTTTGGTATCAGTCTTGTATACAATCTGGTCGACAAGTGGATGGGGCGGCGCGAAAATGCAAAAAACTGAAAAAAATCCTTGCAATTCGCGGTTTCATCGTGTATACTATGCATTGCTGTGACATTGATAGCGTTGAAGCGTGAGGTTGCTGCAGAGCATTGCAGGTTTTCCGTGGAGCGAATGTCAAGTTAGGAAACTGGCGACAAGTCACTGTATCACGAATAGAATTTGTCCGAAGGACAGAGGGATGGCGTGTAGGAAGCGCGGGCTTCTTTGTGGGCGTGAGTCCATGATACACGCGGGTATGTGTGCAGTCACCGCTTGTCGTACAAAAAGCGATTACATCGCTTGTAAAAGTGCGAAAAGGAGGCGACTTTTTTTATGGCAAGTCAAGTAATGAGAATCACTCTGAAGGCTTATGATCACAAGTTAGTTGATTCATCAGCACAGAAAATCATCGAAACTGTAAAGAAGAACGGATCACAGGTGAGCGGACCGGTACCTCTTCCTACAAAGAAGGAAGTAGTTACAATCTTAAGAGCTACTCACAAGTACAAAGATTCCCGTGAGCAGTTCGAGCAGAGAACTCATAAGAGACTGATCGATATCGTTACACCGACCCAGAAGACGGTTGATGCATTATCCCGCCTTGAGATGCCGGCAGGTGTTTACATCGATATCAAGATGAAGAATAAATAATTTCTTCATCCCAGACAAATCAATGATTTAGTTAATATCCTGAAGGGTTTTATATAGAAGTAATGCAGGCGGTGAAAACTTCCCATTCCACTTATATGGACTTTCTAGGATGAACGGTTCCGCTACCCCACATGGTTGGGCATGAAGCGTTCCGCTGTAGAGAAAACAGGAGGTAAAAGTATGAAGAAAGCGATTTTAGCAACAAAAGTCGGAATGACTCAGATCTTCAATGCAGACGGTGTTTTAGTACCAGTTACTGTATTGGAAGCAGGTCCATGTTCTGTAACACAGATCAAGACAGTAGAGAACGATGGATACAGTGCAGTGCAGGTTGCATTTGCTGACAAGAAAGAAAAGGTTGTCAACAAGGATGCAAACGGCAAGAAGCAGGTAGCTCACAGACATGGTGTAAACAAGGCTCAGATGGGACATTTTGCAAAGGCTGGCGTATCCGGCAAGCGTTTTGTGAAAGAGTTCAAGTTTGAGAACGCAGCAGATTACAATCTTGGCGATGTGATCAAGGCTGATATCTTTGCAGAGGGCGACAAGATCGACGCTACTGCAATTTCCAAAGGAAAAGGATTCCAGGGCGCTATCAAGAGATTGGGACAGCACAGAGGTCCTATGGCTCACGGTTCCAAGTTCCATCGTCATCAGGGTTCCAACGGTGCGTGTTCCTCACCGAGCCGTGTATTCAAGGGAAAAGGAATGCCGGGACACATGGGAAGCGTACAGGTTACTACACAGAACCTTGAAATCGTAAGAGTTGACGCAGAGAACAACCTGCTTTTAGTAAAAGGTGCCGTACCAGGTGCTAAGAAGTGTTTAGTAACAGTTAAAGAAACAGTAAAAGCTGGTAAATAGTGCTCGAATAGGAAAGGAGGAACTAAACGATGGCTAAAGTAGCTGTTTATAATATGGAAGGCAAGGAAGTTGACAGCCTTGAATTGAACGATGCTATCTTCGGAGTAGAAGTGAATGAGCATTTAGTACACATGGCAGTCCTTCAGCAGCTTGCAAACAACCGCCAGGGAACACAGAAGGCTAAGACCCGTTCCGAAGTACGCGGTGGTGGTAGAAAACCATGGAGACAGAAGGGAACCGGACATGCAAGACAGGGTTCAACCAGAGCTCCGCAGTGGACACATGGTGGCGTAGTATTCGCTCCGGTACCAAGAGATTATTCTTTCAAGCTCAACAAGAAAGAGAAGAGAGCAGCATTAAAGTCTGCACTTACTTCAAGAGTTGCTGAGAACAAGTTCATCGTTCTCGACGAGTTAAAGCTTGACGAGATCAAGACCAAGAAGTTCGTAGAGGTTATGAAGAACTTAAAGGTTGAGAAGGCACTTGTTGTATTGAACGATATGGATGTCAACGTAATCAAATCCGCAGACAACGTTCCGACTGTAAAGACTGCTCAGACAAATGAGCTGAACGTATTTGACGTTCTGAAGTATGATACGGTTGTTGTAACAAAGGACGCTGTAAAGACGATCGAGGAGGTGTATGCATAATGGCAAACGTACAGTATTATGATGTAATCCTCAAACCAGTAGTAACAGAGAAGAGCATGGCAGCAATGGCTGAGAAGAAGTATACATTCTTAGTTCACCCGGAAGCAAACAAGTCCATGATCAAGGAAGCAGTTGAGAAAATGTTCGAGGGAACAAAGGTTGCAAGCGTCAACACCATGAACATGGACGGCAAGAACAAGAGACGTGGAATGGTAACCGGTAAGACTGCCAAGACCAAGAAAGCTATCGTAACATTAACAGCAGACAGCAAGGACATCGAGATCTTCGCTGGACTGTAAGATGAAAAGCGTTTCATTCTGATAGCAAACTAGGCGCAGCGATGCGCGATAACAAACATCGAAAGGAGAACAACAATGGGAATTAAGACATACAACCCATATACACCTTCCAGAAGAAATATGACTGGCTCCGATTTCTCCGAGATCACAAAGACAACACCGGAGAAAGCGCTCACTACTTCTTTAAAGAAGAACGCTGGTCGTAACAATCAGGGAAAGATCACCGTTAGACATCACGGCGGTGGAAACAGAAGAAAATACAGAGTCATCGACTTCAAGAGAAACAGCAAAGACGGAATTCCGGCAAAGGTTGTTGGTATTGAGTACGATCCGAACAGAACAGCAAACATCGCTCTGATCTGCTACGCAGACGGCGAGAAGGCATACATCCTTGCTCCGGCAGGACTCACAGATGGCATGACTGTTATGAGTGGTGCTACTGCAGAGGTTCGTGTTGGTAACTGCTTACCGCTCGAGAATATCCCGGTTGGTACCCAGGTGCACAATGTAGAGCTTCATCCTGGCAAGGGCGGACAGATGGTTCGTTCCGCTGGTATGAGCGCACAGCTCATGGCAAAGGAAGGAAAGTACGCAACGTTAAGACTTCCGTCCGGCGAGATGCGTATGGTTCCGTTAAACTGCCGCGCAACCATCGGTGTGATTGGTAATGGAGATCACAACCTTGTAAATATCGGTAAAGCAGGACGTAAGCGTCACATGGGTGTTCGCCCGACTGTACGTGGTTCTGTTATGAACCCGAATGACCATCCACATGGAGGTGGTGAGGGCCGTGCTCCGATCGGACGTCCGGGCCCATGCACACCTTGGGGCAAGCCTGCTCTTGGTCTTAAGACCAGAAAGAAGAACAAGTCTTCTAACAAGATGATCGTAAGAAGAAGAGACGGTAAGGCGTTGAAATAAGTTTCAACCATTGATAAGCCCATCGGGTGTTTGTCAAAAATATACAAATAAGCTGGAATTTGACCGGGAGAAGTTGTACTTGCTTCTTCCGGCATGTTCTGCTATAATAAACAAGATGTTCGTAGTCCGAGGAAACACACGGGTGTGTGTAAGGACTGATAATATTAGGAGGTAAATTATGGCTCGTTCATTAAAAAAAGGACCATTTGCAGATGAAAGCTTACTGAAAAAAGTAGATGCTATGAGCAAAGCCGGTGACAAGTCTGTAATTAAGACATGGTCACGCCGTTCTACCATCTTCCCACAGTTCGTAGGTCACACAATCGCTGTTCATGACGGAAGAAAGCATGTACCGGTATATGTGACAGAGGATATGGTTGGACATAAGCTTGGTGAGTTCGTTGCTACAAGAACTTACAGAGGACATGGAAAAGACGAGAAGAAGTCAGGCGTTAGATAAGAACTATTTTTGAAAGGAGGTTTCATCCATGGCTAAGGGACATAGAAGTAAGATCAAGAGAGAGAGAAATGAAGTAAAAGATACCAGACCATCCGCAAAGTTATCTTATGCAAGAGTGTCTGTTCAGAAAGCATGCTTCGTATTAGACGCAATTCGTGGAAAGGACGTTCAGACGGCATTAGCTATCGTATCCTACAATCCGCGTTACGCTTCCAGCGTGGTTAAGAAACTGTTAGAGTCAGCAATCGCAAATGCTGAGAACAATTATCCGGAGAAGAATTACAAGTTGGAGAACCTGTATGTTGCAGAGTGTTATGCAAACAAGGGACCAACAATGAAGAGAATCAGACCAAGAGCACAGGGCAGAGCTTACAGAATCGAGAAGAGAATGAGCCACATTACAATCGTGCTGGATGAGAAATAATAAGGAGGTCAAACATGGGACAGAAAGTTAATCCACATGGCTTAAGAGTCGGCGTTATCAAAGATTGGGACTCTAAATGGTATGCGGAAGCAGATTTCGCAGATTTCTTAGTGGAAGACTACAATATCAGAACTTATCTTAAGAAGAAGTTATACGCAGCAGGTGTTTCCAAGATCGAGATCGAGAGAGCATCTGATCGTGTAAAGGTTATCATCTATACCGCAAAGCCGGGCGTTGTTATCGGTAAGGGCGGCGCTGAGATCGAGAAGATCAAGGGCGAGGTTCAGAAGTTCACAGACAAGAAGTTAGTTGTAGATATTAAGGAAGTAAAGAGACCGGACCGCGATGCTCAGTTAGTAGCTGAGAACATTGCATTACAGTTAGAGAACCGTGTTTCTTTCCGTAGAGCAATGAAGTCCTGCATGGGAAGAACCATGAAGGCTGGCGCAAAGGGTATTAAGACATCCTGCTCCGGACGTCTCGGCGGTGCTGATATGGCTCGTACAGAGTTCTACTCTGAGGGTACTATTCCGCTTCAGACACTTCGTGCAGATATTGATTATGGATTCGCTGAGGCAGACACTACTTATGGTAAGGTCGGCGTTAAGGTATGGATCTACAAGGGCGAGGTACTTCCGGTAAGAGCAAATAAGGAAGGGGGAGCTAACTAATGTTAATGCCAAAGAGAGTAAAGCATAGAAAGCAGTTCCGTGGTTCCATGACAGGAAAGGCAACCAGAGGAAACACAATCACCTACGGTGAGTACGGTATTGTTGCTCTGGAACCATGTTGGATCAAAGCAAACCAGATCGAGGCAGCCCGTATCGCTATGACAAGATACATCAAGCGTGGTGGTAAAGTCTGGATCAAGATTTTCCCGGAGAAGCCTGTAACGCAGAAGCCTATGGGTGTTCGTATGGGTAAAGGAAAAGGCTCCCTGGAGTATTGGGTAGCTGTTGTGAAACCAGGTCGTGTATTATTTGAAATCTCCGGTGTTCCGGAAGACGTTGCGAAAGAAGCGTTACGTCTTGCTACACACAAATTACCTTGCAAATGTAAAGTAGTTTCTCGTGCGGATTTAGAAGGCGGTGTATCAAATGAAAACTAGTAAATATTTAGAAGAATTAAAAACCCAGTCTGTCGCAGATTTGAGCGCACAGTTAGTAGAGGCTAAAAAAGAACTTTTCAATTTGAGATTCCAGAACGCAACCAATCAGTTAGATAATACAAGCAGAATCAAAGAAGTAAGAAAGAACATTGCAAGAATTCAGACGATCATTACTGAGAAAGAAAAAGTTGCGCAGTAGGATTCCAGAAAGGAGAATAGTCAGTCGTGGAAGAAAGAAATCTTAGAAAAACACGTGTTGGTATTGTTGTAAGCGACAAGATGGATAAGACAATTACTGTTGCAATCCAGGATAACGTAAGACATCCTCTTTACAACAAGATCGTTAAGAAAACATATAAATTAAAGGCTCATGACGAGAAGAACGAGTGCAAGATCGGTGACAAAGTCAGAGTAATGGAAACAAGACCTTTATCCAAGGATAAGAGATGGAGACTTGTAGAAATCATGGAAAGAGCAAAATAGTTAGAAGGAGGCTACAAGCATGGTACAGCAGGAAAGTAGACTTAAGGTAGCCGATAACACAGGAGCAAAAGAGTTGCTCGTTATCCGTGTTATGGGTGGATCTACTAGAAGATATGCGAATATTGGTGACGTTATTGTTGCTACGGTCAAAGATGCAACACCAGGCGGTGTTGTTAAAAAGGGCGACGTTGTGAAGGCTGTAGTTGTTCGTTCCGTAAAGGGCGCACGTCGTAAAGATGGTTCTTACATCAAATTTGATGAGAACGCAGCAGTCATCATCAAAGATGATAAAACTCCGAGAGGAACACGTATTTTTGGACCAGTAGCTAGAGAGCTTCGTGAGAAACAGTTCATGAAAATTGTTTCCTTAGCTCCGGAAGTATTGTAGGAGGATCGGAATATGGCAACCATGAAAATTAAAAAAGGCGATATGGTGAAAGTAATCGCTGGTAAAGATATCAACAGCGAAGGTAAAGTCATTGCTGTTAACAGAAAAGACGGAACTGTACTGGTTGAAGGTGTCAACATGGTGACAAAGCATACAAAGCCAAGTATGCAGAATCAGCAGGGCGGCATCGTTCACCAGGAGGGACCGATCGATATTTCTAATGTAATGTATCTTCACAACGGAAAGCCTACCCGTGTTGGTTTCAAGATGGATGGAGATAAGAAGGTACGTTTCGCAAAATCTACAGGCGAAGTAATCGACTAATTAGAGAGAGGAGGCCAATCAGGTGAGCAGACTGAAAGAACAGTACCAGAATGAGATCGTAGATGCTATGATCAAGAAATTCGGTTATAAGAATATTATGGAAGTGCCGAAGCTCGACAAGATCGTTGTCAACATGGGCGTTGGCGAAGCCAAAGAGAACGCAAAGTTATTAGAGGCTGCTATTAAGGATATGGAAGCAATCACAGGACAGAAAGCGGTTGCAACCAAGGCAAAGAATTCTATTGCAAACTTCAAGATCAGAGAAGGTATGGCAATCGGATGTAAGACAACTTTACGTGGCGAGAAGATGTATGAGTTCATGGATCGTTTGATCAACTTAGCATTACCTCGTGTACGTGACTTTAGAGGTGTTAACCCGAACGCGTTTGACGGTCGTGGAAACTATGCCCTTGGTATCAAAGAGCAGTTAATCTTCCCGGAGATCGAGTACGATAAGGTTGACAAGGTACGTGGTATGGACATCATCTTCGTAACTACTGCCAAGACAGACGAGGAAGCTCGCGAATTATTGACACAGTTCAATATGCCATTCGCCAAATAAGTAGGAGGGAATTTTAATGGCTAAGACAAGTATGAAAGTAAAACAGCAGCGTAAACCAAAGTTCTCTACCAGAGCTTACACACGTTGCAAAATTTGTGGTCGTCCACATTCTGTTTTAAGAAAATACGGAATCTGCAGAGTATGTTTCCGTGAGTTAGCATACAAGGGCCAGATACCAGGTGTTAAGAAAGCAAGCTGGTAAAAGACCGTGCAGCATATTTGCTGCAATCAATAATAAGGAGGAAATATACAATCATGACTACGAGTGATCCAATCGCAGATATGCTTACAAGAATCCGTAATGCAAACACTGCTAAACATGATACAGTTGACGTTCCTGCATCTAAGATGAAAATTGCTATCGCTGACATTCTTGTAGATGAGGGATATATCGCAAAATATGATATTGTTGAAGATGGTAACTTCAAGACCATGCGTATTACTTTAAAGTACGGCGCAGACAAGAACGAGAAGATTATCACAGGATTAAAGAGAATCTCCAAGCCGGGACTTCGAGTATACGCTGGCAAGGATGAGCTCCCGAGAGTTCTTGGCGGACTGGGAATTGCAATTCTTTCCACAAACCAGGGAATCATCACTGACAAGGAAGCAAGAAAGCTTCAGGTTGGTGGCGAAGTATTAGCTTTCGTATGGTAGATTTTGCCCGCCATTGGACGGACAAAATCGGAAGAACCAAAGGCTGGTTCTTCCGAGAGCATCTTCCGGGAGCATCTGTCTCTGGTCTGTCCAGAAGCAATGTTGCTTTCGGTTCTTCCGGGTTACTTAACCTGGAGGAGGTTCTTACCGAATCGGGTAACTACGGCGCAAGCCGCAATGATATAAGCACAAATTAGGAGGTACGGGCATGTCACGTATAGGAAGAATGCCAATCGCAGTTCCGGCTGGTGTAACAGTGGATATTGCAGAAAATAATCATGTGACTGTAAAAGGTCCTAAGGGAACTCTTGAGAGAACCCTTCCGTCCGAGATGGACATCAAATTAGAGGGTGACGAAGTAATCGTTACAAGACCGAACGATTTGAAGAAAATGAAATCCTTACATGGATTGACAAGAACACTGATCCACAACATGGTTGTTGGTGTAACTGATGGATATACAAAGGAGCTCGAGGTAAACGGTGTTGGTTACAGAGCTTCCAAGTCTGGAAAAGTCCTTACTTTAAACCTTGGATACTCACATCCGGTTGAGATGACCGATCCGGAGGGACTTGAGTCCAAAGTTGATGGAAACAAGATCATTGTATCAGGTATCGATAAAGAGAAGGTCGGCCAGTACGCAGCGGAAATCAGAGATAAGAGAAGACCTGAACCGTATAAGGGCAAGGGTATCAAGTATGCTGATGAAGTTATCAGACGTAAAGTTGGTAAGACTGGTAAGAAATAATTAAAGGAGTGACGAAAAATGGTTAGTAAGAAATCAAGAACAGCAGTTCGCGAAAATAAGCATAGAAGAATGCGTCATCATCTCGTAGGCACTGCAGAGAGACCACGCCTGGCTGTGTTCAGAAGTAATAATCATATGTACGCTCAGATTATTGATGATACAGTCGGAAATACACTTGTTTCTGCTTCTACTCTTGAGAAGGACGTAAAGGCAGAGTTAGAGAAGACGAATAACGTTGAAGCAGCAGCAAAGCTTGGTACCGTTATCGCTAAGAAAGCATTAGACAAGGGTATCAACACGGTTGTATTCGATCGCGGCGGTTTCATATATCAGGGAAAAGTGAAAGCTTTAGCCGATGCAGCAAGAGAAGCTGGATTAGAATTTTAATAGGAGGAAACGCAAAACATGAAACGTGAAATTATTGATGCTAGTCAGTTAGAGTTAGAAGAAAAAGTAGTGTCAATCAAACGTGTAACAAAGGTTGTTAAAGGTGGACGTAACTTCCGTTTTACAGCTTTAGTTGTTGTCGGCGACGGCAATGGCCATGTTGGTGCAGGTTTGGGTAAAGCAGCCGAGATCCCGGAGGCAATCCGCAAGGGCAAAGAGGATGCTATGAAGAAGCTCATCACAGTAAAGCTGGATGAGGTTGACAGTATCACACATGATGTTATTGGTAAGCACACCGGTGCTTCCGTATTATTAAAGAAGTCTCCGGATGGTACTGGTATCATCGCTGGTGGTCCTGCACGTAACGTATGTGAGCTTGCAGGTATCAAGAACATCCGTACAAAGTCTTTAGGTTCAAACAATAAGCAGAACGTTGTTCTTGCAACGTTAAACGCTTTGAGCCAGTTAAAGTCTCCGGAAGAAGTAGCGAAGCTTCGCGGTAAATCCGTAGAAGAGATCGTAGGTTAAGGAGGAATTTAAGATGGCAGAGAAGAAACTTAAAGTTACACTTATTAAATCCACGATCGGTGCAGTTCCGAAGAACAAGAAGACCATCGAAGCACTGGGACTCAGCAAGCTTTACAAGACTGTTGAGCTTCCGGACAACGCTGCAACAGCAGGCGCGCTTCGCAAGGTTGCACCATATGTGAAAGTAGAAGAAGTTTAAAATAAGAGGATAAGGAGGTGTCGGTAATGGACTTATCAAATTTACAGGGAGCGGCAGGTTCCACTCAGAGTGATAATTTCAGAAGAGGACGCGGACACGGATCAGGAAATGGTAAGACTGCTGGTAAGGGACATAAGGGACAGAAGGCTCGTTCCGGAGCACCAAGACCAGGTTTCGAAGGTGGTCAGATGCCATTATACAGAAGATTGCCTAAGAGAGGTTTCAAGTGCAGAAACTCCAAGACAATCATCGGAATTAACCTTTCAGCTCTTGAGGCATTCGAGGACGGCGCAGTTGTATCTGTTGAGACATTGATCGAGGCAGGCGTTGTTAAGAATCCAAGAGATGGCGTTAAGATCCTTGGTAATGGCGAACTTACTAAGAAACTCACCGTTCAGGCAAATGCATTCAGCGCAAGCGCAAAAGAAAAAATTGAGGCTCTTGGTGGAAAAGCAGAGGTGATCTAATGCTAGAGACACTCCGTAATGCATTTAAGATTAAAGATATTCGCAAAAAGATTATTTTTACATTTTTGATGTTAATCGTCATCAGAATCGGAAGCTGTCTTCCGATTCCTGGTGTTGACAGTGATGTATTTGCGAACTGGTTTGCAAGCCAGACCGCAGATGGAATGGGATTCTTTGATGCAATCACGGGAGGTTCTTTCTACAGAATGTCTATCTTTGCATTGAACATTACCCCGTACATCACGTCATCCATCATAATGCAGCTTCTTACAATCGCGATTCCAAAGTTGGAAGAAATGCAGCGTGACGGAGAGGAAGGTCGTAAAAAGATCGCAGAGATCACCAGATATCTGACGGTTGCTTTAGCACTCATCGAGGCGGTTGCAATGACAATCGGCTTCAGAAGAGGCGGTTATCTGGAATTCAGCAGTGGATACCAGGGTGTTCTTGATATTATCATGGTTATCTTCACATTGACGGCGGGATCTGCTGTTCTTATGTGGATTGGTGAGAGAATCACGGAGAAGGGCGTTGGAAACGGTATTTCCATCGTACTTACTATCAACATTATCTCCCGTATGCCGGATGATATTAAGACGCTGTATGATCAGTTTATTTCAGGTAAGAATGTACCGAAAGCAATTCTTGCGGCTGTTATCATTCTTGCAATCATTGTTGGAATGGTACTGTTTGTTGTATACTTACAGGGCGGCGAGAGAAGAATTCCGGTACAGTATTCCAAGAAGATCCAGGGAAGAAAGCAGGTTGGCGGTCAGTCAACATACATTCCTCTCAAGGTAAACACCGGTGGTGTTATCCCGGTTATCTTTGCACAGTCACTGTTGCAGACGCCGGTAATCATTGCCAGTCTTCTTGGCAAAGGAAATGGAACAGGTATTGGGAGCAAGATCTTAAGAGGTATGTCACAGTCAAATTGGTGTAATCCAAGCGAGCCGATTTATTCGATCGGACTGGTTGTATACATCGTATTGATCATTGCGTTTGCATATTTCTATACATCGATTACGTTTAATCCGTTGGAGATTGCAAACAACATGAAAAAAGCAGGCGGATTTATTCCGGGTATTCGTCCGGGTAAGCCGACCAGTGATTACCTGAACCGAATCCTGAATTATATTGTCTTTATAGGTGCGGTTGCACTCGCGTTCATCGCGTTTGTTCCGATTTTCTTTAACGGTGTGTTTGGAGCGGATGTATCCTTCGGTGGAACGTCCATCATCATTATCGTAGGTGTCGTTATCGAGACCTTAAAGCAGATCGAATCACAGATGCGGGTACGTTATTATAAGGGATTTTTAAATGATTGATCCAGCAGAGCTGTTGGATATGGGAAGGAACGCTGGACTTATTTTATAAGTTCAGCGTTTTCGCTTAAAAAGAAAGAGGAGAGGTATTCCTATGAAAATTATTATGTTAGGGGCTCCGGGAGCCGGTAAGGGAACACAGGCAAAGCAGATTGCAGATAAGTACAGCATTCCGCATATTTCCACAGGCGATATTTTCCGTGCAAACATCAAGAACGGCACAGAACTGGGACAGAAAGCGAAAAAGTACATGGATCAGGGACTTCTGGTACCGGATGAGCTGACCTGTGATCTGGTAATGGATCGCATAGGACAGGAGGACTGCAAGAACGGATTTGTGCTCGACGGATTTCCGAGAACGATCCCGCAGGCAGAAGCTCTGGATGCAGCACTTGTTAAGATTGGTCAGAAGATGGATTTCGCAGTCGATGTGGATGTTCCGGACGAGAATATCGTAAACCGTATGAGTGGAAGACGTGCATGCTTAAACTGTGGCGCAACCTATCACATTGTTTCCATTCCGACCAAGGTCGAGGGAATCTGTGACCGCTGCGGTAATCCGGTGGTACTCAGAGACGATGATAAGCCTGAGACCGTACAGAAGCGTCTTAAGGTATATCATGAGCAGACACAGCCACTGATCGATTATTATAAGAAGCAGAACATCTTAAAGTCCGTAGACGGTACACAGCCGATGGAAAAAGTGTTTGCGGATATTGTGGCAATATTAGGAGAGTAACATGTCTGTAACGATTAAATCCCCCCAGGAAATAGAACTTATGCGCGAGGCGGGGAAAATACTTGCAAAAGTGCATGAGCAGCTGGGAAAAGAATTAAAGCCGGGAATGTCAACACTTGAGGTTGACAGACTGGGAGAAGAAATGATTCGAAGCTTTGGATGCGAACCGTCATTTAAAGGTTATCAGGGCTATCCTGCATCAATCTGCGTATCGATCAACGAGGAGGTCGTACACGGAATCCCGCGTGCAGACCGCATCATCGAGGAGGGCGACATCGTAAGCCTTGATGCGGGCGTGATCTACAAAGGGTATCAGTCCGATGCAGCGAGAACGCATGGCGTCGGTGAGATCTCGGATGACGCGAAGCTTTTGATAGAGAGAACCAGACAGAGCTTTTTCGAGGGTATCAAGTTTGCGACAGCAGGCAATCATCTGCATCAGATTTCTGCGGCGATCGGTGATTATGCCGGAAGTTTTGGCTATGGAGTCGTGCGTGACCTGTGTGGGCACGGCATCGGCAAGCATATGCATGAAGATCCGGAGATCCCGAATTTCAGACAGTTTCGGCGCGGTATCAAGTTAAGACCCGGTATGACACTTGCCATTGAACCGATGGTGGATCTGGGATCTGCCGAGGTGGTATGGATGGATGATGACTGGACGGTTGTCACAGAAGACTGGTCGCTTTCCGCGCATTATGAGAACACGATTCTGATCACTGACGGTGAGCCGGAGATCTTTACGCTTACAGAGTCTGAGATTGCCACAGGCAGATGGAATCAGTATCTGGGCAGGCAGACAGAGGCATAGACCGGTCAGTAAGCGAATGGAGAAAGAGATAGTATGATTGAATTTGCAAAATCCATGGCAGGCCATGACAGGAACCATATTTATCTGGTTACCGGAAAGGATGAGCGGTTCGTGTATCTGGCGGACGGCAATGTGAAGCTGCTTGCGGAACCGAAGAAAAAGAACAGAAAACATATTCAGATCATTCACAGATTACCGGAGGAGGTTCTGGGATGTCTGGAACAGGAAGTTACCGATCTTACGGTAAAGAGGGCAATCAAAGCGTATGCGCGTATTTTGAAAGAGCGTGCAGAATCATAATATTAGGAGGATTTATTTATGTCAAAGGCAGATGTGATTGAAGTAGAAGGAACAGTGGTAGAGAAGTTGCCGAACGCATTCTTTAAAGTAGAGCTTGAGAATGGTCATCAGATTCTGGCAACCATCAGCGGAAAGCTGCGGATGAATTTCATTCGTATTCTTCCGGGTGATAAAGTAACCATTGAGATGTCTCCGTATGACCTGACAAAGGGCAGAATTATCTGGAGAGATAAGTAAAAAAAGAATTGACTTCTAATAAGTGTTCATGCTATAATGCTAAACGGACACTTTTGGATAGTGCCTTTTTGCGCATACAGTGCGCCAAGAAGAGCTATGATAGAACATGAGAGATGCACGCGGGTGCGTGCCATTCATTGTTTGGAAAGGAGGATTTGCTGTGAAGGTAAGATCATCAGTTAAGCCTATTTGCGAGAAATGCAAAGTCATCAAGAGAAAAGGAAGCATCAGAATTATCTGTGAGAATCCGAAACACAAGCAGAGACAGGGCTAATTGTTCTTGTCTTTTTGCGCTTTCATTATGTGCGGCTGCAGTGGAACACCAGGATGAGTTGTTCGCACTGTTATCATATGAAACAGCAGGGATAGCTGCTTTTTTGCGTTTACATACCGAGGACGCAGGGGAGAACCATCCGGAATACGAGAGAATTGCGAGGGCACACATTTCAGGCCGGAGGACAACGGAGCTGCCGCAGCAGATTCTTGAACGTAAAAGTCATGATGTCAAGTGGCTTGCTTTAAGACGCGGTCTGTCATCTGGACAGTCGCAGGAATCAGAAAATAACAAGATGCGCAGTGTGTATCACAGGCATCATATGAATCAATGGAGGTTAAAAAGCACATGGCTCGTATCGCAGGTGTAGATTTACCAAGAGAAAAACGTGTTGAGATCGGTCTGACTTATATCTACGGAATCGGTAGAACAAGTTCTAACCGCATCCTTGCAGAAGCAAAAGTAGACCCGAATACCCGTGTCAGAGATCTGACAGATGATGAGGTTAAGAGAATCAGTGCAGTTATCGACGAGAGTCAGACTGTAGAAGGTGATTTAAGAAGAGAAATCGCCATGAACATCAAGAGACTTCAGGAGATCGGATGCTATCGTGGAATCCGTCACAGAAAAGGTCTTCCGGTTCGTGGTCAGAAGACAAAGACCAATGCAAGAACCAGAAAGGGACCGAAGCGTACGGTTGCTAACAAGAAGAAGTAATTACTTTTGCGATTTCGTTCGCAGGATCGCCACAGATGAAGTATGGCGGTCAGTTGCATACAATCATTAGATTATTTTGAGAAAGTAGGTTAGTTTAGATATGGCTAAAGTTACAAAAAAAGTGACAAAAAAGCGTGTAAAGAAAAACGTTGAACGCGGACAGGCACATATTCAGTCATCTTTCAACAACACGATCGTAACGATCACAGATGCTGAAGGTAATGCTTTATCATGGGCAAGTGCCGGTGGTCTTGGATTTAGAGGTTCAAGGAAATCTACTCCATATGCTGCACAGATGGCAGCTGAGACTGCTACAAAGGCAGCTTTAGTACACGGATTAAAGACAGTTGACGTTATGGTTAAAGGACCAGGATCAGGAAGAGAAGCAGCAATTCGTGCGCTTTCCGCTTGCGGTCTTGAGGTTACAAGCATCAAAGATGTAACTCCGGTACCTCACAACGGATGTCGTCCACCAAAACGCAGAAGAGTTTAATTAGGAGGGAGAGACGAAAATGGCAGTAAATAAAGTTCCTGTTCTGAAAAGATGTAGATCCCTTGGTTTAGAGCCAAGCTACTTAGGATATGATAAGAAATCCAACAGAGAGTTAAAGAGAGCGAACAAGAAGGTGTCTGAGTACGGCCTTCAGTTACGCGAGAAGCAGAAAGCAAAGTTCATCTACGGCGTATTAGAGAAGCCGTTCCACAACTACTATGTGAAGGCTGATCAGATGAAGGGCATGACTGGTACCAACTTAATGACCATGTTAGAGTCCAGATTAGACAACGTTGTATTCCGTATGGGATTCGCAAGAACCAGAAAGGAAGCAAGACAGATCGTAGATCACAAGTTCGTATTAGTAAACGGCAAGCAGGTAAATATTCCTTCTTACCTTGTTAAGGCTGGCGACGTAATCGAGATCAAGGAGAAGAACAAGGGTCTTCAGAGAATGAAGGACATTGTTGAGGTGACCGGCGGAAGACTGGTTCCGGATTGGTTAGATGTTGACGCTGAGAAATTACAGGGAACTGTAAAAGAATTACCTTCCAGAGAGCAGATCGACGTACCTGTTGACGAGATGCTCATCGTCGAGTTGTACTCCAAGTAATCGTGATTAGGCGGAGACAATCCAATAGGCAAATTACCCGAGAAGGAGGGATTTTGTAGTGTTCGATTTTCAAAAACCAAAAATTGAGATCGCAGAAATTTCAGAAGACAAGAAGTACGGAAGGTTTGTTGTAGAGCCACTGGAAAGAGGCTACGGTACAACACTTGGTAATTCTTTAAGAAGAATCATGCTTTCTTCATTACCGGGTGCGGCTGTAAGCCAGGTCAAGATTGATGGTGTGCTGCATGAGTTCAGTTCGATTCCTGGCGTAAAGGAAGACGTAACCGAGATCATCATGAACATCAAGAATCTTGCAATCCGTAATAACAGTTCTACGAATGAGCCGAAAGTTGCATACATTGAATTTGAAGGCGAAGGCGTAGTCACAGCAGCGGATATCCAGGTGGATTCTGATATTCAGATTTTAAATCCGGATCTGGTAATTGCCAATTTAAATGGCGGAGCAGATTGTAAGTTATACATGGAACTCACCATTACAAAGGGCAGAGGCTATGTCAGTGCAGAGAAGAATAAGACCGAGGATACACCGATCGGTGTGATCGCTGTCGATTCTATCTATACACCGGTAGAGCGTGTCAACCTTTCTATCGAGAATACGCGTGTTGGTCAGATTACCGATTACGATAAGCTGACACTGGACGTATACACGAACGGTACCTTGGAACCGGATGAGGCTGTCAGCCTTGCGGCAAAGGTATTGAGCGAGCATTTAAGCCTGTTCATCGATCTGTCTGAGGCTGCACAGCAGGCAGACGTTATGATCGAGAAAGAGGATAATGCGAAGGAGAAGGTTCTTGAGATGAACATCGATGAACTGGAACTTTCCGTTCGTTCTTATAACTGTCTGAAGAGAGCCGGAATCAATACCGTTGAGGAATTGACAAACCGCACACCGGAGGACATGATGAAAGTTCGTAACCTGGGACGTAAGTCCTTAGAGGAAGTTCTTGCAAAGTTAAAAGAGCTCGGGCTTCAGCTGAATCAGGGAGAAGAATAAATAGAATCGAGCAAGCTCGATTCATTAGAAGTTTGACAGGTCAAACTTCGCGCTTCCGTCTGAACTGCTAACGTTCAGACGGTACCATGTATCCGCGCTACCGTCTGGGAAGCGAATATTCAGAAGGTATCATAAGTATATGGCAGAAACAGTAAGACCGAAAGGCATGGAGTATGTCAGCAGCCAAACGGGAATGAATCCACAGGGTTTGTTCCTGCGCGAAATGTTTCGCGCGGCATCGGATGAGTAAGACCAAAAGGCATCATCGGATGTACCACATCAATGGAGGAAAAGAAAATGGCAAAGTATCGTAAGTTAAGCAGAACCTCTAGCCAGAGAAAGGCTTTATTAAGAGGTCAGGTAACAGCATTATTAAACAACGGCAAGATCGTTACAACCGAGGCTAAGGCGAAGGAAGTCCGCAAGATCGCTGAGGGACTGATCGCTATGGCAGTAAGAGAGAAGGATAACTTCGAAGAGGTTACTGTTAAGGCTAAAGTTGCCCGCAAGGACAAAGACGGCAAGAGAGTAAAAGAAGTGGTAGACGGTAAGAAAGTAACCGTATACGATGAAGTAGAGAAGACCATCAAGAAAGATAAGCCTTCCCGTCTTCACGCTCGTAGAGAGATGTTAAAGGTTCTTTACTCTGTAACAGAAGTTCCGACAGATGCTGCTGGTAAGAAGAAGAACACCAAGGAAGTAGACCTTGTTGCAAAGTTATTCGACGAGATCGCTCCGAAGTATGCAGACCGCAATGGTGGTTACACAAGAATCGTCAAGATCGGTCAGCGTAAGGGTGACGGCGCTCTGGAAGTACTGCTCGAGTTAGTATAATCTATTTTTTAATAGAGAAGCCGAAAGCCCGCTCAGATATTATCTGGGCGGGCTTTTTTTGTGTAATAGGAAACTTTGTTCCTATTACACAAAAATGCTCCTTCTTCTATAGGAAATACCGTATAATGTTAAACAGGAAACCCGTTGAAAACCACGGGGAACATTGTTTATAATAAGGGAAGAACGCCCGGATAGGGAAAGAGTGAAATAGGGAGACTGGGAATATGGATAGAGACAGCAGAAACACAGACGAGGGTCTGCAGGGAAACGAAAAGATTGAGCAGGCAGTCCATGCGCTCCAGCAGGAACCGTCCGAGGAGGGGCTGGCACATGCGCTTACGGTCGTGCGCAGACGCATGAGAGAGGGTGGACAGTTCATTCTGGCAGTGGAACCACCAAAGGGAGACGGTAAGATCGAGATTCAGGCGGTACAGACGGCAGACGGTCAGCAGTGGTGGTCAGCATTTACGAGTTTCGAGGAAGAATTGAAGGGCAGCGGGAACGTGATGTCCACATTTCTTTCGGATATGGAAAAGTTATTCACAACCGCGCTCCGTACAGAAGGGATAAGCGGTGTGATTATCAATCCCTGGAACCGCACATTGATGCTGGACAAGAATTTGATACAGATCGTGTTGGGAAATCAGACTTCCTGACTGTATTTTACATTGGACAACGGCGGTAGAAGGAACTTCTATCTGCGTAGACATAAAAGGAGAGACAGACGATGGATAAAGCAGCATACGGGGCAGAAAAGAAGTCGGAGACCAACGTGCCAGAGCTTCATACGGTGGAAGACGTCTATGAATGGATAGATAAAAATATTGAATACGGATGGCTGGGTCAGGACGGAAAGGCGCATATCTGTGAAATGAAAGATTTCAGAAGACAGTACCGGACGATGTCTGTGTCCCAGACGATACAGCAGAAGATCGGAACCTGCATTGAACAGGTGGCGCTCATGCATGAATTGCTGGACACCATTGAAGTGTCGAATCAGATGTATTGCTGTCGGATTTACGAACCGGATGACTATGGGAATCTGGAGGAGGATGAGCATATGCACTGCTTCCTGCTGTATTTCCAGAACGGCAAAACATATCACATGGAGCATCCGAATGTAAGGCAGAAGGGAATCTATGAATACCCGACGAAAGAAGAAGCCATGCGTACCATTGTAGATTATTATGTAAATATGCGCGGCGGAAAAGAAAGCCCCACAACCGCTTTTGACCGGGTGCCGGTGGGGATGACATTTCAGGAATTTAATACATATATCAATCATCAGGTATAAGAATATAGCTTAAAAAGGGTGTGCAGAATTTTCTGCACACCCTTTTTGGCAGGAAAAGATTAAGCTTGGAATTAGCCGAAGTATCTCTTTAAGAGTCCCTCGAAAGCCTTGCCGTGTCTGGCCTCATCTCTGGCCATCTCATGAACGGTATCGTGGATTGCATCGAGGTTGGCAGCCTTAGCTCTCTTTGCAAGATCAGTCTTGCCGGCAGTCGCGCCGTTCTCTGCATCAACTCTCATCTGCAGGTTCTTCTTCGTGCTGTCCGTTACCACCTCGCCGAGAAGTTCTGCAAACTTTGCAGCGTGCTCAGCCTCTTCGTAAGCGGCCTTCTCATAGTACATTCCGATCTCCGGGTATCCCTCGCGGTGTGCAACCCGTGCCATTGCAAGATACATACCAACCTCAGAGCACTCGCCCTCGAAGTTTGCTCTCAGATCAGAAAGGATATCTTCGCTGACACCCTGTGCAACGCCGACTACATGCTCGGCAGCCCATACCTTCTCGCCTTCCTGAAGCTTGAACTTCTCGGCCGGTGCCTTACAGACCGGGCAGAACTCCGGAGCTGCATCTCCCTCATAAACATAACCGCATACTGTGCATACATACTTTGCCATAATTCATTCTCCTTTTCTTATAAAAATTTTAATTGGAATCAATAATAGTAACTGTTACTGATTTTAAACTGCAAAAAAACTTTTGTCAATATCTTTTTTGCAATTTTCAGATCAGGATGAGCATTTTTCAGATGCCTTGCAGGAAGGGCAGGCACCGTAGAAATAGGTAATATGCCCTTCAATCTCACCGTCAAAGTCCTGACCGGCAAGAATGTTGATATGATCTAAGCCGCTCACCGTAAGATCCATCACACAGCCGCAATGGCGGCAGATGAAATGATAGTGTGGAGCAGGGTTGCCGTCGAAACGATCCGGTCCGATTCCCGGGGAAAGCTTCTGGATCTCGCCGATTTCCGCAAGCAGATTCAGGTTGCGGTAGACGGTTCCAAGGCTGATATTCGGGAACTCCCTTCGGATATTCAGATATACGGTCTCGGCGGTAGGGTGATCATACCGGGTTACAAGAAAATTCTTGATAGACTCCCGCTGTTTACTGTACTTCAGCATGGATGCGATACATCCTTTCCTTAAAACTAGTAATTGTTACTGATATCATCTTACACGCACAGAAAGAATTTGTCAAGAGAAAAATAGGAATAATTATTATTTTTTGAAAAGATTCTATTTATGGAATGCGTGCATATATATGAAGATAAGGATAGAAGTATCAGGGAGTACCCATGGCGGGAATGAAGCGGTTTGTTACATATATATATGCCTATGAGGAGGAAAAGAAGGGAAGCAATGTCGGTTTTGCGAGAATTGAGATCCGGGGACAGGATGCAAGAATTGAGATTCATCTGCGCGGCGTCTATGCGGCGTCTGCGGCATGCAGAGTGTATCTGTTCCAGCGGGAAGCGGCAGGCGGGAAGGAAGCAACAGGTGTGACCGGAGTACTGGTCGGTGAGATGAAGCTGACGAACGGAAGCGGCGATGGCGCCGTTGTCTTAAAAGGCGGCAGAGTCGGAGCATCTCCTTATGGCATTACAGAGATGGAGGGATTGTTTTTTGTCATCGGAGAGGAGCGGATTCTGATGAGCCGGTGGCGCGAGGGGGCTCCGTTTAAGGTGGGGCTGTCCGGATTCCGGGAGTGGCAGCCGGATGAGCCGAAGGAGAAGGCAGCAGAGAAAGGGTCGGCAGCAGAAACTGCGGCGCAAAAAGAAGTGCGGGAAGCAGCCGCGGCGCAGGCGGAACAGAACAGCCAGACGGCGGCGCAAGAGATGGCGCAGAGAAAGCAGGGGGGAGCAGCCCCTGTACAGTCGGAACAGAACAGCCGGATGGCGGCAAAAGGGATGGCGCAGGATGTGCCGTCCGGGTCCGGAATGGAGACGGCAGCGGCAGGGGAGGAGACGGAGGCGATTCATGCCACCGAGCTTCCCATGCGCAATCTGTTCCCGGAATACGACTGGAATGCCGTGTGGGAGGAGCTCTGCAGAGAACACAAACCGGCGGCTTTGTTTGAGGAGTGGGATACGCAGTGCATCCAGCTGGAATTAAAGGATCTGCGGAGTCTGCCGAAAAAATACTGGTATCTGGGAAACAACAGCTTTCTGCTACATGGATTTTTCAATTATCGGTATCTGGTGCTTGGTAGGACGGCGGAGGAACGGTGGTTCCTTGGCGTGCCGGGAGTATATCAGAGACAGGAGCGCGTGATGGCGGCTATTTTCGGTTTCCCGGAATTCTTTGCCGCCGGCCCAGGGGGTGAGCGCAGGGAAGGCAGGGAACCGGTCAACCATTTTGGCTGCTGGGTGCGTTATATTGAAGAGTAAGGATTTAAAAGGGCATAGCGGATGTGGTCTTCCCATTTTCCCTGAATCTGGGTGCAGGCGTATTCGGTGCCCTCACAAGTGAAGCCGATGACTTCCAAAAGCCGGAGAGAGGGAGTATTTTCCGGCATCACGCGGGCAAACACGCGGTGCAGGGAAAGATCGGTAAAAGCGATGTTTAAAACCTTTGCCACGGCTTCCCTGGCGTAGCCCTGATGCTGGAATGCGGCGTCGAACTTGTAGCCGATCTCGCTGCAGCAGTACGGCATGCGCAGAATATCGTGCAGGCAGACGGTACCGATGATGATCCGCGGGTTGGTTTTTAAGAAGACATAAAAACGGATCGATGCACATTTCCGTGCGAGATCATACTCACATTTTAGAATGGCCTGCTGGTGCGCCGGAGTCAGAAAATAGGGGGGACGCGTCGGCTCATAGCGTTCAAAGAGCTCACGGTTGCGGCACTGGAAAGCCAGAACCTCGTTCGTGTCATCAGGGGTCAGTATTTTTAAGATCAGGCGATCGGTTGTATACATGGTATGGACAGGAAGACTGCCGGTCATATGGTTGTTGCAGTTCATACATACTCCCTCTGCCGAAAATGTTTCATCGACAAAATGCATCAAATCGGCTAAAATAAGTTTATACTATAGTATAGCATTTCTGGAGAAACTGTCTATGACACAGGAAGAAAAATATATGAAAGCGGCGATCCGAGAGGCAAAAAAGGCATACGCGCTCGAGGAGGTGCCGATCGGCTGCGTGATCGTCCAGAATGACAGGATCGTTGCGCGGGGTTACAACAGAAGAAATACAGAAGGGAATACGCTGGCGCACGCGGAGCTTACTGCGATCAAAAAGGCGAGCAAAAAGACCGGCGACTGGCGGCTGGAAGACTGCACGATGTATGTCACGCTAGAGCCGTGCCAGATGTGTGCGGGGGCCATTGTGCAGAGCCGCATGAAAAAGGTCGTGATCGGCAGCATGAACCCGAAGGCAGGGTGCGCCGGGTCGGTGCTGAACCTGCTTCAGATGGCACAGTTTAATCATCAGGTCGAGATCGAGAGGGGCGTGCTGGAGGAGGAATGTTCGACGATGCTCTCCGGCTTCTTCCGGGAACTGCGCGATAAGAAAAAGAGACTGCGTGAAAACGTGTAGAATGCTTGACAATCGGGCGTCAGATAGGATATACTTAAGTCTCCGAGCAGCCGGGGTGGTAGCGGTACCCTGTACCAACAATCCGCTATAGTTGGGGTGATGCCAAACAGAGGATCAGGTAAGCTGTAAAGCTGCCCATCATAAGTGGCGTTGACGTCTGGGTCTTACGCAACAGGAATCTGTGAACCGGGTCAGGTCAGGAATGGAGCAGCCCTAAGCAGAAGCTCTTGTGTGCCGTGAGGGTGCCTGGGCTGAGCTAACTGTGGTGGTAACGTTTATGGTTTTGGATTCGAAGTGAGGCGCTCGGATTTTGCGTTTTATAAGTGTTTTTTATAAAGATTCTGACAGATAACTTTTGGGAAGAGGGAGAGATACCATGTGGGATAAGGCGAGAAGGATATTGTACCGTGGCGGAGAGATCTTAGAGCTTCTGATGGCGGCAGCCGTCGTGGCGGGGATTCTGGTGGCGATGATCACGCTTGTGCCGGAACTGGCACGCTACTGGGAACACCGGACGATGACCGGTGCATTTATGGAGTATCTGGATGCCGTGTTTAACGTTGTCATCGGAATTGAGTTTTTAAAGATGCTCTGCAAGCCGAGTTCGGCGAACATCATTGAGGTGCTGATTTTCCTGATCGCGCGACATATGATTGTCCAGACGACCACGCCGCTCGAGGATCTGCTCTCGGTGGTCAGCATCGGTATCCTGTTCTTCTTCCGGCGTTTTATGCTGATGACCAAACCGGATAAGGATCAGAACGTGCCAAAGCTTTTTGGCGTGATAAAATCGTCACAGAGCAGCGGGACAGCTCAGGCGGCGCATGTGGATACAGAGAAAAATGCAGAAGGCAGCAAAGGCGCCGGGGAAAAATAGTACATTGATTGACAGATGCATGGCGGTGTTGTATGCTGGGAGTTAGAGATGACTAACAAAAAGCACAACCCGTCATGCATTTATTTTCGTACAAGCATTGCTTTTTGTAAAAAGCGCTATATAATAAAAGCATAACAGGGGCGCAGCCCGCATGAACACGGGAAGTAAGCGCTTACATTAAACACAATGTCAAAGGAGAGAGTATACTATGTTCGGATTTGGTCAGTTGATCGATATCTTGAAGAAAGATCCAAAGAAAATTGTTTTTACAGAGGGAAATGACCCGCGTATTTTAGAGGCAGCATCCAGATTACTGGCAGGTACCTTCCTGCACCCGATTCTGGTTGGTAACCCGGATGAGATTTTTAAGGCTGCTGAGGAGAGCGGATTCAATATTCGTGGCGCTGAGATCATTGATCCGGCAAACTATGACAGATTTGACGAGATGGTAGATCTGTTCTGTGAACTCAGAAAGAGCAAAGGTGTGACACCGGAGCAGGCAAAGGGCATTCTGTCCCAGGCAAACTACTTCGGAACCATGCTTGTAAAGATGGGCGTTGCTGATGCACTTCTTGGCGGAGCAACCTACTCTACCGCAGATACGGTACGTCCTGCATTACAGCTGATTAAGACAAAGCCGGGCAACTCCATCGTATCTTCCTGCTTCATTCTGGTTCGTCCGTCTGCAACCGGTGAGAACGAGGTTCTTGCAATGGGTGACTGTGCCATCAACATTCATCCGACTGAGGATGAGCTGGTTGAGATCGCAGGCGAGTCTGCAGAGTGTGCGAAGATCTTCGGTGTAGATCCGAAGGTTGCATTCTTAAGCTACTCTACCTTAGGCTCCGGCAAGGGTGAGGATGTAGACAAGATGCGCAATGCAGCAGCAAAGGCAAAGGCAAAATATCCGTCTCTTCCGATCGAGGGGGAGTTACAGTTTGATGCAGCAGTATCCCCGCGTGTTGCACGTACCAAGTGCCCTGGCAACGAAGTGGCAGGACATGCAAACACCTTTATTTTTCCGGATATCAACGCCGGAAATATCGGTTACAAGATTGCACAGCGTCTTGGTAATTTCGAGGCATATGGTCCGATCCTGCTTGGCTTAAATGCGCCGATCAACGATCTGTCCCGCGGATGCAACGCTTCCGAGGTATATTCCATGGCAATCATCACAGCTGCACTGGCATAATCCGGACAATGCACAGAACAATAGAATGACAGTCATTTGTGGCATGGCGTGACGCTGTGCCACATTTTTTTGAGGGAAAAATGGAATCATTACTTTTTACCAGAGAAGATTTGAAAAAACTGATTGTACCGCTCATTATCGAGCAGGCACTTGCTTTGAGCATCGGGCTGTTTGACACGCTGATGGTCTCCTCGTGCGGCGAAGCAGCGGTGTCGGGCGTGTCGCTGGTGGACAGCATCAGCACGCTGCTGATCCAGATCCTATCGGCACTTGCAACCGGTGGCGCTGTGGTGTGCAGCCAGTATATCGGCAAGAAGATGCCGGAGCGGGCAAAACTGTCCGCCGGACAGCTGATGCTTATCATGCTGTTGTCCGCGGGGACGGTGATGGTGGTCATCCTGCTGTCTTACCGGTTTCTGCTCCGGGCAATTTTCGGACAGATTGATGCGGACGTCATGCAGAATGCGGAGATTTATTTTATCATTTCTGCCATATCCTATCCGTTTCTGGGTGTCTACAACGCGGGAGCGGCGTTGTTCCGGGCAATCGGAAACAGCAGGGTCAGCATGTATACAAGTCTGGTCATGAACGTGATCAATATCGGCGGTAACGCGGTGCTGATCTTCGGGCTTAAGATGGGCGTGCTGGGAGCGGCGCTTGCAACGCTCACGGCGCGGATTGTATCGGCGCTTGTCATGGTTGTGCTGCTTTCAGAGAAGGATAACCCGCTGTGCATTGCGATGCCGGGCTGTATGAAGCCGCAGAGGGATGTGATCGGAAAAATTTTAAAGATCGGTATTCCGAGCGGTGTGGAAAACGGAATGTTCCAGATTGGAAAACTTCTGGTGTCGAGTCTGACTGCGACGTTTGGAACGGCGGCAATCGCGGCGAATGCGGTTGCAAACAGTGTGGCGGGATTTGCCAATATTCCGGGGATTGCGATCGGACTTGCGATCGTGACGGTCATTGGCAGATGCATCGGAGCCGGGGAAAAAGAACAGGCGAAATACTACAGCAAGCGCCTGCTTGGTCTGGCTTATGCGGGAATGGTGCTGGCTGATCTGGCACTGTTTGTACTCGTAAAACCAATCATCGCCTGCTTCGCGCTATCGGCGGAAGCGGCACGGATTGCCACACAGCTTCTGGTAAGTTTCGCAATCTGCGCGGCGCTGATCTGGCCGCTCAGTTTTACTCTTCCGAATGTGTTGCGCGCCGCAGGGGATGCAAAGTACACGATGGAGGTCAGCGTTTTTTCCATGTGGGTCTTCCGTGTGGCAAGCAGTTACTTTTTTGCGGGAACGATGGGACTTGGCGTGCTCGGTGTCTGGATCGGCATGTATGTGGATTGGGGGTTCCGCACGCTGCTTTTCGTGATCCGCTACCGGCGTGGGAAGTGGCTGGAAAAGCGCGTGGTATGATGCCGCAAGGGAATTGATTCCTAATATTTTCTTATTTTTTGATAATAGAGTTTCATTTTTGCGGGAAATACGGTAGAATATCAGAGAAATACGTTCAGATGATGAGGATTTTGAAGAAATGTACAAGAATATGGGAAAAGTAAAACGCACACTGGAGGAGTATGCCATTCTGACGGTTGCCACGCTGATTCTGGTGGTGGGTGTTTATGTGTTCAAGTTCCCGAATAATTTTTCGTTTGGAGGAGTCACGGGTATTGCGGTGGTCTTAAGTGCCATTATGCCGGCAACTCCGGGAAATATCACATTTATCATCAATATGGCGCTGCTGGTGGTAGGATTTATTTTCCTCGGGAAAAGTTTTGGCATCCGCACCGTGTATGTGAGCGTGCTGATGTCTGTGGGGCTAAGCCTTGCGGAAGTGTGGTTTCCGATGGAGCATCCGCTGACGACGCAGCCGGTACTGGAACTGATGTATGCGATTGTGCTGCCGGCGTTCAGTGCGGCGATTATGTTTAATATCGGAGCCTCCGGAGGCGGTACGGATATTATCGCCATGATCCTTAAAAAGTATACGAAGCTGAACATCGGAGGCGCGCTGTTTCTGGTGGATTTGGGGATTGTCATAGCTTCGTGTTTTGTGTTTGATGCACAGACGGGACTTTGTTCGCTCTGCGGACTTCTGGCAAAGTCGCTTGTTGTGGACAATGTCATTGAGAGTATCAACCTGTGCAAGTATTTTACGATCATCTGCAATGATCCGGAGCCCATCTGTGATTTTATCACGAATGAGCTGCACCGCAGTGCGACGATCTATAAAGCCGAGGGGGCATATGAGCACAACCAGAAGACGATCATTATCACCATTATGAAGCGCTCCCAGGCGGTAGAACTGCGTAATTACATCCGCATCCACCAGCCGACCGCATTTATTGCCATCACGAACAGCAGTGAGATTATCGGCAAGGGGTTCCGCGGATTTAATTGATAGTAAAAGGAGAAAGGGTTTTATGAAAATTTGGGAAGAGGAAAAGCAGTGCTATATCCGTGCTGCTATGGAGAAGAATTCAGATGCGGAGAACGAGGCGCTGAAGGCACAGCTGGATGCGATCGACTGGTCTGTATTAGAACAGATTGAGCGCAAGGAGACCGTGAACGAGCGGGGCGTATTCGCACCGCTTGAGGCGGTTGAGACGGAAGAAATTGAGCAGCGCAGGGACGAGTTCCGGGAACTCGGCATCAAGGCGATCCGGGAAGGAAAAGTCGGAGCGGTTCTTCTGGCGGGGGGACAGGGAACGCGTCTCGGACTGGACAGACCGAAGGGAACACTCAATATCGGGATTCACCGGGAGCTGTTTTTGTTTCAGCAGCTCATTCGTAACCTGATGGACGTAACGGATGAAGCCGGCGCGTATGTTCCGCTTTATATCATGACGAGCAACATCAACCATGACGACACGCAGGCATTTTTTGAGGAGCATGGGTACTTTGGCTACCCGAAGGAGTACGTGAAGTTTTTCGTGCAGGAGATGGAACCCGCCTGCGATTATCAGGGCCGGGTATATATGGAATCCAGCACCAGGGTTGCCATGTCTCCGAACGGCAATGGCGGCTGGTTCGGCTCCATGGTGAATGCAGGGCTGCTTTCCGATATCCGTTCCCACGGAATTGAGTGGATCAATGTATTTGCGGTGGATAACTGCCTGCAGAGAATCGCAGACCCGCTGTTCATCGGTGCGACGATTGCCTACGGTTGCGAGAGCGGCGCGAAGGTTGTCAGAAAGGCAGCGCCGGATGAAAAGGTGGGGGTACTCTGTACCGAGGACGGCAAGCCGTCGATCGCGGAGTATTACGAGATGACGGAAGAGATGGCGACTGCACGGAAAGCAAACGGAGATCTGCTCTATGGATTTGGTGTGATTCTGAATTACGTTTTCTCCGAGAAGCGTCTGGAGGAGATTGCAGATGCACATATGCCGATCCATGTGGTAGAGAAGAAGATTCCGTATATGGACGAGTCCGGCAGTCTGGTGAAGCCGGATGCACCGAACGGATACAAGTTCGAGACGCTTGTTCTGGATATGGTGCACATGATGGCGGACTGCGTTCCTTACGAGGTCGACAGAAAGCGGGAGTTTGCGCCGATCAAGAATCTGCACGGCGTGGATTCACTCGACAGCGCTCGCGAGCTCATGCAGGGCTGCGGCATTGAATTGTAACATAAAACGGACGGACTTCCCGGCGGGAAGTCCGTCCGTTTTTGGTGTTGCAGAAGATTTAATAAATATTTTATGGGGATTTAACGGCGGGTTCATGAATGTCTGATATAATAATACCTGATGATGGAAAACAGACAATGGAGGTTTTTATAAATTGGAGGAACAGGGGAAGCAGCAGGAAATAGAAATTGAAGAGGTGACCGCACAGGAGAATGTGATTGCAGTGCGGGATCTGGTGCCGATGCGTGCGGCGATGGATGACAGCATGGAACGGATCGCAGATATGAAGGATCAGTTTTCACAGACGATTGATCCGATCCTGCGCATGTACAATGCGGCGATGTGTGCAACGACGGCAAGGCTTGAGATAATAGAGGACGAGTTCAAGTACCGGAAGCTGCGCTGTCCGATCCACCATATTGACACCCGCCTGAAGTCGGCGAAGAGTATTCTGGGCAAGCTCCAGAAGAAGGATCTGGATCTGACGCTGTCGGCTGCCTGCAACAACATCTACGACATCGCGGGAATCCGTGTTGTCTGCTCTTATATCAAGGACGTCTATCTGATCCGCGACCGTCTGATGGCGCAGGATGATGTTATGATTATGCAGATCAAGGATTACATAGAGACGCCGAAGGAGAACGGTTACCGGAGTCTTCACATGGTCATCCGGGTGCCGGTATATTTTATGAACAAAAAGCAGCTGGTGCCGGTGGAACTGCAGATCCGCACGCTGGCGATGGATCTGTGGGCAAGCCTGGAGCATGACATCAAATATAAGTGTCTGTATCAGACGGAGACGGAGAATTTCTCCGAGGAACTAAAGGAATGCAGCCGGCTCATTTACGAGGCGGAGGAGAAAATGGAGATCATGAACCGTACACTGGAAGCATAAGGGGAGGCGCGGGCGATGAGAGAGAAACAGAATCCGGTCGAAAAAGAATGGGCAGCAGTTGTCAAGGCAGAGGAGCGCTTTCTGCGCCATGCCATGCCGGCGCGGACGGCGGGCTGGCAGGAGAAGATCACGCGCTATGTGCCACAGAAGCTGGAGGCGACTCTGCACACCGCTTTTTACAAAGCGTTTGAACTGATCTTTGACAAGGGAACGCCGGTGATAGAGAAGACCTGTCAGAAGGAGAAAAAGGAGCAGAATTATAAGATCAATGCTTACGCCGCAGAGGTGCGCGACACGAGACATGCCCTGCGGGCATTCGGGAGAGAGGCGGGTGCCAGCCGGAACCTGAATCTGGCGGTATCGGCGGTGGAAGGTGTCGGCATGGGATTTTTCGGTCTGGGTCTGCCGGATATACCGCTGTTCCTTGGTGTTTTGCTGAAAAGTATCTACGAGGTCGCACTCAGCTACGGATACACGTATGACACGCAGGAGGAGCAGATCTTCATATTAAAGCTGATCGAGACGGCATTGTCGCACGGCGAGCAGCTTGCCCAGAACAATATGGAGCTGAATCTGTGGATGCGTGAGGAGCGTACGTTTTCCATTTCCAGAAACGAGCAGATCCGGCGCACATCGGATGCACTGGCGGGAGAACTGCTGTATCTGAAATTCGTGCAGGGACTGCCGGTGGTCGGTATGGTCGGTGGAGTTTCTGATATGGTTTATCAGAAGCGCATCAGCGATTATGCAGCAGTTAAATATAAAAGACGTTTTCTTGAGACAAAGAGGAAGACCGGGGAAGAAAAGAGACATCCGGCAGGATAAGTTTGCGGATGGCATGCAGAAGGGGAAGCCGTTATTCGGCTTCCCCTTCTGCGACAATATCCTCAAGAACATGAATCAGGTCATACATGTTATTGAGACAGACATTCCGTTCCAGAATCAGATTTTTCAGATCAGCAGACAGGGTATCAAACCGGTCGCGGATCTCGGGAGATACATAAGATGCCATAAGATTACCTCACTTTTTCATATTTCAGAAAAAGTATGAGCATCCGGAGAGCTTTTTATGTGTAAAAAATGCCGTAAAGGTGGTATGATAGTGGAGAAAAAGTGGAATGGAATAAGAGTATGAATGAGAAAATTTACTGCCGGATCCGGCGTGTGCGCGCGGTATTGCTGACATTTTTCCTGACGGCAGCAGTTGTTTTGACAGACGCACAGAACATCCGGGAAAAGGAATACGAAAAAACAGAGATCATATACTGTATTGGGGACAGTATCACATACGGCAGCGGTCTGGAGGACGAGGAACGGCTGACGAAGTCGTATCCGGCGCAGCTAGGAATCCGGCTTGGCCCGCGATACCTCATTTTCAATTACGGCGTGAGAGGAGCAACCCTGCAGGATCTTTCCCGGAAAAGCTACCGCAACATGGGGTATCTGAACGTGATAGAGGCGCAGTCCCCGGATGTGGTGATTATTATGCTGGGAACCAACGATTCCAAACAGAAATACTGGGATGCAGAGAGGTATGAGGAACAGTATCTTGCATTGATTGACGAACTTCACAATCTGCCGGGACATCCGTATCTGTATCTGATGGCACCGCCGGAAGCATTTCCTGCGGAGGAGGGAGAGATCCTATACGGGATCAACAATGATGTGATCGGAGGAGAGATCCGGAACCTTGTGCCGGACATCGCGGAGCAATCGGGCTGCGGAACGCTGGATCTCTACGCGCTGACGCAGGATCACCCGGAATATTTCGTGGATGGAATTCACCCGACCGAGGAAGGATATGCGCTGATTGCGCAGATGGTTGCGGATCAGATCCGGGCAGACCGGAATGCGGGCGTGTGGTGACGCGGTTAAAAAAGGGCTTCAAAAATTACAAAAAATATGATATAATGAATCCATTCATCTGAAACGGAGTATGGCGTAGTTTGGTAGCGCGCACGGCTGGGGGCCGTGAGGTCGCAGGTTCAAATCCTGTTACTCCGATTCCTTGGCAGGGGCACGGCAGGCGGAGCGATCCGTCTGGCGGCTTAAGAAAGAGAGAGACCGTATATTGCGGTTTCTCTTTTTTTCTTTGCGGAATACTTCGTCCAAAAGAGTGTTGTTCTGGAAAAAGAAAGACATAGAAAAACCCGGCAGAATCAATTTATGATTCTGCCGGGTTTTGTGACAGCGGAGACGGCGGGATTCGAACCCGCGTGCCCCGGAGGGCTAACGCATTTCGAGTGCGCCCCGTTATGACCGCTTCGATACGTCTCCGAATGAATGGATCACAGAGGATTCTACTGTGAGACACTCGATTAGTATATCATATCTGGTTGATTTTGCAAGATGCTTTCGCGAAAAGTCTTGAAATAAGTTTTTTCGGGAGATACTATTTTTATAGCATAACAGGAGGGCAAGGTATGGAAAATAAGATACGGGAGGCAATCCGGTTTGAGGGAAGCGTGCAGGGAGTTGGATTCCGCTACCGGATGTCACAGCTTGCAAGACACTACGATGTGACGGGATGGGTCAGAAATGAGTACGATGGAAGCGTCTCGGCAGAACTGCAGGGGAGACGGGAGGCGATCGACGAGATCATTGCGCGCCTTCGGGAGGATTCCTATATTTATCTGGACAGAGTGAGCCGGCAGAAACTCGAATTAAACGAAGAGGAGCGGGCATTTTCCGTGCGCTATTAGGCGCTGCGGCGCGCTGGTGCTGTGAAACACAGTTGCAAAATGGCGTCGAAGAGGGTAATATTCTATATAGAAAAACTGCGGTCCGGATGCGGACCCACAGACCATGAACGGATGGTACGAAAAGACGGAAACAGGAGGAGAAGCAGATGAAGAGAATCGGTATGTTGACGAGTGGCGGAGACTGCCAGGCACTGAATGCTGCCATGCGCGGTGTTGTTAAGGGACTCAGCGAGAACGTGGATGAATTGGAAGTATATGGTTTTTTGAATGGCTATAAAGGTCTGATTTACGGGGACTACCGGCTGCTGACATCCGCGGATTTCTCCGGTATTCTGACGAAAGGCGGCACGATTCTCGGATCATCGCGACAGCCGTTTAAGCAGATGCGTGTGCCGGATGCAAACGGACTGGACAAGGTGGAGGCGATGAAGGCGACCTACCACAAGCTCAACCTGGACTGTCTGGTGATCCTCGGAGGAAACGGAACACAGAAGACGGCGAACCTGCTTCGGGAAGAGGGGTTGAATATTATCCATCTGCCGAAGACGATCGACAACGATATTTACGGGACGGACGTCACATTCGGATTTCAGAGTGCCATCAATATCGCCACAGATTGCATTGACTGTATCCACACGACGGCAGCGTCCCACAACCGCGTCTTTATTGTTGAGGTCATGGGGCATAAAGTCGGCTGGCTGACGCTTTATGCTGGCGTTGCGGGGGGCGCGGATATTATTCTGCTTCCGGAAATACCGTACGACATCGAGAAGGTGATTGCCGCGATCAACAAGCGCACGAAGGCAGGAAAAGGATTTACCATACTTGCGGTTGCCGAGGGAGCCATCTCCAAGGAGGATGCGGCGCTCTCCAAGAAAGAGTACAAGGAAAAAGTGGCAAAGCGGAAATATCCGTCTGTTTCCTACGAGATTGCAGACCGTATATTCAAGGAGACCGGCGTCGAGGTGCGCGTGACTGTACCGGGTCACACACAGCGCGGCGGAAGCCCATGTCCGTATGACCGTGTGCTCTGCACGAGACTCGGTTCGGCAGCGGCAAAAGCGATCATGGACGAGAACTACGGCAACATGGTTGCCATGGTCAATGGCAAGATCAAATATGTACCGCTCGGAGACGTGGCGGGCAAATTAAAGACGGTCGATCCGAACGACCAGATGATAAAAGAAGCAAAGCGGATTGGAATCAGCTTTGGAGATTAAAGTGAGGGAAAAGCATGTCATATCAGGCATTATATCGTAAATTCCGTCCGCAGGAGTTTGACGATGTAAAAGGACAGGATCATATTGTAACAACGTTAAAGAATCAGATTAAAGCAGACAGAATCGGACATGCTTATCTATTTTGCGGAACCAGAGGAACGGGAAAGACGACGATTGCCAAGATTTTTGCGAAGGCGGTCAACTGTGAGCATCCGGTGGACGGGAGTCCGTGCGGGGAATGTCCGACATGCAGGGCGATTGCGGCAGGCAATTCCATGAACGTGATTGAAATCGATGCGGCTTCCAACAACGGCGTCGACAACATCCGCCAGATCCGCGAGGAGGTGGAGTACCGTCCGACCGAAGGAAAATACAAAGTCTACATTATCGATGAGGTGCATATGCTTTCCATAGGAGCGTTCAATGCACTGCTTAAGACCCTGGAGGAACCGCCGGCGTATGTCATTTTTATTCTGGCGACCACCGAGGCGCACAAGATTCCGATCACGATTCTATCACGGTGCCAGCGCTATGATTTCCGCAGAATCTCGATCGACACGATCACTGCCCGCCTGCGGGAACTGATGGATGCGGAGCAGGTGACGGTGGAGGACAGGGCGCTGCGCTATATCGCCAAGGCGGGAGACGGCTCGATGCGTGACGCGTTAAGCCTTCTGGATCAGTGTATCGCTTTTTACCTGGGACAGGAGCTCACTTACGACAAAGTGCTGGATACGCTCGGAGCAGTCGACACAGAGATTTTCAGCCGCCTGCTGCGGCAGATCCTCGATAAAAATATCACGGGGGCAATCCAGACCGTGGAGACGCTCGTGATCGAAGGACGGGAGTTAGGGCAGTTTGTCACGGATTTCACATGGTATCTGCGCAATCTGATGCTGGTGCAAAGCTCGGACGATATGGAGGATGTGCTTGACATCTCTTCGGAAAATCTGGCGCTCCTGAAAGAAGAGGCGTCTATGGTGGACGCCGATATTCTGATGCGCTATATCCGCATTTTCTCGGAGCTTGGCAGCCAGATCAAATATGCCAGCCAGAAGCGGATTCTGATTGAAATTGCAGTAATTAAGTTATGTAAACCTGAAATGGAAAAAGATTACACGTCCCTGGTGGACCGCATCGACAGCCTGGAGAAGAAACTGGAAAAAGGCGTTGTGATGGCGGCACCGGGGAGTGCCAGGCAGGGCGTAGGTGGAAGCGCGCAGGGGGCACAGGGAGGCTCGCTGCCAAAGGCAGAACTGCCCAAGGCGATTCCGGAGGATGTGAAGCAGGTGCTGACAAACTGGGGCGGCATCTTATCGCAGCTTACCGGCGTGACAAAGACGTATCTTAAGATGGCGACCCGGTCGCTCGGACCGAACGGGGAACTGATGCTGGTGTTCGATGACAAAAACGCTTATGAGTACGTCGAGCAGAACCGTTCGGATTGTCAGGACGCATTAAAAGCGGCAGCGGCGGATCGGATCGGCAAAGAGGTTGCGATTCTGGTGAAGTTAAACGATACGGGGCATGCCAGTGACGAGGTCTATCCGGATCTGGGCGCGCTCATCCAGATGGATATTGAGGAAGAGGATTTTTAAAGCTGGACGAATCACACAATTTATATTATGATAGATGGAACAGTCCTAAGAGAAAAGCAGGAGGAAGCAGACATGGCAAAAAGAGGTGGATTCCCGGGCGGTATGCCGGGTAATATGAATAACCTTATGAAGCAGGCGCAGAAGATGCAGCGCCAGATGGAAGAGGCTCAGAAGGAGTTAGAAGAGAAGGAAGTGACTGCGGCAGCGGGCGGCGGAGCTGTGGAAGTGACGGTATCCGGCAAGCATGAGATAACGAAAGTAAAGCTTTCCCCGGAGGTTGTGGATCCGGATGACATCGAGATGCTGGAGGATCTGATTATGGCGGCGACGAACGAGGCCTACCGTCAGTTAGACGAATTTTCCCAGAGTTCCATGGCAAAGATTACCGGCGGCATGGGCGGACTTGGCGGAATGCCATTCTAATAGAATTTATAACTGCACCTGTGTGGCGATCGCGCTGTACGGGTGCAGTTTTGTTTTATGGCACTGCCGCTTTAGCGGGTAAATACCGTCTGCTGATAAGCAAGGCGATGAGAAGATCACGACTTTTGCTTTCAGGCAGAATGCATATGGAAATTCTGTTCAAAAAATGTGGCATTTCTAACCGGCCGGTTTTTGCATCTGCGATGATCCGTGTCTTTCCAAGTTTTGAGCAATCCTAGGGGCGTGTCCGCACCCCGGAAGACAATTTGTAGGACTTTCGTGCAGCATTTACCTGCACTCCCGCAATAAAACATAACCGCGCGAAGCCGATGTTTGAGCCGCCATGTGCCCGGACTTTAATAGCAGATGGCGGCGAGTTTCGGTTCGCGCGGTTTTATAATGTCTATGAGGGAGTGCAGTTAGTGCTGCCAGAAAGTCCGCCCATTGTCTCCGGTGTGTCGGACATGCACCCGTCGGATGGTCAAAACGTGGCAAGAGACACGGAATCAGATGCAAAAATCGGCAGGAAGAAATGCTCCCATTTTTCTCCAATGAATGTTCCATAGGCATTTCTGCCTGAAATCAGTATGACGTGCTTCTTAACATTGCTTATCAGCAGACGGCAATGTCTATCTGATGCGGCAGTGCCATGAAACAAGAGCAACCTGCGTGGGGGCACATGGTGCTCAGTGCTTTGCCTTGAATACCTTGTCGGCGGGATAGCCGCCGGCGCACTTCTGCATGCCGCGCTGGATGCTGTCGGCGGAGGTGCCCCAGTCCTTGTCCTTGTTGCGGTAGTCGTTTTTCTCGACAAACCAGGACACTTCTTTTTGGAGCCGGTCGAGATTGTCCTGCATCATCGAGAAGGCTTTGGGATAAAACTCTTTTTTCTCGTCATCGGTCAGCTTGTCCTCGGCAGCCTCGATCAGGTCGCCGAAGTGCGGCAGGCAGAATCCTCTGCTTTTTTCAAAAAGTGCGCGGAATTCCTCATTTTTCTTATACAGGTCGAAAAAAGTATCCAGATAACGGCCGTAGATCTGATGGAAATGGTCGCAGACATAGCAGTCGGTGGTCTTAGCGGCGATCCATGCGCCGAGAGGCGTTTTGGGCGCATTCCCGGATGAGACATCCGTGTGCTTCATGCGCTTGATAAAGCTGGATTTGCCGGGCGTAAAATGTGCCAGCTCATCGCCGAGCTCCTGGTTCAGCTTTTTTAAGTGTGTGCTTAAGATCAGGGCGTTGCCGAGCCGGTTGCCGTAGTCGTACATCATCTTGAAGTGGTGGCGGCAGAAACCGGTGGCGTCTGTTTTGGCTCGGATATCATCTTCCATATAGGCAGAGCCGAGGATGAAGGAGATGGCATGCTGCTCGGCCTCGCGTTCCAGGTAGCAGAAAGGGCATTCGTCGTCTGCGTGGAAGGCATTCATCAAAGGGATGGTTGCAATCGTTTCTTTCATGGTAATCTCCGTTTCTTTTCATACAATCTGTGAATAAATCCAGTATAGCATACCAGAGGAAGAAAAATCAAAACCGCCTTGTAAAATGCGGCGTTATCAAGTAATATATATAAGGCTGCAGGGAAAGCCCGGCAGTGTTGACAGGAAGTTTGAGGGAGAGAATGGAATACTATAGCAGACAGATCAGCAAGTTAATACAGGAATTATCCGCCCTGCCGGGAATCGGCACGAAGTCTGCACAGCGTCTGGCATTTCACATTCTGAATATGCCAAAGGAGCAGGTGGAGGAGCTTTCTTCTGCGATTTTGGACGCAAAGCAGAATGTGCGGTATTGCAAGGAATGTTTTACGCTGACAGATGAGGAAATCTGTCCGATCTGCAGCGACAGTTCCAGGAACCATAAGGTCATTATGGTGGTGGAGAACACGAGGGATCTCGCGGCATACGAGAAGACACAGAAGTATGACGGGGTATATCATGTGCTGCACGGCGCGATCTCACCCATGCTCGGAATCGGGCCGGGGGACATCAAACTCAAAGAACTGATGCAGCGCCTGCAAAAGGATGTGGATGAGGTCATCATTGCGACGAATTCCAGCCTGGAGGGGGAGACGACGGCAATGTATATCAGCAAACTGATCAAACCGACCGGTATAAAAGTTACGCGGATTGCGAGCGGTGTGCCGGTGGGCGGCGATCTGGAATATATTGATGAGGTGACGCTTCTGCGCGCGCTTGAGGGGCGCACGGAACTGTAGTGACCGCATGAGAAAAGGATGCAACTGTCCGGCATCTGGGGCGGGCGGATGACAATCAGATATAAGAAAGGACCATGACACGACATGACGAATCTGGAACTTCAAAAGACAGCAAATGAAATTCGCAAAAGCATTGTAACAGCGGTGCACAGTGCAAAAGCGGGACACCCGGGCGGATCGCTCTCGGCGGCAGATATTTTCACATATCTGTACTTTGAGGAGCTGAACATTGATCCGAAGAATCCGAAGATGGCGGATCGTGACCGGTTTGTGTTGTCCAAAGGACACACGGCACCCGGACTTTACGCTGCGCTTGCAGAGCGTGGATTTTTCCCGAAGGAGGATCTGGTGACGCTGCGCCACACAGGATCATATCTGCAGGGACATCCGGATATGAAGCATATTCCGGGCGTGGATATGTCGAGCGGTTCTCTGGGACAGGGGCTCTCGGTGGCAGTGGGAATGGCTGCGGCAGGAAAGTTTGATAAGAAAGATTACCGTGTATATGCACTTTGCGGTGACGGAGAGATCCAGGAGGGACAGATCTGGGAGGCTGCCATGTGGGCAGGCTTTAAGAAGCTGGATAATCTGGTGGTAATCGTGGATAACAACAACCTTCAGATTGATGGTTCCATCGATACAGTATGTTCCCCGTACCCGATCGACAAAAAGTTCGAGGCATTCAATTTCCATACGATCAACATCAACGGAAATGATTTTGACGAGATCCGTGCGGCTTTTGCGGAGGCGCGGGCGACCAAGGGAATGCCGACGGCGATTATTGCAAAGACATTAAAGGGAAAAGGTGTTTCATTCATGGAGAATGCCGTTGACTGGCACGGAAAAGCACCGAACGATGATGAATATAAGATCGCAATGGAAGATCTGGAAAAGGCAGGTGCAGCATTATGTCAGAATTAGGGAAGAAGATTGCAACCAGAGAAAGTTACGGCAACGCACTGGTAGAGCTTGGAAAAGAGCATGAAGATCTGATCGTGCTGGACGCGGATCTTGCAGGTGCGACAAAGACCGGCATTTTTAAGAAGGCATTTCCGGAGCGCCACTGGGACATCGGTATTGCAGAGGCGAATATGACAGGAATCGCGGCAGGTCTTGCAACCTGCGGAAAAGTTCCGTTTATCAGTTCTTTTGCAATGTTTGCGGCGGGCAGAAATTACGAGCAGGTGCGCAACTCGATCGGTTACCCGCACCTCAATGTGAAGATCGGAGCGACCCATGCGGGAATCTCCGTGGGTGAGGACGGAGCGACCCATCAGTGCCTGGAGGATCTGGCTTTGATGCGCGCGATCCCGGGAATGGTCGTGCTCAATCCGGCGGACGATGTGGAGGCGCGTGCGGCAGTGCATGCGGCGTACGATCACGTGGGACCGGTGTACCTGCGTTTTGGACGACTGGCGGTTCCGGTATTTAATGACGAGGCGACCTACCGGTTTGAGATCGGCAAGGGAATTGTGTTAAAAGAGGGAAAAGATGTCTCGGTATTTGCAACAGGATTGTGTGTGAACGAGGCGAGAGAGGCGGAGAAGCTTCTGGCAGCAGACGGTATTGATGTGGAGATTATCAACATCCATACGATCAAGCCGCTGGATGAGGGGCTGGTACTTGCGTCCGCAGCGAAGACCGGAAAAGTAGTAACGATCGAGGAACATTCCGTGATCGGCGGACTGGGAAGTGCCGTATGCGACGTCCTTTCTGAGAAGCAGCCGACGAAAGTCATGAAGATCGGTATCAACGATGTGTTCGGAGAGTCCGGTCCGGCTCTGGAACTGATTCAAAAGTATGGACTGGATGCACAGAGCATCTACGAGAAAGTAAAGGCGTTTGTAAAACAGAATTAAAAAAGAATAGCAGGATAGAAGTAAATAAGGCCGCGGGGATTGTAGCTTCCCTGCGGCTTTTGTAATGCCGGGAAAGATTTTGGCAGAAGAGACGGAAGGCTGTCGAAACATTTTTTCGGACAAGCCCATAATATTTCAAAATATGCAGAGGGCTTGTGGTACGATTTCCCCGAGAAAAGGCTGTAAAATCCATGTGCGCGTATTGCGCGGATACGCAGCCGGATGCGGAAAGGGGAATCGTGTGGCATGATAGAGATTATTCACCAGGAACAGACGGAAGAAAAGGTACAGAGGGAACTGCCAAGAGAAATCAAACAGATCGGGTCGCCGGATGCAGGGGAACGGATTTATGTGGAAGATACCGTGTACCGCAGAATGCATCCGCATGGCGGCGTGGAAGAAAAAACGGCATATGTGCTGCTGGGAAAATTTGAGAACTGCATGGGCAGAGAGTGCACGTTTGTGGAAGCGGTTATTCCGTTGAATGAAATCCTGTTTGACCGGGACATTCCGGTCTGGGACGATCACACGTGGGCGTACATATATAAGCAGTTAAAGCCGGAGCATGATCCGTTCGTGATTGTGGGATGGGCGCTGGATATCAAGGGACAGCTCCCCAATATGACGGCGCATCTGGAGGCGCTGCATCAACGGAATTTCGGTGGAAAGCGCCAGATTCTTTTTCTGATGGACAGCCTGGAATGTGAGGAGGCGGTCTACGGCAGCCGGAACGGGCACCTGTACAGAAGAGATGGATTTTACATTTATTACCAGCACAGGCAGGTGCCAGAGGAGAACAACCTCTGGAAAAAAGAGGAAAAAGAATTTTACCGGGAAATGGATGCGGAAGGGGAAGAGAAGCCGAACCCGGCAGTGTCAGTAAGCGCCGGGGAGCGGGAAGTGGCGGCGGACATGGTGAAAATGTCGGAAAATGAGGAAGGTACAGGGGTGTACCGCGGCCTTTACCGCAGGAGGGCGCAGCAGGATGCCGGCCGGCAGGAAAAGCAGGAAAGACCCGCGTATGCAGCCACAGTTTTGCTGGGGGCGGTTGTGTGCGTGCTTGGTGTGACCGCATATCTGAATCATGAAAAGATGGTGGATATGGAACAGACGCTCGCGCAGATGAAGGGAACCCGGTATGTGACAGAAGCGCAGACGGCGGACACGGAGACGGAAGAGACGGAGCGGATGCCGTCTGTGGCGGTAGAGACGGTGATGGGGAATATCGAAAAACAGGAACTGTCTGCGGAAGCGGCAGGAATGCAGGAAGATGTTACAGCACAGCAGGCGGAGACGGCGCAGGGAGCGCAGGGGACAGCAGAGCCAGCGGAAAATGCAACGGCAAATGCAGCAGCAGGAACCGCAGCGGGATCGGAAACTGCGGGGGATACGGCGGCAGCCGGTGGACAGGCATGCGCAGACGCAGCGGGCACGTCGGTGGAGGCGCAGACGCAGAGCACGGCATCCACGGACGGGAGCCTGGCGGCACAGACCCAGGGCACGACGACAGCTGCCGGGAATGCATCCGTGGAGAATACACAGGAGGCGGCAGCACAGACCGAGGCGCAGATGTATCTGTCGCAGGGATATTACGATGTGCAGAAGGGAGACAGTCTTGTAGGAATCTGCCGGAAAATATATCAGACGACGGCAATGCTGGACAAGCTCTGCGAGGTCAACGGCATTGAGGATGAAAATGCCATTTACGCCGGTCAGCGTCTGATTCTGCCGAATTAAAAAAATAGTGAAACGGGAATACACACATGCTATAATATTCATAATCAGTGAAAGCATAGACAACATAGGAACGAGGAAGTATGGCAGAAAAAAACAAAAGCGGATTTCATACGGTAGGGGATACCGATATGGAGGAATATAACCGTAAAATAAAGGAACATCGCAGAAAGGTCCTGCGCCGCACCGTGATTGTGACGGCGGTCATTCTTCTGGTGCTGACCGGTCTGGGACTTTACATGGCGCTCCGCCATTATGAGAACTATGACATTATGTCAACCGCGGAGCGGTCGGATACGGATGCGACACATTTTACGGAATTTCAGGGAAATATTTTAAAATACAGCAATGACGGGGCATTTTATCTGGATGCCGCGAATGAACTGATCTGGAACCAGACGTATGAGATGTCGTCGCCGAAGCTGGATACCTGCGGAAATTATCTGAGCATCTACGACAAGGGCGGGACAAAAATTTATATTTTAACACCGACAAAGCTTGTGGGAAGCATTGAGACAACCATGCAGATTCAGCAGGTATGCGTGGCGGAGCAGGGGACAGTCGCGGTTCTGATGAAAAAAGACAAGGCGGCGTACCTTGCGCTGTATGACAGAGAGGGCAACAGCCTGGCGGAAGGGGAGATCCACGGCCAGAACGGGGGATACCCGATCGCCATTGCGCTTTCCAATGATGCGGTAAAGCTGGCGGTATCCATGATCAATATCAATGAAGGAAGCGTCAAGAGCACAATCGCGTTTTATAATTATGGCACGGTTGGCCAGAACGAAATCGATCACTGTGTGGGTGTGAATAATTACGATGATATGGTCATTCCAGAGATGGAGTTTACCTCCAACGACCGGATGGTTGCGTTCGGCGATACGAAAGCAGTGATCTTTGAGGGCGCGCAGAAGCCGCAGGCAATCGCGGAGATCCCGATGGATGAGAAGACAAAAAGTATTTTTTACAATGAGCACTATATCGGAATCGTGACCGGCAATGAGGATGAGGCGGTGACCAATCATCTGGCGGTGTATGATGAAAACGGAAAGCTGGTCATGGAAAAGGATTTCGGTCTGGACTACAGCAGTATCGAATTTTTGACCAATAATGAGATCTGTATCCGGAACGCAAATGTCTGCGACATCTATACGGTGCATGGTGTTTATAAGTTTCACCATGAGTTTGAAGAGGAGCTTTTTGAGATTATACCGGGAAAATTAAAATTGAACTACACGCTTGTGCTCAAAGATACGACACAGCGGATCAGATTAAAATAAGGAGGAGATTATGAACTGGGTATTGATGCTTGTCCTCCTGGTGTTGGTGTGCTGTGCAATCTACGGCTACACAAAGGGATTTTTAAGGATTGTTTTTTCACTTGTCGCATGGGTGATTGTGCTGGTGTTTGTCTCGTGGGCAACGCCGCATGTCAGCCAGTGGATACAGGAGAATACAACCATTTACGAAAAAATAGAAGCTGCGTGTGAGGAATCTGTGCGGCGTGCGGCGCAGGGAAAGATGGAAGAAGGCGCAGTGGAACAGTACGGAGAAGCCGGGGAACTGGGGCTGGATCTTCCGGAATCTGTGATGGCGCAGATCGTTTCGGGGGCTTCCGGCGCAGCGGACACTGTGCTTGCGGAGACCGGAGTATATACAGGGATCGCGCAGAGCCTGGCAGGATTTATCGTGCAGGGAATTGCGTTTGTGACGGTGCTGATTCTCTCGTGGATTCTGGTGCACGTGATCTCGGCGCTGCTTGGAATCGTATCGCATATTCCGATATTAAAAGGTGTGAACCGCTTTACGGGAATGTTAGCGGGGCTGATGCAGGGACTTCTTATTGTGTGGATTGTGTTTTACATAGTTGCCCTTTGCAGTGCGGGAGAGACAGGGAGAGTGATTGTTTCCTATATAAATCAGAGCGCATTTCTGAAAGAACTGTATGAAAATAATATTCTTCTGTCTCTGGGAACGGGTTTTGCACGCTAAAAGGCATGAATTACAAGGGCTGCCGACAGTGAGGGGAAAATCCGTGAAAACTTTTTGAAAAAACTGTAAAAAGAGTGTTGACAATCTGGGATGCAGATGGTAGTATATACAAGCTGACCGCGAGAACAGCGGACAGGCAAAGCGCTTCTGAAAAAGAAGCAAAAGAAAATAAAAAAAGTTGTTGACAAACGGTTGATGGTATGATATAGTAAATAAGCTGTCGCCGAGAGATGACAACGATGAATGAGATTGAAAAATCCGTTCGGAAGTTGCGGAGCAACTTCTAAAGTCAATACGAAGTATTGACGATGTACATTGATAACTGAACAGTGAATAAACCTTGAAAGATCCTAAATTTCAAGCTGTCGATCAAGAGATTGAAAGACAGACGAACGTTCTTATAAAGAACAACCTAAAACAGTAAATTCAGAGTAACATCTGAATAAGCCAGATTATTCTGGAAAAGGAAACAAACTATAACATGAGAGTTTGATCCTGGCTCAGGATGAACGCTGGCGGCGTGCTTAACACATGCAAGTCGAACGAAGCACTTTAATTGATTTCTTCGGAATGAAGTTTTTGTGACTGAGTGGCGGACGGGTGAGTAACGCGTGGGTAACCTGCCTCATACAGGGGGATAACAGTTGGAAACGACTGCTAATACCGCATAAGCGCACAGGATTGCATGATCCAGTGTGAAAAACTCCGGTGGTATGAGATGGACCCGCGTCTGATTAGCCAGTTGGCGGGGTAACGGCCCACCAAAGCGACGATCAGTAGCCGACCTGAGAGGGTGACCGGCCACATTGGGACTGAGACACGGCCCAAACTCCTACGGGAGGCA